>ENA-ORXU01000002-ORXU01000002.1-marine-metagenome-genome-assembly--contig:-NODE-2-length-365681-cov-14.208307_pt1 | contig 365681 bp, 319 predicted proteins | sample MGYA00237869_ERZ511484 | MGnify/ENA metagenome assembly ERZ511484 | reverse complement strand
GCAGAAAGCGGGACGGCAGCAGTCGCTGAGCTCGAACGAAGTCGGGATGAATCCGCGAAATAACGTGACTGCTAACAACCCGCAGAACGCCCGACCAGCTACCTCCCCCCCCCCTCGCCGCTCACGACGCAGGAGTCGCCAACAGAAGGCCGTACGACCGGATCGTGCTCGTGACCTCCAGTCCACGGCGCACAAGCTCACGGTGCTCAAAGGCAACGGCTGTCCGTCAAACAGTCTGATCAGAAATCGACCCGTTTCCCTCGAACAGTCTGATCGTGCTCAGTAGCAAGTCGAGGGGCGCGACCGTCGTCTCTCCTTCATCACCAGCCGGAGGCTGTGGTAGAAGCAGCACGCCGATGGAACCTGTCGCCGAACGGCCCGACGGACCCGTAGTCGCGCTCGAGCTCGACGTCACCGACCCCGTAGCACGTAGGTGGTGACGGACGCGCGGTCGCTCTCGAGCTGCACTGCGCGGTAGTCGACGTGGAGCTGTCCTGGTCGCCGCTGAACCGCCGGACGCCGTAGCCGTCGAGCCCGAGCGCCTCAAGGAGTGCGGCGCTGACGGGGGGGGGGGCGGGGCGGACCGATCCGGATGGTGGTCCCGAACAGAGCGAGCACCTGGGCAGCTGCATCAGGACGGAGACTAGGTCCGTCACGATACGACGCCCGGGGCACTCATCGGGCGCGAGCGTTTCGGCGGCCGCCTCGACCGGTTCGGCCGCTTGCTCGTCTGTCGTCGGGCAGCCTCCGAGCGTGATTGCCGAAGCGAGAACGATCCCTGTCTCTCTTCCTGGCGTCGTCCTGGTACGTCGCTCGAGAGCCAGCGTCACAAGCCGCTCGTGCGTACGACGGACTCGCTCCATGCGGCCAGACGGGCACGAGCTGTCCGCGGACGCGCAGGTGGGTGACGACGACACCGCGCGTCGGGAGCTCGCGCCTGTCATGCCGCCCGGGCCACTACGCCTCGTCGAGGATCCGTCGCTCGTCCATTCCGGTCTTGCGCAGACCGTCCTTGTCGTGTCAGCAATCGCCTCCACAGGAGCCACCAAGAGTCGGCGTATTGATGCTTTGGCTGGATTCCGTCTCGATTCGGGGGTGAGTATTCGCCCGCTTCCGGCTCGTCCGCAATCGTCGTCTCCGCCGGCGGCGGTGTGAGCCCTCCAGAGCCCACCTTCGGGCCGCGGTAGCTCTTTCCGTCGAGCGCCAGCTGGTAGCCGGGTGTCATCGATCCCGAACAGATCGATCGCCCTATCCGCCGGCGACCTGCGTCCGAATCCGCTCGACGAATTCCTCGAGCAACGGGTAGCCGCGTTTCGCGGCCGGATAGAGTGCGCCCGAGCGGAACGTCCACGGGCTGTCGAGCTGCTCGAGCGGCAGCACGTCGAACGTCCGGGCAAGTGCCGCGAGAGGCGAGGGCAGGCAGGCGACGAAGGGCGAGCACCGCAGCGTCTCGAGCAGAGCCGACACCGAATCGGTTCGGAACGCTACGCGCGGCAGTGCGACGCCGTGCCCGGCGAAATGAAGCTCGACGCGGGTCCAGAGCGTCGGGTCCGAGCGGAACACCGCCTGGGGGTAGGTGGTAACGCGGGCGAGATCGGTCCCTCCATCCCGGTGCAACGGGTGCGTTCGGTGCGCGAAGAAGGCGCTGGCGATCTCGAGCAGTGGCTCGTGCACGAAGCGATCGACCTGATACGCGCCCGAGGCGAGAACCGGGTCGAGTGCGCCGAGGGCGAGATCCACGCCCTGCGTGGCGAACTGCTCGAGAAAGGCGCTGCCCGAGCTCCGCACCACGGTCACCTGAGCGTTGGGATGCTCCGCGTTGAGCGAGCTGATCACCGGCGGCAGCAGCACCGACGACCAGACCGAGCCCGCCGCAACGATCAGCTCGCCCGAGAGTCCGCCGGCGAGCTCGGACAGCTCGCGCTCGATGAGCGCGCACTCGGCATCGATGCGCTCGGCGCGCAGGTGCAGCGCCCGTCCGTAGCGCGAGAGCGTGACCCCACGCGCGTGACGTTCGAAGAGCGTGACCCCAAGGTCCGCCTCGAGCTGCTGGATGCTGCGCGTCAGCGCCGACTGCGTCAGCGATTGCCCCTTCGCCGCCGCGTGCAGGCTGCCGGCAGCGGCGGCGGCGAGAAAATGCCGGAGCTGTCGAAGCGAGCTCACCCTCATGATGAGGAACACTCATCGATCGGAACAGATTAGTCAATATACTTTCATCGCTCCACTTTGTAGGGTCGATGTCTCATCCACCGCCACCCGAAGCCGGTCTCGATGCCCCCGATCCGCCCCGGTGCCCGGTTGGCTTCCCCGATCCTGTTCGTGCTCGGCGCGGGAATGGTCGCCGGTGCGTTGACGTACGACGTCGGCACGCTCAGACGCATGGGTCCGGGGTTCTTCCCGCTGGTGCTCGGCGTCGCGCTCGCGCTCCTCTCGCTCGCGATGTTCGCCGACGATCGGAAGCGCCCCGTCCCGGAGGCCGCCGACGATCCTGCGATCAGTGCGCACTCCTCGCGGTCCCCGTGGCGGGCGATCGCGCTGCCGCTGATCGCCGTGCTCGCGTTCGCTATGCTGATCCGCACGGGGGGCTTCGTGCCGGCCGTGCTCGTCTGCACGGGCCTCGCGGCGTTCGCTCATCCGGCCAACGGCCCGCGCGGCATCGCCGTACTGGCTGTGGTCCTGGCCGTGCTCACCGCCCTCGTGTTCGTGTTCGCGCTCGGGATTCCGGTGCGGTTGTTCGGCCGCTGATGTTGCCGTTCGAGGACATTGCGCTCGGCTTCGAGTCGGCGCTCTCGCCGCTGAAGCTGCTGTACTGCTTCGCTGGCGTGTTCATGGGGATGCTGATGGGCGTCCTCCCGGGCGTCGGCGCGATGGCCACGATCTCGATGCTGTTGCCGGTCACGTTCTACGTCGAACCGGACGTCGGGCTGATCTTGCTGGCCGGGATCTACTACGGCGCGCAGTACGGTGGCTCGATCACCTCGATCCTGATGAACCTGCCGGGCACGCCATCCTCGGCCGTCATCTGCCTCGATGGGTACCCGATGGCGCAACAGGGGCGGGCGGGCCCGGCGATCTTCCTGACCACGATCGCCTCGTTCGGTGGCAGCGTGATCGCGATCGTGTTGCTGATGACGATCGCGCCGCTCGCCGCGGAGCTCGCGTTGCGTTTCGGGGCGGCGGAGTACTTTGCGCTGATGGTGCTCGGTCTGGTGGCCGCCGCGTCGCTCGCCCAGCACGGGATCGCGCGCGGACTGGCCATGGTCGTGGTCGGACTGGCGTTGGGTCTGGTCGGCACCGACGTCGTCTCCGGCACCTTTCGCTTCACGTTCGGTGCCCTCGAGCTTGCCGACGGGTTGAGCGTCATCGCGATGGCGATGGGACTGTTCGGGGTGGCCGAGATCGTTGCCAACCTGGTTGACCCGGCGCGGCAACCGTCCCGCTCCGATCGGGTGCGCATGAAGGATCTCGCGCCGGGCCGCGCGGACCTCCGCCAAGTGCCCGGACCGCTCGTCCGGGGCGGGGCGACGGGGGCGCTGCTCGGCATCCTCCCCGGCACCGGCGCCTCGATCGCCGCGTTCGTCTCCTACGGACTCGAGAAGCGCCTGTCGCGAACGCCCGAGCGGTTCGGCACCGGTCACGTGCCGGGGGTGGTGGCGCCCGAAGCGGCGAACAACGCCGCCGCGCAGTCGGCCTTCATCCCGACCCTCACGCTTGGCGTGCCGGGAGACCCGGTCATGGCGCTGATGATGAGCGCGCTGATCATCCACGGTATCCAGCCGGGACCGCTGGTCATCCAGGAGCACCCGGTGCTCTTCTGGGGACTGATTGCGAGCTTCGTGATCGGCAACCTCATGCTGCTCGTGCTGAACCTGCCGCTGATCGGTTTGTGGGTCCGGCTCCTGCGCGTGCCGTACCGAAGGCTCTACCCGATCATCCTGGTGTTGATCTGCATCGGGGTCTACGCGGTCGGCAACAGCGCCTTCGACGTGCTCCAGGTGGTGTTCTTCGGGGCAGTCGGCTACGCGATGAAGGGTCTGCGGCTCGAGCCCGCGCCGTTGATTCTCGGGTTCGTGCTCGGGCCGCTGCTCGAGGAGAACTTCCGACGCGCGCTCATCCTCTCGCGGGGGGACCTCGCCACGTTCGTCGAACGCCCGATCAGTGCCGGCTTCCTGCTCGCCGGCGGCGCGATCGTGGCGCTCTCGGTCGTGACCGCGCGGCGAGCCGCTCGTCGGGCGGAGGGGGTGGTCACGTGAGTGAACGGCCGAACTTCCTGCTGATCAGCACCGATCAGCAGCGAGCCGATCATCTTGGCTGTTACGGGGCGTCGCTCCTGCAGACCCCGCACCTCGATGCTTTGGCCGCTGCCGGCACGCGCTACGAGAACGCCTTCGTCGCCTCCCCGGTCTGCATGCCGAACCGGGCGAGCCTCCTGACCGGTCGGATGCCGAGCGCGCACGGGGTTCGCCACAACGGGCTCGATCTTCCGTACTCGGCCCGTACCGTGGCCGACGCGCTCGGCGCGGCCGGCTGGCGAACGTCGCTCTCCGGCAAGCCGCACTTCCAATGCGTGACGACCAACGCCGCGGCGCTCGCCGCGGGCGACGGCATTGCGGACGCCCGCTGGCCGGACGACGCATGCTACGACCGCGAGAGCGGTCCGGCATGGCGCGCGGATCCGGACCGATCTCTGCCGCTGCCGTACTACGGCTTTCAGAATGTGGACCTCGCGGTCGGCCACGGGGACGAGGTGGACGGGAACTACAACCGGTGGGTGACGGATCAGGGGGCGGATCTCGAGCGCCTCCGGGGACGCGCGAACGCGCTCGCGCACGAGCGCTGCCACGACACGCTCCAGGCGTGGCGAACGGCGGTGCCCGAGGCGCTGTACCCGACGCGCTATATCCAGGCGAAGACCCTCGAGCGGCTCGACGAGCACCGCGCGTCGGGAGAGCCTTTCTTTCACTGGATGAGCTTTGGCGATCCGCACCATCCGTTCACGCCTCCCGGGCGCTGGTGGGATCGGTACTCGCCAGCCGACGTGACGCTCCCGGTCTCGTTCGCTGCGCGCCGCGCCGGACTGACCGCGGCGGTGCACGCCGAGCGCCGGCGGGGCCGAGCGAACGAGGAGGGGACCGGTGCCATTGCAGTCGGGGAGCGGGAAGTTCGGGCGGCGATCGCCCTCACCTTCGGCATGATCGGCCTCGTCGACGACGCGATCGGTGGTGTGCTCGCGCATCTGCAGCGAAGCGGACTGGCCGAGAACACCGTCGTCGTCTTCCTTTCCGATCACGGCGATCTGATGGGCGATCACGGCCTTCTGTTCAAGGGGCCGTATCACTACCGGAGCGTCATCCGAACGCCACTGATCTGGCGCGATCCAGACGTGGCGGGCGGCGAGGTGTGCGACGACTTCGTCAGCGCCATCGACGTGCCGGCGAGCCTGCTCGCCCGGGCGGGTGTGGCGCGGTTCAACGGTCTGCAGGGACGGGCGTTTCGCGACGCGGCCGGGCTGCCGAGCGCCGCCCGCGACAGCGTGTACATCGAGGACGAGGTGCAGCACCCGTTGCCGGGTCACGAGGGTCGCGCTCGCGTCCGTACCCTCCTTCACGAGCGATGGCGGTTGACGCTGTACGACGGCCTCGCGCAGGGCGAGCTCTACGATCTGCACACCGACCTGCACGAGCTCGACAACCGCTGGGACGATCGTGCCTGTGCCGGTATCCGCGCCGAGCTGACCGAGAGGCTGCTCCGCGAGATGCTCGCGCACGTCGACGACTCGCCCCTCCCCCGATACGCCGCCTGATCGGCGGCTCGCAGTTCCTACCAGGAGAACGACGATGACACGATCGAAGGTTCGACACGCGCTGGCCACCGGGCTGGCCCTGCTCACGCTCGGCGCGGGGGCGCTCGCCGACTATCCCGAGCGTGCGGTGACGATGGTGGTCGGCTCCGTGCCGGGCTCGGGACCGGACGTGCTGGCCCGTTCGATGAGCGAGGCACTCGCCGACGAGCTCGGGCAGCCGCTCGTGGTCGAGAACGTGCCGGGGGCGGCCGGCAACGTCGCCGCCGCCGGCGTCTCCCGGGGCGAGCCCGACGGGTACCGGGTGTTCATCGGGACGATCAACATGGCGATCGCCACCTGGTTGCCCAAGGAGCCGCCGTTCGATCCGGCCACCGACTTCGCAGTGGTCGGTCGCGTGGCGTCGATCCCGAACGTGGTGGTCGTCAGTCCGTCGCTCGGAGTGACGAGCATCGAGGCGTTCGTCGAGCTCGCCCGTGCCAAGCCCGGTGACCTGAACTACTCGAGCCCCGGTGTCGGCTCGCTCCAGCACATGGGCACCGACAAGCTGTCCTCGATCAACGAGCTCGACATGGTGCACGTGCCCTACAAGGGCGGCAAGGCCTCCACCACCGCGGTGCTGGCCGGCGAGGTGGACATGTTCATGGCAGGCATGCCGCCAGCGCTGCCGCAGATTCGTGCCGGGAAGCTGCTCGCGCTGGCGGTCAGCAGCGCCGAGCCCTTCCCGCTGTTGCCCGAGGTGCCCACACTCGCCGACACGGTGATGCCCGACTACTCGGCCGAGGCCTGGTACGGGCTGTTCATGGCGAAGGGCACGCCGGACGACATCGTCGAGACGATGAACGCCGCGCTGAACGCCGCGCTCGCCCGGCCCGACGTGCAGGAGCGGTTCGCCGACGCTGGCGCCGCTGTGCAAACGAGCACGCCTGCCGCGTTCGCCGAGTTCGTGGCGGCCGAGTCCGGGCGCTGGAAGTCGAATCTGGAGACGCTCGGACTGGCCGGCACCCGTTGACTCGCGGTGCGCTTGTTGGGGAGGGGCGGAACAGGGAGATACCTAATCCTACTGTGTTGAATATACCACAACCATCTTGACCGCCTCGTCGGCGATGGCGATGCTCGGCGCCCATGGACCTTGAACCGCGCTTTCGCACCTACCTCGACGAGCTGCACGATACTCTCGGCGATCGGCGCCGCCGTGAGCGCTTCGATGCCTACTGCACCGGCTTGAGGCTGACTCTGGAGCGCAAGAGCGTCGAGCCGATCGCCGCGGCGATCGGGCGGGGGCTGGTGTACTCGGTCGGGATCAAGGGCAACACCGTGTGATAGTCCACCAGCGGCTTGCCCCGCCAGTTCATCGTCACGAAGCTGTCAGCGACCGCCCTAATGGAGCCACCGCGGGATCGGCGTAATGGAGCCACCCCCGGATCGGCGTAATGAGGCCACTCCGTGATCGGCGTATTGGAGCCACGCCGTGATCGGGGTATCGGAGCCACCCCCACCTCCCGCTGAGTGCCGCTGACCGGCCGCGCGGACCCGTCTCGAACCCGTCCCCCACCGCCTACGTTCTCCGCCCCACAACGGCGGAGAACGAGATGGCCAACAGGAGGTTCGAGATGCACCACTACCGACAGGCGCTGATGCGCATGCGCCAGGGCGAGTCCGATCGGCGGATCGCCGACGACAAGCTCATGGGCCGCCCCCGGGCGGCCACCCTCAGGAGGCTCGCCGCCGAGCGCGGCTGGCTCGACCCGGGCACCGCTCTCCCCGACGACGCCACCCTCGCCGACGTCTTCGAGTCCCCGAAGACGTAAGCGGATCGTTCGTGTCCATCGTGCCGACTCCCGTTGCAGCTCGCGGGCCACGCTCGCGAAGGTTGACCGCCCGGAGGCGGCGCCGCCATCATCGGTCTTCGCCTCCGTCGTCGACAAGCCCATGAGCCCGGTCCGCATCCGTTCGATCACGCTCGTCACGGAAGAGATCCATCATGACGGCGGACCGATCGCCGACCCGCGCCGGCGTCGGGCCGCGGCGCTCGCCGTGGTCGAGAACCCGTTCGCCGGCCGGCACGAGCCGGACGTGGCGCCGTTCATGGACGAGCTGAAGCCGCTCGGGCTGGAGCTCTCGCGACGCCTGGTCGACGCGCTCGGCGGGGTCGAGGCGGTCGAGAGCTACGGCAAGGGCGCGATCGTCGGGGCGGATGGCGAGCTGGAGCACGGCGCGCTGTGGCACGTGCCCGGCGGCTACGGCATGCGCGAGGTGCTCGGCGGGGCGAAGGCGATCGTGCCGTCGGCGAAGAAGGTCGGCGGGCTCGGCACGCGTCTCGACGTGCCGATCCACCACATCGACGCCGCCTATGTCCGCAGCCACTTCGACGCGATGGAGGTCGGCGTGCCGGACGCGCCGCGCGCCGACGAGATCGTCTTCGCCCTGGTCATGACGAGCGGGGCTCGCGTGCACGCGCGCATGGGCGGGCTCGCGGCGGGCGACATCGAGGGCGAGGACGGGCTGCGCTGAGCGTGACGGTGGCGGCAAGTGCGCTGGGTACCGATGCCGGCGAGGGCGACTTCGCCCCCCGGTGTGCCGACGCCCGGGCCGGCGCACCGGAAGGTAGCGGACTCGCCGACGTTCGCCGCGGATCCGCTCGGCTCGGATCCGCATGTTCCGAGGACGCCGGTCCGCGCTGGCGGCGATTGCCCGACGGGCGCCTGCACGCCCATCACGGACCGATCGACCTGATCGTCCTGGTGGCGGGGCCGGCGGCGGAGCGCGTGCGCTGCGAGCGCGCGGCACACGAGGCGTTCGCGCCGGTGCTCGCGGTGCTCGCCTCGGAGCTCGTCGAGCTGCGACGGACGCTCGGCCCGTGGGTGCCACGCCTGCACGGGCCGGTCGCGCGGTGCATGCTCGCGGCGGTGCGGCCCCACGCGTCGTCGCGCGTCACGCCGATGGCGGCCGTCGCCGGCGCCGTCGCCGATCACGTGCTCGAGGCGATGCTCGCCGCGGGCACGCCGACGCGCGCCTGCGTGAACAACGGCGGCGACATCGCGCTGCACGTCGCGCCGGGGGAGACGCTGCGCACGGGCGTCGCCGATTTGGCGACGGGGGCGCTCTCTTCGGACATCCTCGTCCGCGGGGGCGACGGCATCGGCGGGATCGCCACCAGCGGCTGGCGCGGGCGCAGTCACTCGCTCGGCATCGCCGATGCGGTGACCGTGATCGCGGCGACGGCGGCGGCGGCGGACGTCGCCGCGACCTTGATCGCCAACGCCGTCGATCTGCCGGGTTCCGATCGCGTGCGGCGCGTCGCCGCGTGCGAGCTCGCTCCCGACAGCGATCTCGGAGCGCGACTCGTCACGGTCGATGTCGCGGCGCTCGGTCGTGACGAGCGGGCGCGTGCGCTGGCATCCGGGGCGGCGCTCGCACGCCGACTCGTGACGGATGGACGGGTACTCGGTGCTCGGCTGGAGTTGCAGTCGGACGTTGCCGTCGTCGCGGCGGAGGGTGGTCCGGTTCTGGACAGGGGTCGGCAATCAGGGGTAGGGGGTCGATCCGATGATGTCCGGTAGTTCGCTCGCTGTTGTCGTTCGGTGCATGAGGAATCTGTCGAGCGGAGTGGCACATGGGCCGATGGAGTTCGCGAAAGCGGTAACGCGGGCGGCATCGAAGGCCAGTGCGGCGAGTGCGGCAGGAACGAACGCAGCAGCACGCGCGAAGTCGGTTCGAGGCGCGAGAGCCACGTCGGCGGCCATGGCGGCTCTGATCGTCATGACACCGAACGGCATCGCCCTCGCGGCGAGCGATGACCCCTCGGTCGACTCGACGACCGACAGTTCCGCCGCGCACGTCGCCATCGTCGAACGCGACGGCCGCTTCGAGCTGACGATGGACGGCGAGCCGTTCGTCGTGCGCGGCGCCGGCCTCGCGGCGCGCGACGCGGCCGACATCGAGCCGCTGGTCGCGGCGCTGGCCGAGGCGGGCGGCAACGCCTTCCGCATCTGGGGCAGCGAGCACGCCGTGCCCGCGTTCGAGGCGGCCGCGCGGCACGGGCTGAAGGTGCTCGTCGGGCTCGATGTCGGCACGCAGGTGGCGGGCTTCGATTACGCCGATGTCGAGGCGGTCGCGCGCCGGCACCGTGCGGTCACGGCGTTCGTCGATCGTCACGCCGACGATCCGTCCGTGCTCGGCTGGATCGTCGGCAACGAGCCGAACCTCGCCTTCGGGGCGGACGGCGCGCCCCAGGTCGCCGACCCGCGCGTGTACGACGCCGTGGCCGACATCGTCGCACACATTCACGAACACGATCCGGACCACCCGGCGACGGTCGCGTTCGCGTTCACGCCGACGCTCGCGGACGATGTCCGCACGGCGCTCGCGCGCGTGCCCGCGCTCGACATCGTCTCGTTCCAGGGCTACGGCGCGCTGCCGGCGATTCCGGAGGTCGCGTCCGAGACCGCACCGGGTCGGCCGTTCATGATCACCGAGTTCGGCCCGCTCGGTCACTGGGAGATGCCGAGCACCGACTGGGGGCGGGAGATCGAGGAGCCGAGCGGCGCGAAGGCCGCCGGCATCGTCCAGCGCATGACGCCGAGCGTGACGGACGACCCGACCGGACGGCTCGTCGGCGCGTTCGCGTTCCTGTGGGGCTGGAAGCAGGAGCGCACGCCGACCTGGTACGGCCTGCTGGTCGAGGGCTTCGGACGGACCGCCTCGGTCGACGAGCTCTCGCGCTTCTGGCGCGGCCGCTATCCCGACGGCCGGGCGCCCTCGGCGAGCGCCATCACGCTCGACGGCCGCCCACCGACGGACAGCGTGCGGCTGGCGCCCGGACAGCGCGTACGGGCGCGCGTCGAGGTGAGCGATCCGGAGGGGGACGCGCTCGAGACGCGCTGGGAGCTGCGCACCGAGGTGGACGAGCGCAGCGACGGCGGACTCTTCGAGGCCGCCCCGCCGAGCGTGCCGTTCGAGACCGTCGGCACGTCGAACGACGCGGACCACGTCGGGATCGAGCTGGTGACGCCGGCGACGGCGGGCGAGTACCGCCTGTTCGCCTACGTGAGCGACGGCCGCGGCGGGGTGGCCACGGCCAACCTGCCGTTTCTCGTCGAGGGAGCGGCGCGTTGAACGGGCGCGATCCCGGACGCGGCGATCGCGCCGTCGCCGCGGCCGATCGCTCGTGACGAGCGTCGAGTCGTCTCGATGCGTTCGTGTCCTCACGTTCGTGACCGTCGGCGGCCGTGCATCCGTATGATCGGGCATCGTCCGCCGGAAGCGATCGGGTACCGCCCGATGGAAGAATTCGCCATGCCATCCCTCCGTCACGACCGGTCGCGCCGTTCATGAGCGCGGCGGGCTCCCTCTCGCTCGACGGCGCGCTGGCGCGGCTGGCGGGCTCGGATGCCGCGCTCGTCGCCGGCGGCACCGACTGGTACGCCGCCCTCGGCGACCGTGCGCCGCCCCGGGACGTCATCGACCTGAGCCGGGTGGCCGGTCTCGGCGGGATCGTGCGGGGCGAGGACGGCGGCGTCCGCATCGGCGCGACCGCGACCTGGTCCGAGCTGGTCGCGGCGGAGCTGCCGAGCGCGTTCGACGGCCTGCGCGCGGCCGCCCGCGAGATCGGCTCGGTGCAGATCCAGAACACCGCGACGCTGGCCGGCAACCTCTGCAACGCCTCGCCGGCGGCGGACGGGGTACCGGCGCTGCTCGCGCTCGACGCCCGCGTCGAGCTCGTCTCCGTCGAGGGTCGCCGCGCGCTCGCGCTCGACGCCTTCGTGCTCGGGCCGCGCCGCACGGCCCTTCGCGACGACGAGCTCGTCGCGGCCATCGTCGTGCCGCCGCACGCGGACGCCACGGTCTCGCGCTTCGCCAAGCTCGGCGGCCGGCGCTACCTCGTCATCTCCATCGCGATGATCGCGATCGTGCTGGAGCCGGACGAGCGCGGCCGGATCGTCCGGGCGCGCGTCGCGGTCGGCGCCTGCTCGCCGGTGGCCCGGCGCCTGCCGGTGCTCGAACGGGCGCTGGTCGGGCACTCGATCGACGACGCGAGCTTGCACGAGCTCGTCACCCCGGCGGCGCTCGACGCGCTCGCGCCGATCGACGACGTCCGGGCGACGGCCGCGTACCGGCTGGAGGCGGTCGCCGAGATGCTCCGGCGGATGCTCGTCGGCGACGGGGCACTCTGACGTGGTCGCGGTTCTCGACGGAGGGGCGCGCATCGCGTTCGCGCTGAACGGGCGGGACGTCGCCGTCGAGGCGGGCGGTTCGGCACGCTTGTCCGACGTGCTGCGCGGCGAGCTCGGACGGGGCGACGTGAAGATCGGCTGCGACGCCGGTGACTGCGGCGCCTGCACGGTGCTGCTGGACGGCGCGCCGGTCTGCGCGTGCCTGACGTCGCTGTCGCGGGCGGAGGGCAGGCGGGTCGAGACGCTCGCGGGTCTGGTCGCCGACGAGCCGCGGGTGAAGGCCCTGCGCGACGCTTTCCTCGCGACAGGGGGCGCGCAGTGCGGCATCTGCACGCCAGGCATGCTGGTCTCGGCCGTGGCGCTGCTGCGCGCCGATCCGGCGCCGAGCGTGCGGGCGGTCGAGGACGCGCTCGGCGGCGTGCTGTGCCGCTGCACGGGCTATCGCGCGATCGTCGACGCCGTGCGGCTCGCGGGCGGCGCGAGCGATGTCGCCGTCGAGGCGCGCTCGTCGGACACGACGGCAAGCGCGACGGCAGGCGCGACGGCAGGCGCGGTAGCGGACGCGATGCCGAGCCATGCGACTGTTGCGGTGTCGGGCACGACGTCGGCCGCGGCGACGGGAGTGGCGACGAGCGTGGCGACGAGAGTGGCGATCGGTGCGGCCGCGAACCCGGTCGCGGATGCCCGTACGGGGGAAGTCTCCACGGAGCCGCGCCACACGAGCGTCGGCCAGCCGCTCGTCCGGCTCGACGGCGCGCGCAAGGTCGACGGCACCGAGCGCTTCGGCGACGATCTCGCGCCGTCCGACGCGCTCGTGCTCAGGCTGATCCGCTCGCCCCACCATCACGCGGCCTTCGCGTTCGGCGACGTCGCCGCCTGGCGCGACGCGCGGCCGGGCGTCACGCTGGTGCTCGACGCCGGCGACGTGCCCGGCATCAATCGCTTCGGCGTGATCCCGCCGTTCGTGGACCAGCCGGTGTTCGCCGAGCGGGTCGCGCGTTTCAGGGGCGAGGCGGTGGCGGCCGTGGTCGGTGACGCGGCGGCGCTCGCCGCGCTCGATCTGGCGTCGTTCCCGGTGAGCTGGGAGCCGCGCGAGCCGGCGCTGACACCGGCGGCCGCGGGCGAGAGCGGTGCGGCGCTCCTGCACGAGGGCCATCCGGACAACGTGCTGTGCCGCGGGAACGTCCGCCACGGCGATGTCGACGACGCGCTCGCGCGTTCGGCGATCACGGTCGAGGGCGAGTTTTCCACCGGCTTCGTCGAGCACGCCTACATCGAGCCGGAGGCGGGGTTCGCGCGGCGCGTGCGCGACGACGCGGGCGAGGACCGGATCGAGCTGCACGGCTGCACGCAGGCGCCGTACATGGATCGCGATGCCGTCGCGGCGATCCTCGGGATGGCGCCCGAGGCGATCCGCATCGTGCCGAGCGCGACGGGTGGCGGCTTCGGCTCCAAGCTGGATCTGTCGTGGCAGCCGTTCGTCGCGCTCGCCGCGCTGCGCACGGGGCGAGCGGTGCGCGTCACCTACACCCGGCGGGAATCGATGCAGTCGACCACCAAGCGCCACCCGTCGACGATCCGCGCGACCCTCGGCTGTGACGACGCCGGCAGGCTGACCGGCATGCGCTTCGACGGCACGTTCAACACCGGCGCCTACGCCTCGTGGGGACCGACCGTCGCCAACCGGGTGCCGGTGCACGCGTCGGGGCCGTACCGCGTGCCGCACTACGCGGCCCGGGCGACCGGCGTCTACACGCACTGTGCGCCGGCGGGCGCGTTCCGCGGGTTCGGGGTGCCGCAGGCGGCGATCGCGCAGGAGGCGCTGATGGACGAGCTCGCCGAGCGCGCCGGCGTCGATCGGCTGCGCATCCGTCTCGACAACGCGCTGAGCGACGGCGTGCCGACCGTGACCGGCCAGGTGTTCGCGTCGGGCGTCGGGATACGCGCCTGCCTCGAGCGGCTGGTCGAACCGTGGGAGAGGGCGCTCGCCGACGCCGCGCGGGCGAACGCGGCGGTCGAGACGAGCGGATCGCCGTGGCGTCGCGGCGTCGGCATCGCCTCCGGCTGGTACGGCTGCGGCAACACCTCGCTGCCGAACCCCTCGACCATCCGTGCGGGCGTGCGTGCCGACGGCAGCGTCTGCCTGCACCAGGGCGCCGTCGACTTGGGGCAGGGCGCGAACACCGTCATCGCGCAGCTGTTCGCCGACGCGCTCGGCGTGCCGGTCGGTGCCGTCGAGCTCGTCGACGCCGACACCGACCGCACGCCCGACGCGGGCAAGACCTCGGCCTCGCGCCAGACCTTCGTGTCCGGCAACGCGGCGGTGGCCGCCGCCCGCGCGCTGGCCGGAGAGATCCGGCGCGCGACCAACCTTCCGCCCGACGCGCTCGGCGGCGCCGATGCGCTCGCTCGCCTGCCGGTGGACGCGGACGGCTACGTGCTCGCCGCCAACGGCACCTACGACCCGCCGACCGAGGCGCTCGATCACGACGGGCAGGGCGTGCCCTACGCGCAGTTCGGCTACGCGGCCCAGCTCGTCGTCGCCGACGTCGACATCCGCCTCGGGCGGGTGGAGCTCGTGCACGTCGTCGCCGCCCACGACGTGGGCCGCGCGATCAACCCGGTGCTGGTCGAGGGCCAGGTGCACGGCGGCGTCGCGCAGGGCATCGGGCTCGCGCTGATGGAGGAGTTCGTGCCGGGGCGTACCGAGAACCTGCACGACTACCTGATACCGACGTTCGGCGACGTGCCGCCGATCGACACGCTGATCGTCGAGGTGCCCGACCCGCACGGCCCGATGGGTGCCAAGGGGCTCGGCGAACACGCCCTGATCCCGACGGCACCGGCCGTGCTGGCGGCGATCCGGCACGCGAGCGGCGCGCGGATCCGGGAGCTGCCGGCCACGCCCGAGCGGGTGCTGGCGGCGATCCGCGCGGCGGAGGCCGACGCCGGTACCGACTCCGAGAGCGGGTCGGACGGCGATGGCGGAGCGCGAGATCGGATCGACGGCGCGGTCCGTGCCGGGACGATCGCCGCGACTGGTGGGGAGGGCTGACGTCGTGGTCCGCCAGCGCATGCCCGTCGACGATAAGGGCCGGATACGTTGCGACGCGTGCCCGGTGCTCTGCATCATCAAGGACGGACGCGCCGGGGCCTGCGATCGCTACGCGAACGATGGTGGGGAGCTGGTCCGGGTGGACCCGTTCACGGTGCTGGAATGGGGCGACGCGTCGGCGACGGCGGGCAAGGGCGCCGGGACGGACGGCGTCCCCGGCAGCGTCGGGACGGATGGCGTCGACGGTAGCGCCGGAGCGAGCGGCGTCGACGGCACGGAGTGGACGCCGGAGGCCGATGATCGCGGCACGTCGCCGGCGCTCGATGTCGGAGGCGCGGGCGGCGTGAACGACGCTACCGGCTCGCGCACCGGCCTGCCCTACGGCCTCGAGGGCGGTGTGGGTGCGGGCGGCACCGAGCGCGCTGCGGAGACCGACCGTGTCGCCGGGGGCGATCCCGGCTCCGGAGCCGGACGCGCGGCGCGCGTGCGTTTCCTGCCGGCGGGCGGCGCCGGTGCCTGGGACGGCGACGTGTTCGGGGCGGCGCGCACGATGGTCACCGCCATCGGTGCGGGGACCACCTATCCGGACTACAAGCCCGCCCCCTTCGTCGTCAGTCAGGTGCGCGACGACGTCGACGTCGTGACCGTCGTGACCGAGGGGATCTTCAGCTACTGCGGGGTCAAGGTGAAGATCGACACCGACCGGCACATCGGCGACGAGCGGGCCGTCGTGCGCGTCGAGGGCGAGGCGATCGGGCACGTCACGACCGGCGAGTACGGCTCGCGCATGCTGTCGCTCGGCGGCGTCGATCACCTGACCGGCGGCTCGAAGAAGGAGGGCCGCGTGACCTGCGAGTCGCTGCTCGCGCTCTGCAACCGCGAGCCGGTCGAGCTCGCGATCGACGGTGGCGCGCGCATGGTCGTGCAGGCGGGCGAGGCGCCGATCGTCGACGGCGCCGCCGAGCGCCTGATGCGGGTCGGCTGCGGCTCGGCGACGATCGGCATGTTCGCACGCCAGTGGGCGCCGCACGTCGACGAGGTCGTCGTCGTCGACGATCACATCACCGGCGTCCTGTCCGAGCATCAGGCGGGGAAGATGCTCGACATGAAGCCGACCGGCATCCGCCTCGAGGGCAGCCGCTCGACCCCGGGGCGTTACTTCCGGGTCGCCGAGCCCGGGTCGGGGTGGGGTGGCACCGACATCGAGGACCCGCTGACGATCGTCGACGAGTTCCGGGCGAAGGACGCGTGGCCGGGGCTCAGGCTCTTGATGGTGTCGACCACCGGCGAGCAGTGGAGCTATCACGAGCTGGACGACGATCTGGTGCCGCGTGAGGCCGAGCTGCCGGCGTCGCTGCGGACCTCGGTCGAACGCATCGCGGAGAACTGCGAACCGTCGCTCTGCAGCGTCCTGTTCATGGGCGGGGCGGGCGGTTCGCTGCGCTCGGGGGTCACCGAGAACCCGATCGGGCTGACCCGCTCGATCGCGCGTGCGCTGACGCGGGTGACCTGTGGCGGGGCGCCGGTCTACCTGTGGCCGGGCGGCGGCATCACGTTCATGGTCGATGTCCTCGACGTCCCGCCGAACGCGTTCGGCTCGGTGCCGACGCCGGCGCTGGTGGCGCCGATCGAGTTCACGCTCGCGCGCGCCGACTACCTCGCGCTCGGCGGGCACGCGGACGCGGTCCGCTCTCTCGAGGACATCGCGCCCGAGATCGGGCGGCGGCTCGTGCGGGACGCACGTCGGTAGGAGCCGCGACGCGTCGGATGCGGGTCAGTCTCGGGTCCGCCAGCGGGCGCAGCAGATCGGGTTCTTCCCCGACTCGGCACGACGGCGAGCCGCTCGCAGACCTCCCGCGCGGAAAAAGCGCCCGCGACGAGTTGGGCGTACTGTCCGACGATGTCGAGCGGACCGGCCTGCAGCGCCGGCTCCGCTCCGCCGTCATCCATTCCGACGGCCCCGGCCGCGCGCAGCAGCTTCACCTCGCGTGGGGACAAGGGCAGGGCTCTGAGCTCGACAGTATCAGCGAGACAGACCACCAGTCCAGCATGAGGCAGAGGTTTCTCGCTCGGGTGAGAATCGGGGTCGGTGCGACCCGATCCGCCCCGATCCACTCGGCTCCGAACCTGCCGCCGGCGTCCGGGCTACCGGCGTCCGGGCTACCGACCCATCGGCCCGCGCCGCAGGTCGCGTTGCCCGAGCGAGTGGCACAGGTCCACCAGCCACTCGGCGCGGCGCTTGTGCGGCACCGACTCGATGTCGGCCAGGAGGTAGCGGGTCTCGACCAGCGGCGGCCAGGCGAGCGTGTCGGCGTAGCGCTCGGGGTCGGCCAGCGGCACGGTCACGAGCGCCTTGCCGAGCAGGGCGGCCTTGCGCCGCTTCGGCACGATCGCGCGCCGGTCGAGCGTGTGGTAGCCGGCCTTCGCGATCTCGCGGCCGATGTCGGCGTAGATCAGGCGGGCGGCCCGGATGCCCGGACGGCAGGCGAGGGGCAGGAGCGCGATGCCGGCCTCGCCGCGCGCGTACAGCGTGTCGGCGTAACCGAGCAGGCGCCGGGTCATGCGGCGGACACGCACGTCGTCGGTCGGGTTCTCGAGCCAGCCTTCGGCGTCGAGCCCGGCGTCGTCGAACCAGTTTCGCGGCAGGTAGAGGCGGCCCATGCGCGCGTCCTCGCCGACGTCACGGGCGATGTTGGTCAGCTGCATGGCGACGCCGAGATCGCAGGCGCGCGCGACGGCGCGCGAGTCGCTGGTGCCCATGATCAGCGTCATCATCGCGCCGACGCAGCCGGCCACGCGGGCGGCGTAGTCGTAGAGCTCGGAGAGGTTCCGGTACTCCCGCCCGCTCGCGTCCCAGGCGAGCCCTTCGAGCAGCGCCTCGGGCATCGAGCGCGGGATCGCGAACCGCTCCACCACCTCGGCGAGCGCCCGGTCCTCGGCCGCCGGACCGGGGGTGCCGGCGTAGATCGCCGCGAGTCGATCCCGCAGCGCGTCGACCGCCTCGTGACCGCCCTCGTCCGCGTCGATCAGGTCGTCGGCGACGCGGCAGAACGCGTACAGCGCGGTGGCCGGCACCGCGATCCGCTGCGGCAGCAGCAGCGACGCCATGAAGAACGAGTGCGAGCCGTGGCGGATGAGCTTGCGGCAGGCGGCGAGGTCGTCGGCGGAGCGGTTCGAGATCATCGGTGCGTCCTCTCGGTGGCGGCTGCGGGGGGCGTGACCGCCGGCGCCGGGGTGGCGGCGGTGGTGGCGACGGGGGTGGCCGCGGCGACGGTCGCGGGGTCGGCGACGGGGTCGTCCGCGGGATCGGCGATGTCGTCGGTCACGGGGTTCGTGACGAACGACAGGATGTGCTCGACGACGCGCACCGGCGCCTCCTCGTGGGCGAGGTGGCCGAGACCGTCGAGCACTTCGAGCGTGGCGTTCGGCAGGCGTGCGGCCGTGCGGTAGGCGTTCCTGAGCGGGACGGTGTGGTCGTTCGCGCCGGCGAGCAGCAGGAACGGTGCGGCGATCCGGTCGAGGCGACCGTCGAGCCGGACGAGATCCCACTCGGCCATCATGCGCAGCACCCCCGCGACGTGGTCGGGGTCGGAGAACAGTCGCCCGTAGTCGGCGAGCGCGGCGTCACCGAGGCGGGAGCCGGTGCCGTCGAGCAGGCGGCGGACCTGACGCGGATCGCGCGCACGGTGGGCGAACAGCTTCGGCAACCAGCCGATGTTCGCCGCCACACGGGCGAGCGGCGGGAACACGGTGCCGGCCAGCCCGTCGAGCAGCAGGATCGCCGGTGCGATGCCGACCAGGTGCGCGCGGTCGAGCCGTCCGTTCAGCGCGAGCTCGGCGACCAGCGCCGCGCCGGAGGAGTGGCCGACCACGAGCGCGGGGTCGAGCTCGAGCATGTCGAACAGCTCGCCCAGGTCGCGCGCCATGCTCTCGAGCGACAGCGACGCGCCGGGTCGCGTGCACGTCGCCGCGTGACCGGGCAGATCCAGCGTGACGACGGTGTGGCTTTCGGCGAGCAGCGGCGCCACGCCCGTCCAGGAATGCAGCGACGCGCCGGTGCCGTGCAGCAGCACGCAGACGGGGCCGCTGCCGGTGCGTCGGACCCGCCAGCGGTGCGGCCCGGCCGCGATCAGCGTCGGGGGCTCTCCGCCGCTGCCGTCCAGCGATCCGGAACGGCCGGCGCCGGCGACACGCGCGGTGGCGTTCGAGAGGCCGCTCATCGGGTGGCGGTCCCCGTGCCCGCTCGCGAGCCGAGGCCCGTGGCGGAGCCGGAGGACAGCGCACCGTCGAGCTGCGGCAGCGCCAGGTAGCGCGCGCGCATCAGCGCCGCGAGTCGCTGCGGTTCCGGGCGCGGGCGCGGGCCGGTGTCGACGAACAGGAGGCGGGCGCCGAGGCGCGCGAGACGCCGCGCCGCCTGTTCGGCGTCGTCACGGGCCCGGGGTCGTCCGCCCGTGCCGTCGCGGGACACGTTGGCGCGCCCGTCGGTCATGATCACCGCGACCGGGGTCTCGCCGCTCGCGATCAGCCGTTCGAGCTGATCGGCGGCGAGGTCGAGCCCCGCGGCGAGCGGCGTGCCCCCACCGCCGGGCAGGCCGACGAGGGTGCGGCGCGCGCGCACCAGCGAGCGGGTCGGCTCCAGGTCCAGCGACGCGTCGTCGCCGCGGAACGTGATCAGCGCGACGCGATCGCGGCGCACGTAGCACTCTGCGAGCAGGCTCTCGACGGCGCCCTTGGCTTCGGCCAGTCGATGCATCGCGGCGGAGCCCGAGGCGTCGACGACGAACAAGGTGGTCGTCCGGGTCGGGCGGCGGTAGCGGGTGACGCGGAAGTCGTCGCGGCGCACGCGCAGTGTCGGTCGCTCGCCGGTGGCCGTGTCGCGCTCGCCCGCGTCGATGGCGCGCAGGCGCTGGTGCGGGATCGCCGCCTTCAGGGTCGCGAGCAGGTTCGGGCGCCGGCGGGCGCCGCGGCGCGGGCGTCGGGTGCCGATCGGTCGTCCGCTCCGTTCGGCGGCGGCGCTCGCCCGGGCGTCGCGGCCGGCGCTGGCATCGCGCGCGGCGCGGCCGGCGGCGAGCTCGTCGAGCAGGTTTCTCGGCAAGGCCGCGGTGACCGCCTCGACCAACCGCTCGGGGAGCGCCCGGTCGTCGAGCGCGTCGTCCGGCTCACGCTCGTCGTCCGGCGCCTCGTCTTGCGGCCCGGTCTCGGGCGGAGGCTCGGGCGCGTCGGGTTCCGGCGGCGGTTCGTCGGCGTCGGCACAGGGCGGTTCGGAGGCCTCGTCCGGCAGATCGTCCGTCGTCTCCGGGTCCCGCTCGTCGGCGGGCTCCGGCGGCGCATCCTCCGGGTCGTCGCTCGGCTCGGGTTCGGGCTCGGCATCCGGCAGCTTGCGAGCTCGCGCGGCCAGCACGAGCTGTACGGCGAGGGCGGCGTCGTCGTCCGAGACCGCGTCCCGGCCGTCGAGCCAGGCGTTGGCGCGGGCCACCCGGCAGGCGAGCGCGGGCGCCCTGAGCGAGACGATGCCGAGCCGGTCGGCGAGTCGCACGATGCCGTCCAGCCGCGCGTCGGCCAGCGCGACGTCGGCCGGACTCGCGACGCGCCGGTCTCGATCGCTCGACGCCGTCCGCTGCGGCTCGAGCGCGTCGGCGCCGCCCGAACCGTTTCCCGAATCGCCGGAGAGAGCGCTCGCCGAACCGACAGGCGCGTCGTCGGGCAGGTCGAGGCCGTCGTCGGCGACCTCGTCGACACGCCGCAGTTGCGCGAGCGCGAGATCCGGCACGGCGACGTGCAGCGCGAGACGTTCGCCGAGCGCCGACTCGACCAGCCCGGAGGCGTCGAGGCTCTCGTCCAGCGCGACCAATGGCGCGTGGTCCGAGTCGCGTGCGTCGAGCCAGGTGCAGAGTCGGGTCGCGACGGCATTCGACAGGCGTTCCGCGCCGCCGACGAGCAGCACGTGGCCGGACGCGTCGTCGAGCAGTCCCGGTCGATGGACCGGCGTGCCGCGCGCGAGCGTCGCGGTCGTGTCGAGGCCGCCGACGAGCGCGTCGTCGTCGGCATCGGGCGGAATGCGCCGTACCGTGCCGTGCCGGCCGAGCTCGGCCAGCAGCGCGTCGCGTGCCGGTCCGTGTCGCCCGTGGAGCGCGACGCCGCCGAGGCCGTCCGGATCGGCGAGCGCCAGCGAGATCGCCCGGCGCGCGAGACGCCAGCCGAGCAGGGCGCGGGCCGCGTCGTACCCGCCTCCCGTGCCGCCCTCGGCCGCACCCGTGACCGCTTCCGGGGCCACGCCCGGTGCCGTGCCCCGTGTCGCGCTCGTCGCGGCGCTTGTCGCCGCTCCCACCGTGTTCGCCGTGCCCGGTGTCGCACCCGGCATTCCCGCCATTGCCTGCCCGGCAGCCCGTCCGGCAGCCCGCCCGGCCGCGGCGTCGAGCGTCGAGCTCGGGCCGGTGCCGGAAGCGGGCGAGCGGCTCACGCGGCCAGACCGAGCGTGTCGAGCGCGCGCGTCACGCGGACCGTCGAGCCACTGTCGTCGAGCGGGTCGCGGCGCAGGCGATGGCGCAGCGCCATCGGCGCGACGCTCGCGATGTGGTACGTGTCGACCGCGGCGTCGCCGTTCAGCGCGGCGGCGGCGCGGCAGGCGCGCAGGAGCGTGAGCTCGCCGCGCAGCCCGTCGGTGCCGAGCGCGAGGCAGAGCCGCGTCATGTGTTCCAGCGCGGCGTCGTCGACGTCGACCTGTCCGAGCGCGTCGCGGGCGGCGAGGATGCGCCCGGCGACGCGCGCCTCCTCGTCGGCATGGCGTTCGGCGAAGGCCTGCGGGTCGCTCTCGTAGGCGTCGCGCAGGCGCACGATGCGGATGCGCTCCTCGACGCTCGACGGCGTGCCGACGTCGACCGACAGGCCGAAGCGGTCGAGCAGCTGCGGGCGCAGCTCCCCTTCCTCGGGGTTGCCGCTGCCGACGAGCAGGAAGCGCGCGCCGTGGCGGACGCTGAGCCCGTCGCGCTCGACCACGTTGACGCCGGAGGCGGCCACGTCGAGCAGCAGGTCCACCAGGTGGTCCTCGAGCAGGTTCACCTCGTCGATGTACAGGAACCCGCGATGAGCCTCGGCGAGCAGCCCCGGCTCGAACGCCTTGACGCCCGCCGACAGCGCCTTCTCGATGTCGAGCGCACCGGTCACGCGATCCTCGGTGGCCCCGAGCGGCAGGTCGACGACCGGGGTCGCGAGGCGCACGCTCGGCGGCGGGTCGATGCCGGCGAAGCGGGTGCGGCAGTCCTCGCACCAGCTGTCCCGCGCCGCCGGATCGCAGTGAAAGACGCAGCCCTCGTTGACGTCGATCGCGGGCAGCAGGGCGGCGAGGCCGCGCATCGCGGTGGTCTTGCCGGTGCCGCGATCCCCGAGCACGAGCACGCCGCCGATCGACGCGTCGACGGCGGCGAGCTCGAGCGCGAGCTTCATGTCGGTCTGCCCGACGATGGCGGAGAACGGAAAGGCGGGACGACTCATGCGGTTCGGCGGGGCGGATCGTCGGGGGCGGTGAGCTGCGGGCCGCGCGCGCCTGCGGAGCGGGAGGCGAACACGCGGTTCCAGAGTCGAGTATCGGCGATCGGCAGCGCCATGAACATGTGCTCGGCGATCGCCAGCAGGAGCAGCGAGGCCGGCAGCGCGTGCACGAGCGTGTGCGTGTCGGGCGAGGACAGGGCGAGCCGTGCGAGCGCGGCGAAGGCGACGAGCGCGAGCGCGATGGAGACCGGGTAGAACGCGCTGACCGGTGCGTGCCGGATGTAGGAGGCGACGTGGGCCAGGCGCTCGGGGAACCACTCGGTGCTGAAGTGCGGCACGCCGAAGAACAGGTTCAGCTTCGAGCTCCAGCGCATCAGCCAGAGCACGAGGTAGGTGTAGAGCCCGGTCGGATCGGGGGAGCCCGCGAGCAGCGCGATCAGCAGCGCACCGACCCCCAGCACGCTGAGCTCGTGCCAGAGGCTCGTGCCGAGCGCGAGCCGGAAGCGCTCGCGCGCGGTGGTGCCGGCGGGGCACGGCGCGTCGTGGATACCGGTCACGAACCCGAGCAGGTGGCTCAGCTCGAGCGCGCCCCACAGCACGATCGCCGCGGTGAACCCGGCGAGGCTCGCGATCGTGCCGCTACGTCCCGAGGCGACCTCGAGCGCGACGACCGCGAGCACGCCGAGCGCGGCCACGGCGGTCGCGAGCACGGCCTTCCTCGGTCGCACCTGACGCTGCATCCGTTGCTGCAGGTGCAGCACGATCCCCGTGCCGAGCCACCAGGCGGCGAGCGCGAACAGCGCGGCGGCGACCAGCGCCGTCACGGGGTCGCTCATGTCGGATCGGGCGCGGCGACGAGACGCGAGAACGCCTGCACGTTGTCCGGTCCGAACGCGGTCAGCTCGACCACGGTATCGGTCGCCGGGTCCTCGAGCGACACGTAGCCGTTGCTCCAGCGCTTGACGACGAACGGGGCCTCCTGGCCGATGCCCCGGGAGAGACGTTCGCGCGCGAGCCCGCGCATGACGCTGCGCACGAAGCCACCTTCGCCGACCTCGATGCTGACCAGCTCGCGGCCGTCGTCGGCATCGGTGACGCGGATGCTGCCGTCCGCGCCGTCGGCGAAGCGCAGCTCGCGGCTGGCGGTGACGTCACCGCGCTCGATGTGGCCGAACGGATCGTCCTTGGTCGCGAACAGCGCGACGAGCAGCGCCGCCAGCAGCATCGTCAGCACGCCGGTACGCAGCCACAGCGGCAGGATCGGCGCGTCGCCGGGCCGCATGCCGTCCTCGCCCGCGTGGCGCACGGCGCTCACGAGACGCCCGCGCTCAGCCCGGCGACCGGCGCGACGCGATCGGTGCCGCGGGTGCTGCCGCGCCCGTCGGCTCCCGACGCGCCGGCAACGGACGTGCCGGCGGGGGACGCGCCGGCGACGGAGGTGCCGCCGAGGGATGCGCCCGCGCCGGTCACGCCGATCGACGGCGACCTGCTCGCGGCGGCGCGTCCGTCGAGCGACGCGTGCATCGCCTCGACCAGCAGCGCCGCGACCCGGTCGACGTCCGGTACCGCGCGCAGCATCGGCTCGGGGCGCGAGATGCGCCACGGCCGCACGTGCGGCCAAAGCACGGCGTAGCCGACCCGACGCGTGCTCTTCACCTGCAGCGGAACGTCGCCGATGCCGTCCCGATCGCGCCGCACGTCGGCGCCGAGCACCTCCGCGAACGGCAGGTTCATCGTCACCTGCAGCGCGATGCCGAACCGGATCAGCAGCCGTCGGTCGGTGATCGTGTAGATCGTCACCCGACCGGTCAGCCAGGCGATCGTGGCGAGGATCGCCACGGCCACGACACCGAGCCCGAGCGTGCGGGCGATGCCGGGCAGGGCGGCGGCGAGCGTGGTCTCGCCGATCAGCGCGCGCAGCAGCTCGAACGCCCCGAGCGCGCCGAACCAGAGACCGACGGCGCGCACGTGGAAGGGGCTGCGTGCGAGCGTGCGCCAGTCCGGCTTGCCCTGCCACAGGACGTGCTCGCCCTCGGGCAGCGGCGCCGGGATGCCCGGGCTCGGTTCGAACGCGAAGTCGTCGTGCCCGTGCATGTCAGAGCAACGCCTCGGTGCGGGCGCGGGTGGCGTACAGGTGCCCACCACCGTAGTACGCCTGGATGCGGTCCTCCTCGAGCATCGTGACCTGGCTCGAGTCCTTCAGCCTCGGCACGTTGGCGAACTGCTCGCTGGTGATGGCGACGACGCGGATCTCCCTCTCGCGGCCGTCGATCAGCCGGTCCGCGAGCGAGCCGCCACTCGGCGGTGTCTTCTTCTTCTGGTAGGTGCAGTACATCATCGGGATCAGCACGCTGCCGCCCCCCTCGAGCTCGATCTCGTAGTAGCGCGCGATCGCCTCCATGTGGTCGATCCAGAGCTCGGTGACCTGACCGACGACGACGTCGTCGAGCGCGCGCACGTCGAGCCCGCGCGGGTCGATGCTGAAGTCGGCGATGTGGAAGTGCTCGCCGAGCGCGGCGAGCGGACGGATGCGGTTCTCGCCGTGGTTGTTGTCGATGTCCGGCACGTCGCGGCGCTCGGCCCAGGCGGCCGGTCCCACGCCGTCGACGAGCGGGTCGCCGTCCGGCACGAGCGGCGCGCCGAGGAAGTTGCCGAGCGGCGTGGCCTTGGTGCCGACGTCGCCTTCCTCGCGATCGCCGGGGAGGGAGATGTCACGCCCGTACGGCAGGCGGTAACGCTTCGGCGACGGCATCGCCGGGAAGCCCTGGTGCTTGATGTTCTTCGAGCGATCGGAGACGAGCGGGTAGCCCTCGCGCTTGCTCTCGCGATGCAGGTACAGCACGAGCGTGAAGAAGAACGCCCAGAACAGGTACAGCACGAGCTGGGGCACGTCGATGTACTGCGTGATGGCACCGGTGAACATGGTTCCTCTCTCCTCTTGCTCTGCTCGCGGGAAGTGTTGTCGAAGTGTCGTGTCGGTCGGGGGCGGTCGGGGGAAAGTCACTCCCTCGTCCGCCGGTCGGGTCGATCGTCGTTCGTTCCTGCCGTGATTCGTCGTCGTTCCGATTCGTCGTCGTTCCGTGCTGCTTGCTCAGGTCGGGAAGTCGCTCAGGCCGAAGCCGCGCGGGCTGTCGTCGTCACGCTCGTGCCCGGTCGCGCCGTTCGCGCCGGTGCGGTCGCCGCCCGGTCGCAGCGAGACCAGCGGTCCGAGCGCCACCAGCGTGACGAACAGCAGCGCGATCTCGAGGTGATAGACGACGCTGTAGCCGGTCGCGGGCGCCTGCAGGGCACTGCCGAGGGAGCCGGCGACGGCCAGCTCGGAGAACGCGTCGCGCAGGAAGCCGCCGAGCGCGATGCCGACCCCGGCCGCGGTCGCCTGCGCGGCTCCCCAGACCCCGAGCGAGAGTCCGGCGTGCTCGCCGCGCGCCATCGCCATCGCCATCGCGAGCGTGCCGACGGCGAACAGCCCGCCGCCGAACCCGATCAGGAGGGTGCCGGCGCGGAACAGCGTGGCCGAGGCGAGCGGTTCGGCGAAGATCACCAGCGAGAACGCCGCGATACCGACCAGCGCGCCGAGCGAGGCGAGACGCATCGGATGGGTGCCGCGGTCGAGCACGCGTGCCGCGAGCACGAACGCGGCGAGTCCGCCGATCGCGAGGATCGCGGTCAGGAACGTGGTCGCACCGACCGAGAGTCCGAGGATCTCGCCACCGTAGGGTTCGAGCAGGATCTCCTGCATCGCGAACGCCATCGTGCCGAGCGACACGGCGACCAGGAAGCGCTTGCCGCGCACCGCGCGATCGAACCCGCGCCAGGCGTCGACGAAGGAGGGGCGCGGGGTACGGAGGTGATCGGTCGGACGCCGCGACTCCTGCTTCCACAGCGCGATGCAGTTCAGCACGATCGTCACCATGGCCGCGCCCTGCACGACCTGGATCAGGCGGATCTGGGTGAAGTCGGACAGCAGGGCGCCGAACACGAGCGCGCTGACCAGGGTGCCGACGAGCAGCGTCACGTACAGCGCGGCGACCACCTGCGGGCGCTTCTCCTCGGGAGCGAGATCGGTGGCGAGCGCGAGGCCGGCGGTCTGCACCACGTGCATGCCGACGCCGACGAGCAGGAACGCGAGCGCCGCGGCGGTGCGGGCGACCCAGACCGGCGCGTTGCCGTCGCCGGACAGGAGCAGCAGCGCGAACGGCATGATCGCGAAACCGCCGAACTGGATCAGCGAGCCGATCCAGATGTACGGCACGCGGCGCCAGCCGATCGCCGAGCGGTGGTGATCGGAGCGGAACCCGACCAGCGCGCGGAACGGCGCGAACAGCAGCGGCAGCGCGACCATCGAGGCGACCAGCCAGGCCGGCACGCCGAGCTCGACGATCATGACCCGGTTGAGGGTGCCGTTCAGCAGCACCAGCGCCATGCCGACCGACACCTGGAACAGCGACAGCCTGAGGAGGCGATCCCACGGCAGCGACTCGCTCGCGGCATCGGCGAACGGACGGAACTTGCCGAGCGCGGCGTACCAGCGCGCCTTGGCGGCGTCCGCTCCGGCCCGCGCGCGCGCGCTGGAGGTGGCGGCGTCCGCGACCGCACCCGAGGCCGCACCCGTCGCCTCGCTCGCGGCCGCACCTGCGCTCGCACCTGCGGCCGCACCTGCGGCCGCACCGAGCGCCGCTCCGGTCGATGCGCTCATCGCGGTGCCAGTTCCATCAGCGTGGACTTGTAGAACCCCGAGCTGACCGCTCGGGTGCCGAGGATGCGCGCGTCGCGCGTGGCGTCGCGGCGGCCGATCATCAGCGACAGCATCGACTCGCGGATCGGCTCGATGCGCGGGGAGCGATCGCCGCGCGGGAACAGCTTGCCGATCGCGTTCATCGCCTCGAGCGGCAGCGTGCTCGGCGCGAACGTGAACAGCAGACGGGCGTCGACGTCGCGAAGCCTTCCGAGCAGAGCGCCGACGGCGGCGACGAGATCCTCGGGCTCGTAGTGGATGACCGAGTCCATCGCGACGATCCGGTCGAACGGCTCGCCGCCGGTCGCGAGCATGTCGCCCGCCTCGTAGCGGATGCGCTCGCGAAGCTCGGCCGGGGTGCGTTCCCGCGCGATGTCGACGAGCGTCGGGCTGACGTCGATGCCGACCACGCTCGCGCCGCGCCGCGCCGCCTCGATGCAGAGTCCACCCGTACCGCAGCCGGCGTCCAGCACGCGGAGCCCCTGCAGGTCCTCGGGCATGCGCTCGAGGATCGCACCGCGCATCTCGTCGCGACCGGCGCGTACCGTGCGCCGGATGCGCGACACCGGCGCGTCGCTGGTGAGATTCGCCCAGGTGTCGGCCGCCGTGCGATCGAAGTAGTGACGCAGGCGCTCGCGACGATCGACGTAGCTCGCGTTCGCGGGTGCCGCGTCCGGCGCGCGCTCGCCCGTCATCGTCGTCACCCCGTTCCGGCGTCGCTCGTCGTCGCGCATCGCGTCAATCGAAGCCCAGCAGGTCGAAGATGTCGCGATCCTGCATCGAGTGCGCGTCGATCGGGTCGGTGCCCGCGTACAGGGCGGCGGCGAGGCGCAGGTACTCGTTCTGCACCTTCTCCAGCTCCGGCGAGGCCTCCATCTCGAACAGCGTCGACTTCTTCAGCCGGCTCCGCCGGATGACGTCGAGGTCGGGGAAATGCGCGACCGTCTTCATGCCGGTCTTCTCGTTGAAGCGCTCGATCTGGTCGGTGTCGGCGCTGCGGTTGGCGATGACACCGCCGATGCGCACGTCGTAGTTCTTCGACTTGGCCTGGATCGCCTGCACGATGCGGTTCATCGCGAAGATCGAGTCGAAGTCGTTGGCGGCGACGACGAGCGCGCGGTCGGCGTGCTGGAGCGGCGCGGCGAATCCGCCGCAGACCACGTCGCCGAGCACGTCGAAGATGACCACGTCGGTGTCCTCGAGGAGATGGTGCTCCTTCAGGAGCTTCACCGTCTGACCGACGACGTAGCCGCCGCAGCCGGTACCGGCGGGAGGGCCGCCGGCCTCGACGCACATGACGCCGTTGTAGCCCTCGTAGACGTAGTCGTCGGGGGAGAGCTCCTCGGTGTGGAAGTCGACGCCCGCGAGCACGTCGATGACCGTCGGCATCAGCTTCTTGGTCAGCGTGAAGGTCGAGTCGTGCTTCGGGTCGCAGCCGATCTGCAGCACGCGCTTGCCGAGCTTGGACATCGCCGCGGAGAGGTTCGAGCTCGTGGTGCTCTTGCCGATGCCGCCCTTGCCGTAGACGGCGAACACCTTGGCGCCGTCGATCTTCATCGAGGCGTCCTGGTGCACCTGCAGGCTGCCTTCGCCGTCGGGGCGATGGCGGCCGACGCCGGCGGCGCTGGCGAGCGCCTGGGCCGACGGCGACGTGCCGCGCAGGTCGGCGATGGGGCTGGTGGCGCCGGGTCGGTCGTTGGTCGGTGCGCGAACGTTCATGCGGCAACTACTCCTGAGACGGTCGAGCCGGCGGAGGCCGGGTCGGGTACGACACCTTCGAGACGGTCCTCGAGCTCGTCACCGGCATCCAGCAGGGCCTGCAGGATCTCGGGGCTCGGGGACCAGTAGTCGCGCTCGCTCGCCTCGATCAGGCGGTTCGCCATGCGGGCGGACGCGGTGGGGTTCAGTTCGGCGAGGCGTTCGCGCATCGCCGCGTCGAGCACGAAGGTCTCGGCCATCTGGCCGTAGACCCACGCGGACACCTGACCGGTCGTCGCCGACCAGCCGAGGGTGTTGGTGATCGAGCTCTCGATCGCGCGCACGCCCTCGTAGCCGTGCTTGAGCTGTCCCTCGTACCACTTCGGGTTCAGCATGCGCGTGCGCGTCTCGAGCGCGACCTGTTCCTCGAGCGTCCTGACGGTGCCCTCGCCGCGCGTCTGGTCGCCGATGTAGGTCGGCACGCTCGCTCCGCGCGCCTTCTTCACCATCGCGTTGATGCCGCCGAGGGTGTCGAAGTAGTAGTCGAGCTGGGTCACGCCGAGCTCGACGCTCTCGAGGTTCTGGTAGGCGAGGTCGACGTTCTCGAGCGCGGCGGCGAGCACGGCGGGGCTCCTCACGGGCCGGCCGTCGACGCCGAACGCGTAGCACTTGCGGTTGGCGTAGGTGTCGGCGAGCTCGCCCTCTTCCTGCCAGGCGCCGCTGTCGATCAGGTGGTTCACGTTCGCCCCGTAGGCGCCGTCGGCGTTGCTGAACACGCGCAGCGCGGCGGTGGCCGCATCGCAGTCGATGCGGTGGCGATACTCGAGCGTGTGCTTGCGGATGAAGTTCATCTCGAACGGCTCGTCCTCGGCGGAGGCGGCGAGGAGAGCCGCCTCGGCGAGCATGCGCGTCTGCAGCGGGAGCAGGTCGCGGAACACGCCGGAGAGCGTGGTCAGCACGTCGATGCGCGGCCGGCCGAGCTCCTCGAGCGGGACGAGCTCCGCGCCGACCACCTTGCCGTAGGCGTCGAAGCGCGGGCGCGCGCCCATCAGCGCGAGCACCTGCGCGATCGGCACGCCCTCGTTCTTCAGGTTGTCCGAGCCCCAGAGCACGAAGGCGATGGAGCGGGGCAGGGAGCCGGTGTCGCGCTCGTGCCGTTCGAGCAGCAGCGTCGCCTGACGCTCGCCGCTCTTCTGCGCCGCGAGGCTCGGCAGGCGAAACGGATCGAAGCCGTGGATGTTGCGCCCGGTGGGCAGCGTCTCGGCGTTCTTGAGGATGTCCCCGCCCGGGGCGGCCGGGATGTAGCCCGCGTCGAGCGCGTGGACCATGCCGTCGAGCTCGCCGTCGGCCATCAGGTGACGGTTCATGGCGAGCAGCTCGCGCTGCCAGGCCGGTGCGTCGGCATCGGGCGTGACCATGTCGTGCGCGCCCCGGTCTCGCGCGCCCCGGTCTCGCACGACTCGCCCGGTGGCCGTCGCGTCGGGGGCGGCGCCGAGGGTGGAACCCGTCGACGTCGGGCGGGCGCCCAGACCGAGCAGGCGCTTGAGCCCGAGGGTCGGGCCGTGCCCGACGGCGGCGGCCGCCGACGGGCCGGAAAGTCCCGCCGCGGCATCCGCCTCGGCACGCTCGAGCAGCTCGATCACCGCCTCCCTGGTCGGCGTCTCGCCCTCGGCGCAGCTCTGGTGAGCGTGCAGCACGTCGGCGCGCTCGGCCAGCGAGGGGGTCTCGCCGATGACGTGCAGCCCGCACGGGATCAGCTCGTTCTCGTACTCCACCAGCAGCGCGTTCAATCGCGTGACGGTGCGCTCGACGGCGCCCGCGGACCAGTCGAGCTCCTCGCCGAGCTCGATGCCCGCCGCCTGCTCGCGGATCATGTCCAGGAGCTCGCGCGCCTCGTCGGCGTTCCTGTCCTCGACACGGTTCCACTGCACGATCGCGGTCTTGATGCCGTCGAGCTCCTTGTACAGGCCGGCCTCGGTGACCGACGGGGTCAGGTAGCTGACCAGCGTCGCGGCGCTGCGGCGCTTGGCGATCGTCGCCTCGGAGGGGTTGTTGGCCGCGTAGAAGTACACGTTCGGGGTGTCGCCGATCAGTCGCTCCGGCCAGCAGTCTCCGGACAGCCCGGACTGCTTGCCCGGCATGAACTCGAGCGCGCCGTGCGTGCCGAAGTGCAGGAGCGCGTCGACGCCCACGCTGTGCTGGAGGTAACGGTAGAACGCCGAGAACGCGTGCGTCGGCGCGAAGCCGCCCTCGAACAGGAGCCGCATCGGATCGCCCTCGTAGCCGAAGCCGGGCTGCAGGCCGATGGTGACGTTGCCGAGCTGCAGGCCGAGCACGTGGATGCCGCGCCCGTCGCTCAGGTGCTTGCCCGGTGCCGGTCCCCACTGCTTCTCGATCTCCTCGAGCCACGGGGTGGTGCGCACGTGGTCGTCGGTCGGCACCGTCGCCAGCACGTTCGCGTCGGTGCCGAACACCGAGGCGTTGCCGTCGAGGAGCAGGCCGCGGAGCGCGTCGACCGAGTCGGGCACGTCGACCGTGTAGCCCTCGGCGGCGAGGCGCTCGAGCGTGTTGTGCAGCGACTCGAACACGGCCAGGTAGGCCGCGGTGCCGACCGCACCCGCGTTCGGCGGGAAGTTGAACAGCACGATGCCGAGCTTGCGTTCCGCACGCTCGCCCTTGCGGAGCGCCACGAGGCGCTCGACGCGTTCGGCGAGACGCGCGACGCGCTCCTCGATCGGGAACTTGTCCTGGTCCCCCTTGCCGCCCATGTTCTTCTGACCGCCGAAGATCATCGGGCCGGTGGCCCCGTCGAGCTCGGGCAGGGCGACCATCATCGTGGTCTCGATCGGGGTCAGGCCGCTGGTGCTCTCCTGCCACTGCTCGAGCGACTGGAACTCGCTCGGATGCGCGACGATGTACGGCACGTCGAGTGCCTCGAGTGCCGTGACGGCCGACTTCGCGTCGTTGTAGGCCGGACCACCGACGAGGGAGAAGCCGGTCAGCGATACCAGGCAGTCGATCGTGCGGTGGCCGTCCTTCGTGAAGAAGGCGTCGATGGCCGGGCGTGCGTCGAGACCGCTCGCGAACGCCGGGACGACGTTCAGGCCACGGCTCTCGAGCGTCTCGATGACGCGGTCGTAGTGCTTGACGTTGTCGGCGAGTATGTAGGAACGCATCATCAGCAGGCCGACCGTGCCCTTCGCCTGCCGGTTGCCCGGCAGGTCCTTCATCCGTGCGCCGATGCGGCCGGGCATGCGCGGGTGGTAGAGCCCGGTCTCGGGGTACTCGATCGGATCGCGGCCGCTCAGCGTCGCGCGGATCGGCTCGCGCTCGCCGGCCGCGTAGCGCTGCACGAGGGTGCGCACCATGCAGGTGATGTTGTCGTCCGAACCGGCGAGCCAGCACTGCAGCATGATGAAGTAGGTGCGCAGGTCCTGCGCCGTGCCGGGGATGAACTTCAGGATCCTCGGCAGGCGGCGCAGCGTCTTCATCTGCGCCGAGCCACTGCTCTCGCCGGGCTTCTTCGACCCGCGGAGCTTCTTCAGGATCGCCATCGGGCCGGAGAGCTCGCCGCCCATCGAGAGCTTGCCGAGGCGCGTCAGCTTGACGATCTCGGTGCCGGACATCGCCCCGACGATGGCGTCGCAGTGCGGCGCCCGCGCCTGCAGGGCCGGCAGCACGGCCTTGATGTGCGGCTCGAGGAACAGCATGGTGCAGATGACGATGTCGGCCTTGCCGATCGCGTCGACGCAGTCGCGGTGCGCGTTCTCGTTCGACCCCCAGTCGCTCGCCGGGTGCATCGTCAGCGAGAGCCCCGGAACCTCCTCCCGCAGCCGCGCCTGGGCGCGGTCGATCGTGCCGCCGAGGTGACCGTCGAGCGTGACGATCGCGACGCGGATCGGGATCGTCGTCGAACCTGTCGTTACGTCAGCGCGCATAGTGGGCCTTCGCGTCGTAGAGGGTGTCGAGCGTGATTTCCCGGGCGCCGCGCTCGCGGGCGTAGCTCTCGGTGTTGCGCCGCGCCTTGCCGCGCACGAAGAACGGGATCTTCCTGAGCTCGTGCTCGGCCTCCTCGGTCCAGCGTGCGTCGCCGTCGTTGGCGGCCGCGCCGCCCGCGCTCTCCCGCACGGCCGTCGCGTCGTGCGGAGCGGCGCCGTTCGGCATCGTGGCGCCGTTCGACTCGCCGGCCGCCGGGACGCCGGCCGCCGGATCGCCGGCCGCCGGATCGCCTTGCATCGCGTCACCGTTCGCCGCGACACCGCCCGTCGAGCCGTTCGCCGCCATGCCGCCGCCGGTGGCGGACGCGGTGGCCGGCTCGTTCGCGGCGGGCGCGACCTCGCCCGAGTGCAGGTGCGACGGCGCCGCGCGGTCGTTGAACTCGAAGTCGTCCCGGAACATGTGCAGCAGGTGCTCCTCGAGTCCCATCAGCAGCGGGTGCACCCAGGTGTCGAAGATGACGTTCGCACCCTCGAAGCCCATGTTCGGCGAGTAGCGGGCGGGGAAGTCCTGCACGTGCACGGGCGTCGAGATGACCGCGCAGGGCATGCCGAGCCGCTTGGCGACGTGACGCTCCATCTGGGTGCCGAGCACGAGCTCCGGCTGCAGCTCCTCGATCGCCTGCTCGACGGCCAGGTAGTCGTCGCTGATCAGCGCCTCCAGCCCGAACTCGGCGGCACAGGCGCGCACGTCCTTCGCCATCTCGCGGCTGAACGTGCCGAGACCGACGACGGTGAAGCCGAGCTCGTCCCGGGCGATGCGGGCGGCGGCGATCGCGTGCGAGCCGTCGCCGAACACGAACACCCGCTTGTGGGTCAGGTAGGTGGAGTCGACGGAGCGCGAGTACCACGGTAGCCGGCTCTGCTCGGCGTCCTTGAGGGCACCCGCGTCGATGCCGGTCAGCGCCTCTATCTCGGCGATGAACGCGAGCGTCGCGGTGACGCCGATCGGCACCGTCCGGACGGTCGGCTGCCTGAACTGCCGCTCGAGCCAGGCGCACAGCGTTCGTGCCGTCTCGGGGTAGAGGCAGACGTTGAAGTCGGCCTCGGGGATGCGCGCGAGGTCGTCCACCGTGGCGTCGAGCGGCGCGACCACGTTGACGTCGACGCCGACGCGATCGAGCAGGCGCGTGATCTCGACGACGTCGTCGCGGCAGCGGAAGCCGAGCGCCGTCGGTCCGAGCAGGTTGGCACGCGGGCGGCGCGGCGACTCGTCGTCGACCGCACCGTTCGCGCTCGCCGCATCGGCCTGCGCCGCGCCCGACGCGACGGCGGCGTTCCGCTCGGCGCGGTGCGCGAGCACGTGCCGGACGAGGTAGTAGAAGGACTCCGACGCGCCCCAGTTCTCCTTCTTGGAGTAGGAGGGCAGTTCGAGCGGGACGACCGGCACCGGCAGGTTCATGCCCATCGCCAGCGCGCCGGGCTGATCCTGGATCAGCTCGGCGGTGCAGGATTCGCCGACCATCAGCGCGTTCGGCCGGAAGCGCTCGTAGGCGTCGCCGATCGCGCTCTTCAGGAGGTCGGCCGTGTCGCCGCCGAGATCGCGCGCCTGGAACGTCGTGTAGGTGACCGGCGGGCGGTGACCGCGTCGCTCGATCATCGTGAACAGGAGATCGGCGTAGGTGTCGCCCTGCGGTGCGTGGATGACGTAGTGCACGTCGCGCATCGACGTGGCCACGCGCATCGCGCCGACGTGCGGCGGTCCCTCGTAGGTCCAGAGTGCGAGTTCCATGGCGCCGCCCTCAGACCTTCAGCGCGCCGCGGCGCTGTAGCGGCCGCGCGAACAGCTCGGCGAGATCGCCCGCCTGCTCGAATCCGTGGACCGGGGTGAACACGAGCTCGATCGACCACTTCGTGGTCATCCCCTCCGACTCGAGCGGATTGGCCAGGCCGAGTCCGCAGACCGTCAGGTCGGGGCGCTCCTCGCGCAGGCGGTCGAGCTGCCGGTCGACGTCCTGACCCTCGACGATGCGCGAGCCTTCGGGCAGCACGCCGAGCTCCCCGACCATCGTCTTGCGATCGAGATACGGCACGCCGATCTCGAGGAGCTCCGCGCCGCACTCGTCGCGGAGGAAGCGCGCGAGCGGAATCTCGAGCTGGGAGTCGGGCATGAACCAGACCCGCTTGCCCTCGAGCTGCGGCCGGTAGTGGGCGATCGCCTTGCGCGCCCGGGCGATCGGAGCCCGGGTCACGGCCTCGACGCGCTCGTGCGCCACGCCGACCGCGTCGGCCGCGGCGTGCAGCCACGCGCTCGTGCCCTCGATGCCGAACGGGAACAGCGCCGGCACGTGCGTCGCGCCGCGCTCGAGCAGCGCCCGGCGGGTCGCGTTCAGGAACGGCTGGGCGAGCAGGAAGCGGGTACCCGGCCCGATCGGCGGGATGGTTTCCGCGCGCCGCGGCGGGAAGAAGGTCAGGCCACCGGCGGCGTCGGCGATGCCGCTGTCGGCGAGCAGGCGCTCGAGCTGATCCTCGACCACGTCCGGCAGCGTGCCCACGACGACGAGTCCGGAGGCGGCGGCGTCCGCCACGGGGGCGGCGCGGACCATCGCCTCGAGGCAGGCGTCCTCGCCCTCGGTGAACGTCGTCTCGATGCCGCTGCCCGAGTAGTTCAGCACCTTGACGCGGCCGAGATGCGCCTGACCGAGCCGCTCGGCGGCGCGACCGAGATCGAGCTTGATGACCTCCGAGGGGCAGGAGCCGACCAGGAACAGCGTGCGGACGTCCGGGCGACGGTCCAGCAGCCGATGGACGATGCGATCGAGCTCCTCGTTGGCGTCGGACAGGCCGGCGAGATCCTTCTCCTGCATGATCGCCGTCGCGAAGCGCGGCTCGGAGAAGATCATGACGCCGGCGGCCGACTGCAGCAGGTGGGCGCAGGTGCGGCTGCCGACGACGAGGAAGAAGGCGTCCTGCATCTTCCGGTGCAGCCAGACGATGCCGGTCAGGCCGCAGAACACTTCCCGCTGGCCACGCTCGAGCGTGACCGGGATGTCGGCGAGGGCGCCCGCGGCACTCACGAGGCGGGCCCCGTGCCGGCGAAGGTCGGGAGCGCCACGCCCGGACCCGGAGTCCCGGCCGCGTCGCGCGCGGTGCCCGTGTCCCGGGCCGCGGCCGCCGCGCCGAGGCGCGCCCGGCGGAGCTTCCAGACGAACTGCGCGGCGTTGACCAGGTAGGTGGCGTAGGCGGCGAGCGCGACGCCCATCTGCACGGTCGTGCCGCCGATGTCGAACAGCCACATGACGACGTAGAGCGTGTGCAGGGCGATCACCACCATGCTGACCGCGTCCTCCCACCAGAAGGCGGGGGCGAACAGGTACTGCCCGTAGACGTCGCGCTCCCACAGCGCGCCGGTGACCATGATGGTGTACAGGGCCAGCGTCTTCAGCAGCACCGACGCGACCGCCGCTCCCTCCCCGTGGCCGCCGACGAGGAAGCGCAGCACGAGGACGAGGCTGACGGCGAAGATCAGGAACTGGACCGGTGCCAGCACGCCCTGCACGAGGGTCCAGCGCGAGGCGTCGCGGCGCGCGCGCTGCTCGGCGGTGTAGAGGGAGGTGACTTCGCGGGCGGGGCGGGAGCGCTTCATGAACACGGGTGCGTCACGGATTGCGACCGAGTCTATGATTCCGCGAAATGAGTGTCAACCAACATGGACACCTGTTTTGTGTCATTATCTGTTGACACCGCTCGACAGGATGTCGTGTGCCCGAGTCGTCGACGTGGGGGAGCTCATCAACATGACAGCACGGTCCGGTCTCCGATCGAGCTCGCCATCGCCGTCGGCCGCGCGTCGCGTCAACCCGGTCCGGGCGACTCGCGTATGCTCGGTTTCCCCGGGAAACGTGTCATGGCGCACATCGCGCGTGTCCACCCGGGTTGACACGGGGGATGTGCGCATGGCGGAGGCTCCGGAGCTCGCACACGGGCTGTCGATAGCCCAGTTGCTGGCCGCGGTGGAGAACGAGTTGATCCCGCGACTGATGGTGTCGCACGCGTCCGAGGGACGTGCCGTCGAACCGGATGTCGCCCCCGCGCTGCCCGATCGCGGCCCGTGGGCCACCCACGGCGAGGTGGCGACGTTCGCTCGGTGGTGCGCCGACGGCGAGCAGCAGCGCATGCACGAGCACGTGTCGGCGCTGCTGACGCGCGGTATCGGCCTCGACGCGGTGTACCTGCACCTGCTCGCACCCGCCGCCCGCCATCTCGGCGAGCAGTGGACGCGCGACGAGGTCGGGTTCGTCGACGTGCAGCTCGGGCTGTGCTTCCTGCACCGCCTGGTCTGCGAGTGCGGACCGATCGGCTTCCGCGGAGACGCCGCGGGAACGCTGCCGGCAGGAGAGACGCGTTCGATCATGCTCGGCGTCGCGCCCGGCGAGATGCACACCTTCGGCGTCACCCTCGCGGCGGAGTTCTTCCGTCGCCATGGTTGGCAGGTCAGTAACCTTTCCGGTCTCGAGACGGACTTTCTTCTCGAGCGCGTCGCGACGACGCACTACACGGCGGCAGGCTTCTCGCTCTACGGCGAGACCTGTCTCGACGGTCTGGCCGAGTTGATCCACTCGGTCCGTGAGCGCTCGTGCAACGGGGAGCTCCTCGTGCTCGTCGGCGGCGACTTCTTCGCGAGACACCCCGACATGGTCGCCGAGGTCGGCGCCGACGTCTCGGCGGAGGATGCGCACCGCGCCGTGTTCGCCGCGGAACGGGCGCTGGCCGGCAGCCGCGTCGCGGCCCCGGACCGACAGTGTTGACGGTCACCGTGACGACGGTCGCCTCGATCAAGAACGCCAGCGGCAGCCAGCCGCGATGGCCGGCCCGGCGGGGCTCGTCGACACAACGTAGAGCCCCACGATGAGCGTGTTCCAGTTTCCCGCCGAGAGTCTCGGCACCCTCGACGCGCCGCGCGCGGCCGACCTGATCGGCGTCAGCGCCGACATCGCGCTGGTGCTCGACGCCGACGGGATCATCCGCGACGTCTGCGCCACCGGCGAGGCCTTCGCGGGCCACGACATGACGCGCTGGATCGGTCGCCCGTGGGTCGACACCGTCACGGTCGAGTGCCGCGAGAAGGTCAGCGACCTGGTCGCCTGCGAGGCCGACAAGACATCGCGTCAGCGTCAGGTCAACCAGCGCCTGGACGACGGCACCGAGCTGCTCGTGCTGTACAGCGCCGTGCCCCTGAACGCCGACGGGGACCGGATCGCGGTCGGCAAGGATCTCTCCTCGCTGACCCGCCTGCAGCAACGCCTCGTCAACGTCCAGCAGTCGATGGAGCGTGACTACTCGCGCCTGCGCCAGTTCGAGACGCGTTACCGCGTGCTGTTCCAGAGCTCGACCGAGGCGATCCTGATCGCCGATGCCGCGACCCAGCGGGTGGTCGAGGCGAACCCGGCCGTCTGCGCGCTGCTCGAGAACACCGAGCGGAAGATCGTCGGCAGCAACCTGATGCGCTGGTTCGACGAGGAATCGCGGCCGGCGCTCGAGGCCGCGATCGCCGCGGCGCGGCTCGACGGCAAGAACAAGACCCTGTCGATCGGCGAGGGGCGCGACGCGCTGGTCGTCGACCTGTCGGTGTTCAAGACCGACACCAACGGCCATCTGCTCGTGCGGCTCCGCAACGCCGCCCAGGCCGGGGCCGAGGAGCAACTTTCCCAGCAGGCCCTGCGACTCGCCTCCCTGGTCGAGAGCGCGCCGGACGGCCTGGTCGTCACCGACGCCGTCGGCGCCGTGCTCGCGGCCAATACCGAGTTCCTCGATCTCGCCCAGTTGCCGAGCGCCGAGGCGGCGGTCGGCACCGCGCTTTCCTCGTGGCTCGGTCAGGGCGGCATGGACTACCAGATCATCATGGCGAGCCTGCGCGAGCACGGTTCGATCCGGCTCTACGCGACGCGCATGCGCGGCGAGTTCGGGGCGGTCACCGACGTCGAGGTGTCGGCCGTGCCGGTGCGCGTCGGCGATGTCGATTGCATCGGGTTCGCGATCCGCGATGTCGGGCGGCGCGTGATCGCCGCGAACGACGAGCCCGGGACGGTCACGCCGCGTTCGATCGATCAGCTCACGCAACTCGTCGGGCGGGTGCCGTTGAAGGAGTTGGTGCGCGAATCCACCGAGCTGATCGAGCAGCTCTGCATCCACGCGGCCTTGAAGCTCACCAACAACAACCGCGCGTCGGCGGCCGAGATGCTCGGGCTCAGCCGCCAGAGCCTGTACGTGAAGCTCCGCCGCTACACGCTCGAGGACGAGGACGGCGGCTCGGGCAACTGATCGCCTCGCGCGTTCCGGCAGACCGTCGGGTCCGGGCGACGATCGATCGGAGTGATCGGTCGAGTTCCGTCGGGGGTGCCTGACGGCGGGGTCTTCGACGGCGGGTCCGGAGCATCCCGAGGCTCCGTCGATCCGACGCTTCCGTGATGGCCGGGCAGGCCGCGCGGATCGCGGATCGATGCGCCTTCGGGACGCCCGGTCCGCCGGCCGACCCGAGGGAGCGGATGATCGTGATCTCGGCTGTGGTCATCGCTTGACAGTCGCGAGTGTCAGGTTTAATTTACAGCCCATGCCGAGCGACACCCGTGCCTTGAGCCTGTTCTCCGCGCTGCCCGCACCGCGGGCCGTGCTCGAGCTGTTCAAGCCGGTCACGTGGTTTCCGCCGATGTGGGCGTTCCTGTGCGGCCTGGTGTCGAGCGGTCAGGCGCTCGCCGATCACCTCGGGCTGCTGGTGCTCGGGGTGCTGCTGACCGGACCGCTGGTCTGCGCGACCAGCCAGGCGGTCAACGACTGGTTCGACCGCCACGTCGACGCGATCAACGAGCCCGACCGCCCGATCCCGAGCGGGCGCGTGCCGGGTCGCTGGGGCCTGTACATCGGCGTCGTCTGGTCGCTGGTGTCGCTGGCCGTCGCGAGCGTCATGGGGCCGGTGGTGTTCGCCGCCGCCGTCCTCGGCCTGGTGCTGGCGTGGATCTACAGCGCGCCGCCGCTCCGGCTGAAGAACAACGGCTGGTGGGGCAATGCCGCCTGCGGCGCCTGCTACGAGACGCTGCCGTGGATTACCGGCGCGGCCGTGATGGTCGGCGGCGCGCTGCCGGAACCGCGCATCCTCGTGGTCGCGGCGCTGTACGGCATCGGCGCCCACGGCATCATGACGTTGAACGACTTCAAGGCGATCGACGGCGACACGCAGCTCGGCGTCCGCACGCTGCCCGTGCAGCTCGGCGCCGCGCGCGCCGCGCGTTTCGCCTGTCTGGTGATGGCCCTCGCGCAGATCGCCGTGGTGCTGCTGCTCGTTCTCTGGGGTCAGCCCGCGTTCGCCGCCGGCATCGCCGTGTCGCTCGCGCTGCAGCTCGTCGCGATGCGTCGCCTGCTCGGCGATCCCGAGCGATTCGCCCCCTGGTACAACGCCACCGGCGTCTCGCTGTACGTGCTCGGCATGCTCGCCGCCGCGTTCGCGCTGCGCGCGCTTCTCTGACGTCCGCTCCGAGAGAGAAGGAGGAACTCCGCGTGCCACAGACCCCGACGTCCGCCACCTCCGCGATTCGCACGCTCGGCTGGTTCGGCGTGTTCCGACTCGGTCTCGTGCAGACCGCGCTCGGCGCGATCGTCGTGCTGACGACGTCGACGATCAACCGCGTCATGGTGGTCGAGCTCGCGCTGCCCGCGCTCCTGCCGGGTCTGCTCGTCGGTCTGCACTACGCGGTGCAGGTGACACGCCCGCACATGGGTCACGGTTCGGATCGCGGCGGGCGCCGCACGCCGTGGATCGTCGGCGGCATGGCGGTGCTCGCCGCCGGCGGCACGCTCGCCGCGTTCGCCACGGCGCTCGCCGCGAGCTCGCCCGGCATCGGCATCGCGCTCGCCTTTGTGGCGTTCGTGATGGTCGGGCTGGGGGTCGGCTGCGCCGGCACGTCGCTGCTCGTGCTGCTCGCCAAGTCGGTCGCGCCGCGCTGGCGCGGGGTCGCCGCGACGACCGTCTGGGTCATGATGATCATCGGGTTCATCGTCACGTCGATCGTGGCCGGTGCCAACCTCGATCCGTTCTCCTGGGAGCGCCTGGTCGGGGTGACCGCCACCGTCTCGGTGATCGCGTTCGCCGTGACCTGTGTCGCCGTCCACGGGGTCGAGCGGCGCGTGTTCGGCGGAGCGGCGCCGGTCGCGACCGCGTCGGGGACGCGGGGCGTCGCCGATCGACGGGTCGGGCTCGCGATAGGTGACGGCATGGCGAGCGGTGTCGCCGACGCGCGTGGTACGGCGGGCGCTCGAACGGGCGCTTTGGCGGATGCTCGGGCGGGTGCGGCGGCGAACGCCGGCTACCGGCAGGCGATCGCGGAAGTCTGGGCGGAGCCCGAGGCTCGCCGGTTCAGCGTGTTCGTGTTCGTCTCGATGCTCGCCTACAGCGCGCAGGACCTGATCCTCGAGCCGTTCGCGGGCACCGTGTTCGGCATGACGCCGGGCGAGAGCACCCAGCTCTCCGGCGCGCACAGCGGCGGCGTGCTCGCCGGCATGCTGCTCGTCGCGCTGTGCACGAGTCTCGGTGGACGACTGGGCGGACGTGCGGTCGGGCGAGCGGGTGATCCGGCCGGGCGGGGCGCTCCGCGCACGCCGCTCGCGTCGCTGCGCTTCTGGACGGTCGCCGGCTGCGTCGCCTCGGCGCTCGCGCTCGTGGCCCTGGCCGGTGGCGGGCTCGTCGCCGGTGCCGGCAGTCTCGCCTTTCCGCTGCGCGCGGGCGTGTTCGCCCTCGGGCTCGCCAACGGCGCCTTCGCCGTCGCCGCGATCGGCTCGATGATGGATCTGGTCGGTCGCGGCGGGCGCGGGCGCGAGGGCGTCCGGATGGGGCTCTGGGGCGCGGCGCAGGCGATCGCGTTCGGTCTCGGCGGCGTGCTCGCGACGTCGGCGGTCGACCTGAGCGCGCTGGTCGCGGCGCACGTGTCGAGCGCCTACGCGTTCGTGTTCGCGCTGCAGGCGCTCCTGTTCGTTCTCGCCGCGCGGCTCGCGTGCGGTGTCTATCGTCCGGCCGCCGCCGAGGCTGCCGGTCCACTGCCCGTCGGGCGCATGGTTCTGGAGACACAGTCGTGAGTGATTCGATGCAGGACGGACGTACCCGAGCGGTCGCACCGACAGGTCCGGACACCGGCACGCACGGCGACCCGGCCGCGATGCCCCGCTACGACGTCGTCGTCGTCGGTGGCGGGCCGGCCGGCGCGACCGCCGCCCACGAGCTCGCCGCCGGCGGGCAGAGAGTGCTTCTGCTCGATCGGGCCGGGCGGATCAAGCCCTGCGGCGGCGCGGTGCCCCCGCAGATGCTCAAGGACTTCGACGTGCCGCGCGACGTGCTCGAGGCGGAGATCGATTCGGCCCGGATGATCTCGCCGAGCGCGCGCACCGTCGACATGCCGATCGGCATCGGTTACGTCGGCATGGTCGATCGGGGCAGCTTCGACGAGTGGCTGCGCGCGCGCGCCGCCACCGCCGGGGCGACGCGCGCGACCGGCAGCTTCACCGCGCTCGGCGACGCGAACGCCGACGGCATCGTGCTCGAGTACCGCGAGGGTCGCAAGAGCGAGGGCGCCGAGGGACGTGACGGCGGCACGCACGAGCCGCTGGCCAGGGGCGAGCTCAGGCGGGTGCGTGCCCGCTACGTGATCGGCGCCGACGGGGCGAAGTCCCGGGTGGGGCGAACCGCCGTGAAGGGGGCCGATCGGCTGAAGAGCGTGTTCGCCTATCACGAGATCGTCGAGGCGCCGGAAGGGCGCGACGAGAGCTTCGACCCGGTGCGTTGCGACGTCGTCTACGACGGCGAGCTGTCGCCCGACTTCTACAGCTGGGTGTTCCCGCACGGCAAGGTCGTCAGCGTCGGTACCGGCACCGCCCACCAGGGCTTCGGCATCCGCGGCGCGGTGACCGAGCTTCGCCGCCGTACCGGGCTCGAGCGGGCGCGGACGATCCGTACCGAAGGCGCGCCGATCCCGATGAAGCCGCTGAAGCGTTGGGACGACGGCCGTCACGTGCTGCTCGCCGGCGACGCCGCGGGCTGCGTCGCGCCGTCCTCGGGCGAGGGCATCTACTACGCGATGTACTGCGGACGGATCGCCGCCGCGACCGTCGCCGAGGCGCTCGCCACCGGCGACGCGCGGGTGCTCGGGAAGGCCAGGAAGCGCTTCCTGAAGAAGCACGGGCTGGTGTTCCTCGTGCTCGGCATCATGCAGCGCTTCTGGTACTCGAGCGACAAGCGTCGCGAGCGCTTCGTGACGATGTGCGACGACGCGGACGTCCAGCGCCTGACCTGGGAGTCCTACCTGCACAAGAAGATCGTCAGGAAGGACCCGCTCGCGCACCTGAAGATCTTCGTCAAGGATTGCGGCCACCTCGTCGGCATCGGCTCGCCGACACGCTGAGCGGCCGCGACCGACCGCGCCCCGCGGAGTCCGCCACATGACCTGGCAACCCTATGTCGCGACGGCGGGACTGCTCGTCGTCGTCGGCGGCGTCGGTGCGCTCGCCACCGACATCGGTCCCTGGTACCGCGACCTGAAGAAGCCGAGCTGGCAACCGCCCGACTGGGCCTTCGGCGCGGTGTGGACGACGATCTACGTCTTCATCATCGCCTCCGTCGGGCTGGTCTGGAACGCCGCGCCGGACAGCGCGCACGCCACTCTCGCGCTCGTCATCGGCGTGAACTTCGTGCTCAACGTGCTCTGGAGCCTGCTGTTCTTCAAGTTTCGTCGCCCGTCCTGGTCGCTCGTCGAGGTGGTGCCGCTGTGGCTGTCGATCGTCGCGATGATGGTGCTCTTCCATCCGCACCACGCGCTGGCCGCGTGGTTGCTCCTGCCGTACCTGACCTGGGTGACCATCGCCGCCTATCTGAACCTGACGATCGTCCGCCTCAACCCCGGACTCACCTGAAGGCCCGGACTCACCTGAAGGCGAAGCCGCCGATCGGTGCGCACGTCCGCTGATACACTCGACCGACACTCCGGCGTCGCCCGGCGTCCACGACATCGTCCCGCGTCGTGGCGTCGCGCTCGCCCGGCGGACCCGACCCTCGACCAAGGAGCCGTGCCGTGCTGATAGGCGTACCCAACGAGACCCGCCCCGGCGAGCGCCGCGTGGCGATGACCCCGGCCACCGCGAAGGACATCGCCAAGCTCGGGCACGAGCTGATGATCGAGTCGGGCGCCGGCGAGTCGGCCGACTTCGCCGACGAGGCCTATCGCGAGGCGGGCGTCGAGGTCGTCGATGACCGGAAGGCGCTGTACGAGCGCGCCGGCATGATCCTGAAGGTGCGGGCGCCCGAAGGGGACGAGAAGGCGCTGCTGGAGAAGGATCAGGTGCTCGCCTGCTTCTTCTGGCCGGCCCAGAACGAGAAGCTCCTGGCGGAACTCGCCGAGCGCGGCGTCACGGTCCTCGCGATGGACTCGGTGCCGCGCATCTCGCGTGCGCAGAAGCTCGATGCGCTGTCCTCGATGGCCAACATCGCCGGCTACCGGGCGGTGGTCGAGGCGGCCAACCAGTTCGGACGCTTCTTCACCGGGCAGGTGACGGCCGCGGGCAAGGTGCCGCCCGCGAAGGTGCTGGTCATCGGTGCCGGTGTCGCCGGGCTCGCCGCGATCGGCGCGGCGCGCGGCATGGGTGCGATCGTGCGCGCGTTCGACACCCGCCCCGAGGTGGCCGAGCAGGTCGCCAGCATGGGCGCGGAGTTCCTGTTCCTGGAGTTCGACGACAAGGACGCCGACGGCGACGGCGGGGGCGGTTACGCCAAGGTCATGAGCGACGAGTTCATCGCCGCCGAGATGGCGCTCTTCCGCGAGCAGGCGAAGGAGGTCGACATCGTCATCACCACGGCGCTGATCCCCGGCCGGCCCGCGCCGGAGCTCTGGACCACGGACATGGTGGAGTCGATGAAGCCCGGCAGCGTGGTCATCGACCTCGCCGCGGAGCAGGGCGGCAACTGCAAGCTGACCCGTGCCGACGAGGTGGTCGAGCACGCCGGCGTGACCATCGTCGGCTACACCGACCTGCCGAGCCGCATGGCCGCGCAGTCGAGCCAGCTCTACGGCACCAACCTCCGCCACCTCCTCACCGACCTCACGCCCGACAAGGACGGCGTCGTCGACGTGAACATGGACGACGAGGTGATCCGCGGGGCGGCGGTGGCGAAGGGCGGACTCGTCACCTGGCCGCCACCGGCACCGAAGCTCTCCGCGCAGCCGAAGAAGGCGGCGCCGAAGAAGCTCACGGCCGAGGAGGAGGCGGCCGCCGAGCGCGACGCCGCGCAGGCGGCGGCCAAGGCCGCCAAGGATGCCGGCGGGCGGCTGCTGACCGGCTCGATCGTGGCGGGCGTCGCGCTCTTGCTCGTCGGCAGCGTCGCGCCGGCGGACTTCATGAGTCACTTCACCGTGTTCGTGCTCGCCTGCTTCGTCGGCTACCAGGTCGTCTGGAGCGTCACGCCCGCGCTGCACACGCCGCTGATGAGCGTGACCAACGCGATCAGCGGCATCATCGTGGTGGGGGCGCTCTTGCAGATATCCTCGGCATCCGGGGCGGTCGTGTTCCTCGCCGCCGTCGCGACCCTGATCGCGAGCATCAACATCGCCGGGGGCTTCCTCGTGACCGAGCGCATGCTCAAGATGTTCAGAAAGGACTGAGGGAGACAAGGACATGAATGCAGGCATGGTCACGTCGGCGTACATCATCGCCGCGATTCTCTTCATCCTCAGCCTCGCGGGCCTGAGCGCGCAGAACACCGCCCGCCGCGGCAACCGCTTCGGCATCGCCGGCATGGCCATCGCGGTGCTCGCGACGGTGTTCGGCGGCGGCGTCACCGAGTACGGCACGCTGATCCTCATGTGCGCGATCGGCGGCGCGATCGGCGCGGTGCTCGCCAAGCGGGTCGAGATGACCGGCATGCCCGAGCTCGTCGCCATCCTGCACAGCTTCGTGGGACTCGCGGCCGTGCTGGTCGGCTTCGCCAGCTACCTCGCCCCGGAGTCGCATCACGTCGGGGCCGAGCGCACGATCCACGACGTCGAGATCTACCTCGGCATCCTGATCGGCGGGCTGACCTTCACCGGCTCGGTGGTCGCCTACGGCAAGCTCTCGGGCAAGCTCGATTCCAAGCCGCTGATGCTGTCGTTCCGCCACAAGCTGAACCTCGGCATCGGGCTCGGCTGTCTCGTCCTGCTGTTCATGTTCGTCGGCGCCGCACCGGATGCGGACACCGCCCGGGCGGGCGCCCACCTCGCCGAGGACAAGCGCGCCGGCACGGCGATCCTGATGTTCATGACGCTGCTCGCGTTCGGCTTCGGCGTGCACATGGTGATGGCCATCGGCGGCGCCGACATGCCCGTCGTCATCTCCATGCTCAACAGCTACTCCGGCTGGGCCGCGGCGGCCACGGGGTTCATGCTGTCCAACGACCTGCTGATCGTCGTCGGTGCGCTGGTCGGCTCGTCCGGGGCGATCCTGTCGTACATCATGTGCCGCGCGATGAACCGGAAGTTCCTGTCGGTCATCATGGGCGGCTTCGGCGGCGGGAGCACGGCGGCGGCCGCCGACGGTGACGAGGAGCAGGGCGAGGCGGTGCCGATCCAGGCCGACGCGGTCGCCGAGCTCTGCCGCGACGCGGACTCGGTGGTCATCGTGCCGGGCTACGGCATGGCGGTCGCCCACGCGCAGCATCCGGTCGCCGAGCTCACGCGCAAGCTCAAGGAGAGCGGCGTGGACGTGCGCTTCGCGATCCACCCGGTCGCCGGCCGCATGCCGGGGCACATGAACGTGCTGCTCGCCGAGGCGAGCGTGCCGTACGACCTGGTGCTCGAGATGGACGAGATCAACGAGGACCTCGGGGATACCGACGTGGTCATCGTCATCGGCGCCAACGACATCGTCAACCCGTCGGCGATGGACGATCCGGGCAGCCCGATCGCCGGCATGCCGGTGCTCGAGGTCTGGAAGGCGAAGACGGTCGTCGTCTCCAAGCGCAGCATGGCCACCGGCTACGCCGGGGTCGAGAACCCGCTGTTCTTCCGCGACAACACCCGCATGCTGTTCGGCGACGCCAAGGACAGCGTGTCGGCGATCCTCGCCGCGCTGTAGCGGCGGGAATCACCGGGATGGTACGCGCCGGCCGAACGTTCGCGCGTGCACGCTCCCGGCCCGTGCGGGGCGTTCGTCCGCGTCGCGCCGGCGCTGACGGCGGCGGCCGCGACGACGGTGACGCTCGCCGCCTGCGCGACGCGGGCGCACGAGATCGAGGCGAGCCCCGAGTACCTGTCCCCGGGCGGCTGGAACGACCCCGGGGCCGGTGCTCGAAGGCGCGACGTTCGGCGACTAGCTGCCCGGTCACGGCACGCGCGCCGGGGATCTGCTGGTCGTCGACCATCACCACTGGCTCGACACGGTGCGCCATCTCGTCGGTCAGGCCGCCACCGAGAGCGAGCACGTCGCGCTCGTCGGCCTTTCCCTCGGTGCCGTGCTCGGCACCTCGATCGCGCTCGAACCGGACAGTCCGATCGATGCGCCGGTCGCGATCTCGCCGGCCTATCACCTGTCGAGCTGGCGTCTCGCCCGCCGGGCGCCGTGGCTCGCCCGGGCGAAGCGCTGGATCGATCGCGGGGTGCCGGACGACTACGCGCGCCACGAGGCGATGCCGACCCGCGGCGTCGTCGAGACCGTGCGCGCGATGCGCCATCTCCGCCGGCGGTTCGCGCGCGCGGGCGAGGTGAACGTGCCGTGGCTGCTGGTGCAGAGTCTCGACGACGCGGTGACCGCGCCGGACGAGAACATCGCGTTGCACCGGGCGCGGGCGACGACGCGGGCACGCGCGTGCAGGGGCTCACCCACCAGGCGGTGCACGTCTCGCCGGACAACCCCCGCTACGGACTCGCCGGCGACTACCGCGATTGCGGCGTCGGCGCACCGCGGGCGGCCGCGGCGAAGGCGAGCCGCCTCGATGCACCGGGCGACGAGCTCTGGTACGGGCTCTGGAACCGCGAACCGCCGCCCGACGCGCGTGCCGTCGCCCGCGGCACGTTCAGCCCGCGGTTCGACGCTCTGATCGACGAGATCGCGGCGTTTCTCGAGGCGGCAAGGGACGCCGCGGACGGTTGACGTCGATCGGGGCCGACGCCTACCATCCGCCGCGCCCGCGCGCGCGGGTCGACACACTCCCCGCCGAGAGCCCGACCCGCCGATGAACGCCACAGTCACCCCGGGTAGCGACCCGCTCGCCGACGGCAACGACGCGATCGATCCGGTCGTCGCGCCCGCCGCCGATTTCGACGCGACCCGCGATCCGGACTGGTGGCGCGGTGCCGTCATCTACCAGATCTACCCGCGCTCCTTCCAGGATTCGGACGGGGACGGCGTCGGTGACCTGGCCGGCATGACGACGCGGCTCGAGCACGCCGCCGAGCTCGGCGCCGACGCGATCTGGATATCGCCGTTCTACCCCTCGCCGATGAAGGACTTCGGCTACGACGTCTCGGACTACCGCGACATCGATCCGCTGTTCGGCGACCTGGCCGACTTCGACCGGATGCTGGCGCGCGCGCACGCGCTCGGGCTGCGCGTGATGATCGACCTGGTGCTCTCCCACACGGCCGACACCCACGCGTGGTTCGTGGAGTCGAGCGCGAGCCGCGACAACGCGCGGCACGACTGGTACGTCTGGGCCGACGCGAAAGCCGACGGCGGCCCGCCGAACAACTGGCTGTCGATCTTCGGAGGGCCGGGCTGGACCTGGCACACCGGCCGCTGCCAGTACTACCAGCACAACTTCCTCGTCAGCCAGCCCGATCTGAACTTCCACTCGGAGGCGGTCCAGGACGCGTTGCTCGACGTCGCGCGCTTCTGGCTCGATCGCGGCGTCGACGGCTTCAGGCTCGACACCGTCAACTTCTACTTCTGCGACGCCGCGCTCACCGACAACCCGCCGCTCGCGCCCGCGGCACGCGACGTCGATCTCGCCTCCGAGGTCAACCCCTACGGTTACCAGGATCACGTGCACGACAAGAACCGCCCGGAGAACCTGCTGTTCCTGGCGCGTCTGCGGGCGTTGATGGACGAGTACCCGGCCGTCGCCGCGGTCGGCGAGATCGGCGAGGCCCCGCGGTACGCGATGGCGCTCCTGAACGACTACACCGGCGGCGACGAGCGGCTGCACATGGCCTACACGTTCGATTTCCTGTCGGGAAGCTCGCCCTCGGCGGAGCGGTTCGCGAGTGTGCTGCGCCGCTTCGACGAGGAGGCGGGTGACGCCTGGGCGTGCTGGGCGTTCTCGAACCACGACGTGGTGCGTCATGCCACCCGCTGGGCGCTGCCCGGCGAGCACGTCGAGCGGCAGATGAAGCTGTTCGCCTCGCTGCTCCTGTCGCTGCGTGGCTCGGTGTGTCTGTACCAGGGGGAGGAGCTCGGCATGACCGAGGCGGAGATCGACTTCGAGCAGATCCGCGACCCCTACGGCATCGCGTTCTGGCCCGAGTTCCGCGGCCGCGACGGCTGCCGCACGCCGATGGTCTGGGAGGCGCAGGGCGGGGCGGGCGGGTTCAGCGACGGCGAGCCCTGGCTACCGGTGCCCGACGAGCACCGCGAGCTCGCGGTGGACGCGCAGAGCGGGGTGGCGGAGAGCCTGCTCGAGCACTACCGCGCGTTCATCGCGTTCCGGCGGCGCACGCCCGCGCTGGTCAAGGGCGGCATCGAGGCCATCGCCGTGGCGGACGACGTACTGAGCTTCCGGCGCGTAACGCCCGAGACCACGCTGCTCTGCGTGTTCAACCTCGCCGACGCCCCGGCCCGTCACGAGATCGGCGAGATGTTCGCGCCGCGCCTGTTCGACGGGCGCTTCACCGACGTGCGCCTGGCCGACGGCACGCTCGAGATGGCACCTTGGAGCGCGGCCTTCGTCGGCGTCGACAACGCCTGAGGGAGTCCGATGCGCCCGGCGCCGGACCCGGGCTCCGGGTCGGAGCTCGAAGTCGGGCAGTTGTCGGGGCAGTTGTCGGGGTCGCGGATCGGGACGGCGAGCGGGATGCGGTGCCGGGGCTCCCGCACCGCGATCGACCGTCGGGGTCAGCGACGGTGTCGCCGCGACGATCCGCGGTGCGCGGCTGAGACCGGCGGTCCGGTCGAACGGCCGAGCACGAGCTCGGTCCGCAGCGTCTCGGCGGCCGGTGTGGCATCCGGGTCGTCGATCGCCTGGACCAGGTGCGAGACGAGTCGGCGTCCGGCCTCGTGGATGGAGCTTCGCACGGTGGTGAACAACGGCTCGCCACCGCCCTCGTCGCCGCGGTTGGACAACCACGACACACCGTCGTCGTAGGCCACGATCGAGAGATCCGAGCCGATCTCCAGGCCGCGTGTCAGCGCCGCGCGCAGCGCGCCCCAGGCGGGCAGGAGACCCGCGCAGACCAGAGCCGTCACCGGGCGGGGAGCCGCGAGCAGGCTCGCCACGGCGTCGTGCCCGTGGTGCTCGACGAGCGGGCCGGCGAACATCCGCCCGACGTCCGGCACCCGTCCGCGGTCGCGGTGGGCGGCCACGAACCCTTCGCGGCGGCGGCAGGCGAAGTTGAGTTCCTCCGGCCCGTTGACCAGCGCGATGTCGACGTGACCGAGGTCGAGCAGGAGCGCCGTGGCGCGCTCGATCGCGCGGACGTTGTCGACGTCGAGCCAGGCGTACGGCGTCGTCACGTCGGTGCGTCCGTGGACGATGAACGGCAGGCCGAGCTCGGCGAGCAGCGCGATCCGCGGGTCCGATTCCAGCGGGCCGTGCACGACCAGGCCGTCGACGCGGCGCGAGGCGGCGAGCTCGCGGTAGTGCCGGGTCTCGTCCGCGTCGCCGACGATGCGCAGGTGAGTGTCGTAGCCGAGCGCGTCCGCCGCGGCGCCGGCACCGGCCATCAGATCGGCGAACAACGGCGCGATCAGCGCGTGGCGCGAGTGCGTGACGACGTGCCCGAGCACCATCGAGCGGCCGGTGGCGAGCTGCCGGGCGTGGTGGCGCGGTCGGTAGTTCAGCGCCTCGGCGGCGTCGAGCACGCGCACGCGGGTCTCCTCGCTGACTTCGGGGTAGCCGTTGAGCGCGCGGCTGACCGTCGTCGGCGACAACTCCAGGTGAGAGGCGAGTTCCTTGAGGTTCATGACGAAGCGTCGCGATCAGGCTCTCGACGAGCCCGTGGTGGTGGAGGTGCGGCCCGAAGCGCTTCGGATGAACGTCGACCCTATCATGGCAGTCGTGACGGTACGTCACCAACGTTGAGGCTTCGCGGTCGGCTTCGGGCGAAACGCGTCGCGGGAACCGTTGACGATTCGAGTTCCGCTCGCCTATGCTTCACAGGTGCTTGTCCCCTCGTGCCCATGTCGGGGGCCAAAGCGGGGCCAAAGCGGTTTGATCAATCATGTCAGGCAGTGATGTCAGTCACCGTCCCGACCACATCCCGAGGAGATAGGTAGCAATGGTGAAATCACGAACCGTGCGTATTCCGCGAGCCGCGCTCGCGCTGGCGATCGTCTCGGCCCTCGGCGGCGTGGCCGTCACCACGCCCGCCCTCGCGCAGGAGCTGAAATTCCCCGTCGGCGAAGGCGACTTCAACTGGGGCAGTTACGAGGAGTTCGCCGGCGCCAACGACCTGGCGGGCGAATCGCTGACGATCTTCGGCCCCTGGCTCGGGCCCGACCAGGAACAGGTCGAGAACATGATCGCCTACTTCGAGCAGGCGACCGGCGCCGACGTCTCGTACGTCGGCTCCGACGGCTTCGAGCAGCAGATCCGCATCGACGCCGAGGCGGGCTCCGCCCCGAACATCGCGATCTTCCCCCAGCCCGGTCTGGCCGCCGACATGGCCGGGCAGGGCTTCCTGACGCCGCTGGCCGACGACACCGCCGACTTCCTGAACGAGAACTACGCGGCGGGCGAATCCTGGGTGAATCTCGGCACCTTCGCCGGCGTCGACGGGGAGGAGAGCCTCTACGGACTGTTCTACAAGGTCGACGTCAAGTCCCTGGTCTGGTACGTCCCGGAGAACCTCGAGGACGCCGGCTACGAGGTGCCCGAGTCGATGGAGGAGCTCAGGGCGCTGTCGGACCAGATCGTCGAGGACGGCGAGACGCCCTGGTGCATCGGGCTCGGTTCGGGCGGTGCGACCGGCTGGCCCGCGACCGACTGGGTCGAGGACATGCTGCTGCGCACGCAGGCACCCGAGGTCTACGACCAGTGGGTCAGTCACGAGATCCCGTTCGACGATCCGGCCGTGGTCGCCGCGATCGAGGAGTTCGGCGCGTTCGCGCGCAACGACGACTACGTCGCCGGCGGCGCCTCCGCGGTCGCCACCACCGACTTCCGCGACAGCCCCAAGGGCCTGTTCTCGACGCCCCCGCAGTGCTACTTCCACCGTCAGGCGTCGTTCATCCCGACCTTCTTCCCCGAGGGCACGATCGTCGGCGAGGACGTCGACTTCTTCTACTTCCCCGCCTACGAGGAGAAGGATCTCGGCCGGCCGGTGCTCGGCGCCGGCACGATGTGGGCGATCACCGACGACAACGAGGCGGCGCATGTCTTCATGAAGTGGCTGCAGACGCCGATCGCGCACGAGGTCTGGATGGCGCAGTCCGGGTTCCTGACCCCGCACACCGGCGTCAACACGGAGCTGTTCGGCGACCCGACGCTCGGCGCGATGAACGAGATCCTGCTCGACGCGACGGTGTTCCGATTCGACGGCTCGGACCTGATGCCCGGCGGCGTCGGTGCGGGTTCGTTCTGGACCGGCATGGTCGACTACACCGGCGGCAAGGACGCGGCGCAGGTCGCCACCGAGATCGAGAACAGCTGGAAGTGATCGGCGCGGTCCGGATCGGCCCGGACCCGCTCGTGCCGATCCGAGCGGTACCGGGCCGATCCGGACCGGGGCGGGCTCGTCGAGCCCGTCCCGCCTCGGTACCCGCCTCGGTACCCGCCTCGGTACCCGGCGCGGGCCGCCCCGGGTCCGTCCGGATCGACTTGAACCACCGAACCCGGGCCGCCGATCCGGGCCGCCGACCCCGGCTGCCGACTCGGGCCGCCGGTGCGAGCCGCCGGATCGGACCCGTCGATACAGGCGCGAATCGGCGGTCCGCGTCGTCGAGTCGGTCCGCTCCGGAAGGGCGGTCCGGCTCCGGAGCGGGGGTTCCGGCCCGCGCCCGATCCCGACCTCCGGCATCGGTGTCGAGCCGTCGGGGCTCACCCGTCCTCGTTCGCCGTCACAGCCGTCCGCGCCGTCCGATTCCCCGCGCTGTCTAAGCCTTCCACCCGTCCCACCCTTCGGAGAACGCTCGCATGCATCCAGCGTTACAGGGCATCCTGACCATCGTGATCGGTGTGAGCGGTTGCATCGGGTACTTCTACTTCTCCAACCAGTTGCTCGACAAGGTGCTGTTCCCGAACCACGGGCCGAACGCCGGGCGGAACATCACGCGGGCGAACATGATCCGTCCGTGGCTGTTCCTGTTCCCCGCGCTCGCCGCCCTCGGGCTGTACCTCGCCTATCCGGTGTTCGAGACCATCCGGTTGTCGCTGACCGAACGCGTGCCGGGTGGCGGATCGGAGTTCGTCGGCCTGGCCAACTACCGACAGATGATGGACGAGCCCAAGTTCTGGGAGGCGATGAAGAACAACATGCTGTGGCTGATCGTCGTGCCGGCGCTGTCGACGCTGTTCGGCCTGCTCGCCGCCCAGCTCTCCGATCGGGTCCGCTGGGGCAACATCGCCAAGTCGCTCATCTTCATGCCGATGGCCATCTCGTTCGTCGGCGCCGCGGTCATCTTCAAGCTCGTCTACGACGGGCGTCCGATCGGTCAGGAGCAGATCGGCGTGCTCAACGCGATCTACCTGTACTTCGGCGGCGACACGCCCCAGAACTGGCTGACGATCCCGCTCTGGAACAACTTCTTCCTGATGATCGTGCTGGTGTGGATCCAGACGGGGTTCGCGATGGTGATCCTCTCGGCGGCGCTCCGCGGCATCCCGGAGGAGACCATCGAGGCGGCCATCGTCGACGGCGCCAACCCCTTCCAGGTGTTCTTCAAGATCAAGGTGCCGCAGATCATGGGCACGATCGTCGTGGTCTGGACGACGATCACCATCGTCGTGCTGAAGGTCTTCGACATCGTCTACGCGATGACCAACGGGCAGTGGGAGACGCAGGTGCTCGCCAACTACATGTACGACAAGATGTTCCGCGCCAACGACTGGGGCGTCGGCTCGGCAAGCGCGATGGTCATCATGCTGCTGGTCACGCCGATCCTGGTCTGGAACGTCTACAACGCCCGCAAGGAGATGCGCTGATGGACAACATCGCAGGCACCAAGTCGAGTCTCACCTGGGCGGTCCATCTCTCGCTCCTCGTGATGGTACTGGTGTGGATCTTCCCCACCGCGGGTCTGCTGGTCTCCTCGTTCCGCACCGGGGACCAGATCGCCACCAGCGGGTGGTGGGCCTCGCTGACGGCGTCCGAGCAATCGGCGACGCTGCGTACCGCCGCGCCCGAGGAGCAGCAGGAGATCGACGGGCAGTTCGTGCTCGAGGGCAACCTGTACGAGGCCGGGGGCGAATCGACGATCTCCAGCTGGGGCACGAGCTCGCGCGACATCGGCGCGTACGCCCCGGGGGACGAGGCCGAGATCAACCGCGGCACGGCGACGCTGACGGTCGAGGAGAACGGCGACTACCGGGTCACGAGCGCGGAGCCGCTGGAGGGGAGGCGTGGCGAGCGCGTGTTCGTCACCGCGCTGACCCCACCCGAGTTCACCCTCGACAACTACGACAACGTGCTGTTCGACGAGAACAACCGCGAGGGCATGGCCAAGGCCTTCTTCAACACGCTGACGGTGACCATCCCGGCGACGATCATCCCGATCCTGGTCGCCGCCTTCGCCGCCTACGCGCTCGCCTGGATGGACTTTCCCGGGCGGGCGCTGCTGATCGCGGCGGTCGTCGGGCTCCTCGTGGTGCCGTTGCAGCTCGCGCTGATTCCGCTCCTGAAGCTGCACAACGAGATCGGCATCGGCAAGGGGTATCTCGGGGCGTGGCTCGCGCATACCGGGTTCGGGATGCCGCTCGCGATCTATCTCCTGAGGAACTACATGGTGGGGCTGCCGCGGGACATCATCGAGAACGCCAAGGTCGACGGTGCCACCGACTTCCAGATCTTCACCAAGATCATCCTGCCGCTCTCGTTCCCGGCACTCGCCTCGTTCGCGATCTTCCAGTTCCTGTGGACGTGGAACGATCTGCTGGTCGCGCTCGTCTTCCTGATCGACTCGAGCGGCGAGACGACGGTCATGACCAAGCAGATCGTCGAGCTCCTCGGCACCCGGGGCGGGAACTGGGAGATCCTCGCGACCTCCGCCTTCGTCTCCATCGCCGTGCCGCTGATCGTCTTCTTCGCGATGCAGAAGTACCTGGTGCGCGGCCTCCTGGCGGGGTCGGTCAAGTGAGGGGCGCCGCACCCGTCCGCGGTCCCGCGAACCGCCATCAACCGAACCCGAGGAGCCTCCGAGCATGAGCAACCTGAAACTCGTCGACGTCGAGAAGACCTACTCGGGCTCGGTCACCGTGCTCGAGCACATCGACCTGGACATCGCGACCGGCGAGCTGATCGTGTTCGTCGGCCCCTCGGGCTGCGGCAAGTCGACGCTCCTGCGGATGATCGCCGGGCTGGAGACCATCACCGGCGGCGAGTTCACCATCGACGGGGTGCGCATGAACGACATGCCGCCCGCGCAGCGCGGCATCGCCATGGTGTTCCAGTCCTACGCGCTCTACCCGCACATGACCGTGCGCGACAACATGGCCTTCGCGCTGAAGCTGGCCAAGAAGACGCCCGACGAGATCGACGCGGCGATCACCAAGGCGGCGAACCAGCTGCAGCTGACGCCGTACCTGGATCGATTGCCCAAGGCGCTCTCGGGCGGTCAGCGGCAGCGGGTCGCGATCGGACGCTCGATCGTGCGCGACCCGAAGGTGTACCTGTTCGACGAGCCGCTCTCCAACCTCGACGCGGCGCTCCGGGTCGCCACCCGCATCGAGATCGCGCAGCTCAAGGAGAGCATGCCGGACTCGACCATGGTCTACGTCACCCACGACCAGGTCGAAGCCATGACGCTCGCCACGCGCATCGTCGTGCTCGCCAACCGCGGCATCGCCCAGGTGGGCTCGCCGCTGGATCTCTACGAGCGCCCGGAGAACGAGTTCGTCGCACAGTTCATCGGTTCGCCCGCGATGAACCTCCTGCCCGGCGAGATCGTCGAGACCGGCGAGGTCACGCGGGTCAAGGTGCACGGGGCGGACGGCACGATCACCGCGAACGTGCCGAGCAGCGGCGACAAGCGGGGCGCGCCGGTCAACGTCGGCATCCGGCCCGAGGACATGGTGCCGACGACGACGAGCGACTACGCCTTCGACGGCGAGGTCGCGATCTCCGAGGCGCTCGGCGAGGTCACCCAGGTCTACTTCGGCTCGCCGAAGGACGAGGGCGGCACGGTCATCGCCAAGCTGCAGGGCATCCACCGCGACGTGCGCGGGCAGAACATGCGCCTGACCGCGGACCCGGGCAAGGTCCACCTGTTCCACGAGGGACGTTCGCTGCACTACGCTTGAACCGACGGTCCGTCGGACCGCTCGCGTCATCGGGAGAGAGCCCATGGACACACCGACCCTCGCCAAGATGGGGATCACCAACCCCGGGGAGATCAGCCGCTACACGCTTCGTCAGCGCTCGCCGCGCTCGGACGTGCTGAAGATCTACTACACCCGCGGCAGCGCCTCGATGCTGCCGGTCAGCCGTACCTACCGGTTCGGGCGCGCGCGCAAGTCCTCCGTCGCCGACAGCGGCGAACCGCGTTTCGAGGAGAGTCACGAGATCTCGACGGAGCTCCTGGCGGCGACCGATGAGCTCGACCGTCTGCTCGGCAAGCGCCTCGCGGACAGCGGCCCGATGGCCGCCCTCGTCGACGAGCTGCACGCGCTCGGCGAGCGCCTGCGCTCGGGCGACGCGGCGGATCCGATGGAGCTGGCCAACCGCATCGACAAGGTCAGGGACAAGCTCGTGCGCCTGGCCGAGAAATCGGCCTGATCGCCGCCGTCACCGGCAACGCCGTCGCGCCGGCGCCGTCGTGCGGGCGCCGTCGTTCTCCGCGCCGCTTCCTCCACCGCGCGTGCCGCCCGCGTCGCCCACACCGGCGGCTCCGGGGCGTCAGCGTCCGCCGCGGTCGCCGGCGCGCTGCATGATCTGCTCGTCCTGACCGGCCGCCTCGGCGGCCAGCCAGTGCCGGAAGGCGTCGACGTTGCCGGCGTTGGGCGCGTCCTCCAGGCTGATCATGTAGTAGGCGTACTCGAGGGGCACCCGCGCCTCGAACGGCACCACCAGCCGGCCGGCGGTCAGGTCGTTGGACGCGAGCTGACCGATGCTCAGCACGACCCCCTGCGAGTCGGCGGCCGCCTCCAGCGCGAGCGCGACGTGGTTGAAGTGGATGCCGCGGGTGCTGTCGATGTCGTCGATGCCGGCCGCCTCGAGCCAGCTGGCCCAGTCCGGGCGACCTTCGTACGGCGTGTCGTCGTGCAGCAGCGTATGGAAGCGCAGGTCGTCCGGACGGCGCAGCGCCACGCGGCCCTTGCCCTTCTTCAGCAGCGCCGGGCTGCACAGCGGCATGGCGGCGGCGGACATCAGCTTCTCGACCCGGCAGCCCGGGTAGACGCCCCGCCCGAAGCGGATCGCGACGTCGACGTCGTGCTCGCGGAACGCCTGTGCGGGCAGCACGCCGGCGCCGTCGCCGCGATCCATCAGCGCGTTGTCCGCGACGATGCTCAGCACGATGTCCGGATGGCACTGGGCGAAGCGCTGCAGGCGCGGCACCAGCCACTTGGACGCGAACGAGGGGGCCATCCAGACGTTCAGGGAGCTGCGGCTCGAGCGGTCGCGCAGACGGCTCATGCCCTCGGTGATCTTGTCGAACCCCTCACGCAAGTGGGGCAGTCCCGCCTCCGCGGCCGGAGTCAGGGACAGACTGCGCGCGTGCCGGCGGAACAGCTGCACGCCGAGCAGATCCTCGAGCGAACGGATCTGCTGGCTGATCGCCGCGGGCGTCACGTGCAGCTCGTCCGCGGCGCGGGCGAAGCTCAGGTGCCGCGCCGCGGCCTCGAAGGCGACCAACGCGTTGTGGGGAAGGGGACCGAGCATCGGCGGGGTTCCGGAACGGCGGTGGTCGTCCGGGTGGACGGTGGCCCGGTCATCGGGTCGGGCACGTGGACATGCGCTGTCGGTCGGGGAGATCGAGCGCGGAGAAGAGAGATAGCACGGTCATGTCCGACACGGTCACGGCCGAGACGTGTTCACAGACGCTGGGAAGGGGGTTCATCAAGCGCGGTCGAGGGCGGGCAGGTCGTTCGGCGCGGCGGGCGACATCGTGCCGGGCGATCCGCTCGCGGAAATCTCGAGCCGCGATCCTGCGTATGACCCGAGCCTCCGCACGACTCGGGGCCGCACGACTCGGGCCTGCCGACTCGCCGACCGTTTTCACGACGCCGGTGGAGCAAGTATCGATCCATCGTGTCTACTTATCACGGTTTCCCGCTCTCGCAGGGCGAGGGCGGCAACGCCGGACGGGGCGTTGAAAGACTTGCAGCGGGGTCCCGGTGAGTCCGGCCTCGCGCGCGCGGGCGCACGCCTCCTCGATACTCCCCCGCGAGCGATCGGGTGCGCAGCGCGATCTTGCCGTCGCCGCGACGGGCTCCAGTCCGCGCCCACGCCGCCTTTTGCCGGGAGCGTGATCGTCGGAGGCGGCATCGGGGTCCGGTTCGTCGTGTGCGGCGCGCTCGCTCGGGTGCGCGTCGCCCGCTCGACGGCGACTTCGCCGAGGCGTAGGGTTACCGGGAGCGTCGGGTGTCGTCCGGGGCGCGTCGTCTCCCGCGACCGCGGGCGTTGCCGCCGAGCCGAAGCGGACGGCGCCGACCGTCGACCCCCTCGCGAGATTCGTGCATCGATGGCGCCTGTCAGCGCGTATTCATCCACCACCACTCGACAACACAGACGAGGATCACCGATTCCGATGCGAATGCGAACCGCGGTTTCACTGTCCGTCCTGGCCGTCTCGGCCGCCGCCTGCAGCGCCGTCGACCGATCGGCGCCCACCGCCGCCGGCTTCGACGCCGACGGCATGGTCATGGCCGACCTGAGGGACGGCGATCTCGCGGTACCGGCCGACTACCGCGACTGGCCCGTCTACCTCGCCGATCTCGACAAGGTCGAGGCGAAGCAGATTCGCGACATCTACATGAACCCGATCGGCCACACCACCGAGGAAGGCGGCGAGTTCCCGCACGGCACGGCGTCGGTGATGGAGATCTGGGAGCCGAAGATGTCGGCCGACGGCGAGCTGGAGACGGACGCGAACGGCAAGCTCGTCAAGGGCGAGCTGAAGCTCGTGTTCGTGATGGGCAAGAGCCGTGGCGCGGGCGAGTCGGTAGCGCCGGAGCTGCGCAACGGCGACTGGGTCTACGCCGCGTACGGCAGCGACGGCGTCACCCCGGGCGGCCCGCCCGCGGCGGCGTGCCGCACCTGCCACCTGTCGGAAGAGGGCAAGGACTGGGTCTTCCGCTACGATCAGTACTTCGCGAGCCGCGACGACTGAGGCACCGTTCCGGGTGACGCGAGGCGTGCGTGTGGCGCGCGCTCCGCGATCGCCCCGGCGTATCGTCGGCCGCGACGATCAGTCGGACGCGGCGAGCAGCGACGCGTTGCCGCCCGCGGCCGTGGTGTCGATGCAGACGTGACGCTCCAGGACGTGGCGGGCGACGTCGCCGGTGCCGGTGACGAGTGGCACGATCGCGCCGTCGCGCGCGGCCAGCGCGCGTCGGAACGCGAGCACGTCGTCGACGTCGGCGCTCGCGACGGCGAGGACGGCGAGCGGCATGACGTCCCGCAGCGTCCCGGGCGAGACGTCCGCGCGCAGCACGAGCACCGATGCCTCGCCGCTCCACTCGTCGTCGATCGCGTCGCCCACCGCCGTGGCGGCCGACGCGACCACCACCGGGCAGCCGCCGGCACGCGCATCGGCGACGTGGCGTAGCGCGAGCGCCGGATCGTCGCCGACGACGAGCACGGGGCCGCGCGGGTGCACGCCGAGGTGGTTGCTCTCGCCGGTGGGTCCGGGCATGACGCGTCCGCCCGCACCGACGCCGTGGCCGCGAGCGACGCTGCCGTCGGCGGGCAGCGACGCGAGCGCCGTGCCGAGCGCTCGCGCGTCGGCGACGATCGCGCTCGCGTCGACCGCGCCCTCCTCGGCGATCGCCCCGATCGCGCGCGGCCTGTCGGCGGCCGCCACGGCGTTCGCCGGCCGCAGGAAGCGACGCACGTAGAGCGGGCCGCCGGCCTTCGGTCCGGTGCCGGACAGCCCTTCTCCGCCGAACGGTTGCGAGCCGACCACGGCACCGATCTGGTTGCGGTTGACGTAGACGTTGCCGACATGGACGCGCTCGACCACGCGCGCCACGCGGTCGTCGATGCGCGTGTGCAGTCCGAAGGTCAGGCCGTAACCGCGCGCGTTGATCGCGTCGACCACGGCTTCCAGCTCGTCGGCCTCGAACGTCGCCACGTGCAGCACGGGGCCGAAGATCTCGCGCTCCAGCGCGTCGATGCCGGACACGCGGACGATGGCCGGCGCGACGAAGTGCCCGGTGGCGGGCGCCTCGCCCCGGTGCAGGAGCCGCCCGGCCGCGCTCTGCGCCTCGACCCATTCCTCGATGCCGCCCTTCGCCCCCGCGTCGACGACCGGCCCGACGTCGGTGGACAGCCGCCACGGGTCGCCGAGCTCGAGCGCGTCGAGCGCGCCGACCAGCATCTCGACGGTGCGCTTCTCCGCGTCCTTCTGCACGTAGAGCATGCGCAGCGCCGAACACCGCTGGCCCGCGCTCTGGAACGAGGAGATCACCACGTCGCGCACCACCTGCTCGGTCAGCGCGGTCGAGTCGACGATCATCGCGTTCAGGCCGCCGGTCTCGGCGATCAGCATCGGGTCCGGCGTCGCGCCGGCGGCCACGTCCTCGGCCGTGCGGGCGGCGAGCGCGCGCTCGATCAGCCGGGCCACCTCGGTGGAGCCGGTGAAGCAGACGCCGTCGACGCGCGGGTCGCCGGTCAGCGCCGCACCGATCCGGCCGTCACCGGGCACGAACTGCAGGACCGCTTCGGGGATGCCGGCCGCGTGCAGCATCTCGATGCCGCGGGCGGCGATCAGCGGCGTCTGCTCGGCGGGCTTGGCGACGACGACGTTGCCGGCGGCGAGCGCACCGGCGATCTGTCCGGTGAAGATCGCCAGCGGAAAGTTCCACGGGCTGATGCAGACGATGACGCCGCGCGGCACGGGCGCGTCCTTGTCCTTGCCACCGGTCGCGACCCGCTCGGCCTCGTTGGCGTAGTAGCGCAGGAAATCGGCCGCCTCGCGCACCTCGGAGATTCCGTCGGCGAGGGTCTTGCCGGCCTCGCGGCAGTCGAGCGCGACCAGCTCGGCGACGTTGTCCTCGTAGCGGTCGGCGGCGCGTCGCAGGCAGGCGGCGCGTTCGGCCGCAGGCGTCGCGGCCCAGCTCTCGCGCGCGTCGCGCGCGGCGGCGAGCGCGATGTCGACATCGTCCACCGTGCCCTCGATGCAGTCGCCGATCACCTGCGCGGGATCGCTCGGCGAGCGACGTTCGTGCAAGGGCGTCCCCGTCCACTTGCCGGCGACCACGGGGGTCGCGTGCCAGTGGCGGTCGGCGAACGCGTCGCGCGCGTCGAGGAGCGGCGCGACCGAGGCGGGGTCGTTGATGCGGAACCCGCGCGAGTTCGGCCGGGCGTCGCCGTAGAGCGCCATCGGATGACGGATGGCCGGGTGCACGGCGTCCGGCTCGCTCTCGACGGCGGCGATCGGGTCGCGGGCGACGTCGGCGGCCGGCACGCCGGTGTCGACGATCTGGTTGACGAAGGAGCTGTTGGCACCGTTCTCGAGCAGGCGCCGGACGAGGTAGGCGAGCAGGTCGCGGTGGGCGCCGACCGGAGCGTAGATGCGGCAACGCGTGCCGTGGCGCGAACGCACCGTCTCGTGCAGCGACTCGCCCATGCCGTGCAGGCGCTGGTACTCGAAGCCCGCGGTACCGTCGCCCGCCATGTGCCGGATGGCGACGACGGTGTGCGCGTTGTGGGTGGCGAACTGCGGGTAGATCACGTCGCGCGCGGCGAGCAGACGGTGCGCGCAGGCGAGGTAGGAGAGATCCGTGTTGGCCTTGCGCGTGAACACCGGGAACGAGGCGAGCCCGAGCGTCTGCGCCTCCTTGATCTCGGTGTCCCAGTAGGCACCCTTGACGAGGCGCACCATCACGCGCCGGTCGTTCCCGCGGGCGAGGGCGACGAGCCAGTCGATGACCGGCAGCGCACGCCGCCCGTAGGCCTGCACGACCACGCCGAAGCCGTCCCAGCCGGCGAGCGCGGGGTCGCCGAGCAACGCCTCGATGACGTCGAGCGAGAGATCCAGGCGATCGGCCTCCTCGGCATCGACGTTGAAGCCGATGCCCGCCTCGGCGGCGGCGATCGCGAGACTCCGGACGCGCGGCAGCAGCTCTGTCATGACGAGGTGGTGGTGGCTGTGCTCGTAGCGCGGGTGCAGCGCCGAGAGTTTGACCGAGATGCCCGGACGGCCGCGCACGTCGTCGCCGGCCACCTTCGCGAGCCGCGCGATCGCGTTAGCGTAGGCCGCGTGGTAGCGCACCGCGTCGGCGTGGGTGCGGGCGGCCTCGCCGAGCATGTCGTAGGAGTAGGTGTAACCACGCTTCTCGAGCGCGCGGGCCTCGTCCACCGCCTCGTCGATGTCGCGCCCGAGCACGAACTGCTTGCCCAGGAGCTTCATCGACTGGGCGACGGCGCGCCGGACCACCGGCTCGCCGAGCCGGCGGATCAGCGGACGGACGGTCCTGACCGGGTCGTCGCCGTCGTCGAGCAGGCGCCCGGTCAGCATCAGCGCCCAGGTCGAGGCGTTGACCAGCGGCGAGCGCGAGCGCCCGAGGTGGGCGGCCCAGTCCGAGTCCTCCAGCTTGTCGGCGATCAACTCGTCGATCGTGTCGGCATCGGGCACCCTGAGGAGCGCCTCGGCGAGACACATGAGCCCGACGCCCTCGCGGGTCGAGAGCCCGTACTCGCCGAGGAAGCTCTCCATCATCGTCGGGGCGTTGTCGCGCCGGAGCGTCTCGACCACGTCGATCGCCTCGTCGCGCACGCGTTCGCGGGTGGCGGCGTCGAGCGGCTCGGCGGCGAGCAGCTCGCCGACCACCTCCGCCTCGTCGCGGCCGTACTGCGCGCGAATGCGGGCGCGCAGCGTGTCCAGCGTGTCGGCATCCGCCGCGCGCGAGGTGGCGGAGGCGGGCGCGAGGGTCGGGGAATCGGTCGGGACTGACATCGGCGGGCGTCTCCGGGGCGGGGGCGGGCACGAGCTGACACGGGCGGCGCGGGCGTTTCCGCCCGGCCGCTCTCGCTTCCGAACATAGCCCGTTCGCGAACGCGAATGTCACCGAATCTGCCGTACCGAGACGTCCCTGTCGGTAGAATCCACCATCCGCGGCCCGGTTTCTGGCGAATGTCCATGACTCTCGATCGGCATGACCGAGCCATCCTCGCCCTGTTGCAGCGCGACGCCCGATTGCCGACGACGACGTTGGCCGAGCGCGTCGGACTGTCGGCCAACGCGACCGGCGAGCGGCTGAAGCGATTGTGCCGGACCGGCGTCATCGAGCGCTTCACGGTGCGGCTCTCCCCCGAGGTCATCGGGCGCGGCCTGCTGGTGTTCGTCGAGGTGCGGTTGGAGCGCACGACGCCGGACGTGTTCGCCACCTTCGCCGATGCCGCGCGCGCCTCGCCCGAGGTGCTCGAGTGCCACATGGTGGCCGGCGGCTTCGACTACCTCGTCAAGACGCGCGTGGCCGACATGGCCGCCTACCGCGCGTTCCTGTCCGACGGTCTGCTGTCGCTGCCCTGCGTGCGCGAGACGCACACCTACGCGGTCATGGAGGAGATCAAGTCGGACGGGGCGATGCCGCTCTGAGGTGTCGTGCCGGTGATTCTTCTGCGCTGCACGTCCGAGTCACGATGCTGACGGCCGCGGGACTCAGCGTTCGGGGCGCTCCGGACGATCGCACCGCCCCGGACTCGGCACCGAATAGACGGAGCGGTTCATGCGGAATCGTTCGTTGCTGGCCGAACGCTGGCGTCGGGCCTTCTTCAGCCGCTCGCGAGTGGCCGCGTCGAGCGGTACCGCGCCAGCCCGCGTCGCGCCCGTCGGCCCATCCAGTGATTCGACACGCACCTCGGTCGAGCGTTCGGCGGAGGTCAGCCACTGTTCGGGCAACGTGAGTTCGTCGTCCGCACGACGACGGTTCGCGTGCTGCAGGATGAGCACGGCGACGGCGCAGGCCGATATCCAGAGCACGCTGCACACGAGCACGAAGCGCGGGTTGTCGCGCCACAGGACGAATCCCGCCACCACCAGGGTCAGGGCGATCAGGAAGGCGAGAACCGCGAGAGACTCGAAAAAGTGCCGACGGCTCAGCAGCGTCGAGTTGCGCACGATCGCTCGGTGCAGGAGGCCGGCGGAAACGAGGTTGGCCGCCCCGATAAACAGTGGCAGCAGAAGATCGCTGTATTCGAAGGTGTTCACGGTCGTGCTCCGACAGGACCATAGATCATACGCGGGAGCGAACGTCCGAAACCCGATTTCGATCACGACACCGGGGCGATGCGGTGTCCTGCGACAGGGCGGCGAGAGCGGTGCGAAGCGCTCGTGCCTTGACTGAGCCGAGCGGCTCGCCGGCATCGACGACGAGCCGCGGAGCGTCGCCGTGGCGCAATGAACGTGCGACCGCGATGCGTCGCGCGAGCGCGTCCTCGGGCTCCTCGGGGCGACGGCGACGAGCGAGCTCGAGCGGCACGTCGAGCAGCAGGACCCGGTCCGGAACACGTCGCGCGAGCCAGTCGTAGAGCGAGCGTTCGACGCGGGCGAGCGCCGCGCCGGGCCCGACGGTACGTTCCACGAGCAGGTAGTCGAGACGCGGGCCGTCGTGGATGCCGGGCTTCTCGTTCTGCGGATAGCGGTCCGTGACGACGACGAACCTCCTTCGGCGAGCGCGTTCGAGCCTGCGCATCTTGCCGACGCGTTCCCACGCGACGACCGTCGCCCAGACCAGTCTCAGGGAGGTCGGTGCGGTTTCGGCGGCGCTTCGCGGCGCCGTGGTGGAGTCGTGGCGGACGGCGGGAGCTGGGGCAGCGCCGAAGCGGCTTCGTCGCTTGAGCGCGTTGAGGATCCGGCGAATCGGCGAACCCGGTCCGTCGCCGGTGCCGAAGTAGAGGAAACGCGCGCCGAAGGCGGCATCGAGCGTTTCGGCCAGCCAACGCGACACGGTCGACTTGCCCGAACCGTCGGAACCGATGACCGCGATCACGAGTGCCGGGCCGGTTCGCTCGCGCCGGGCACGCAGTGGCAACTGCAGGCCACGGCGGTCGAGGGCGGCGAGTCGACAGCGTCCGTGGCGAGCCAGTTCGCGGATGCGTTCGCCCCGGGTGCGATCGGGGGTCATGGCGAGCAGTCGGCGGCGCAAGGTCACGGCATCCGAGTCGACGGCGGCGTCGAGCAGCGGCTCCGCGGACGTCGAATCGAAGAGCGCGCCGAATGCCGTCCGCAGCGCGCCGCCGCGATCCGCCGCGTCGGGCCCTTCGGGTAGCGGATCGCGCTCGCCGCGCAGCGTCCGCTCGCACAGAGCGAGCGCCAACGACGTCGCTCGCGGTTCGCCGGCCGGCGCACCGGACACGCCCCGGTCGCGTTCGATCGGCAGCCAGCCGCGGGTGGCCGAGCCGAGCACGAGCCGACGTTGCAGGCAGACGTGCAGCAGTGTGCCGTCACGGCTGTCGACGCCATACCAATCGTCCGCCCCGGGCGTTCGACACCATGACGCGAGCGCGATCATCCGGAACTGCCGTTCGTGCAACAGGCCGACGACCGCGTCCCGATCCTCCTCGGGTGCGAGCACGCGCAGCCGCTCCACCGTCGCGGATCGATCTTCCGCCTCGGTCACCGTCCAGCAGATCGTCCCGGGCGAGAGAACGAGGAGCCTCTGCTGCAACGCCACAAGCTCCGCGCTCCGCGTGGAGGTCTCGTCGGCGGTAGCGCCGAGGTCATCTCTCACGACCGACGTGCGGCGAGCGGCACCCGATCCGTCACGCGTCGCCAGTCCACGTCGGGGGACGGAACGCGACGGCTCGTCTTCAGGCACCTCGGCACACGTTCGTCATCCGACGTCGGCTTCCCTTCCGGAGCGGGTCGAACCCGCGGCGTCCGCTTCGTCGACGTTCAGCCCGGATCCGCCGCCGAGCTCACGACGTCTGAGCTTCATCACGACGAACAGGCACGGCCAGAGTCCGGGACTGATCGACGAGGCCCTCTCCATGTCGTCGGCGTGCCACGCGATGCCCTTGTCGCGTGCCAGCTCCTCGCTGAAGATCGACACCGGGATCGCCCACTTGGACTTGCCGAGGAAGCCCTGCACGCGTTCGATCTCGAAATACTGCTCGATCATCGCGAAGCTTTCCTTCCGCAACGGCCATTCCCAGCTCTTGTCCGACTGGAAGGGACGGTAGAGCGCTCGCATGACCCGCGCCGACAGTGCCGTTTGCAGCGGATCGTAGGTCAGCACGACTCCACCCGGGGCCATGCGCTCGTGCAGGATCTCCAGGAACACCTCGAAGTGCTGGAAATGGTGAATCACGCTGCGGGCGAGCACGAGGTCGAAGCCGGAGGCGGGAAAATCGGGCGCGAGGAAGTCGGCGGCGACCCCGCGTGCGCGATCGAGGCCGCGACTTTCCAGATCCGCGTTGAACGCGTCGATCGCCGTCGGACTCAGATCCACCCCCAGATAGGACTCGGCCTCGCTCGCGAACGCGAAGGTGTTCTCGTGCCCGACGTTGCAACCGAGTTCCAGCACTCGCTTGCCGTCCACGTCGTCGACCCAGAGGCGGTGCAGCTCGTCGTTGAGCTTGTCCAGTCCGGCCATTTCCTGAACCAGCCGACGCCTGCGCTTGATCGCGGCCCACAGGCGGAACGCGACGTTGCCTCGCGAGCGCGACGCCGTCACGCCGCCCGTTCGGGTATCGGCCGCCGTCTTCTGCGAGGCGATCTCGTCGTACAGCCGGGCCTGGGCGACATTGACGCTCAGCATCGCCTGTCGCTTGCGGTCGAACTCGGCATGAACCGTCGGGTGCGTCGACATGCGTGGCTTTCCCATGAAGTTGTCGGCCCAGATAAGGTCGTGCGTCAGGGAACGGTACGAAACTGGACGACCAGTCGAGCTGCCGCGTTCGGCTCGCCTTCGAAGGCCTCGGCGGTCCGCTTTCCGTTTCCACTGACGAGGAAGGCCAGGGCGTTGCCGCTCGTCCAGTCGGCGCGATCGACGATTTCCTGTACCACGGCCGAGAGATCGGGCGTGAGCTGATCGGTGCCGCTCGCGCCGGCCGTCGTCCACGGCGGCGGTGTCCAGGAGACCGCCGCGCCGGTGAGCGCGCGCGAGGAGATCGAGTAACGCGTCCGGGTGAAGGGTGCGGAATCATCGGCGGCTTCACCGTAGATCAGCAGATCGGTGGAATCCGCGCTCGGCTCGTCGACGGTGAACTGCACGTGGGCGGACTCGATGATCGCCGCGTTCGGAATCGACACGCCGCCGAATCGGATGCCGATCTGCTGGGCGACGTCTTCGACGGCCAGTTCGAGATCGGTGCTGAAGAGTCGAATCTTGCCCGTGGCGACGACCTCCTCGGCGTCGTCGCCACCGTCGGCGACGGCGACCTCGACGCGTCCCCCGCCGTCGGAGCCGACGACGCCGACGGTGAGCGTGTCGGTGCCGATGAGTTCGCCGTCGAAGGCGGAGAGCTCGAGCGTGTAGGTACCGACGCTCGGAAAGACCGCCGTCGTCGAGGACCGCGACGAGTCGGCGAAGGCCACCTCGCCGGGACCCGAGAGCCGTGACCATGCAACTGTCGGCGGCTCGACCCGTCCGTCGTCGTCGACGACTCCCGCGAGCGTGACCGTCGCGCCCACGCTCGTGGAGACGTCCGGGCCCGCCGACACCACCGGGGCGGTGTTGTCCTGCGACGGCTCCACCGTGACGACGAGTTCGTCGACGCCGCTGAGCGCGCCGTCGTCCGCGGTGAGAAGGATGCGGTAGCTGCCGACGCTCTCGAACTGGACCGTCGTGGAGAGGCTCGAGGCGTCGGCGAAGGTAACGGCGGCAGGGCCATCGGCGAGCGACCATCGGGTCGACAGGGCGCCGGGGGGGCCGTCGTCGCTGGCCATGCCATCGAGCGCCAGCGTCTCGCCGGGCACGACCTGCCGATCGGCGCCGGCGTCGACGACCGGTGCGGCGTCGTCGAGCCGGTACGTGACGACCAGCTCGGGTGCACCCGCGGGCGAGCCCTCGAAGGCCTCCGCTACCCGTTCGCCGTCGCCGTCGATCAACAGCGCGACGGCGTTGCCCGATGTCCAGTCCGGGCGCGACACCACGTGCTGGACGACGGAGGCCAGCTCGGGGGTTAGCTGCGCTTCGCCGGCGGCACCGACGGTTTCCCAGGGCGGTGGCGTCCAGCCGACCGAGACCGGCACGCGCGACCGCGAGGAAAGGTTGCGCTGCGTGCCGGCGAACGGCGCGGCATCGCCGCTGTTCTCGCCGTGGATCCTGAGAAAGGCGAGCCCGGAGGTGCGCTCGTCGACCTGGAACTGCACGGTGGCGGAGAGGATGCCCGCTCCCCGTGGTATCTCGACGTCGGTGAAGCGCAGCCCGACCACCTGTTCGATGTCGCCCTCGAAGGCCAGTTCGAGATCGTTGCTGCCCAGCGCGACGCGGCGGAAGTCGCGTTCCTCGGCGTCGTCGGCGCCGGTGGCGATCCGGTACCGCACCGTCGTCGTGCCGTCGCCTGCGGGGGTGACCGACACCGAGATCGAGTCGGAGCCGACGGCACCGTCGCCGTCGGTGGCGAAGGCGGTGAGCAGGTGCGTGCCGGCGGACAGGCTGACCGTGGGCTCGCCGACACCGAGCGCACCGTCACGGTCGGAAGTCCAGTTGAGCGTCGCGGAAAGATCGCCGTCCTCGGCATCGCTTGCCGAGGCGACGAGGGTGACGGCGTCGTCCGTGGTGACTGTCGCGCCGTCGGCGGGCGCGGCGATCGTCACGCTCGGCGGTGTGTTCTGAACGGCCTCGACGACGATCTCCACCGTGTCCTCGCCGGGTTGTCCGTCGCTGTCGGTGACGCGGGCGCCGATCTGGTGAGTGCCCGCCGAGAGAGAGCTCACGTTCAGCAGCGAACCGTTGCCGAGCGCGCCGTCGCGATCGGATTCCCACTCGATCAGGTCGCTGAGGTTGCCGTCGGGCACGTCCTCGGCCGAGCCGACGAGACTGATCGTCTCCCCTTCGCTGAAGCGTGTGCCGGGGGCGGGCGCACTGATCGTCACCTGCGGAGGTGCCGGCGTCGCGCCGTAGCGCACGTGCAGCAACGGCGCGGCGTCGGGGTCGGTCTCGAACGCCACCGCGGCGCGGCGCGCGGAACCCGAGCTCGGGCCCTCGATCAGGAACAGCATCGCCTGGTCGGCGTTCCAGCCCGGCCGGTCGATCAGTTCCTGGATCAGCGGTGCCAGATCGGCGCTGCGCTGGGCGGGGCCGCTGTCGCCGGTCAACTCCCAGTCCGGCGGCTGCCACGCCACCGCGGCGGACGTGGTCGGTCGCTCGGTCAGGTTACCGAGCGACCTGCCGATCGGCGCGGCGTCGTCGCTCGCCTCGGCGCGTACGTCCAGCGTGATCGACCCGGCTTCCGGGCGATCCGCCTGAAACTGGATGTAGGCGTACTCGATGGTCGCCCCCGGCGGCAGCGCCACGCTGTCGAAGCGCAGACCGACGGTCTGGTAGACCGAGCCGTCGCGGGTCAGCTCGATATCCTCGCTGCCCAGCCAGACCTTGGCACCCGGGCCGCGCTGCTCGGTGTCGTCCGCGCCGCTCGCCACGCGCGTCTCCACGATCGTCGTGCCGGCCGAGGCGACGCGCAGCGAGACGCTGTCGATACCCTGCGCGCCGTCCGCGTCGGTCACCGACGCGCTGACCTGATGGAGTCCGACCGACAGCGAGGCGGTGGAGATCGCCGCCCCGCCGCCGAGCGGGCCGTCGCGATCGGATGTCCAGTCGATCGTCGCCGACAGATCGCCGTCCTCGATGTCGTCGGCGGAAGCGGCGAACCCTATCGAGTCGCCGGCGGTGAACACGGTATCGTCGGTCGGCGCCATGATCGCGACTTGCGGCGGAGCGTTGCCCGGCAGCGGCGGCAGCGCGAACTCGAACAGGCGGCCGTCGTTCTCGTTCGGATCGGAATCGTTGTCGACGCCACGATCGACGAGGTACAGGCTGTCGGCGCCGTTGTCGAGGCTGCTCGGCGCGATGACCAGTCCGGCCGGCTTGAACAGCGCCTGGCTGTCGAGCACGACGGTGCGCAGCCGCTGGCCGTCGGCGGTGACGTGCAGCAGCCTCCCGCCCGGCTTGCCGACGATGTACAGCTGTTCGCTGAGCGGATCGAACGCGACCCCCTCGGGATCGGTGAGTCCGAGCGCGGCGAGGTCGACGCTCGTGACCACGTCGTCCCCGCTCGGCGGCACACCGTCGAACACGTCGTTGCCGCCGGGATCGATCGTGTAGAGACGGTCTCCGAAGCCGTCGACCAGGTGCAGCACGCCGAGGATCGGATTCCAGCTCAGCCCCTCCGCATCGCGGCTGCCGAAGTCGCCGGTGTCGATCGAGGTGACGACGTCGTCGGCGGTGAAGTGCTGCCCGTCGTCCCCCGGGTCGATCTCGTGGACGCGTCGCGGCGAGTTGTCGGTGGCGATGAACAGGTGTCCGCTGACCGGGTCGTACGTCATGCCGGACGGCTCGTCAGTGACGTCGATCGCGCTCCATGAGCTCTCGAACACTCCCGTTCGCTCGGTCAGGTACGCGTTGTCGCCGGTGAACAGCGTCGGGATCTCGTTGACCTCGGCGTCGGCGATCAGCAGCCGATCCTCGCCGGGCAGGTAGGTGACGGCCGACGGGTCGGGGCTCGGCGTCATCCACAGCGACGTGTCTGTCAGACGGATGAGGGTGGCATCCTGGGCGCTCGCGCCGGCGGCGAACACGAGAAGGACGAGCGGCGGCACACGGAGCGGACGCGCGAGGCGCCCCGGACCGATGCCGGGCGTGCGACGGAGCGTCGCCATGATGAGTTCCGGGGCTTTCATGGGGGTCTCGGGGATTCCTTTCTTGTCTTGCCGGCAGGTCGTCCACAGCGCCGGGTGGTCGGCTCGAAGTCGATGTTCGACGAGCGCTCTCCAACAGCGCCGGGTGGTCCGCTCAGAGTTGACGTTCGACAAGCGCTGTCCACAACGCTTGCCGCCAGCCGCCGCTCGCCGCCGCCCCGACCTCGACCAGCGCCGCACCACGGCAGTCGGCGTCCGATGCGGCTACCTCGCCGACATGCAGGATCACGTCGGGTTCCGCTGCATTGTCGAGCTGCGCGATGCTGTCTTTCAGCGTACGGCGGGCGGAGATCGACGTCTCGGGCGCGTCCGCGGTGGCGAGGAGTATCTCGCATAGTCGTGACGGATGCCAACCGTAGCAGACCGCGATCGAGCCGTTCGTGGCGGAGCGCACGGCGGCGCGCAGCGTCGAACGTCGACCTCGGCAGCGGCGCAGCAGTCGATTCGGCGTCGTCGCGCCATCGGCGTCCGGCAGGTGGAACGAGCGCAGCCGCAAGGCGGGATCGAGCCATTCGCTGAGTTCCTTCGGCACGCGTCCCCTTCGCGCTCCCTCCTCGGTGACCATGACGAGCAGTCCCGACGGCAATGTCTTGCGCCATCCGAGCAACTTGCCCAGCGCGCGCGGAAACATCACGCCGTAGCGGACGATCGCGGTCGTGAACGGCGCGAGGCGGGACCAATGACGAAAACGGCCTCGGTAGGCGAGACCGGCGGCGACGTCGTGTCGCAGCGAGTCCGAGGCGGCGATCGTCGCCGGCCAGCCGTCGCCCGGCACGCGCCCCACAGGTACGTCGCGGTGTCGCTCGAGCAGCATGCGCTCCGCACGGTAGCCGGCGCGTTCACGATGGAACAGCAGTGCACCGGGCAGGCAGCTGAGCTTGATGCGGCGACGGAACAGGTAAAGCCTGTCCTGCAGCCACGGATGCATCTCGCGCACGCCGAACGCGTTCTTCACGGCGGGCAGGGCGTCCAGATGGCGCTCGATCGGCACCACGTACTGCTTGATGTGACTTTCACCGGTGACGAGCCGGAAATAGCAGTGCAGATGGCAGAGCGTTCCGCTCGGTGCGTCGAATCCGTAGAAATGCGCGACCCAGGGGTAAGCCTTGTGCGTCTCCACGCGCACGAAACGGTGGGTGCGCAACGCCTCGAGGAAGGCGGCGCGGGAACCCGGCCGCACGTGGAGGTCGATGTCGCCGTGCCCGTGCAGGGCATCGGGCAGCTCGTTCAGGTTCTTCCAGACACAATATTTGACGCCATCGCGTTCCAGGGCATCGAACAACTGCCTGTACAGCGCGAGCATGACGCTTCGATCCCGCCGCACGGCGTCGTCGGGTGTCATGCCGCCGTGCGTCGTCCCGGGCCCCATCCCGTGCGAGCGCCCGTCCGCGGCGGGGACGCGGCGGGCATCCGGGCCGCTGGCCGGTCGAGGAGGGCGGCGTCGGCTGTCGGGCGACCTTCGGACATGTGAACCTCTAGAAGCATGCTTGCCGGACACATGTCGTAGTATCCCTCAGTTGGTCGCCGGGGCACTCACGACGAGTGCGATCGTCACCCGGGGATGTCGAGTCGGTCGAGTCGCGTCTTCATCGCTTGAGGCCGCTCGCCGACAGGAGAATCACGTCACATGCCACGTTCGTCGAGAGAGATCTCCGCAGATCGAGCCGGAGAGAACTTCTGGAGCGCCGCGCCGTCCGGCGACACGGCCTGGTCGTTCGATCCGCTCGTCCACCTTCGATCGATCCTTCAGCACAAGTGGCCGATACTCGCCGTCACGTCGATCGCCGCCTTGCTGGCGATCGTCTACACCACGACCGCCACGCCCCTCTACCGCGCGACACAGGTGCTGTTGCTCGAGAGCACGGACACCAACGTGGTTGCCGTCGAGGAGCTCGTCCGGACCGCGGGGGAGGAAGGCGGCTACGTGCAGACGCAGATCGAGATACTGCGCTCGCGCGATATCGGCGAGCGGGTCATCGACAGCCTCGACTTGCTCGCGGAGCCGTCGTTCGTCGACGGGCTGGCCAGGAAGAGCGGCCTGGACCCGGCGCGCCTTCTGAGCACGGGCGACGGAGCGGCGTCCGACGGTGCCGCACCGGTCGAGAGGATCGCGATGGCCGAGAGCAGGGCGCTCGCCATCGACTTCCTGATCGAGAGGCTGTCGGTGCGCGAGGTGCCGACGACGCGGTTGCTACGCATCGGGTTCCTGTCGCCGGACCCCGAGCTCGCCGCGAACGTCGCCAACGAGGTCGGTCTGCAGTACATCCTGAACCATGTCGAGACGAATCGCGAACTGATCGGCGAGGTATCCGGTTGGCTCGACGGACGGCTCGCGGAACTCAAGGGCAACCTGGATCTGTCCGAGCGCCGGTTGCTCGAGTTCAAGAGCGAGAACGGACTCTTCGGCGTCGGCGGCGACGTGGGAAAGCTCGGCGAGCTGGAGCTGCTGCAGAGTGCCGCGGAGCTCACCGAAGCGAGGCTGAAACTCTCCAGTGTCGACGACCAGCTGGAGGGGCTGCGCGCGGAAGACACGCTGCAGGGGCGTCTGGCGCGATTGCAGTCCGACACGCTGATCCAGCAGACGCGTGTCGACATCCGGCGTGTCACTCGGGAGATCGAGCGCCTGTCCACCCAGTACGGCCCGCGTCACCCGCGAAGGCTGGAACTGAACTCGGAGCTCGACGTCCTGCAGGCCTCGCTCGATCAGGCGGTGCTGCAGGCGATCGCGTCGCTGGAGAACGAGCGGCAGCTGTTGACGAGCCAGGTCGCCTCTCTGGAAGCACGACTTGCCGCCAGCCGCGACACGGTCCGTGACGTCGACACCAAGTCGGTGGAACTCGCCCTGCTCCAGAGGGAGGTGCAGACCAATCGCGAGCTGTACTATCGCTTCTTCGACCGCATGCTGGAGGCCCGTTCGACAGAAGGGCTCGAATCGACGAACGCCACCGTGGTCGAATTTGCCAGGCCGGCGCTGTCGCCCGCCAAGCCCGACAAGGCCTTCATCGTCGTGCTCGCCACGTTGGGGGCGTTGGCGTGCGCGACGCTCGCGGCGATCGTGGTGAACGCGTTCGACGATTCGATCCGGCGCACGGCCGACGTCGAGCGACGGCTCGGCACCCGTCTGCTCGGTGTCATCCCGGCGTACCGGCGCAAGCGCGGTGGGCTCGGCCGGCTGCTTCGTTTCGGCGGCGCCGAGGCGGAAGAGAAGGCCGACCGGATGTTCGCCGAGGCCTACAAGAGCGTTCGCACTCATCTGCTGCTCGGCGACCGTGCGGGAGAGCGACGCGTCATGCTGCTCACCTCGGCGGTCCCGGGCGAAGGCAAGTCGATGTCGTCGATCTGCCTGGCGCGCACCCTCGCGCCGACGGAGCGCGTGTTGTTGATCGACGCCGATATCCGTCGTCCGTCCATCGGCCGCGCCCTCCGACTCGACGTGAAGGCGCCCGGCCTGACGCACGTGCTCGCCGGGCGTGGCGGCGCGACCCGCTTCATCCAGTCGTACGCGACCGGCGGATTCGATGTCTTGCCGAGCGGCTTCGGCAGCGATCACCCGCTCGAGCTGCTGTCATCGGCTCGCATGGAATCGATGCTGACGGAGCTTGCCGGGAGCTACGACCGGATCGTGATCGACTGCGCACCGGTCGAGGCGGTCAGCGACGCGCTCATACTCAGCCATCTGGCCGATCTGGTGATCTACGTGGCCAAGTCGCACGACACCTCCCTGCGCGTCGTCGCCAACGGCCTCGAAAAGCTCAGGGCGGCCGATGCCCCGCTGGCCGGAGTACTGCTCACTCAGGTCGACCTCGACAAGCTCGCGACCTACGGAGCGGACTATGAATTTCACGGCTACTACGGTTACGGCGATTATTCGAGTCCGGCGAACGGCAGCGCGTTGTCGCTCGACTGGAACGAATTGCGGGATATCGGCCGGCTCGAGAAGTCCAGACCGCGCCGGCGCCGCGTCGGAGCCGAAGACTCGGGCACGGTCGCCTGAGTTCCGCGGCTCAGGTCATCGAGTCATGGAGCGCTCCTTGCCCGTTCCGCGATCACTCCGTGTCCCGGCACGATCTCTCCGGCTCGCGCGGCCGCTCTCCCGGGTGGCGCTCGGGATGGTGATGCTGGCGATGGCGATGCCGGGGGTGGCTATGGCGGCCGAATCCGACACGTCCGAGCCGGATCGGCGGACGGTCAGGTTCGACTGCCTGGATCGCGCCGACTCGTTCGAGACGCGACTTTTCTCGCTGGAGGGCCGTTGCAAGGGACGCGAGAGCCTGTCGGGCTGTGCGTACCACGATCTGCGCAAGCTCGAGCTCGGAGACGGTGCGGGTGTCGATCAGCGCGGTATCGTCGCCCATCAGGTGACCTTTCCGGGAGAGGAGCACCTGTGGGCGGCGCTCTCCATCCGCGAACCTTCCGATCACCGCTTCTGCTGGATCGGCGGTGCCGTCGTCGGGCGCAACCCGCTGGCGATGACCTGGGGAGGTCCGTCCGGCACCAAGGCGCGCAAGAACAACTTCCTGTTCAGCGAAGGCGGGCAGGTCGTGGTCGAGGGCGCGCGCGTGCACAACATCCACGATGCCTTCCTGGCCTCTCGCGAGGGAGCCGGCTTCGATATCCGCCACAGCTGGATAAGCTGGAATCGGGATGACTTCTTCGAAGGCTACCTGCACGATCTGCGCATCACCGACACTCTGATCGACGGCACCTTCGCCTTCCTCAGCGATCCGGACGGCGAGTGCGACGAGGCCAAGGCGGCCGGCGACCGCGTCGTCGTCATCGAGAACTCGCTGATCCGTTTGCAGCGCATGCCCGGGCCGTACTCGAGGCACACCGACCGCTGGCGCTGGGAGCCGGAAGGCGGTCACAACACGCTCTGGAAGCTCGACAGTTGCGGCTGGAAGGACTGGCCGCGGTTCGTGTTGCGCGACAACGTGTTCCTCATCGAGGGACCGCGCACGACTCGCAGGAGACTCAACGAAACCGACTGCCGTCTCGCCTTGCCGAGCGGTTGCGAAGGCTCGCCGCTGTCCAATCTCCTCGAATGTCACGACAACCTGTTCCTCTACACCGACTATCGCCTCTGGCGCGAGGCGGATGCCGCGCCGGGGCCCGTGCCGCGACCCGGCGGGCCGTTTCACGAACCTGCCAATCCCGACTTCCTGCCGAACGGGACGGACTGCTATCAGCGTCTGACGGACGATCCGCGCGATCCCGGATACGCCGATGTTCGCGAGATATGGCGTGATCTGCGATCGCGCTGGATCGAGCGTCACACCGTCGAGGCCTCCGCCGGCGTGCGGGTGACACGTGTGCCGGGCGTCGACTTCCCGTCCTTCGAGAGCGGCAGTCGCGTGACGGTGCAGAGTCGCTCGGGTGAGGTTTGCCTGACGAGCCTGCCCGTGGGCGAGGTGGTGTCGGTCCCGTGCGCCGAGTCGGCCGAGCAGCGATTCACGGTCGTGGCGTTCGATGACGGGCGGCTTCCCGGTGCGCTGCTGCTGCAGGACGAATCGGGACGCTACCTGCGTTCGGCACCGCCGCCGACCGACGGCTCGCCCGAGACGGGAGGGCGGGCGCGCTGGCCGATCTACGCGCAGGCGACCGTCAGCGGGTCTCCGCCGTTCGCCGAGCGCTGGTATCTGCTGCCCCTCGACGAGATCGAGGCGAGCGGGGACACGCTGTTCGGGATCGAGTCGGATGTCATCGGACGTTCCTTCGTGCGCGACGCTTCCGGGCGGGCGGTCATACAGTCGTCCTACACCGACGGCATCCACACGCCCTTGCCGCAGCCACGCTTCCCACGCGGGAACGACGCGGCCCTGCATTGGCGGGTGAAGCGTGTCGGTGACGGGTGAGCGGATGAGCGAGGTGGTCACGGACGGGGAAGGGAGGCGGAGCGCGAGGACGGTACCGTACCCACTGCCGAGCTTGCTCTCCTACCGGGTGACGCTGGTCGCGTTCGGTCTGTTCGTGATCTTCGCCTGGATGCCGCGCGTGACGACGATGGGGGACAGCGACATCGGCATCGGCGCGTTACTGCTGGCGATCATGGCGACGATGACGCTGTTCGCACCGAAGCATGCGCGGCTCGATCGGCAATCCGAGGGCTACCGCCTGGCCATCTTCGCCGGCGTCGGCTTTCTGCTGTTCTGGGGGTATCTCGGCATCTTCGGGCTCGACGACCCGTTCCGCGCCGGGCGTCTGCTGCTCTCGGCCGGACAGGGCGTGGTCCTGGTCTTCGTCATCAGCCAGGTGCTGTCGGTGAGGGCGCTGCGGATATCGGTCGCCCTGGCCTGCGTCACCCTCGTCGGCACCTGCCTTCTCTCGCTCTACAACTATCTCGGTGGCGCTCCGACCTCGCTGACCATACTCATACCCGGACACGATCGTGCGTCGGGACTCTTCAAGAACCCGAATCAGTTCGGGATGACCGTGGTGATGGGCGTGCCGTTCGCGGTGGCGCTGTATTTCCGTCGCGGGTTCAGGGTGCTCTCGGTGCTGCTGACCTGCACGATCTTCATCGGTCTGCTGATGGCCGCGTCGAAGACGAATCTGACGCTCGGGGTGCTTCTGCTGCTCGCGACGATGAGTTACCTGCTCGCCTCCCACGGGCGCCTTCAGACGCTGCTGGTCGTGCTGCCGCTTGCGAGCGTGACGATTCTCTTCGGCGGCGTTCCCCTGCTCGAGCTGGTCAATCCGCGTGCGGCGGAGATCATCACCGAACTGGCGGTCGGCGGCAATATCGGAGAGAACGCCACCGTGGCGCAACGCATCGACATGTGGTCCCACTCGCTCGAGGAGGCGCGCCGCTCGCCGATGTTCGGACAGGGCACCGGGCAGAAGATCGACACGACCGCTCAGGTGCATTCCCACTCGCACAACATGTTCGTCGATCTCGTTCGCACCACCGGGATTCCCGGAGTGATCGGCGCGCTGGTATTCGTTCTGGCGAGCTGCTCGCTGGCTGTCCACACGTTGCTGCGACTGACCAGGTTGCCGGCGCAGGTGGCATGCGAATTGCCTGGCTATCCGATAGTGGTCGGCTCGAGCTTCGCCGTCTTCAGCTATGTCGTCAGCAACCAGATGAGCGACTCCTTCGGTCCTTCCACGTCGGTGTTCTTCTGGCTGTGTGTCGGGCTGTTGCTGCGGCGTGACGACTTGTTGTTCGGCGGAGCCTCCGGCGCGTCTGCCGTGCCCTGCCGTCGACGCGAACGCGCCCCCGACGCGCGCGTTCGCGATCGGTCGAGTAGTCCGCCCGCCGCGACCCGAGGCCGGACACGGTCGTAGGTGATCGCCTCGAAGCCGCCGTGCCGGCTCTCCGGTGGCCTCTCGGGAACTGGCCGCCGGTCGCCAGAGCACTTTCCATCAGGTATGGGCGCTACTTCATGATCGTGAGTCACCGGTTCCAGTTCGTGTTCGTGCACTGCCGGAAGGTTGCCGGCAGTTCGATGAAACTGGCCATGTCACCGTATCTCGGAGACGAGGACATGGTCGTGGGGAGTCTCGACGAGATGCTCGACGCCCACATTCGACCGACTGCCGCGATGCAGCGGGTTCTCGACCTACCCGCCGTGCGGTTGATGACGACGGCGGCGCGGTTGTCCGGGTTCCCGCCGAACAGGGCGAAGTCGATCGCCTACAAGCGCGCTCTTCGGGGCGTGCTCGGAGAGAACCCGCCTCACCCTCCGGCGAGTCGAGCGATCGACTGGGTCGGCGAGCGTCGCTGGACTACGTACACGAAGTTCTGCTTCGTCCGCAATCCGTATCGTCAGGTCGTCTCCGACTACCTCTGGATAGGTCGAAACACGCGCACGAAGTTCAGTTTCACCACCTACCTTCGAGCGCTCGCCGCCCCGGACGCCCGTTCACGGATCCTGCCCTCGGGGTGGGTTCGCAACTGGGACATGATCTCGGTGGACGGCAAGCTGGCGGTCGATTTCGTCGGTCGTTTCGAGAACATGGAGGACGATTTCGCCTCGATCACGTCCCGTCTGGGCCTTGGCAGGCTCGAGATCGCCGGAATATCGGCAAAGAAATCGCCGACCTACGATTACCGGTCGTTCTATAGCGACGAGGACGTCGAGCTCGTCACCGGGCTGTTCCGCGAGGAAATCGAGGAATTCGGCTACTCCTACTCGAACGATACCTGACGACGAGTGCGGCCGCGTGGTCCGCCGGGAGGGCTTCTTCGGCCGGAAGTGCCCGCGATCCTCCCGCCGTGGTGGTGCGGAGGCCGCCCGCGACGTTCTACGCGGACCCGGCCGCCTCCCGGTAGACCCGCTCGATGCCCGCGACCATCGCGCCCGTCTCCCAGCGATCGAGATCGACCGGCGGGAAACTCGGCGCACACCGCGTCGGCAGGAACTCCTCGTCGTGCACGCGGACGAGCTCACGCATCATGTTCGGGAAGTCGCCGTCGTCGACGACGGTGGCCCCGTCGTAGTCGTGCAGCAACTCGTCTATGCCCGGCAGTCGCATCAGCACGACACGCTTGCGAGCGGCGACGTACTGCACGAGCACTCTCGGAAGCCCCTCTCTCTCCGAGCACAGCACGCACACGTCGGCAAGCCCGATCAGTTCCTCGGGTCGCGAGTCATGCCCGAGAAAGCGGCACTGCGCCGCGAATCCGCTACGTTCGACCGCATCACGCACTTCCGGCTCGCAATGGCCCTCGCCGGCGAAGCAGATCAGGGTCGCAGGCGATGTCGCGTCGAGAAACTCGCCGATCGCCTCGACGAACTCGAGGTGGCGCTTGCGGCGATCGAACGCCGCCAGCATCAGCACGACGAACGGCTGCCCTTCGCCTTGCCAGTCGATGCGCTCGCGCCATCGCGACGGCGCCTCGGCACGGATGTACTTCCCCAGCTTCATCCCCGAATGCACGACCTGATGATTCTCCGGGCGCCCGATCCGATAGCGCAGGTAGGCGTTCATCATGCCCTCGCTGACGGAGATGAAGCGATCGGTGACGCGTGCCGCGCCGTGCTCGAGAAGCAGATAGAAAGCCCGCTGCACGGCTCCGACGTTCACGAAGGGAGCGATGTGCACCGAGTGGACGACGAGGATGTCAGGCAGGGCGATCGTGGCGAGACGGCCGACGATCCCGCCCTTGCTCTGATGGGTGTGCACGATCCGGGGCCCGATGCGTTCGAGCTGCCGCCTCACGGCGAAGACCGCCCTGATGTCGGACACGGGGTCGATGCGGTGTACCAGACTCTCCACCCGGATCACCTCGATGGTCGAGGGTACCGTCTCGCGAATCTCCGCCTGGAACTCCGCACCGTGGATCAGGAAGACCTCGTAGCCGAGCTCGAGCTGTCCGATGCACGTGGCGATCGTGTTCTCTTCGGTGCCGCCCCGGGACAACCGGGTGAGGACGTGCACGACACGAGCTTTCGGGCCGGGAGCCCGTGCGCCGCTCGTCTCCGGGGTCTCCCTTTCGCGCTCGTCCTCCACACCCACCGGGAGCCCGTTCAGACCGCACCCCGGGTGGCGATCACCGCCGGCAGGGTTCGAGCGAGGATCGACACGTCCAGCCACAGCGACCAGTTGCGCACGTACCACTTGTTCAGCTTGATGCGATCGTCGTACGTGAGCGCGCTCCTCCCGCTGATCTGCCAAAGTCCGGTCAGGCCCGGTCGCACGCCCTGATAGATCGAGATCGAGCGACCGTAGCCCGCCACCTCGTCCGGCAGGATCGGTCGCGGGCCGACGAGGCTCATGTCGCCTCTCAGCACGTTCAGGAACTGCGGCAGTTCGTCGAGGCTCGTCTTCCGGAGAAAACGACCCGCGGGGGTGATGCGCGGGTCGTCCCTGAGCTTGAACGCGTCGAACCATTCCGCGCGCATCGCCGCATCCTTCTCCAGGTGCTCGCGCAGGATCTCGTCGCCGTTCCGGTGCATCGAGCGCAGCTTGTAGCACTTGAACCGGCGACCGTTCTGGCCGATACGCTCGGAACCGTAGATCGCCCTGCCTCCGTCCCGACGGACCCACAGCGCGAGTGGCAGCAGCAACGGCGCGGCGAGGGCGAGGGCGAGCGACGCTCCGACGATGTCGATCACGCGCTTGGAAGCCGCCTCGTGCCAGGCCATGCCTCGAGTCGAGAAGCGGAAGAAGAGGGTGTCGTGCTTGTCGATGCTCAGCGGCTCGGCGTTGAGCGCCGGCAGGCCGTACATCTGCTTGGCGACCACCACGTGCTCGAAATGTCCGGCCACGGCTTCGACGAGCGTCTGCTGGGACTCGAGAATGTCGCGATGATCGAACGCGAGCAGCAGTCTCGGCCGCCCGTACAACGCGGCCAGATCGATCAGCGTCGCGGCGAGCTCGGTCTGGACGATATCCCCCGCTTCCTCAGAGAGATGCGTGGCGTCCACTCGCACGGCCGTGCGATACCCGAGCGTCAGGTCGCTCGTGATCGCCTTCTCGCTGTCGCCGAGCAGGCTGCGATCGCCGACGATGATCAGCGGCGCGAACCAGTGCCTCGACCACCGCAGGAACCACTTGGCCAGCGCCCGTGACAAGGGTGCCAGAAGCAGCAGCGACAGGAACGTCGCGACGAGCCAGATGCGCGAGACCTCGGTCTTCATGACGAACGTCAGCCCGACCGCCAGCGCGCTGGAGAACGCCACCATCCTCACCAGCTCGCGCGCCTCGGCCCAGAACGGCTTGATCCTCAGGTAGTGGCCCTGCCGCAAGGAGCCGGAGAGGATCGTGAGGGCCGGCACCACGAGGACCGCGAGCAGCACCGGCGCCGTGACGACCTTGATCGGCTGGGGCAGGTAGAGGAGCTCGCGTGTCGCGACACTCGCGATCAATCCGATCAGGGCGGCCAGCGCGGTGCCGGCGACGTCGAAGGTCGCGAGAACGGTGCCGCGCTGCCAGGCCTTGGCGATGAACCGGTCGGGAGCCGACACGAATTCCACGCCCGGACGCCGTCGCGACGGCTTGCCGTCGGCGACCGACTGATCGCGCATCTCGACGATACGCTCTGAAACTCGCTCCATCGCTGTAGTTTGCTCCGTGAGATCGTGGATGCAGTCGACAGCGAGAAGAACCTATTCCCGCGATTGGTCTGGCGTGTCCGCCGGCCGCCAATTCCGTGCCGCGTGGGCGGCAGAGTGCCGTCTCGAACGACTCGGCACACGTCACGCGCCTGTAATGGTATGTCATTGAGAAGAAGATTTGGCGTGACGCTCGCCGCAAAGATATCGTGACGATCGGAAGGGGATGATCGCGGCGTTCGAAGCCGGTCACGATACGCTGTCCGGGGAGGGCAGCCCGGGCGTGTGCGGCCTTCGATTCCGGTTCCGCCGTCGAGGCGAGTCGCCCGCCGGATCGGTCGGCCGCGAATCGGACGCCGTTCTCGGTATGCGTCGCGTCGGGCATGGATGTGAAAGACGCGCACCTGATACCCTGCGACCGCCTCTGAGCCACGTCGACCGGCACCCGTCCGGCGAGGCACTCGGGATTCGACCGCTTCGCGGTGCACACCTCGCGCGAATGCCTTCGGTTGCCGGGAGACGGCACGTCCCGGTCGTGGCGACGTGCTCGGAATTCCCCCAGCGAGCAAGCGCGGCCGATACACGACGCGCGTGATGGAAGCATGATGTCCGAGAGATCCCGTCGAAAGCCGAACCTGCTGCTCGTCGGCATGCCGCGTTGCGCCAGTACCGCGTTGTCGGTCGTGCTCGGCCAGCATCCGGACCTCTTCGTCTGCGACCCGAAGGAGCCGCACTTTCTCGCCATGCACGGTTTCGAGGGCGAGGTACGAGGTCCGGGCACCAAAGAGTTCGAGCGTGAGAGCCGGATCGGCCACGAGCGGTGGCGACAGCTGTTCGAGCACCGGGAGGAGCGCTATCTCGTGGACGCGTCGGTGACGACCGCGTCGTACCCCGAGGTCGCGATACCCAACATCGAGCGCTACTGCGCGCCGGACACGAAGGTCCTGGTCATGTTGAGAGATCCCGTCGAGCGAGCCTACTCAAGCTACATGTACTGCGTCGCGCGGGGTTGGGAGGACGGTTCGTTCGAGCGGTGCCTGGAGGAGGAACGGCGCCGGATCGAGGAGAACTGGCAGCACTTGTGGTACCTGACGCACCTCGGTCGATACCGCGAACGCCTCGAGCCGTTCTACGCCGCCTTTCCCGAGAGCGACATCCACCTGATGGTCAGCGAGGAATTCTCGATCGATCCGGGAGGGACGATGCGTGGACTCTACGAGTTCCTCGACATCTCCCCGGCCGAGATAGACGCCTCCGCGCGGCTGAACTCGGGCGGAAAGCCCAGGAACACCCTCGTGCGCGGGCTGTCCACGTTCCTGCACGGGCAACCCATGCTTCGAAAGGGCGTCAGACGGCTGACCACCAGGGGCTTTCGCGAATCGCTGAGATCGCGTCACCTGGTCAAGGAGGACATGGCGAAGGACACGCGGGCTTCGCTCGAGAGCACCTTCGCGGACACTCGCTCGTGGGTGCAGGATCGGCTCGGGCGGCGGTTGCCGGAGTGGAATTGAGCGCTCGATGCCGGCCGGCTCCGTCGAACGGTGCCGGACGTCCGCACGCATGAGCGTCGGAGGGGTGCCTTCCGTCGACCGCCTGGGCGATGCGGCGAAGAAGCGGCTCGGCAGCATGTTGTCGCTGGTCCGGGGCACCGCGCTCGCACAGCTCGTCTTCGTGCTTGCCACGCCGATCCTGACGCGTGTCTATTCGGCCGCGGAACTCGGTGTCTTCGGGGTCTACACGGCCGTGGTGGTGGTCGCCAGTCGCGTCGTGGGATTGCGCTACGAGATGGCCACGCCGCTGCCGCGAAGAGACGAGGTCGCGCTGCATCTCACATGGCTCACCATGCTGCTGTCGGTCGGCATGCTGGGTGCCGCCTATCTCGCCTATGTGTTCGCGATCGACGGTCTCGGACTGTTCGACGAGGCTCATCCGTTGCAGTCTCACGTGTGGATCGTGCTGACGGGAATCCTGATGTTCGTGCTGAACGCGGCGCTGTCGATGTGGTTCATCCGCAAGAAGGAGTTCGGCATCGTCGCGAACTCTCGTCTGATCAACGCGCTGCTGCTCGCCGTGTTCCAGCTGGCGGGTTTCCTGTCGTCGGCGAAGCTCCTCGTGCTGCTCGGCGCCTATCCGCTCGCACTCGGCATCAGCAATCTCTACATGTTCCGGCGACTCGACTGGAAGGTCGCCCGTTACCGTCGGAGCCGGGCGAGACTGCTCGGAACGCTGGCGCGGCGTTACCGGGAGTTTCCCCTGTACGCGACCCTGTCCTCGACGATTTCGGAGTTGTCGCAGGCGCTGCCCCTGTTCGTGCTCTCCGCCTACTTCGGCAACGCCCAGGTCGGCTACTTCTTCATGGCGCGGCGTATCGGTCTCGTGCCCACGTCGATCGTCGGACGTGCCATCTCGCAGGTGAACCACGCCGAGATGCTCGAGCACTACCGGGACGGTGCGCTCGGCGACGTGCTCTCGCGGCAGATCCGTCTGTTGCAATGGGTGTCGATCCTCCCGGCCTTCGTGCTCGCGGCGGTGGCGCCGGCGCTCTGCGAGCGATTGCTCGGCGAGGAATGGCGGATCGCGGGAGAGTACCTGCAGCTGATGACACCCTACGTCGTCGTGCGCCTGGTGTTCGCACCGGTTCAAGCCGTCAACTACGTCGCCGAGTGGCAGCGAGAGGGTTTCTGGGTAGCGCTGGTCGCGACCGCGGTGTCGACCGGCATGCTAATCTTGTTCTCGTCCGACGGCAGGGAGCACGCGGCCGTGGCCGCGTATTTCGCCGTGCAGTGCCTCGCGAACTTCGCGTACCGCAGCTATCTCATGCGCCGGCTCGGAACGAATCTCGTCGAACTTCTGACACCGATGGCTGTGCAGATCGTTGCGCTGGCCGTCCTCTGGTTCGTCGTTCGCCTGTACTGAACATGACGATGTCCGAGCGATCCACGGGGAATCGGGGGGTGCGAAGCGCCCGGAGACGGTGGTCGGGGAACGGACTGGTCCGGCGCTCGAACGCGTCCGCGGGTCGAGAAGGCACATGCTGCCCCTTCGCCACGCGCCCGTCGGCCCGTGGGCGCGTCGCGGCGCGAGGCGACCGAACGTTCCGAGGGCACGAACGGAAAGGGCGCGACGTGCCCATCGCGGACATGCCGATCGAACGGGAACCGCGAAAGGATTCTCGTCAGCTCGACGGCGCGAGCCGTGACGCGGCCGATCTTTCGGTGACGTCGGCTCGTGCCGTTCGCTCGCGAGCGCCGATCGTGCCTTCGTGGTCGAGCCTCTCGCGGGTTGGCGGTCGCGGGCGAAGACTCGCGCGGTGATCGTCGAGCTCGTCGGACTGCCGGGCGTCGGCAAGTCCCACCTCTGTCGCACGCTCAGGGACCGGCACGTCGCCGGGCGGGGAGCACCGATCAGGGTTCTCGTCGAGGTGGAACCCACGAAGCTCGGGATCGTGCACGGCATGACGGGCAAGCTCTGGCGCGCCTCGCTGTTCGCCGCGATGCACACCGGTACGGCGTGGAAGCTCGTTCGCGTGGTCGATTCGAGAGGGGGAATCCTGCGCCGCGGTCGTCCGAGCAAGTTCGTCAATCTGCTGTCCGAGGCGGCCAGGTCGGCACGCGTGCCGCGGTCCGAGATCCTGATCAGCGAACAGGGTGTGCTGCAGGCGGTGTGGTCGCTCCAGATGCGCAGCGACGAGTCCGTGTACGCGGAGCTCCTGGAGCCGCTCTCTCGGTGGCTGCCGAAGCGGGTCGTCCTCGTCAAGATCGACCGGGCGGAGTACGAGTCGCGCCTGAGTCGACGCGAGGGAGGGCGAAGCCACTTCGATCAGCTCGAGGCCGAGCGGCTGCCCGACGCCATCGAGCGGGGGGTGCGCCACACGCACGATATCCTCGACGGCTGGGCGCGTCACGTGACTGACGCGGATCGGCTGGATTTCTGGAACGACCGGAGTGCGCGCGCGGACGACATCGTCGAATGGCTGAATGATCGCGAGCCCGCCCGCACGGACGCGCCGTCGCGCTAGGCTCCCTTCGCGCGAGCCTGCTCCGTCAGAACGGAGCCTGACCGGACGGTCGTCGGCGCGAGCGGGCGTGGACAGGGTGGCTCGGCTACGGTCTCGGACGCGGCGAGGTGTTCCATCGACGAGCCAGTGCGTAGGCACCGGGCCCGAAACGGGCCAGGAGAAGCTTCCGCCGCAGCCGTCTCCTCGCGTCCTCCAGCGCACTCGCGTGAGCGGGAAACAGCGGCTCCAGCGTGTCCAGGACGTCGAGCTTGTCGGAGAGCATCCGGCGCACGCCGTAGTGCGCGGTCAGGTTGTCGACGTGCTTCCTGTGCACGGCCATGACGTCCGCGAGGTAGCCGATCCGTCCCAGGCGGCCCGCCAGCACGTTGAACAGCCAGTCGGCGGACGCGACGCGAGTGTCGCGATACCAGTCGGGCAACTCGTGCACGGCGCGCCGCCGTACGACGGTCGATATCTTGGGGGCGAAGTTCTCGATCATCAGCTCGCCGACATCGTGCACGGTCCCCTCGCGCGCGTCGTGGAAGAACGGCCGGATCGAGAGTTCCCGGACGCCGTTCTCCCGCAGGTGAACGACGCGGTGAGCGCAGAGCACGCAGTCCGGATGCGCGTCGAGAAAGTCGACCTGGCGCTGCAGCTTGTGCGGATCGGTCCAGTGGTCGTCACCGTCGAGGAAGGCGATGTACTCGCCCCGGCAGGCGTCCACGGTACTCATGAAGTTGCTCAGTCCTCGGTCACCGAGATTGCGCTCGTGCAGCAGCAGACGCACTCGGCGCGGGTGCCGGGCGGCGATGTCGCGAAGAATCGGGCGGGTACCGTCGCTCGAGGCGTCGTCACCGACGACGAGCTCGAACGGGAAGTCGGTGCGTTGGGCGAGCACGCTCTCGAGCGCCTGGTGAACGTAGTCTTCCTGCTCGAAGGTCACGATCGAGACGGACAGTCTGACACCGTTCTTCCCGGATGCCGCGGCGGTCGACGTCATGGCTCGTCGCGAGCAGGCGGCGCCCGGTAGGCCGGAAAGTAGCGCTCGTCGGGGTGCCCGTCCGGATGCGCGCTCGCCGTCAGACGCTCGTCGAGTTCGGGGTCGAGTACCCAGCGCCCGAGAACGAAGTCGTGCAGCCGGGGCGAGAAGCGACGCTTGAACGCGAACAGCGAATCCTCGTGTCCGCCGCGGCCGGCTCCGAGGTGCAGGTGCGCCGCGCCGTGCGTGCGGGCGAGATCGGCCACGCCGTCGATCAGTACCTTCGTCGGCGACAGATGTCGCCACCGTTCGCTCGAGCCCGTGAGGTGCGCCTGGGCGATGTCGCCGCGCACGGTGAACAGCATGAGCGCGACGATCTCCTCGCCGACACGGGCGAGAGCCAGGTGCGCGCTCTCTCCGAGCGCCTCGCGGAGTCCGCTCAGGTAGGCGTCGTCGAACCGGTAGCGATCGCTCGCCTCGTTGCGCGACATCGTCTCGCGGTACAGTTCGGCGAAGCGCGCCTGGTGCTGCCAGGCGTGATCCTCCGCGACCACGAGTCCCGCGCGCTTCGCGGCGGCGATTTCCTGGCGAAGCACCTTCCGGTAGGCGCCTCGGCGAGCCTCGGGCGAGAGGGTGAGGTCGATCGACACGCTGCGACCGACGGTCAGCGACTCGCCTCCCGCCCGGACGGACGGGCCACGCAGCCCGGCGCAGGGAAGGGCGTTGCCGAGCAACGGGTGGAAGCGCGTGAACAACGTGACGAGCCGTTGTTCGGCCCAGGCTTCACGGAACGCGTCCCAGGCCCGCGCCAGGAGAATCGGGTCGGACAGGCCCGTGCCGAAGGGACCGCTGTAGCCGTACACCGAGTACCCGTCGACGTGCCGGTGGTCGATGTCACGGACGAGATAGGGCCAGGCGACGAAGTGTTCGGGGTCGCCGTGAACGAGCAGATGCGCCGTGCCTTCACCGGAACGCTCGGCCAGCGCGTGGTAGGCGGCATCATGGTAGAAGTCGTGCGGCGCTCGCTCTCTCCAGCTGTCCCAACCCGGTTCACCCGCACGAAATCGCAGCGTTCGTTCAGCCACCGGGGCCGTGCGCCCCCCGCGCGCCGGCACCTCCGACGGGCCAGAGGGTCGGAAATATCTCCGGGTCGGCGTAGTCCGGGCGACCCTCGGCGTCGCGCCGGCTCAGCCGATCGTGCGGTAGCACGATCGGCGTGCCGTCGGCCGCGCCGCAGGCTCGGTAGCGGTTGCCGCCGTCCTGCAGGTGCACGGCCACGGCGAAGCGCGGTGCTCCGGAGGAGTTCGGCGAGCTGGAGTGCAGGGCGCGCATGTGATGGAAGCTCGCCTGACCCTTTCTCAGGCGCATCGGCACGATCGCCTCGGCCGGCACCGCCCTGCCGAGGCGTCGCTCGAGCCCCTCCAGATCGGGATCGTTGAACCCGCGCAGGTGCTCCGACTCGCGCCAGCGGTGACTGCCTTCGACGACGTACAGCGTGCCGTTCCGCTCGTCGGCGTCCTGCAGCGGTACCCAGGCGGTCAGCATGCGCGTGGACGTGCAGGTCGACCAGTACGAGTGATCGGTGTGCCAGCCGACGGCGTTCGGTGCGGTGTCGCCGCGCGCGGATGCGACGATCGACGGTTTCCAGATCGCCTGATCGTCGAACAGGCGCACCGTCGCGCTGCGTGAGAGACGAGCCGCGATCTCGGCGATCGCCGGGTGATGAACGAGGGAGCGCACGCCCTCGTTCTGGAGAGAGCAGAACTCGTTGTTGCGCACGCCTTCGCCATCGCCCTCCCGCCAGTCGCTGAATCGCGCATCCCGCGGCAGCGTGCGGTCGCGGTGTCCGGCATGGTGCGCCTCGATGGCGACCCGGACCGAATCGAGCAGCGCGTGCGGGAGGATCGGTTCGGTCACGTGCCAGCCGCGCCGCTCGTACTCGACGATCGCCGCCTCGTCCGGTAGCACCGTCGTCATGTCGATTCTCCGTCGGAGGGGGACAGGAAGTCGGGTCGTCGCGGATCGGTGCTTCCGCGAAGTGCCCTCCGCACCTCGTGCGCGCGACCCGTCGCCGCGGCGATCCGTTCTGTCAATCGCCCTATGTCCTCGGGGGTGACCGAAAGTCCGGTCGGCAGGACCATGACACGTCGCGTGAGCGCTTCGGTCACCGGAAGTGTCAGGCCCGCCTGGGGAAAGAGACCGTCGTAGGGCGACATGCGGTGGCAGCCGGGGTGGAAGTAGCGCCGGGCCAGCACGTTCTCGAAACGCAAGGCCGCCACCAACTCGTCACGCGAGAGCCCCGCGACATGCTCGTCCACCTCGGTGACCACGTAGTGGTGGTTGTGACGGACGTTCCCGTCGCTGCGGACCAGACGGACGCCGGGCACGTCGGCGAGTCCGATGGCGTACGTCTCCTCGTTGCGACGGTTGTGCGCGATGATCGTCCCGAGCGATTCGAGTGAGGTCAGACCCATCGCGGCGGACGCTTCGCTCATCTTGCCGTTGGTGCCGAGGTAACGTACCCGATCCTCGCCGTCGAACCCGAAGTTGGTCATCAGCCGCAGCCGCCCGGCCAGCTCCGCGTCGTCGGTGACGATCGCCCCGCCCTCGAACGCGTTGACGATCTTGGTCGCGTGAAAGCTGTAGACCTCGGCGTGGCCGGCGCCGCGGGGGCCGCTCTCGTCGTCCTCGCAACCGAGGGCATGGGCGGCGTCGAACAGCAGCTTCAGCCCGCGCCGCTCGGCAAGCCGCTCGAGGGGCCGTGCGCCGCCACGGTCGCCCCACATGTGCACGGCGAGGATACCGGTGGTCCTCGAGGTGATGGCCGCCTCGACGCGATCGGGGTCCAGCGAATGGGTCCGTGGGTCGACGTCGCAGAATACCGGCCGCACTCCCTGGCGCCAGAGCGCGTGGGCATCGGCGACGAAGGTGAAGGACGGAACGATGACGTCACCTTCCATGCCGAGCGCATGTACGGCAAGCTCCAGGGCGACCGTCGCGTTGCAGGTGGCCACACAGTGCTTCGCGCCGACGAGCCGTGCGACCTCGAGTTCGAAGGCCTGAACCATCGGGCCCAGGTTGGTCAATCGGCCGCTGTCGAACAACGTCTCCATGCGCGCCAGGAAGACCGCTCGATCGGGCATGTTCGGCCGCCCCACGTGCAGTGTCTCCGGAAATGCCGGAGAGGCTCCCAGCAAGGCCAGTCCGGGGAAGCGGGCTCGCGTCGCCGACGCGGCCGGGCTGTCGGTGTCCGGGGGGCTCGCGTCCGGCCGCGCGTTCGTGACGTTCGATTCACGACTTCCGAGCGTCTCGACTTCGCGGCTCATTAAGTGTTCCGGTATGGCGCGTCCAAGATCAGGACCATTCGGGAGCGACCAGTGACCGTGACAATTATGTCAGTTTCGTGGTGGGAACGCCAACTCCCGGTTTCGACTCCGCGTGAAGCTGTGTGTCGAACATCGAGTCGGGAAAGCCGGGCCGACGCCGTGTGTGACGGGTTCGCGTAGCCGGTCCGGATCGCCCGGACCTCGCGGCGCAGACGCGCGCGGCGCACGGCCACGACATTCCGGTCGCGCACTCGCGCGGCGCCGTCGAGGTCGATCTCGCCGGCGTCGACGCCGACTTCGCCGCCGGCTGCACCTGCAAGTACCTCGACGGACGCGGGCGCAGGCGACGCGTCGCGGAGCATCGCGTCGACGCCGCGCCGTCAGAGCAGACGGTCGAGACAGTGCGCCGCGCTGATCAGCGCCAGATGGGTGAACGCCTGGGGGAAGTTGCCGAGGTGCTCGCCGGCGGCGCCGGTCTCCTCGGCGAACAGATCGAGATGGTTGGCGTAGCCGAGCATCTTCTCGAACAGGAAGCGCGCCCGCTCGACCTCGCCGGCGCGAGCCAGGCACTCGACGTACCAGAACGAGCACATGTTGAACGTGCCTTCCTCGCCGTCCAGCCCGTCGGCGTCCTGGCCCTCTATCGTGTAGCGGTACACCATGCTGTCGTCGGTCAGCGTCTCGCCGATCGCGTGCAGCGTCGACAGCCAGCGCGGATCGGTGGGCGAGATGAACCGCACCAGCGGCATCAGCAGGCACGAGGCGTCGAGCGCGCGCCCGCCCCTGGTCTGCGCGAACGCGCCGATCTCCTCGTTCCAGAACTCCGTGTGGATGTCCTCGTGGATGCGATCGCGCGTCTCCCGCCAGCGCTCGCGCGGCCCCGGCAGCGAGCGCTTGGTCGCGAGACGCACGCCGCGATCGAGCGCCACCCAGCACATCAGGCGCGAGTACAGGAACTCCTGCCGCCCGTTCCTGACCTCCCAGATGCCCTCGTCCGGCTCGTGCCAGTGCTCCTCGACGTACTCGAGCATGCGGCGCACGTGCGACCAGGCCTCGTGCGAGACCGGCTCCGCGTACTTGTCGGCCAGGTAGATCGCGTCCATCAGCTCGCCGTAGATGTCGAGCTGCAGCTGGTCGTGGGCGCCGTTGCCGATGCGCACCGGCTGCGCGCCACGGAAGCCCGAGAAGTGTTCGAGCACGCTCTCCTCGAGATCGCTGGAGCCGTCGAGGCGGTACATGATCTCGAGGCGACCGTCGTCGATGCCGCTGGCGAGTCGATCGAGCCAACCCATGAACGCGCAGGCTTCGGCGACGTGGCCGACGCGCACGAAGCCGTAGACGGTGAACGCCGCGTCGCGTATCCAGGTGTAGCGGTAGTCCCAGTTCCTGATCCCGCCGGGGGTCTCCGGCAGCCCGAAGGTACCGGCGGCGATGATCGAGCCGTGCTCGGCCGACGTCAGGAGCTTCAGCGCCAGGGCCGAGCGGTCTACCACGTCGCGCCAGCGACCGCGGTAGCTCGAGCTCGCGCTCCAGGCCCGCCACCAGTCGGAGGTGGCCTTGAACGCCTCGGCGACCTCGCGCGGATCGGCCGGGCTCCGGTCGGTACGACGTCGGCCGACGGAAGCGCCTCCGACGGGACCGCCGTCGATCGGTGCGGGATCGTGGGGGCGGCGTGCGCCGAGACCGTCGTCGCCCGGGTCGTCGAGCGTGAAGCAGGCGGACTCCCCGTGGACGAGCACCAGCTCGGCCACGACGTCGTCGCCGTCGAGCGCGAGCGGCACGCTGGCCGACAATCGCAGGCGGAGACCGTCCGCGCCCGCCGAGACGAACTCGACCGAGTCGCCGTCGTCCGCCGTGGCGTGTCGTGCCGTGTGGGCCGCGCGTCCGTAGTCGAAGCGCGGCGCGCAGCGCAGGCGCAACGTGATGTCGCCGCGTATCGCCTTGACCCGGCGCACGAGCCGCTGCGGCCGATCGGTGCCGGCGACCGTCATGAAGTCGGAGACCTCGGCCACCCCTTCGCTCGACAGGAAGCGGGTCAGCAGCACGTTGGTGTCGGGCAGGTAGAGTTGCTGGTGGCGGGCGTCGGCGAGTGCCGGCACCAGCTCGAAGGCGCCGCCGCCGTCCGCGTCGAGGAGCGACGCGAACACGCTCGGGCTGTCGAAGCGCGGCCAGCAGAGGAAATCGATCGAGCCGTCGAGCCCGACCAGTGCCAGGGTGCGCAGGTCGCCGATGACGCCGTGGTCCTCGATCGCGTTCCGTGCCGTGCTCACCGTCAGCTGTCCGAGGAGCCCGGGCGCGGGATGGATTCCGCGTCGCGGGCATGGGCGATCGCGTGCGCGAGTTCCTCCGGCAGGCCGTGTTCGACGAGCAGCACCTTGCCGTCGTGGGCGCGCTCGATGTGCTCGGCGTCGATGCGGGTGTCGCCGCGGTTCTCGATCCAGACCACGAGATGATCGGGGTGGATCTCGCGGACGGCGCCGATCGCCGTCTCCCCCTCGTGGGCGAACACCTCGAAGTCGAGGGTCACGTCGCGTGTCGGCATGGATCTCTCCGCTTCATGGCGCCCGGTGCGGGCCGGCAGCCGGAGTCTATCGGGTCGGCGGCGAACGGGTCGCCCGACGGGTCGCCCGACGGGTCGCCCGCCGATTGGTCGTAGACTGATCGTTACGACGGACAGAGGAGCGAGGACGATGAGCGACGAGCGCGAGATGGACGACGCGATCCGGGCCCTGAGGGCCGAGATGGATCGGATCGACGCGAGCGATCCCGAGAGCCGCGAGCGCCTCGAGACGCTATACCACCGCCTGCAGCTGCGCCTCGAGCGGCGCGAGCAGGGGCCGGTCGATCAGGATGCGGCGGAGCTTCTGGAGACGCTCGAGGCGCGCTACCCGCAACTGACGCTGATGGTCAACGACATCATGATGCGTCTGGCGGCCATGGGCATCTGAGCGCGTCGCTGAGCGCGCCGCGCCGGCGGACGAAGTGCGGTGGCGCCTCGGGCGACGCCTCAGCCCTGCCCGATGAGGATGCCGGCGGCGAGCACCAGCGACCCGCCGAGCAGCACCTGGAACATCGAGCGACGCCACGAGGTGTCCATGAAGTGGTGCTGGATCCAGGTGATCGCCCACAGTTCGACGAACACGATGGCGATCGCGAGCGTCGTGGCGACGTGGAAGTCGGGAATCAGGTAGGGCAGGGCGTGACCGAGGCCGCCGAGCGTGGTCATGACGCCCGAGGCCAGTCCGCGCTTCCACGGTGCCCCCCGACCGGTCAGCACGCCGTCGTCGTGCGCCGCCTCGGTGAAGCCCATCGAGATGCCGGCGCCGATCGACGCCGACAACCCGATCAGGAACGTGCTCCACGTGTCGCCGGTGGCGAACGCGGCGGCGAAGATCGGCGCGAGCGTGGAGATCGAACCGTCCATCAGCCCCGCCAGCCCCGGTTGCACCCAGGTCAGCAGGAACTGCTTGCGCTCGGTCTCGGCCTCCGTGTCGCGGGCGTCATCGGTCAGGTGCTCGCGCTCGAGGCGCTCGGCCAGCTCGCCGTGATTGGCCTCGGCGTGGGCCAGGTCACCGAGCAACTTGCGCGTGTCGGCATCCGTCGTGCGGCTGGCGGCGGCCCGGTAGAAGCGCTCGGCCTGACGCTCCATGTCGGCGGCCATCTCGCGGGTCTTCTCGAGCGGCAGCGGGCGCACGAGCCAGTCGGGCTTGCGCTCGTAGTAGCCCTGTACGTGATCCCGCCGGATCAGCGGGATCGTGTCGCCGAAGCGGCGCTTGTGCAGCTCGATCAGGCGTGCGCGGTGACCGTTCTCCTCGTCGGCCATGTCGTCGAACACCGCGGCCGAGGCGGGAAAGCTCTCGCGCAGCCCGTCGGCGTAGGCGCGGTAGATGCGCATGTCGTCCTCTTCCGAGGAGATCGCGAGGGCGAGGATCTCCTGCTCGGAGAGATCGTCGAACGGGCGGCGGCGGGACGCGAGAAAGCGATGGATCATGCGTGAGAGTGTAGTCCGTCTCAGTGACCGTCCATGACGTGCACGGCGTCGGCGAGCACGCGCGCGTGAAGCGCCGCGCCGGGGGCGAGCCCGGGATCCGCGTCTCGCGGCACCCTGAGGCGGAGCGACTTCTCGACGTGCTCCAGGCGCAGCCGCAGCGACAGCTCGTCGCCGAGCGCGACCACCTCGCCGACGCGTGCGGCGAGCCGCGTGGACGGACGATCGTCTTGCGCCGGTGTCCCGATCGTCGCCTCGCGCGCGACGCCGCCCGCGCCCGTCCGCTCGAGGCGGATCGCCGACGGTGGCACCAGCAGCGTCACCGGCGTGCCCGCCTCGCGCCGCCCGGCGGGCCCCGCGAGCACGCTGTCGCCCACGCGATAGCGCGTGATGCCGCCGGCGGTGTCGAGCACGTGCGCGCGAAACAGGTTCTGGTGCCCCAGCAGGCGCGCGACGCTGCCGCTCGCCGGGCGTCGGACGACGTCGTCCACCGCGCCGCTCTGAAGCGTCGTGCCGCGGCGGATCACGGCGACGCTGTCGGCGAGCGTCTGCACCTCGTGCAGGTCGTGGGTGACGAGCAGCACGGGAATGTCGAGCGAGGTCCGCAGCCGGGCGAGCTCGCGGTACAGCCGCCGCCGGGTCTGCTGATCGACCGCCGAGAACGGTTCGTCGAGCAACAGCACGTCGGGGTCACGCGCGAGGGCGCGGGCGAGCGCGACGCGCTGGCGCTGACCGCCGGACAGCGTCGGCGGACGACGCGCGCCGAGTCCCTCCATGTTGACCCGCTCGAGCAGCGCGTCGGCGCGGGCCGCGCGTTCGCGCCGCCGCACGTGACCCATCGCGAGGGTCAGGTTCGTGCGCACGTCGACGTGCGGAAACAGCGCGTAGTGCTGGAAGACGAGCCCGACGCGCCTGCGCCGGGCGGGCAGGCGCGGTCCGTGCGCCGAGTCGAGCCAGACGCGGTCGCCGACGGTGACCCGCCCGCGCGCGATCGGCTGCAGCCCGGCGATGATCCTGAGCACGCTGGTCTTGCCGCTGCCGGACGGACCGATCAGCGCGAGCAGCTCGCCGGCACCGCAGCGCAACGTCACGTCGAGCGGCACCGGGGCACGCTGTTCGAGCCGTACGGCCAGCGTGTCGGCCGCGCGGTCGCTCACCGCGCGGGCGAGCCGCGCGCCGCGGCGACGCGTACCGCCACCAGCGCGATCAGCGAGAACCCGACGAGCGCGAAGCTCGACAGCGCCGCGGCGCCCATGTCGAACGACTGCACGTCGTCGTAGATGGCGATCGACAGCGTGCGCGTCACGCCCTCGATGTTGCCCCCGACCATCAGCACGACGCCGAACTCCCCGAGGGTGTGCGCGAACACCAGGGCGGCGGCACCGAACACGCCACCCCAGGTCAGCGGCAGCTCGATGGCGAGGAACGTGCGCAGCGGCGACAGTCCGCTGACGGCGGCCGCCTCGCGCACGTCCGGCGGGAGCGCCGCGTAGGCCTGCTGCACCGGCTGCACGGCGAACGGCAGGTTGACGACGAGCGACGCGAGCACGAGGCCGGGAAAGCTGAACACCAGCGGCTGCCCGACGATCGTGGCCAGCGCGGCGCCGACCGGCGAGGTCGGGGCGAGCGCGACGAGCAGGTAGTAGCCGATCACCGTCGGTGGCAGCACCAGCGGCAGGAGCAGGGCGGCCTCGAGCCACGAGCGACCGCGCCAGCGGCTCGCCGCGAGCCAGCGCCCGAGCACGATGCCGAGCGGCACGAGCAGCAGCGTGGTCCACGCGGCCACCCGCATCGACAGCCAGAACGCGCTCACGGCGGGGCGTCGAAGCCGGCCGCGGCGAGGGCGTCCCGCGCCGCCGGCGAGGCGAACCAGGCACCGAGCGCGAGGGCCGCGGGGGAGGCGCCGTCGAGCGCCACGAGCCGGTGCACGAGCGGCGCGTGACGGGCGGATTCGAGCGGTTCGACCCGCACGCCCGGCGGCGGGGCGTCGGCCCCGGTCAGCGAGGCCGGCACGAGAGCCGCGTCGACGCCGCCGGCGAGCAAGAACTGGAGCGTCTGGGCGGCGTTCTCGCCGGTGATCAGGCGCGCGCGCGGCAGCGGCCACAGGCCGGCGCCGTCGAGCACCTCGCGGGCGGCCCGGCCGTACGGGGCGTGGTCGGGGTCGGCGATCGCCAGTCGCGCGTCGGGAGCGGCCGCGAGGCGGGCGGCGAGCCGCGCCAGCGGGTCGTCGTTCGCCGCCGGGCCGGACAGCGCATCGGCGAACGTGTCGAGGGTCACCAGCACGAGTCGCCCGGCCGCGTAGCGCGCGCTCGTGCCGTCGACGCGACGGGCGGGGGGCACTTGCTCGATCGAGGACTCGTCGGCGGAGAGGAACAGCTCGAACGGAGCGCCGCGGGTGATCTGACGGGCGAGCGTGCGCGAGGCGCCGAAGGTCGGTCGCGCGCCGACCGCCGGCAGCGTGGCCCGCCACGCGCGTTCGAGCGCCGGCCACGACGCGCGCAGGCTCGACGCGACGGCGATCGTGGGTGCGCCCGACGGCGGCTCGGCGGGCGCGCCGTGTCCGGGCGCCGCGGCGAGGGTGGCGAGCGCGATGGCCGCGATGGTCGCGCGCCCGACGGCACGCCGGCGCGGGTAAAGTGGCGCCCGTCCGTCGCCCCGTCGTCGCACGGCGGTGGCCGACACGTCGCCGCACCGGCCGCTGCCCGGGCCGCTGCCCAAGCTGCTGCCCAAGCTGCTGCCCAGATCGCTCCCTACCGTTCGCGTCAAGGAGATCAAATGCCCAAGAACAAGGGGTTCAAGCGTATCGCTCTGGCCGGAGTGTACGCAGTCGCCGGCATCCGCGCGGCGCTCCGCCACGAGGCGGCGTTCCGCCAGGAAGCGCTGCTCGCGGTGGTCTTCGTGCCCGTCGCCTGCCTGCTGGACGTCACCGCCGTGGAGCGCGTCCTGCTGGTCGCGGTCACGCTCCTGGTGCTGATCGCGGAACTCCTGAACAGCGCCGTCGAGGCGGTCGTCGACCGCATCGGGCCGGAGCTGCACGAGCTGTCGGGGCGCGCCAAGGACATGGGCTCGGGCGGTGTGCTCGTGGCGCTCGTGCTGTGGCTCTGGGTCTGGGTCGAGCTGGCGCTGCTGCCGCTCGTCCGCTGACGCGGCGCCGTCGCCCGGCGCCTCGTGGCGGGAGCGACGAGCGCTGCAAGTTTTGCGCGCCGTCGTCGCTCGACGCCTCGGCGCGCGCCGTGCGGGCTATCTTCGAGGCGGACGTCTGGAGAGCGAGCCGATGGCGATTTCGGAAGGGGATCAGGTCCGCTGGAAGTGGGGCGGCGGCCACGGTCACGGCACCGTGCAGTCGATCTTCCCGGAGAAGACGACGCGGACGATCGACGGCACCGAGATCACGCGCGACGGCAGCGTCGACGATCCGGCCTGCTACGTCCGCGTCGACGACGGCAACAACGTCCTCAAGCTCGCCAGCGAGCTGGAGAGGACCTGAGCCGAGGAGATGAACCATCGATGGCCACCGAACCCGTGGAGAAGTTGCAGGATCTCGTCGGCGACTTCCGCGACGCGATGCTGGTCACGCGCGACCCCGGCGGGACGATGCAGGGTTGCCCCATGCACGTCGCCGACCACGACGAGGCGAGCGGCACGCTGACCTTCGCCACGTCGATCCGTACCGAGAAGGTCGACGAGATCCGGGTCCAGTCCGATGCCTGCGTGACGTTCCAGTCGGGGTCGGTGCACGTGTCGCTGTCGGGCGCGTGCTCGATCACGCAGGATCGCGCTCGCATCCGCGAGCTCTGGAACAAGGGCATGGAGGTGTGGTTCCCCGACGGCCCCGAGCAGATCGACCTGTGCCTGATCGTGTTCCGCCCCGCGCTCGGCGAGTACTGGGACCAGTCCGGCACGCAGGGTCTGAACTACCTGTGGAAGGCGGCGACGGCGTTCGCGCGGGACGAGAGCCCGAAGGTCGACGACACAGACATGCACGCCGAGACGACCATCTGACGTCGGGTCGCGGGCCGGGCGCGTCCGCGCCACGGCCCCGTCGCCGGCCCATGGCATGCCGAGTGTAGGCGCCGGTGGTGTCCTCGGGGCGGTCTTCGGGGTGGTCTGGCGCGACGGGTTTCGGTACTGTCCGCGTCGTGGCGCGTCCGCGCCGTGAACGGATACCCCGATGGCCGGTGACTTCGGTACGCGCTTCATGCCAGAGATGGCGCTCGTCCGCTTCGAGAACGGTGCCTGGGGTGAGTCTTCGGTCGTGCCGAGCGACGCGCTCGCGCTGCATCCCGGCGCACACGTCTTCCACTACGCCAGCGGCTGTTTCGAGGGACTGAAGGCGTTCCGTCACGACGACGGCCGGATCGCGCTGTTCCGTCCCGAGCGGAACGTCGCCCGCTTCGCCCAGAGCAGCCGGCTGCTGTGCCTGCCGCCGATCGACGAGGCGGCCACGATGGCGATGATCGAGGGCATCGTCGCGCGCTTCGCGGCCGATGTGCCGGCGCCGCCCGCGTCGATGTACATCCGGCCCACGCACATCGGCACCGAGGCGGCCATCGGCAAGGCCGCCGCCCCGACGGCGACCTCGCTGCAGTACGTGCTGCTCTCCCCGGTCGGCGACTACTTCGCCGGTGGCGAGGCGGCGCTGAGACTGCTGCTCGAGCGCTCCGGAGGGCGCTGCGCGCCCGATCACGGAATGGTCAAGGGCGGCGGCAACTACGCCAGTGCGCTCAAGCACATCATGCGGGCGCAGGCCGAGGTCCGGGCCGATCAGGTGCTGTTCTGCCCCGGCGGCGACGTGCAGGAGACCGGCGCGGCCAACTTCGTGCTCGTCGACGGCGACACGCTGATCACCAAGGCGCTGGACGACTCGTTCCTGCACGGGGTCACCCGCGACTCGCTCCTGCAGCTCGCGCGCGACGCGGGGTACGCGGTCGAGGAGCGCGACCTGTCGATCGAGGAGCTGCTCGAGCGCGCGGCGCGAGCGGATGCCGAGGCCGGTCTCAGCGGCACCGCCGCCGTGCTGGCCGCCGTCGGCACCTTGATCCACGACGGGCGCGAGCATGCCGTCGGCAGCGGTCGCCCGGGGCCGAAGCTGCGCGCCCTGCGCGCGCGCCTCAACGCGATCCAGTGGGGACGAGCGGACGACCCGCACGGCTGGGTGACGAGACTGGAGACGAACGCATGAGCATTCCCGAGTCGGGCCCGCGGGCCGGTGTCGCCGTTCCGGCAGGTGGCGGGCGGGATCGGTCCCGCGCCTTCGCGGGCGGAGGGGCGGCGGCGTCGCTCGTCTGCCTGACGGCGCTCGCGCTCGGCGGTTGCGCGGCGGCCCAGAAGAAGGCCTGCGAGAGCGGCGACTGGGACGGGCTCGGCTACGACGACGGCCGCCGGGGCCTCGGGTTCGAGCGCATCGGCGATCTCTCGGACCGCTGCTCGGACTACGACATCGACGTCGACGCGGCGGACTGGACCGAGGGCCACACGCGCGGCCTCGGCGAGTACTGCGCGCCCGTGCGCGGCTACGACCTCGGCGAACGCGGCGACGAGTACACCGGCAACTGCCCGAACGCGCTCGAGGGGCCGTTTCTCGCCAGCTACCTGCGCGGGCTCGGTGTCCGTCGCGACGAGCTGGAGCTGCGCTTCGATCGGCTGAGGCGCGATCTCGACGACGCGCGCCGCGAGCGCGAGGCGCTCGAGCCGGAGGCGGACGCGGACGACGAGGAGGAGCGCATCGGTCGTCTCGAGAGGGAGCTCGAGAGCAACCTCGCGGCACGGCGCGAGATGAACGATCAGATCGGGCGCTGGAACCGTCGGCTCTGAGGCTCGCGCGATGACGACAGGCGATCAGGTGTCCGGACACGCGCGGGCGCGTGGCCGTGCTCCCGCCCGGGCACGTGTCCCGGACGTCGCCGGCGCAAGCACCTCGTGAAGCCCTCGTGAGCGCCTGGCAGGGGCGTGCCCGGAGCGGTTCGCTCGGACGCGCCCGGATCGTGCTGCCGGGCGCCGTTCTCGACGGCGAGCTCGTGATCGAGGACGGGCGGGTCGCGCGCGTCGACGGCACGCCGCTCGCCGCCGACGCGGGGCTCGACGGCCACTACCTCGTCGCCGGTCTGGTCGAGACCCACACCGACAACGTCGAGCGCCATCTGCTGCCGCGCCCGGCCGCGCGCTGGCCGGACGCGCTGGCGGCGCTGCTGGCGCACGACGCCGAGATCGCCCTGTCCGGCATCACGACCGTGCACGACGCGCTCCGGGTCGGTGCCCACGAGGGCGAATCGCGCGAGCGCGGCGAGCTCTTCGGAGAGGTGAGCGAGGCGCTCGAACGCGCGACCGGGGTCGATCTGCTGCGTGTCGATCACCGCTTGCACATGCGTTGCGAGCTGACCGACCCGGACCTGCTCGCGCAGATCGAGCCGCACGTCGACGATCCGCGCGTGACGATACTGTCGCTGATGGACCACACGCCCGGTCAGCGTCAATGGCGCGACGTGGAGGCGCTGCTGAAGCACAAGGGTGGTACCGAGGCGGCGGCGCGCGCGATCGACATACGCATCGCCGCGGGTCAGCGCCACGTGGCGGACAACCGTGCGCGCGTCCTCGCCCGCGTCGCCGAGCGTGTGGCGGAGGGTTCGCTGACCATCGCCAGCCACGACGACACGACGCTCGAGCACGTGCTGGAGGCGCTCGAGGACAGCGCGCGCATCGCCGAGTTTCCCTGCACGCTGGAGGCGGCCCGGGCCGGTGCCGAGCGCGGCCAGTGGAACCTCGGCGGCGCTCCGAACGTGGTCCGCGGCGGCTCGCACTCGGGCAACGTCGGCGTGCACGAGCTGGCCCGCGCGGGGGTGCTGCACGGGCTCTCGTCGGACTACGTGCCGGCGAGTCTCCTGCAGGCGGCGTTCGCGCTTGCCGCCGACGGCACGCTCGCGCTGCCGCGCGCGCTCGCCCTGGTCAACGAGGCGCCGGCCGCACGCATCGGACTGCAGGATCGCGGCGCGCTGCTCGCCGGGCGACGCGCCGACATCGTGCGCCTCGACGTCGTCGGCGGACTGCCGGTGGTGCGCGAGGTGCTGGTCGGCGGGCGGCGCGTCGCGTGAGCGCGCGTCACGGCGTCTACTTCGTGCCGGCCGACGGCAGCGCGCTCGCGCGATTCGGGCAGGGCGTGCTCGGGCGGGATGCGACCGGCGTGCCGGTCGCCCCGCTCGCGGGGCTGCCCGAGGTGCCGCCCGAGTGGACCGCGCGCCCGGCGCGCTACGGGTTTCACGCGACCCTGAAGGCGCCGTTCCGGCTGGCCGCCGACACCGACGAGGCGAGTCTCGTCGAGGCCTGCGACGCGCTCGCGCGCTCGCGCGAGGCGTGTCCGCTCGACGGTCTCCGCGTGCGTCGTCAGGGCAGCTTCGTCGCGCTCGTGCAGCCATCGAGCGACGCCGCGATCGACGCGCTCGCCGCCGATTGCGTGGTCGGCCTCGAGCCGTTCCGCGCGCCGCTCTCCGCGGCCGACCTGGAGCGGCGCGGCGCCGATGCGCTCGCGCCCGAGGCGCGCGCGCGCCTCGAGCGCTGGGGCTACCCGCACGTGCTCGAGGGCTTCCGCTTCCACATGACGCTGTCGGCGTCGCTGCCGCCGGGCGCGTCGCTCGATCGCTGGCTCGAGGCGCTCGCGCGACGTTTCGACGAGTGCGTGCCGGAGACGCCCGTGCTCGACCGCATCGCGCTCTGCCGCGAGCACACGCCGGGCGCGCCGTTCGTGCGCATCGCGGAGTTTCCGCTTCGCGGATAGGCACGCCGCCGGCTGCTAGACTGCGCGCCCCCGGACCTGCCCTCGCCCCACCCGATGCTTCGTACCCTCTGGCCGTTCGCCGCCGTGATGGCGGTCGTCGTGCTCGCCTCGAACGTGCTCGTCGAGATGCCGTTGAACGACTGGCTGACCTGGGGGGCGATCAGCTACCCCTTCGCCTTTCTCGTCACGGATCTCGCGAATCGCCTGCACGGTGCGCGCGCGGCGCGGGTCGTGGTGATCGTCGGGTTCGCCGCGGGGGTCGCGCTGTCGCTGTTCGTCGACCCGCGCATCGCGCTGGCCTCGGGCACCGCGTTTCTCGTCGCCCAGCTCTTCGACGTGCAGCTGTTCGACGCGCTGCGCGGGCGCGCCTGGTGGGTGGCGCCCGCGCTCTCGAGCGTGCTCGGCGCGGTGCTCGACACGGCGCTGTTCTTCTCGCTCGCGTTCGCCGGCACCGGACTGCCCTGGGTGACCTGGGCGATCGGCGACCTGGGCGTGAAGTGGACGATCGCGGTGCTGTCGCTCGTGCCCTACCGGCTCGTCGTGGCGCGCCTCAGTGTTCCTCGAACGAGCGGATGAGACCGCGCTGCTGCGCCTCGCGCACGCAGGAAGTCCGGTTCCTGACGCCGAACAGGCGAAAGAGCTGCGAGGTGTGATACTTGACCGTCGCCTCGGTGATGCCGACGATCTGCGATATCTGCTTGTTCGAGTTGCCGTCGGCCATCAGCTGCAGCACCTGCAGCTGCTTGCGACCGGGTCGCGGCGCGTCGTCCTCGCCGGTACTCGGGGCCCGTCCTTCTGCGCCGTGATCGCGACTCTCGGACGTGGCGAACCGTGCGGGAAAGAAGCGCCCTCCGGCGATGATCTGGCGAAGTCCCGATATCACCTCGGGTCCGGGCAGGGTCTTCGGGATGAATCCCGCCGCGCCGTGCTCGATGGCCGCACGGATGAAGCGGTCCTCGTCGTGGCCGCTGATGACGACGATCGGCGTGCGCGAGTGGCGGTTCCTGAGCCCGGCCAGCAGGCCCAGGCCGTCGATGCCGGGCATGAACAGGTCGGTCAGCACCAGGTCGAACGGCATGCCCTTGTCGACGATCGACAGCGCGTGCTGGGTCGAATAGCAGGACGTGACCACCATGCCCGGGTCGATGTCCTGCAACATCATCCGCATCGCGTCGGCGACGAGTCGGTGGTCCTCGACGAGCAGTACGTTCATGAGACTCTCCTGCCGGCGAGTTCGCCGATCGCGTCGAACAGTTCTTCGGGTTCGACGGGCTTGTTGAGCAGCCTGAAGCCGCTCGCGGTCGCCTCCCGAAGGCGATCAGGCGAGGTGTCGCCGGTGACGATCAGTGCCGGCACGTCCTCGTTCACCTCGTCACGCACGGCACGTATGGCGTCGGCGCCGGTACGGTCCCCGCGGAGGCGGTAGTCGGCGACGACGACGTCGGGGACGATCTCCTCGGCGACGATCGCCGCGAGCGCCTCCTCGGTGGACTCCGCGGCGATCACGTCGCATGAGCGCTGCTCGAGCAGCAGGTGCATGCCGTCGCGCACGTCCCGGTCGTCGTCGATGACGAGCACCTTCAGCCCGTCGAAGTGAACGCCGTCGAAGGTCACGCCGTCGGCCACGCGACGGTCGTCGTCGATCGACCGGTGCACGACGCGCGACAGGTCGCCGGCCGGCACGGCGAGCTCGAATCGCGTGCCGATACCGACCGTCGAGCGCACCTCGAGACCGATGTCCAGCAGCCGGGCGAGCCGGTGCACGATCGAGAGACCGAGTCCGAGTCCCTGGCTGCGGGGGCCGCCCGGCGTGTCCATCTGGTAGTACTCGTCGAACACCGCCTCGCGTTCGCGTTCGGGTATGCCGGGGCCGGTGTCGGCGATCGCGATGATCACGCGCCCGTCGCCGGGTTCGGCCGAGAGCGTGACGCCGCCGCTCTCGGTGTAGCGGAGCGCGTTGCTGACGAGGTTGCCGAGGATGCGTCCGAGCAGCACCCGGTCGACGTGCACGACGAGGTCGGGCAGGTGCACGTCGAAGGCCAGGCCGCGGTCGATCGCCTCGGGCAGATAGGTGTGGTGGAGCTGCTCGAACACCTCGTCGATGAGGATGTCGGAGCGCTTGACCTCGATGACCTCGGCGTCGAGGCGGGAGACGTCGAGCACGCTTCCGAGCAGCTGGTTCAGGGTCTCGGTCGAGCGACTCGCGTTCTCCAGGATGCGCTGGCCGAGACGCGAGTCGACGTGCCCGCGCAGCGTGACGAGGTTCAGTCCGAGCGCGTGCAGCGGCTGCCGCAGGTCGTGGCTCGCCGTCGCGATGAAGCGATTCTGGCGGCGGCGCTCGATATCGCCGTCGGTCAGCTCCTCGAGCGCGGTGGCGAGCTGCGCCTGGGTGTTGCTCGACTCGATCACCAGCGCGGACGCCCGGCGGTAGGCGCGCGTCAGCAGGGCGAACAGGGTGCAGCCGGCGAGCGCGAGCGATCCCCCGAAGAACCAGAGCGCGCGCGTGAGTCGGTCCATGCGGCGGGCGACATCGTCGCGCAGCGCGGACTTCTTCTGGAAGAGCTCGAGCCCGAGCGCGTAGACGCGCTCGGACAGCACGTGCGCCTCGTCCGCGACCCGCGCCGCGGCGGCGTCGGAGAGCGGTGCCTCGGGCAGCATCAGCGGCTCGTTGCGGGAGAGAAAGGCACGACTGTCGGCGATGATCTCGATCGCCCGCGGGTCGCGGGCGAGCGAGCCGAGCCAGTGCGCCTCGTCGACACCGAAGGCGCTCCAGATGACGTCGAAGCGGCGGATGAAGCCGCGCACCGCGTAGGGGTTCTCGACGCGTTCGAGGCGCCACGCGTTCAGCGCGTGGACGAACGCGTCGAAGTTGTGATCGTTCTGCTGGATGAAGTTGAATTCGGCCACGCCGTCGGCCTGCAGCACCAGGCGCGTGCGGTTGATCTGAGCCATCAGGTAGAACACGACGGCGGCACAGACGAGGGCGGCGATGCTCGCGATCGAGATGAACATGCGCCCTCTCAACGAACGTCCATGGCGACGAGTTGCCAGACCGAGATCGCCACGTTCGTATCCGTCAGGAGCTCCGGGTGGTCGTCGAACGGGAGCATGATGCGCAGCGGACCGAGTGTGCGCACGGTCAGCGACTCGCCGTCTCGCGTGTCGGCGATGATGACGGGGTAGCGCTCGAGATCGATGCCCTCGAACGTCGCCCCGTAGTCGTCGCTGGCGGATGCCCGGAAGCGCGTTCCGTTCGCCCCGACGGCGGCGAGCAGCGCGTTCAGGCGCACGCCCGAGAACTCGTGCGGGCCGTGCTCGGACCATGGCGTGTCGGTCGTGAAGCGGGCTCGCGGCAACGCCTCGAGGTGCCCGCGATCGAGATGCGCCTCGTCGCCGACGTTCGGCAGCGTGATGTCGCCCGTCACCACCAGCAGGACCTCGCCGGTCGGCGGGGCGAGCGGTTCGGCCGCCGATGCCGGCCACGGGCCGGCCAGCGCGGCGAGCAGGATCGGCCCGAGGGAGGCGAGGAAGCTCGCGCGAGCCCGGCGGGGCGGCGGGGGCGGGCGACGAGAGCGGCTCGGATGGCGAGCGGTACGCGGCGTCGGACCGCTCGGACGGAAGCGTGACGGCTGACCCCGGTGCCGGGACGCGGCGGCGGAGCGACGCGGCGGATGTTCCATCGGCATTGGACTCGCGTGACCGTCCACGAGTATGCCGCAGCGGTGCCCCGTGATCGGGGAATCCGCGGTCGGCTACACGAAAGTATAGCCAGGTTCTCGTGGGGTCGACCGCCGCCGCGCGCCGACGCGCCGCCCGTCAGTCCGTGGCCGTCTCGACGGCGTGGGGGTCCGCCGCCGTGCCGGTTCCCGCCGAATCGGTGGCGTCGAGCGGTTCGTCGGGTGCCGTCGCGGGCACCGTCCCGGGCATCGACGGGGCGGCCACGGACGCGTCGCCCTCGTCCGGCACGAGGCGCCGGCCCATCTCGGGCAGGTAGCTCGCGTCGAACACGTCGCTCGCGCGCGGCGATCGCTCGAACTCGTGGATGTCGGCGAGCTGCGCGATCGCCTTCTCCAGCCGCGGCTCGACGATGCCGCCGAGACCGGTCCGGCGTACCTCCTCGGTGACGATGTGATGGCCGATCGCCATGACGAGGCGACGGAGCTCGATGTCCTCGGACGCGTCGGGCGCGCGCGCGAGCACGTGCGAGACGGCCGCGGCGGGGTTCCTGATGGTCTGCTGGTAGCCACGGACCGCCGCGCGCAGGAACGCCCGCACGAGACCCGGATTCGCCTCGGCGAACGCCGGGTTGACCACGATCGCGTTGCCGTAGAGATCGAGCCCGAAGTCGCTCATCAGCATCAGCGAGATGTCCTCGGGCGGCACGCCGCGCTGCTCCAGCCCGATCACGGACGTGAACGAGAAGCCGGTGATCGCGTCGACGTCGCCATCCGCGAGTGCCGGCTCGCGCACCGGAAATCCGACATCCTCGATCGTCACCCGGTCGGCGATGATGCCGTTGGCGCGCACGAACGCCGGCCACTGGGCGAAGGCACCGTCGGCGGCCGGAGCGCCCAGCGTGTGGCCCTCGAGATCGAGCGGGCCCATGACCCCGAGCGAGGGGCGACCGATCACGGCGAACGGCGGCGTGTTGTAGATGATGAAGACCGCCTTCATGTCGACGTCGGGGTTCTCGTCGCGCCAGCGGATCAGCGAGTTGATGTCGGCCGAGCCCAGGTCGTACTCGCCGGCGGCCACCTTCGGCAGCGCCGCGACCGAGCCGGAGCCCGGGTCGAGCGTCACGTCGAGTCCCTCCTCGGCGAAGTAGCCCGCGTCGAGGGCGAGCAGCAGCGGAGCGGCCTGGCCCTCCCACGTCCAGTCGTTGACGAACCGCACGGGGGTGCCCTCGGGGGCGCCCGCGCGGGCGCCCCCGGACGTGTCGTCGGCGGCGACGGCGGCACCGGGCGCGAGGCTCGCGGCGAGGCAGAGCAGTGCGGCGGACAGGAGGCGTTTCATGCAGCGCAGTGTAGGACAGCGGCGTCGCGCGCGGGGTCCCGTCGTCGGATCGACCACCACGCCCCGCGCGCCTGCCGACGGGGCCGGCACGCGCCGTCGGCGTCGGGGTTCTCGCGCCGGCCCGGCGCGCGCCCGTCAGGCGGAGCTGACGGCCTGGTGCGGGGTGGCCTGGTCGACCTCGCCGTCGGCGTCGCGGGCGCTGACCACCGGCGGGTTCGAGCTCGCCGCACCGAACAGGGTCGCGAACGAGACGTCGGCGGCATCGCGGCCGGCGCCGATACGCACGAACCCGCTGACCGGCGCGAGCTTGGTGGCGTCGAACAGGTACCAGTCGTCGCCGAGCCAGGCTTCGCAGAAGCCGTGGAAGTCCGGTGGCTGCAGGTCGACGGCGTAACCCGCGACATAGCGTGCCGGCACGCCGAGCGCGCGCAGCAGGGCGATCGTCACGTGCGCGTAGTCCCGGCAGACGCCCTGGCGCATGACCAGCACGTCACAGGCGGTGGTGGTCGGCCCGGTGCTGCCCGGCGTGTAGGCGAGCGCGTCGTGCACCCAGTCGACGATGTGCTCGACGCGCCCGTGACCCGGCGGCACGCCGCCGAACTCGTCGAAGGCGAGCTTGAGCAGGCGATCGGACTCGCAATAGCGGCTCGGATTCAGGAACGGCAGCACGTCGGCGGGGAGCTGGGCGTGCGGGGTCTCGGCGAGGTTCTCGCCGGGCGTCTTCTTCTGGTCGAGCGCGATCGTGGCGCGATAGCGCACCGTGACCGGCCCCGGCTCGGCGAACAGGCGGTGCATGCGGTTGCCGAGCGGGCCGATCCGGCAGGCCTCGAGCGGGATCGACGGCTCGACCGTGATCGATTCCTCCACGATCTCCTGGTGAGGGTTGTCGGCCGCGGCGATCTGGAACAGGAAGCTCGTCGGGGAGTTGACCTGGTAGGCGAGGTCGCTGGCGACCTCGATGCGCTTGCTCATCGGTTCGGGGTCTCGTCGGTCGGGAGGAGGGAACCTGCCCAGTCCATCGGCAGGGAATCGATCGCGGCGGCGAGGTGTTCCTGCCAGTCGCGCGAGGCGGAGGCGAGATCCTCGCGTCCGTAGCGCGCCTGACGCGTGGTGCGGTCCCCGGCGGACAGGCTCAGCATGTCGATCGGATAATCCACGTCGGTGACCGACGTCTGGGTGGCGTCGAACGCGAGCATCGCCAGGGCCGTGGCCCGTTCGAGCGAGACGTCGCCGGTCATCTGCCGGTCGAGGATCGGCTTGCCGTAGTAGCTCCGTCCGATCATGAAGTACGGCGAATCGGCGTCGACCTCGACCCAGTTGCCCTCCGGGTAGAGGTAGTAGAGCGTGGGTTCGGGGTCGCCGCGGAGCCACCCGCCGATGATCGCGTGGGCGTTGAACGGGAGCTTCGACGCCTTGAGCGCCTCGCCGTCCTCCTCGCGGATGCGCTGCATCTGCTCGCCGAACAGGTTCGCCGCCTGGTAGAGCCGCTCGCACCCGGCGGAGGAATCCGCGATCGCCTCCTCGGCGTAGATCATCAGCTTGTCGCGCACCGAGCGGAGCCCGCTCGTCATGATGAAGAACGACTCGTCCCGGTCGTGCAGGATGGCGAGCTTGGACTTGGTCACCTGCTCGCTGCCGCGCACGATCTGCGTGTCGGCGAGCGCGACGAGGCCGTCGCGGCACTTCAGGGCGCAGCAGAAGGTCATGAGCGGAACGGGCTGCCGGTCTGCGAGGGGCGGCGGACAATAGCGCCTCGGCCGACGGCTGTACAGGGATCGACGGCATCGTTGCAGTTTCCGCCCGGCACGGATCGTCGGCCCGGCGACCCGGCGACCCGGCGACCCGGCGACCCGGCGACCCGGCGACCCGGCGGCCGGCGATCCGGCGACCCGGCGACCCGGCGACCCGGCGGCCGGCGGCCGGCGATCCGGCGATCCGGCGGCCCGGTATCCGGCCATCCGGAATCCCGGGTCGGGCGGGGTGCTCCGTCGTGCCCGTCCGGCCGCATCATCGCTTGACGGCACCCGGCCGCGCGGCGACTCTGTACGTATCCGCGTCCGACCGAGAGATCGCCATGTCCGCCCGACTCGACGACACCACGACCCCGTTGACGGGTGCGCCCGGCAGCGCGTCCGCGGACATCCGTGCGAGCACCGGCTCCGCGGCGGATTCGGCGGCGGGCGTGCCGGTCGGCGCCCGTGCCGGCGCCCGTGCCGGCGCGCCGTTCGCGTGGGACGACCCGCTCCGTCTCGACGAGCAGCTCGACGAGGAGCAGCGCATGATCGCCGAGGCGGCACGCGCCTTCGCCGAGGCCGAGCTCGCCCCGCGGGTCGAGGCCGCCTACCTCGAGGAGCGGACCGAACCGGAGCTCTTCCCGCTGTTGGGCGAGGCGGGGCTGCTCGGCGTCACGGTCGATCCGGACCACGGCGGCGCGGGGGCCGGTTACGTGGCCTACGGGCTGGTCGCGCGCGAGATCGAGCGCGTCGACTCGGGCTACCGCTCGATGATGAGCGTGCAGTCCTCGCTGGTCATGTTCCCGATCGCGACCTTCGGCAGCGAGGCGCAGAGGCGCAAATACCTGCCCGGGCTCGCCGCCGGCACGCTGATCGGCTGCTTCGGGCTGACCGAACCGGATGCGGGCTCGGACCCCGCCGGCATGCGCACCCGTGCGACGCGCACCGCGGACGGCTACTCGATCAGCGGCGAGAAGACGTGGATCTCCAACTCGCCGATCGCGGACGTGTTCGTGGTCTGGGCGAAGTCCGACGCGCACGACGGGGCGATCCGCGGCTTCGTGCTGGAGAAGGACATGCAGGGGCTGTCCGCGCCCCGGATCGACGGCAAGCTGTCGCTGCGCGCGTCGGTCACCGGCGGCATCGTGATGCAGGACGTGGCGGTCGGCGAGGAGGCGCTGCTGCCGGACGTCTCCGGGCTGCGCGGTCCGTTCAGCTGCCTCAACCGCGCCCGCTACGGCATCTCTTGGGGCGTCATGGGTGCGGCCGAGGACTGCTGGCACCGCGCCCGGCAGTACGGGCTCGACCGGCGCCAGTTCGGCCGACCTCTCGCCCAGACGCAGCTCTTCCAGAAGAAGCTCGCCGACATGCAGACCGAGATCGCGCTCGGGCTGCAGGGCTCGCTCCGGCTCGGGCAGCTGATGGACGCCGGGCGCGAGGCGCCGGAGATGATCTCGATCATGAAACGCAACAACTGCGGCAAGGCGCTCGACATCGCCCGCGCGGCGCGCGACATGCACGGCGGCAACGGCATCCAGATCGGCTACGGCGTCATGCGCCACGCGCAGAACCTCGAGACCGTCAACACCTACGAGGGCACGCACGACGTGCACGCGCTGATCCTCGGACGCGCCCAGACCGGTCTGCAGGCGTTCTTCTGAACGGCTCGCCACCGCTCGGGGGCCTCCGGGTCGTCGAGCTCGCGCGCATCCTCGCCGGTCCCTGGATCGGCCAGACGCTTGCCGATCTCGGCGCCGACGTGATCAAGGTCGAGAGCCCCGAGGGTGACGACACGCGGCGCTGGGGGCCGCCGTTCATCGACGGCACCGCCGCCTATTTCCACGCCTGCAACCGCGGCAAGCGCTCGGTCGTCGCCGACTTCGAGCGGGCCGACGATCTCGCCTTCGCGCGCGAGCTCGTGGACGGCGCCGACGTCGTCGTCGAGAACTTCCGGGTCGGCGGGCTCGAGCGCTTCGGGCTCGATCACGCGAGCGTGCGGTCACGGAACCCCGCGGTCGTCTACTGCTCGGTGACCGGTTTCGGTCAGGACGGACCGCGGGCGGCCGAACCCGGCTACGACGCGATGATCCAGGGCCTCGGCGGGATCATGGACCTGACCGGCGACCCGGACGGCGAGCCGCAGAAGATCGGCGTCGCGTTCGCCGATATCTTCACCGGGCTCTACGGCGTCGTCGCGATCCAGGCGGCGCTCGCCCGCCGCGCGCGGACGGGTGCGGGCGAACACGTCGACATGGCGCTGTTCGACTGCATGGGCGGGGTGCTCGCCAATCAGGCGATGAACTACCTGGCGAGCGGCGTGTCGCCGACCCGGCTCGGCAACGCCCACCCGAACATCGTGCCCTACCAGAGCTTCGCGGCGCGCGACGGTCACGTCATCGTCGCGGTCGGCAACGACGCGCAGTTCGTGCGCCTCTGCGGCGCGCTCGGCGCCGAGGACATCGGTGCGGACGCGCGGTACCTGCACAACGCCGAGCGCGTAGCCCGGCGTGCCGAGCTGGTTCCCGCGCTGGCCGCCCTGGTCGCGGCGCGCGGGCGCGACGAGCTGCTCGCCGCGCTGCGCGAGGCGCGCGTCCCGGCCGGACCGGTCAACACCGTCGCCGACGTCTTCGCCGACCCGCAGTTCCGCCACCGCGGCATGGCGATCGAGGTCGACGGCGTGCCGGGTCTGCGCACGCCGATCCGCTTCGCCGACGCCGCGCTCGCGCTCGATCGCCGCGCTCCCCGGCTCGGCGAGCACGATGCCGAGCTCGGTGCGCCCGGGGGGCGAACGCCGCGCTGAGCGCGGGCGGCGAGTCCGCGCGAGAGCCTCGGCCGCGTCGGCCCGATCGGCTGGCGGCCGGGACGGTCCGATCGTCGACTTCGCGGCGCGTCGTGCAATCGAACGGCCGTCCCCGCCGTTGCAAGCGTGGGTGGCGACGGTAGCCGCACGGCGGAGAGGGTGACCTGGACATCGGGGACGAGCGGCACGAGGGGTTGATCGAGGCCGGGTACCGCTACGCGAGAGCGCTCGCGCGCGATGCCGACGGAGCGCGCGACCTCGTTCACGACGCCTGGCTGTCGCTGCTCGCCCGTCACGGCACGGCGCCCGACCGGGCGCTCCTGTTCCGGGCGATCCGCCATCGCCACATCGACGCGTTCCGTCGCGAACGACGCGCCGCGATCGTCGACTTCGACGACGCCGACCCGGTCGCGCACGCCGCCGGTGGCGGTCTCGCGGGTTTGGCCGATCCGGCCGACCCGCGTCTCGCCGACGCGCTCGCGACGCTCAGGGACATCGAGCGCGAGGTTCTGTTCCTGGCCGTGGTCGAGGGCTACACGGCGAGCGAGATCGGGACGTTGACGGGCAGCCCGCGCGGCACCGTGCTGAGCCTCCTGCACCGGGCGCGCGGCAAGCTCCGCGTGGCGCTCGAGGCGGCCGACCGGGCGGCGCTCGTCCGCCTCGAGGGACGCGCGCGGGCCACGCCGGAGCGAACGACGGAGAGAGGGCGATGAGCGGGATGACCGAAGGCGAGCGCGACGAGCTGCGCGGCGAACGGCGCGACGACGCGCTCGACGAGCGGCTGCGCGCGCACTACGCGGAGGAGCGGCCCGATCCGCGCACGATCGCCTCGCTGCTGGCCGCGACCGCCGGCGCGAGCGTCGGCGCCGATGTCGGGCGGCGGCGACGTCGGCGTCCGCTGGCATGGGCGGCGGTCGCCGCCACGCTGCTGATCTCGAGCGTGGTCGTGCACCTCGGCAGCTCGCTCGCGGAGCGCACCGAGCGGACCGTGCGCGAGGCGGCGATGAACCACAACGCGCGGCTGACGCTCGAGTTCGCCGCCGTGAACCTCGACGAGCTGAACGCGACGATGACGCGGCTGCCGTTCGAGCTGCGTCGGCCGGATCGGATCGGCGCCGAGTGGCGTCCGCTCGGGGGACGCTACTGTTCGCTCGCCGGTCGTCTGGCCGCCCACGTGCAGCTCGCCGGGGCCGACGGATCGGGCACGCTGAGCCTGTTCGTGACGCGCGAGGCGGACGATCTGGAGCGTCTCGCCGGCCTGCACCGTGGCGTGGACGGCGTGGACGTGGAACTCTGGGCCGAGCGGGGCCTGTTCTACGCGATGGCGAGGAGCGCGTCGTGAGCGCCTCCCTTGCCGCCATCGCGGCCGCCATTCCGGCCGCCGTCCGGTCCGGCCTCTCCGCGCCGACCTGCGCCCTGGCGCTCGTGCTCGCCGCCGCGGCACCTCCTGTCGGCGCCGACGGCGACGTGGCCGGCGGTGTTGCGGGCGGCGATGTCGACGGCGAGCGAGCTGGCGCGGCGGGCGACGACGTGGGTGGCACCCGTGGTGGCGATGGCGGCGCGGGGGGAGTGCCCGTCGTCGCGCTCGATGCCGACCCGGCGCTCAGCGACACGCTCCTCGACGCGCTCGCCCGTCGCGGCCCCGACCACGTGCCGCGCACCGAGCACCTGTTCGGCGACGGCTCGCCGGTCTACGTCAACCGCCTGATCGCCGAGGACTCGCCCTATCTCCTGCAGCACGCGCACAACCCGGTCAACTGGTACCCCTGGGGCGAGGAGGCCTTCGCCGCGGCGAAGGCCGCCGACAAGCCGGTGTTCCTCTCGATCGGCTACTCGACCTGTCACTGGTGCCACGTCATGGAGCGCGAGAGCTTCGAGAACCTGGCCATCGCCGAGCGCATGAACGCCGACTACATCGCGATCAAGGTCGATCGGGAGCAGTTGCCCGACGTCGACGCGTTCTACATGACGGGCGTGCAGATGATCAGCGGCGGCGGCGGCTGGCCGATGTCCAGCTTCCTCGACGCCGAGGGGCGACCGTTCCACGGCGCGACCTACTTCCCGCCGGACGATTTCGCGCGTCTGCTCGCACGCGTCACCGAACTATGGGCGGTGGATCGCGGCGTGCTGATCGAGCGGGCGACGGAGATCGCCGACGCGATCGCCGCCTCCCAGCGGCTCGGTCGCGAGGCACGCGAGGTCGGTGCCGCCGAGCTCGCGCGCGCCCGGGCCCGCGCGCTCGTCGACATCGACCCGGTGAACGGCGGGTTCGGCGGTGCGCCGAAGTTCCCGCGCGAGTCGTCGCTGTTCTTCCTGCTCGAGCGGGCCGCGCGCGAGGACGACGAGGTCGCGCTCGCCGCCGTCGACGCGGCGCTCGAGGCGATGGCCGCCGGCGGCATCCACGATCACGTCGGCGGCGGCTTCCATCGCTACGCGGTCGACAGCCGCTGGCGGGTGCCGCACTTCGAGAAGATGCTCTACAACCAGGCGGCGCTCGCGCGCCTGTACGCCGAGGCCCACGCGCTCGGCGGGAAGCCCGCGCACGCGCGCGTCGCGCGTCGCACGCTCGACTACGTGCTTCGCGAGATGCGTTCGTCCGAAGGGCTCTTCCATTCCGCCACCGACGCCGACTCCGAGGGCGAGGAGGGACGCTACTTCGTCTGGACGCCGGAGGAGATGGAGCGCGTGCTCGGCGACGACGACGCGACGCTCGCGAAGCGACTCTGGAACGTCGACGGCAGCGGCAACTTCGAGGGTCACAGCATCCTTCGCACGAGCGGCTCGCTGGCCGAGGCGGCGCTCGAGCTCGAGATGGACGCGGCGGCGCTGACCGCCCGCGTCGACGCGTGGACCGCGAAGCTGCTCGCCGCGCGCGCGACCCGCGAGCCGCCGCTGCGCGACGACAAGGTACTGACCGCCTGGAACGCGATGGTCATCACCGCGCTGGCCGAGGGCGCCGAGACCCTCGACGAGCCGCGCTGGCTCGACGCGGCCATCGTCGCGGCCGACGCGCTGTGGCGGACCATGACGACGGGGGAGGGCGCCGGGCTGTACCGCGCGCGTTTCGACGGGCGCTCCTCGATCGACGGCACGCAGGCCGACTACGCCTACTTCGCCGAGGCCCTGATCGCGTTGCACGACCGCACGGCCGAGCGGCGCTTCATCGAGCGCGCGACGGTGCTCGCGGACACGATGCTCGAGCGTTTCCTCGATCCGCTCGACGGCGGCTTCTTCATGGGGGCGGCCGATGTCGGCGGTGCGCCGCTCGCCACCCGACCGAAGGATCTGTACGACAACGCCATCGCCTCGGGCAACTCGGTCGCGCTGGTCGTGCTCGCGCGCCTCGCCGAGCGCACCGGCGAGCGGCGCTTCGGGCGACAGGCCGACGCGCTGATCCGCGCGATGTCGGGTCCGCTCGCCGAGCGTCCCGACGGCTTCCACTACCTCCTGACCGGCGTGGCCGAGCGCGTGCTCGGCGAGAGCGGGGCGCGACGTTACGCCGCCCGGGGCAAGGTGCGTGCCGAGGCGAGGGTCGACGGCCGGCGCCTGCTCGTGACGCTCGACATCGCGCCCGGCTGGCACGTCAACGCGCGCGCGCCGTTGCAGGACTACCTCGTGCCGACCCGGCTGGCGGCCGGCGGCGGCATCGCGCTCGGCGAGGTCGACTTCCCCGAGCCCGAGGTTCGCACGCTCGCCTTCCAGCGCGAGCCGCTCGCGCTGCACGAGGGGCGGCTCAAGCTGTCGGCGCCGTTTCCGGACGACGCGCTCGCGGGGCATCGCACCCTGCCGCTGGAGCTCTCGCTCCAGGCGTGCAGCGACGAGGTCTGCCTCGCCCCGGAGACGCTCGCGCTGCGCGTGCCGATCGCGGCGCTCGCGGCGTCGGCACGCTGACGCCGCCGGGGTCCTGTACTGCGCGGCCCGTCCGTCGTCCTGGAGTCAGCCCGTGAGATGTGCGCGCATCGGTTCGCTCGAGGTTCCCGTCATCGGGCTCGGCTGCATGAACCTCTCGTTCGGCTACGGTGCCGCCGACGAGAGCGAGTCGATCGCGCTGCTGAACCGCGCGATCGACGCGGGCGTGACGTTCCTCGACACGGCGATGATGTACGGCGGCGGGCACAACGAGTCGCTGATCGGCCAGGCGCTCGCCGGGCGGCGCGACGAGTTCGTGCTGGCGAGCAAGTGCGGCCTGTCGGCCGACGGCATCGACGGTGACCCGGCCCGCGTCCGCGCCGACTGCGAGGCGAGCCTGGCGCGGCTCGGCACCGACGTGATCGACCTGTACTACCTCCACCGGGTGGACCCGAACGTGCCGGTCGAGGAGACCGTCGGCGCGATGGGGCGGCTGGTCGAGGCCGGGCTCGTCCGCGAGCTCGGGCTGTCGGAGGTGTCGACCGCGACGCTGCGGCGCGCCTGCGCCGCCCATCCCGTCGCGGCGCTCCAGTCCGAGTATTCGCTGTGGTCGCGCACGCCCGAGTTCGGTGCGCTCGATGCCTGCGCCGAGCTCGGGGTCGCGTTCGTGCCGTTCTCGCCGCTCGGGAGGGGCTTCCTGGCCGGTTCCGCGCACGATGTGGACACGCTCGCCGCCGACGACCTGCGGGCGACGATCGCGCGCCCGAGGTTCGAGCCCGCCGCGTTCCGCGCCAATCTCGCGCTGCTCGACCGGCTCTGCGGCCATGCCGACGAGCTGGGCTGCACCAGCGGTCAGCTCGCGCTCGCCTGGCTGGTCGATCGCGCGGCGCCGCCGGCCATGGTGGCGATTCCGGGCACGCGCGACATCGCCCACCTGCTCGAGAACGCGGCGGCCGCGGACGTCAGGCTCGACGCGGCCCGCCGGGCGATGCTGGACGCCCTGTTCGACGAGGCGGCGGTCGCCGGCGATCGCTACACTGCCGAGCGCATGTCCTCGGCCGACGCCGAGCGCGATCGCGACTGATCCGCACGGGCGTGCGTCGCAGGATCGGATCGCGTGCGCCGCGACGGGCGGGCATGGCGTGGCGACGCTCGCAATGCGGCCGGAACCCCGACGCCGGCATTGAAGACGGGTGGGGCCGCTGCCGTTGACGCCATGGCACGGCAGTCCGCCGCGCGCCACGGAGGCCCCCCGGTGAAGACCATCCTTATCGTCGAGGACGATCGTCGCATCGCGCTCGCGCTCGGCATCCGTCTGGAAGCCCACGGCTATCGTGTCGTCTCCGCGCCGGACGCGGTGAACGCGATGAACGAGGCGGTGCGCGAGGCCCCGGACGTGGTCGTGCTCGACATCAACCTGCCGGGCGGCAACGGTCTGATGGTGGCCGAGCGCCTGATGGAGAACGCCGTGACCACCGACGTGCCGGTCATCTTCATCACGGCCAGCCGCCAGCCGCGCCTGCGCGAACGTGCCGCGGAGCTCAGCGCGGTGGCGTTCCTGGAGAAGCCGTTCTCGGCCTCGGACCTGCTCGATTCGATCGAACTGGCCGAGCTCCGACGGGCCGAGCAGGACGAGCGCTCCCTCGTCCCCTGAGCGATCCCTGCGGCCGTTGCCGGGCGGGGCGCGCGGCGGAGGTCGGTCTCGCCTCGGATGCGTACCGCTTCGGTGCGCACCGTCGCAGGGAGAGGCCGACGCGCTAAACCGACGCGGGTTCCGGCCGATCTCCGGGCAAGGCCCGCACGCTACCCTCTACCGATCTGGAGAACCGACCCCGATGACCGACCGCTACCGGCTCGTCACCCGCAGCGACTTCGACGGCCTCGTCTGCGCCGTGCTGTTGCGTCACCTCGAGCTCATCGACGACATCGAGTTCGTCCACCCGAAGGACATGCAGGACGGGCGCATCGAGATCGGTCCGCGGGACATCACGACGAACCTGCCCTACGTGCCCGGCGCCCACCTCGTCTTCGATCACCACGACTCCGAGACGCGGCGCAACGACACCTCGGTCGAGCACTACGTCATCGATGCGGACGCGCCGTCGGCCGCGCGGGTCGTCTGGCGCCACTACGGCGGGCACTCGGCGTTCCCGGCGGAGTGGGACGAGATGATGGCGGCGGTCGACAAGGCGGATGCCGCGCAGTTCGAGCGTCACGAAGTGCTCGAGCCGCAAGGCTGGGAGCTGCTGAACCTGTTGATGGACTCGCGCACCGGTCTCGGCCGCTTCCACGAGTTCCGGATCTCCAACTACGCGTTGATGATGGCGCTGGTCGAGCATTGCCGGACCGATTCGATCGAGCGGATCCTGGGGTTGCCGGACGTGGCCGAACGCGTGCAGCTCTGGGCGAGTCACCGCGAGGCCTTCGTCGAGCAGCTGCACCGCTGCGGCACCGTGCACGGCAGCTGCGTGGTGCTCGACCTGACGGAGGAGGAGATCATCCACCCGGGCAGCCGCTTCATGATCTACGCGCTGTACCCCGACTGCGACATCTCGATCCACAAGCTCTGGGGGTTCCGTCGCCAGAACATGGTCTTCGCCACGGGCAAGTCGATCTTCGATCGCGGCAACCGGACCCATGTGGGCGAGCTGATGCTCCGGTACGGCGGGGGCGGGCACGCCGCGGCCGGTACCTGCCAGGTGGCGATCGAGGATGCCGATCGGGTGCTCGGCGAGCTCCTCGACGCGATCGCGGCCGACGCCCGACCGTCGCTCGCTCGCGCGGGCTGAGCACCGCCCGGCACCGGAAACCCGCGAGCGACGGCGGCGCCGGGCACCCGCCGGTGCCCGGCGTGGCGACGGCGACCGGACGGCGCCCGTGGCTGCCACGGTAACATCGTTCGCCGGATTTATACCATCAACGATCCGAACCCCCCGGAACACGGGCGCCGCTCCCGTTCCCGGCGCGACGGCGAGCGACGATCGTTGGATCCGAATCCGCGAAGTTATACCATGCAAATCATGTGAAACCGGACCGTCGGCCAATCGGACCCTCCTGCCGAGTGCCGGCGGCCCGGCCGAGCCGGTCGTCGCCACGGATCGCTCGCCGACAAGAGCGTGTAGGCTGCCGGTCGGCCGTGCACCGACCCCGGCGACCTTCGGCCCCTACCAGGATGGCTGCCATCGACTTCTCGCCCCCCGCATCGTCGTCGCGTGTCCTCACGCGTCCGCCGCCCGTGCCGCGCGGCGCAAGTCCGGGCACGCATCGCGTGACGCGGACCGATGTCGAGCTCGGACGTCGCCGTCATCGCCGCTGACCCGGACACCCCCGTCGGAACGCTCGTCTCGCCACTTGCCGGCATCGCGCTGATGACGCTCGCGACCGTCGTCTTCGCCGCCCAGGACGCCGTCACCAAGCTGCTGACGGCCTCGCTGCCGGTGGGGCAGATCGTGTTCGTCCGCTTCGTCGCGTTCCTGTCGTTCGCGTCGCTGCTCGCCGCGCGGGACGAGGGCATCGCCGCCGCCCTGCGCTCGCGCGTGCCGTTTCGGCAGGTGCTTCGCTGTCTGCTGATGTGCAGCGAGATCGCGCTGTTCGCCTACGCGCTCCGCTTTCTCGGCATCGCCGAGATCCACGCGCTGTTCGCCTGCTTTCCGCTCGTGGTGGCCGCGCTGTCGGTGCCGGTCCTCGGCGAGCGGGTCGGGCCACGCCGCTGGTTCGCCGTCCTCGCCGGCCTCGTCGGCACGTTGATCATCCTCCGGCCCGGCACCGCGGTGTTCGACGCGCACGCGCTGCTGCCGCTCGCCTGCGCGGTGATCTACGCGCTCTACAACCTGTTGACGAGACAGGTGTCGCGCCACGACCGTTTCGCCACGTCGCTCGTCTACTTCGGACTGGTCGGCACGCTCGCGGCGGCACCGTTCGCGCTCGCCTCCTGGCAGCCGCCGGATACCCGCGAGACGCTTCTTCTCGCGTCGCTCTGCGGCTGCTCGATCCTCGCCCACGGCATGCTGATAAAGGCGTTGCAGCTGACCGAGGCGGTCGTGCTGCAGCCGTTCCACTACCTGATCCTGCCGTGGGCGATGCTGACCGGCACCGTGTTCTTCGGCGAACGTCTCGATGCCGCGACGCTCGTCGGCTCGGCGATCGTGGTCGGCAGCGGCATCTACGTGGCGTGGCGCGAGTTCATCGTCCGGGACCGTCCCGACGGTGACTCGCGAGTCGTTCGCGATACCGGACGAACGGGCTCGCCGAGATGACGAGCGCGGCGCCCGCGAGCGCGTGTCCGGCCGGCACCACCTGCCAGAGCACCGCGTCGAGCATCACGACCCGGACGAGCGCGGTGTACGCGAGCGGCGCGATCACGAACAGCGCGAGCTCGCTCGCGTCCGGCGTCCTCCAGACGAGGGGCAGCGCTGCGAGACAGGCGACGCCGAGCATCGCGAGCACGGCGCGAGCCGTTTCGGAAAGCGGCATGGTCACTTCGAGGAGGTGCGCGGCAGACGGCAAGCTCGGCATCGGTGCGGGCATCACCGTCGTGCAGGAGACGTTCGGCAAGGTGTTCAACGAGAGGGCACCGAGTTCCGTCGCGACGGCAGCCAGTTCGATCGCCTGTTCGAGGATGGCGACACGTACTCGATCGGCTCGACGAGCGCACGTGCGATGGCCCCCCCGGAGCGCACGCCCGCCTGCATGACGCACGTGATCGGTGACGCGGCGTTCGTCGGCGACACGCTGTTCATGCCGGACGGCGGCTCGGCGCGGGCGAACTTCCCCGGCTGCGCCGGCGCTCAAGGTACCGCTCGGGCGACTCTGAGCGACGCGCCTCCCCGAGCCTCTCGCGCGGGACACGTCTCTCGTTCGTGGCGGCGCGGTGCTGGCCGGCGTGGAACGAGAGGACGTCGACGTCAGCCGTTTCGAGAGCGAGACCGTCGCCTGCAGGGGTGGATCGCGATCGGGCCGGCGGCATCGCCAGGCCGACGGTGGTCGAGGTGACGCTGCCGAAGCGGCAGCCTGCCCGCGCGGAGCCCCCGGGACGGCTCCGCTCGAGGTCGCGGGCCGGTCGACCGTTGACCAGGACCCGCCGGGTCGGGCGCCGGACCCGCCTGCCGAACGGTGCAGGGCGGAGCGCGGCGCGCTGCGCCGACGCCCCGCCGGAGCTCGATCAGATGTCGGCGACCAGGTTCAGCGTCGTGATGCTGTCGGTGCTGGATCCGAGCGGGTTGGACGCGTCTTCCAGATCGGTGTTGCTGCGCGAGAAGTGCGAGATCTTCAGCGAGAAGCGATCCGAGAGCTTGAACGTGCTGCCGAGACCGATCTCGACGAAGGTGTTGTCGCTGCCGAAGTCGCTTCGCAGGTCCGCGTTCAGCGTGACGGTGTCGGTGATGCGGTTGAGGTAGTTCAGACCGAGGTAACCGATGCCGCCGTCGAGATCGTCCCCGAAGACCGGATCGAGCGTCTTGTTGCCCAGGCCGACCTCGCCCGACAGGTAGCCCGACTCGTTGCGGTAGAAGCTGTAGCCCACGCCGATGATCTGACGGGTGGAGGAGTCGATGTTGGACGGCTCGTCGGTCTCGTAGTCGAGGATGCCGAACGCGTAGAGTCGGTCGTTGAAGTAGTACTTCGGCTGGTACCCGATCGTCAGGCGGTCGGAGTTGTCGCCCTCGACGATCTCCCGCACGGGGAAGCCGTTGTCGTCGCGAATGATGGCTCCGTCCTCGTCGCGCTGGGTGAGGAGCACGGTCGAGGTGCCCTTGAAGACCGACGCGGTGAGCACGTGATCCCAGCGGTTGTAGCTCTTGATCAGGCGGATCGAGCCGTTGATGTTGCTCGACTCGGCGTTGCCCGTCGTGAACGACGCACCGAGACCCGCCGTGCCGGTCCAGCCCGAGAGCACCTCGCCACCCGCGGCGAAGGCCTGGTCGACGACCGAATCGTCGTCGCCGACCGTGGTGTCCTGTGCCGAGGCGATGCCGCTGGCGAGGGCCGTCGCCAGAGCCAGGGGGAACGCGATTCGTCGTGTCATCTTGGGTGACCTGTCATGTCGTCTAGAGGGAAGAGTCGACAGTGTCCCATGTTTGCGCACGCGCACCGCAGTCCGAGCGGGGTTTATCTGACAATGATTTGCATTCGAGGACGGGAGGACCGTCACGGAACGGCGCCCGCATTCTGAACAATCGTGAACAGTCGTGCCGGGTGCTTGCGAGATCCGCCGGGAGCGGGGAGGAAATCGGCATCGGCGAGCTTCCGCGCACGCGCCGAGCGCCATCGCGGTGGTCCGGCGCACGTTGCCCGTGACCGACCCCGTGTAGTCGTCGCGCGGCGTGGCCACCGCGACGATCCGGTCGAGCCCGGCCGTGTCCGGCAGCCGGGCGAAGCCGGCCTGGATGGAGCCTCGGCAACCGGGTGGCACGCGCTGTCGGCCGCGCGATCAGTGACAGATCATCGGCACGTGACGACGCTCGACTCGCGTGACGCCGGGCAGTGCCCGTACCGTCTCGATGGCGGGCGTCTCGGCATTCGCGAACGCGATCGCCGAGAGACGAGTGCCCACGTACGGCTCGACGCCGAGCACGCCGTCGAGTGCCAGCGCGCGATCGGCGAACGAGCGGGCGTCGGCATGAGCGACGACGTAGGTCACCGGTCCGACCTCGCCCGCCATCGTCAGGTAGCGCTGCTCGTTGGCGTCGAGCCAGAGCCGCCCGATCAGCGCGCGCTCGCGCCAGGCGAAGCCGCCGAGCCACCCGAACGCGATGCACAGCGTGAAGATCAGAGCCCGCGCGAGCGGCCGATCGCCGGGGGCGGCGCGCGACTCCGGTGGGCAGGACGAGCTCACGCCGGTGCCTCCTCTCTCGCACGCCGCTCGATCGCCCGGGCCAGCATGATCAGCGCGGGCATCGTGAACGCCCAGACGAGCGCCAGCACGGCCGCCGTCGGCCACGTGCCGAGCGGCAGCGACACCGCGCCGAGACGGGCGGCGGCGAGGTAGCTCAGCGGTCCGCCGACGGCGCCCGCGACGATCGCGAGCGGCAGCCGGGAGAGCAGGAAACGGAGCGCGTTGCGCAGCGTCGCGGCGAACGCGAGCCAGATCGCGACGAGCCACGCCGGAATCGGCAGCACCGTGGCCGTGGGGTCGAACACGAACACGCCCGCGAGCGTCAGCATCGAGTCGATGGCCACCCCGAGCGCGGCGGCCGCGGCCAGCAGCGCGAGCTCGGCGCCACGCTCGCGACACAGCGCGAGATGCAGGGCGAGCAGGGCGAACGCGATCGGGGCGAGAGGTTCACGGCCGAGCACCCCGACGAACCAGACGCACTGGTAGAGAATCGCGTTCATCCACGGCCGGTAGGCCGCGGGTGTCGTCCGGTGAGGTCTTGGCATCGGCGAACGGTAGTCGTCGGCCGTCCGCACGGCAACCTCGACGGGGCAGGTCCCGACGTCAGAACATGCGAAGTCGCGCGTCGGTGGATGTCCGCGACGCTCGTGCCGAGAAGGCGCAGCACCCCGTCGCCGGCCGGCGGCCACCGTCTCCCGGATCCATGCCTCCCAGGGCTCGTCGACGAACACGCGTCGGAGGAGCTCGCGCTGGAAGTCGCGGGCGAGCGATGTCCAGTCGCTCCGCACCGCCTCCAGCCCCTCGACGACGATGCGCGAACCGCCGTCGACCTCGCGCACGAGCCCGGCGCAGCGCTTCTTGCTGCCGGTGTCCGTGCCGCGCGGAGAGTGCGGGGTTGCGCATCGCGAGCGTGCCGTTCTCGCGTGTCGGCGTGCCACGCGCGACGAAGCCCGCGCGCACGAGCCGCTCCATCAGGAAGCGATCGACGGGCTTGATGTCCGATTCGTGATGTCCGATTCGTGGAGCGGCGCGACAACGCGGACGGCGTCGAGGTCGCGCTGGTGCCTGACTATAGAGGGAGGGGGTGTCCGGGGTCCGCCACTCCGGGGCGCGCGTCAGCCGGTCGGCAGCAGCTCGCGTCGCGCGAGCAGGGCGCCGAGCGCCATCAGCGAGAGCCCGATTGCGCGCCGCGCGCTCAACGGCACGAGCGGCGCCCCGAGCAGGCCGAAGTGATCGATCGCCGCGGCCGTGACGAGCTGCCCGACCAGCACGACGAATATCGCGTTGCCGAGGCCGATGTACGGGACCGCGAACGTCACCGAGCCGATGTAGACGAGGAAGAACAGGCCGCCCAGGTACTGCCAGGGGGCGGCACCCGCGAGGCTCGGAAGCGGCGCGGCGCGAGAGCTCACGAGCAGGACGGCCGCCGCACCGAGGCTCGCGACCACGCACAGGACCAGCACCGCCGCGAACGGGTTGCCGAGCCGCGCGCCGAGGGCGGCGTTGATCGACGCGAGCATCGGCACGGCGCAGCCGGCGACGAACATCAGGACGTAGAGCGCGGCCGGCGAGGAACTCATCGCCCGCCCGCCCGGTCGGTCGCGGGATCGCGGGCGAGCGCCCGGCGTGCGAGCCGCTGTCGCGGATCGAACGCCGCCGTGGTCGGCGCCACCGTGCGGCGGCGGACGACCGACGGCTCGTCGTCGACGATCGGGATCGTGGCGCAACGGCGCATTGAACGGTGGCTCGGGGACAGGCCGCGAAATGGTACACCGGCGTGTCGATCGTCGAGGAAGCGGCGGCGCGTCGGTCACCGCCTTCGTGGGTACCGCCTCGTCCGGCTTCGCGAGCGACCTCTGTCGTTGGACACGTTCCGGGTGCCGACCCGCACGGACATCGACGCGAGGCTTGTCGGCGGGGCGGCGGGGCGGCGGGGCGGCGGGGCGGCGGGGCGGCGGGGCGGTGCTGTTCGGTCCGGGCCGGGGCATCAGCGGCTTCTGTGCGGGCCCCGCCCGGGCGGGGCTGCCCTTGTTCGCGCCGGGTACGCTCGTGTTCCCGATGGCCATGCTGATCGCCATGTGGCTCGCGAGCGGGCACCGCCAGATCTGATCCGGCCATGCGGATCCGGCCGTGACGGCGGAACGGTCATCGGTAACCCCGTAACCTCCGCCGTGATACAAGTTCAGCACTCGAAGATGAAACAGGGAACGTCTCGTGACTGCCATTCTCCTCGTCCACCACCACCGGAACGCCGTCGCGTTGCTCGCCTCCGCGATGGTGCTCGTCGCCTGCGGCGGATCCGACGGCCCCGATGACCTGGATGACCCGACGAGCGTCAGGCCCATGGTCATGGGTCCGGACTCGTCTTCGGCGCCCGAACCGACTCCGAGGCCCGGCACGGACAGCGGGGCCGCGCCCGGCATCGACGAGAGCAGGCGCTTCGATCCCGAGGCCGAGGGCGATGCGGAGTACTTCATGAGCACCGAATTTCTCGGGTCCGGGCAGCAACTGAGCGCCGACAGGGGAGCGGACGGTACGGTGGCGCTCTTCTTCAGCGGCGCGGGCCTGGGTGAAACCGACGCGACCAGCCCCCAGGACTGGCGGCTGGAAGCCGTGGACGCCGACCGATTCCGGATCGTGAACAGGGACCTTGTCGGTCTCTCCCTCGACGTGGCGAACGACGGCGTCTTCGAGCGCGTGCAGATGGCCGTGAGCGGCGATTTCAGCGGTCAGTTCTGGACGGTCACGCCGCTGGACAACGGCTACTGCCGGCTGACGAACAGCTTTCTCGGCACGGAGATCGCGCTGGATGTGGCCCCCGACGAGGAGCCTCGCGTGCCGACCATGCGAAGCGTGGACAACGCGTCCGGACAGCACTGGCGGCTCGCCAAGATAGATGGCAGCGCGTCCGTGTGCGACCCGTCGGCCATTCCCTGACACGATCGGCAGTGCCTCGTTCGGGAACCCGCCGAAGCGGATCGTGCGACCCGGTGTGGTACCTCGGTCCGGTACCCCATAGTCGACGAACGTTCCGCGAGGTGTCGCGGCGCGGCCCGTTCTCCGCCACACCCGGCTCGGACCGAATACCGGGGTCGAAGTTGCCGAAGCCGCCCGCGGGCAGTACCGCCTGCGCGCGCTCGATCCACCGCTCCTGTGTCGTCGTCACCGTTCGGTACTTCGGTCCCGTGTCGTTCTCGTCGGTTCATGGCGCCGGGAGGGCGGATGGCGAGTCCGTCGCCGCCGACCCGAAGGTTTCCCGCGGTCCCCACCGATGACGACAGCCGCCACGACGGGGAGCCCGTGGCGGCTGTCGTCGCGGCAGGGTGCGGCGATGCGGGTGCATGCCCGCTCCGTCCGGAGACGATGCCGACAAGCCGGGCCGATGTCCATGGCGCGCTCCGGCTTGCCTGTTTGCCCGTGGGCGTAGCATGGCGCTTTCAGGCCGTGTTCCGAAGCGCCGTGTCGGTTCGAGGACGTTCGACGAGGGGAGCCGGCGACGATCACGCCGTCGCTCGTTCTCCTTGTCCGATTCGCCTCGCCCGATTCGCCTTGTCCGATTCGCCCCGCCCGATTCGCCTTGTCCGTCATGTCCGCCACGGGCCGGCTCGATATCCGGCATGCTTCCGTACGACACCTGCCCGGACACGCAGTCCGCCACCGAGGATGCCTCGACCGATGACCGATGCCGCCACCTTCCGCCGCCGCCTGCTCGCGGGCGACACGCTCGCCGGTACCTTCGTAAAGACCCCGGCGCACGACGTGCTCGAGGTGCTGATGCTGTCGGGACTGGACTACGTGGTGATCGACGCCGAGCATTCCGCGTTCGACCGGGGGCGACTCGATGCCTGCCTCGCGGTCACCTGCGCCCGCGGATTCCCGACCCTGGTGCGAGTGGGTGCGGGCAGCCAGCAGGCGCTTCAGCAGGTGCTCGACGCGGGCGCCACCGGTGTCGTCGTGCCGCACGTCGACACGCTCGAGAAGGCCGAGCGGGTCGCGCGCTTCGCGCGCTTCGGACACGGCGGGCGCGGTTACGCGGGCTCCACCCGCTGGGCCGGGTACACGACACGACCGATGGCCGAGCTTCTCGAACGGAGCGACGCGGAGACCGTCGTCGTCGTGCAGATCGAGGAGCCCGAGGGGGTCGCCGCGTCCGACGCGATCGCGGCGGTCGACGGCGTCGACGCGCTGTTCGCCGGGCCCGCCGATCTGGCCGTCTGTCTCGGCACCACCGACATGCGCTCCGACCTGGTGCGCGACGCGATGCGCACGAGCGCCGACAGCGCGAAACGCAACGGCAAGGCGTTCATGACGTTCGCCCCCGACACCTCGACCGCCCGAGAGCTCGCCGAGCTCGGCGTCAGCGCCTTCTGCATCGGTTCCGAACACGGCTTCATCCTCGACGGTGCCCGCCGGCTCGCCGATGCCGTGCACGGTCTCTGACCGTACCGGTCGGAACAGGCGGCCGGCGGTGCAGTCTGCTCGTAAAGTGCGCGCTGCCGGGTAGGATGCGGGAAATCGACGGAGAACGACGTGAAGAAATCATTGCTACCGGTGGCGGCCGCCTCGATTCTGTCGGCCGTGGTGTCGGGCGGCTGCACGGACGACCCGTTCGCCGCCGACCCGGGCACGAGAGGCGAGATGGCCGCGCCGACGTTTCGAATCGCGCCACCCGCTTTGTCGGGCGAGCGTCTCACGTCGACGGACGGGGACGCCAAGTACCTGATTACCGATAGTGCCGACCTCAGCGTGACGGTGGACGGCACGCCGGTCGAATTCGCGGCACCGGGCGAGGACGGCCGGGCCATCGCCGAATTCCGCCGCCCGCCGGGCACGCGCGTGAACCTCCGTGTGTCGTGGGACGAGAACATTCCGCTGGGCAATGGCCGCACGTTGGTGTTGCCGCTGGCGACGTTCGAACGGCCGCTCACCATCGAGCGGGACATGACGATCGACATCGCACCGGATGACTACTCGACCGATGCCGGGGCTGACGCCGAACGTGACGCCGACAACGACGGCGACAGCAACTTGCTCGAGCGGCTGATGAACTTCGATCCGTTCAACGGCAGCTCCTGCCCGGAGAGCTGTGATCCGGATGTGGACCTGTACATCAAGCGCGTCGATCGCGAGATCACCGATGCCATCGAAATCGACGGTGCCTACGATGACGAGTGGAACGACGCCGAGTTCTTCGGCAGAGACGGCCGCTTGCGCATCGAGAACCCCGGACCCAGCGATGAGCCGGGCGGCGGGAACGGCGGTCCGACTCGCTTCTCGGCGTCTGGCGGGGAGCCCTTCAAGTTCATCGCCATGCACGACGGCGAGACGCTCTTCCTGGCGGTCATCGGGGATTCCGACGCCAGTCGCAATACGCCGTGGGGCGATTCCTCGAACCCCGAGAACGATGATTCGATCACTTTGTTTCTCGACACCAGCGACCCGATCGATGAATCCGGAAATGTACTCCTCGTCATCCCTCTCATGGGGTTGAACACGGGAGAGGCGGATAGCTCGTCCAGCCCCACGGCCCGGCCCTTCAGTCTCGGCCTCGGTGGCGATCCGTTCGCGGTGCCGGAGGGGCTTCGGTACGCGACGTGCGTGTGTGACGGTGACCGTCAGTATTGGGAGATGAGCATTCCGCTCGCGAATGTCGGCGTTTCGCCCGGGCGGCCGTTCGGACTCGAGGTCAGGGTGAACGACGACAGCGATGGCGGGGACACGGTGAGTCAGTGGTTCTGGCACGCGCCCGTGGACGAGGACGGCAGGGCTGTGCTCGGTACCGCTGTCGCTCGCTGACTCGACCGGCCGTGGGCGACGACCGGCGGCACTCGGACAGTCGTCCCGGGCTCGCCACGAGGCCCGTGCCGGAGTGGTCCCGCATCCGGCCGGAGCCGTGTGACGCGCCGTGTCGACGTCGCGCCGTCGAGCTCTGTCCCTCGGCCCTCGACGGCCGCTCGTGTCGCCCGTGGCCACCGGCTTCACGGTTGCACGGTTCCGCGAAACCGGATAGCTTGCATACGTATGCACTTCCGCGGATGCGGGCACCGCCGGTGCTGTCGGCCGGACGAGCTTCGTGACCACGGTCCCGAAGACGGGTCGCACCGATGCCGTGCACCGATGCCGTGCACCGATGCCGTGCACCGATGCCGTGCACGGATCCCCGATGCCGCGGTCGCCGGCTGTCCGCCGATGGCAGGCGATCGCCGGGCTCGTGGTCGAACGATCATCCATCTTCCCGGGACTTCACACATGGCCGTAGCCAGCGATCACGATACGGGCCCGTCTCTCGAGAAGCGGGCGGTGCGCCACGCCGATCTCGTGCCGTGTCTCAACGCCTTCGTCGACAGCCGTACACCGGGTTCCGACCGGAAGGAGAACTTCACGATCATCGGGCCGGGGGTATCGGAGAACCCGAACCAGCACGTCCACATCCCGGAAGCGCACGGCTTCAACATCGGCGGCGCACGGCAACCGCCCGGTTGCCTGAACTCGCAGCACAGTCACCTGACCGCCGAGGTCTTCGTGGTGCACTCCGGCGAGTGGGTGTTCCGCTTCGGCGTGGACGCGCGGGATGGCGAGGTGCACCTCGCGCCCGGCGACACGATCTCGATACCGACGCGCATGTTCCGCGGTTTCGAGAACGTCGGCGAGGACACCGGATTCCTGTTCGCGGTGCTCGGCGGCGACGATCCGGGACGGGTCACCTGGGCCCCGCAGGTGTTCGAACTCGCCGCGCGCCACGGGCTCGTGCTGCTCGCCGGCGGCAAGCTGGTGGATACCACGGCCGGTGAGACGGTCGCGTTCGACGCCGTGCGCGAGACGCCGCCGTCCCCGGACGAGATCGCGGCACTCGCGACGCCCGCCGCGGATCGACTGGCGAGCTGCGTGGCGCGTGCCGACGCTCCGACCGACGAGTCCGACGCGATGCGCGTGGCGAACTGGTCGGGCTCCGGTGTGCGGGCACGACGGATCATCGACGACGATCCCGCCGGAGGGGCCGCGATCGCGTCGTGGTGGCCGCACGGCTTCTCGTTGACACGGCTGCAGCTCGAGGCGGGTGCCGGAACCGGGCGCCGGGCGATCGAGCGACCCGGCGTGCTCTTCGTGCAATCGGGTCCGGTGCTCGTCGACGTGGACGATGCGCGCATCGCGCTGGACGCCGGCGACACGCTCAGCCTGCCGCGCGGTGCACGCGCCTCGATTCACGCGCCGACCGAGACGCCGGCGGTCGGCTCCGGCGAGGCGTCGGCCGGTGTCTTCGTCGTCGAGGGTACGCCGGCGGCCGCCGGTGTGGCCGGCGAGGGATGACCGAGCCGGACGGACCGCGGCCCGTCTGGCTGTTCCTGCCGGGCATGATGTGCGACGAGCGCCTGTTCGCCGCGCAGATCCGGTATCTCGGCCACGCCATCGATGCACGAGTCGCCCGCTTCGACGTCGGGCAGTCGATCGACGCGTTCGCCGAGCATGCGCTCGCGCTCGTGCCGGAGAACCGACGCGTCACGCTCGTCGGCCTGTCGATGGGCGGCATCGTCGCGATGGCCTGCCTGCGCATCGCGCCCGACAGGATCGCCGGGCTCGTGTTGATGGACACGAACCCGCTGAGCGAGGTCGCGGACCGCCGTTCGCTGCGAGGGCCGCAGATCGAACGCGTGCTGGACGGCGAGCTCGATGCGGTGCTGATAGAGGAGATGAAGCCCGCCTACCTCGCGCCCGGCAACGCGGCGGACGAGACCCTTCTCGAGCTGGTGCTCGACATGGCGCGCTCGCTCGGTGCCGAGGCGTTCGCCCGCCAGTCGACGGCGCTGGCCGCGCGGCCGGACTACTCGAGCACGCTCGCCGCCTGGCGCGGGCCCAGCCTGATCGTCTGCGGGCGACACGATGCGCTGTGTCCGCCGGCACGTCACGAGCTGATGGCGTCGCTGATCGAGGGTGCGCGGCTCGAGATCGTCGAGCAGGCGGGTCACCTCGTCACCCTGGAGGCGCCCGCCGTCGTCAACGGCTTGCTCGAGGGCGTCCTGTCGGCGCAGCGCGCGTGAGACCGCCGTGCCGCGGTCGGCACCGACACCGCCGGGGCGGCGTCGGTGCCGATGCGGCCACCGTCGATGCGGCGGCGCCATCGCGGTGGCCGCGAGCCGGCGCGAGGTCGCGAGTGCGGGCACCGGGCGGTCGGTGGACTCGCGCCCATGGATGAGCGGGAGACGGCCTGCGAGGCCGGGCGGGATCGCGACGCCGCGACCGGCGATCGAGCGCCGACACGCCGCTCGCCGACCGCCGTGGAGGTGGCGCGGCGCGCCGAGGTCTCCCAGTCGGCGGTCAGCCGGACCTTCACTCCGGGTGCCAGCGTGTCGGAGAGGACGCGGGCCCGCGTGCTGGAGGCGGCCGATGCGCTCGGCTACCGGCCGAACGCGATCGCCCGGTCGCTGATCAGCGGCCGTTCGCGCATGATCGGTCTGCTCGCGGCCTACCTGGACAACGAGTTCTACCCGATCGTGCTGGAACGGCTGGCGCGGGCGCTGCAGGCGCGTGGTTACCATACGCTGCTGTTCATCGGCGAACCCGGGGATCGGGATCGACAGCTCGAGAACCTGCTCGCCTATCAGGTCGACGCGGTGGTCATGCTGTCGGCGACGCTGTCGTCGGCACTGGCACGCGAGTGTCTCGGCGCGGCCATCCCGGTGGTGCTGTTCAATCGCGACGTGCCCGACACGCCGTCGAGCAGCGTGACCTCGGACAACCGCGACGGTGGGCGTCAGGTCGCTCGATTGCTGGTGCGCACAGGACACCGGCGGATCGCCTTTCTCGCCGGTGACGAGAATTCGTCGACCAACCGTGACCGGGAGTCGGGCTTCGTCGAGGAACTCGCGGCGCTCGGCCGGAACGTGCACGCTCGCGCCGTCGGTCACTACTCGGCCGAGCGGGCAAGGGCGGCCACGCATGCCTTCATGGACGCGGCGTCGCCCCCGGACGCGATATTCGCCGCCAACGACCACATGGCGTTCTCGGTCATGGACGTGCTGCGCCACGAGCGCGGACTTCGCGTGCCGGACGACGTGTCGGTGATCGGTTTCGACGACGTGCCCCAGGCCGCCTGGGCGGCCTACGACCTGGCCACCGTCGCGCAGCCCGTCGACGAGCTGATCCGGAACACCATCGAGCTGCTCTTCGCCCGGCTCGATCACGCGGCCGCGCCGGCGAGCGTGACCTTGCCGGTACGTCTGGTGGTGCGCTCGTCGGTGCACCCCGGACGCCTTGCCGGTTCGCGCGGGCGATAGGCCGCACCCGGGAGCTTGTGTCCGTCAGGCACGGGAGCGTTGCGCGGGAGTCTTCGGTGAGCTAGAGTTGCATACGTATGCGAATTTCACATCCGATGCCGAGGAACCGCTACATGCGCCGCATTCGACACGTCCTGCTCGCCTCCGGGCTGTGCGCCTCGCTCGCGGGCGCGGGAGCCGCGACCGCCGAGGATCTGCCTTACGGCCTTCAGGCCGGCAAGCCCTTCGACGGCACGACGCTGAACATCCTGTCGGTGGTGACGCCGCAGTTCGACGGCCTGAAGCTGCGCGACGAGGAATTCACCGAGCTGACGGGCATCGACACGGAATGGACGTTCATCCCGTTCGGGTCGTTGCAGGAGAAGCTGACCGCCGAGGGAGTCGCCGCCAGCGGCCAGTACGACCTGGTGAACTACCTCGACAGCTGGGGTCCGCCGAACGCTCACTGGCTGAAGTCGATCGACGGGCTGATGGCCGAGGACGGCATCTCGATGGATCGCTACCCGCCGGCGTTCGCGAAGTCCGCGCAGTACGAAGGCGAGACCAAGGGCTTTCCGCTGCGCGCTCACGCGCAGCTGATGTTCTACCGGAAGGACCTGATCGACACGCCGCCGACGACCTGGGACGAGGTGGTCTCGGTCGGCAAGTCGCTGCAGGAGAGCAACCCCGACATCGCGCCGCTCGCGCTGTACTTCAACAACGACGGCAACCGCCAGAACCTGTTCATCTGGCTGAACTTCCTGTGGGCCGCCGGTGCGGACGTGTTCGACGAGGAGGGCAGACCGGCCTGGGCCGGCGAGGAGGGCCTGAAGGCGACCGAGGACTACATCGCTCTGCACACGGTCCACGAAGTCACGAACGAGGCATCGCTGTCGTTCGTCGAGCAGGATGCGCGGCAGTCCTTCATGCAGGGCAAGAGCGCCATGATGCCGGTCTGGTGGTGGGCGTACTCGTCGATGATCAACCCCGAGCAGTCGACGCTGACCGAGGAGCAGGTGGGATTCGCCGGCATGCCGGCGTACGGGAACGAGGCGGTGACCTACGCGATCTCGATGCCGTTCTCGATCTCCACCTACTCGAAGAACCAGGACGCCGCCTGGGAGTTCCTGAAGTGGCTGTCGAACCCGGATCTCGAGAAGCGCAACGCGACCGAGCGCGAGGTCGGTGGCGAGACGATCATCAACAACGTCGTCACGCACGTCGCCAACCTGACCGACGAGGACGTGAACGCGGCCAACGCCGGCATCCAGAGGGCCGCCTACGACTCGCTGGCGAACTCCGACATCATGCCGCAGATCCCGGAGTGGCCCGAGGTCGGGGACCTGCTGTCGAGCGCGATCGCCGAGGCCGCCGCGGGCGGTGACGTGCGCGAGCTGATGACGCGAGCCGCCGAGCAGGCGACCAAGGTGCTGAAGCGATCCGGTCGCCTCTGATCACGCTCCGGCGGGCGCGGATCGACACGTGCGCGATCGCACCCTGAAGTACCTGCTCGTCGCCCCGGCCGTGTTCGTGGTCGGTGCGACGGCGGTCTGGCCGCTGGCCGAGTCGCTGCGCCTGTCGATGCACGCGGGGCGCCTGTCGCGTCCGGACTTCCCGCAGGGCTTCGTCGGCGCCGAGCAGTATGCCTGGGCCTTCCTGGAGCAACCCGCGTTCTGGAACTCGGTCGGCGTCACCGCGGCGTTCACGTTCGTCACCGTCGCGCTGACCACCTTGCTGGCGCTGTGCTTCGCGCTGCTGCTGGCGCGCGGCGGACGCTTCCGCTCCGGCGTCCAGTCCCTGCTGATCCTGCCGTTCGCGATGAGCCCGGCGCTGATCGGCGTCTCCTTCCGCTTCATGTTCAACCCCGAGTTCGGCCTGTTCGACGCCTTTCTCGGACGCCTGATCCCGGGGGCGGCCGACATCAACTGGCTCGCCGACCCGACGATGGCGTTCTGGGTCGTGGTCATCGCCGACGTGTGGGGCTGGATACCGTTCCTGACGCTGGTGCTGATCGGCGGTCTGGCGTCGATTCCCCGCGAGACGCAGGAGGCCGCCGAGATCGATGGCGCGCCGGCCTGGAAGGTGTTCCGCGACGTGACGCTGCCGCAGTTGCTGCCGGTGCTGGCCGTGGTGATCATCCTGAAGGCCATCTTCAGTCTGAAGACCTTCGATCTGGTGTTCATGCTGACCAACGGCGGTCCGGGCGACGCGACCCAGACGCTCTCGCACTACGTGTACTTCAACGGCTTCAAGTACGCCGAGTTCGGCTACGCCTCGGCCGTCGCCTGGTTGATGGTGATCCCGATGATGGTGCTGACCTACTTCTACGCCCGCTTCGTGTTCGACCGCGCATGATCGGCGGACGCGCACGTCGCCGCCTGCTCGAGGCCGGGCAGGTCGTCGCCATCCTCGCGTTCATCGCCATCATGCTGGTGCCGATCCTGTGGATCGCGCTGGCGGCGTTCAAGCGGCACGTGGACGTGTACCAGCTGAAGCTGGTGTTCACGCCGACGTTCGAGAACTTCGCGCGCGTGTTCGCCGAGCCCTACGATCTCGGCACGAAGCTGTTCAACTCGACCATCGTCGCGACCGTGACGGTGCTGATCGCGATTCCGATCGCGACCGCGGCGGCCTACGCGTTCTCTCGCTTCCGCCTGCGCGGCCAGACCCTTCTGCTGGTGGTCATCCTGGCGACCCAGTTCGTCCCGGCGGTGGTGATCGTGCTGCCGTTCTTCCTGATGTTCCGGGATCTGGGGCTGCTGGACACGCTGACCGGCCTGGTGATCGTGAACCTCGCGATCGTCATGCCGTTCGCGGTGTGGATGATCAAGGGATTCATCGACGGCATTCCCGTCGACACCGAGGAGGCCGCGCTGGTCGACGGCTCCTCTCGACTGCAGGTGATCCGCAACATCGTGCTGCCGATGGCCGCGCCGGGACTCGTCACCGCCGGCATCTTCTGTTTCATCATCGCCTGGAACGAGTTCCTGTTCGCGCTGATCCTGACGAGCAGGGAGGCGGTGACCCTGCCGATCGGGTTGGCGCTGTTCAAGGCGGAGGAGGGCGATCTCTGGAACCTGATGGCCGCCGCCGGCATCATCATCATGGTGCCGATGTTCGTTCTCGCGCTGCTGATCCGGCGTCACTTCGTGCAAGGCATGACCATGGGAGCGGTGCGGTGAGGCGAACAGACTGATGGCGTCGGTATCGTTGCGCGGGGTCACCAAGGCCTGGGGCGCCGTCAAGGGCGTGGACGACCAGTCGCTCGAGATCGCCGACCGGGAGTTCCTGGTCCTGCTCGGTCCGTCCGGTTGCGGCAAGACGACCACGATGCGCATGATCGCGGGTCTGGAGGAGCCGAGCGCGGGCGACATCCTGATCGGCGAGCGCCGCGTGAACGACGACCTGCCGAAGGACCGCGACATCGCCATGGTGTTCCAGAACTACGGTCTCTACCCGCACATGACGGTGCGCGGCAACATCGCCTATCCGCTCAAGGTCCGCGGCACGCCGACGGCGGACATCGCGCCGCGCGTGGACGCGGCGGCGGCGCAGGTCGAGTTGACCGCGCTGCTCGATCGCAAGCCGAAGGAGCTGTCGGGCGGACAGCGCCAGCGCGTGGCGCTCGCACGGGCGATCGTGCGCACGCCGAAGGTCTTCCTGATGGACGAACCCTTGTCCAACCTCGACGCGAAGTTGCGCGTGAGCATGCGTGCGGAACTGAAGAACCTCTCGCACCGGCTGCAGGTCACGACCGTCTACGTCACGCACGATCAGATCGAGGCGATGACCCTGGCCGATCGGGTCGCGGTGATGAGCGAGGGCAGGATCGTGCAGCTCGGCTCGCCCGAGCGGATCTACAACGATCCCGAGACCCTGTTCGTGGCGAGCTTCATCGGCTCGCCGGCGATGAACCTGGTGGCCGGGCGAATCGTGGACGGGGTGTTCTCGACGACCGAAGGACCGCTGCTGACGTTGCCACCGTCGGCGCCCGTCCGCGCGCACGACCAGGTCGTGCTCGGCGTGCGCCCCGAGGACATCGGTGTCGTCGCACCGGGTGACGGAGACATCGATGCCACGGTGTTCGCGGTCGAGAACACCGGCGACAGCGTGCTGACCACGATCCGGCTGGGTGCGGAGACCCTGGTGGCGCGGAGCGATCGCTACCTGAAGACCGTCATCGACGAGCGCATCGGGCTGCGCTGCTCGCCCGATCACCTGTACCTGTTCGACGGGCCCGGCGGCAAGCGGCTGCGATGACCGCGTGCGGCCGTGTCGTCGAACGCCCGTGCATGATCCGGAGCTTCGAGGCATGACGCGCACGATCGACCCGAGTCCGGGTGCCGCGCTGCTCGAACGCCTGCGTGCGATCGACACGCCGAGCGTCTGCAACGCGATCGAGGTGGCCGAGGGCCGACGAGGCTTCGACGCGTTCACGCGCGGCACGCCGCTCGCCTCCGACCCCGGTGCGCCGGCCATGGTGGGGTTCGCCGCCACCGCCGTCATCGCCGCGCGCGAGCCGCCCGCCGCGCCGCCGGAAGCGATTCGCGCGCGCAGACTGGAGTACTTTCGCTACATGGCCGCCGCCCCGCGACCGTCGATCGCGGTGGTGCAGGACATCGACCACCCCGATTGCATCGGTGCCTGGTGGGGCGAGGTGCACGCCGTCGTGCACGAGGGCCTCGGTCTCTGCGGTGTGCTGACCGACGGCGCGATGCGCGACCTCGGCGATCTGGCTCCGGACTTTCCGATCGTCGCCGGTTCCGTCAGCCCGAGTCACGGCTTCGTGCACGTGCGCGAGGTGAACACGCCGGTGACGGTGTTCGGGCTCGAGATCTGTCCGGGAGATCTCGTCCATGCGGATCGGCACGGTGCCGTCGTGGTGCCGCCCGCCGTGTGGCCGTCCCTCGAGGCCGCGATCGATCGCCTGTTCGCGGCCGAACGGATCATCCTCGAACCGGCGCGTCGGCCGGGATTCGATATCGATGCGCTGGAGGCGGCGTGGCGGGCGTTCGAGAAGGCCCGTACGTGAAGGGCACCGGCGAGCGTCGGATCGTCCCTCGCCGGCCGCGGTCTTCGCTACCCGGTGTGCAGCAGGATCTGCTTCCAGATCGCCACCTGGTCGACGAGTACGTACTCGCGTCGCAGGCCCCACGGCCCGTACTCGGCGTGGGAGATGCCCATCACGTGCACGGGCGCCCCGCTCGGCGGCCCGAACGGACCGAAGCCGTCGTGCGTACCGTCGAGCGACCAGCGGATCGCCGCACGCGGGGAGCGCATCGGGTCCTCGCGTCCGATGCGGTGGTGCACGGCGAACGTCGCCGACGGGAAGGCCGAGCGCAACGACAGCCAGAACGCGTCGATGCCCGCGTGGCCGTAGCGGGTGACGCCCCCGGGCGCCTCGAGCTGGACGGCACGGTCGTAGTCGCGACGGACGGCACCGAAGTCCGCTCGCATCATCGCCTCTAGCGTGCCCTCGTAGGCGAGACCCCAGGCGTCGTCGTTGCCGCGTGCCGTGTAGGGACCGGGTTCGTCGTCCTTCGGCGTGAACGGGCGTGAGGCGGTGGCCGCGCCGCCCTGACGTTCGATCTCGGCGGCGGCGACCCGCAGCGGATCCAGCCCGAGCTGACGGACGATCGCGCCGCGATCGCGTACCAGCCATTCGTCGTCGATGACGTTCTCGCGCGCCGCGCAGTCGGCGATGACGCGGAACGCCAGCCGCTTGCCGGTGGCCGGGCCGAACTCGCCGTCGGCCATGTGCGTCGCCGTGGTGATCAGGCGGTGCGAGGACAGGAAGCCGGACGCCGCGCCGCCGCTCCAGATGACGTCGTCGCCCAGGAGCTCGCGATCGGGAAACTCGTGCAACGTCGCGAGCGTCGCGCCGATGACCGCCTCGTTGCCCCGCACGATCCCGCTCGGCGTGCGCAGCAGGATGTCCGGCGCGTAGGTGCCGCGCAAGGAGGCGACGTCGCGGCCCTCCCAGATCTCCCGCGTCACGCCGAGGATGTAGTCCGGAAAGTCGCTCCAGCGCGCGTCGAATCCCTCAAGTGTCATGCTCGTCCCCCGTCGCTCCCGACCCGTGTCGGAAGCGCGGATTCTACGCGCGGGCGAGCGGCCTGCCGGATACCGGACGACGCGCGTCCGATCGCGACGCCGAGGCGGTGACGAGCCGCTGCACGCGGCGGATGGCCAGATCGAGACAGAGCAGCTCGGCGCTCAGTGCGAGCACGGCGCCGGCGAGCGGTACGGCGATCTCGTGCGCCCCCGCGTCACGGAACGTACCCCAGAGCACGATGACGGCGCAGGCTGCGGTCATGACGGCCACGCTCGCGCCGAAGAGACTGCGCCGCAGACGCTGCACGGCCAGTGGCAACTGATCCGGATTGCCGGAAATACGGGTCATGGCGCTCGAAGGAAGGCGGCGGACACTGCTCAACATACGCAACACACCCTGGCGCAGACCGAAGGCCGGAACGATCGGCAGTTTCGACAACGGCGCTCGCCGGTGCCGTCGGGTCATCACGGCGCCGCTCACCGTGTTCACCCCGCCACGGAGAGCGTCCGATGGACAGGCTGTCGTGCCTCTGCGGAACGTTGCCGCAGGAGACGCCCTCACCGAGGCGCGTGTCGAGCGCGATGCGGGACGCCGCCCGTCGTCGGCTTCGCGACGCCGGTCGTCGTCGGATAGCTCAGGGGCAGCGCGGCGAGGCTTCGCGCCGCGAGGAAGGCGAAGCACTCGGCCTCGATCGCGTCGCCGCGGAGACCGACCGCTTCGGCCGGGCTGACGGTGACGCCCGCGCGTCGGCGTATCTCGTCCAGCAGGGTCGGGTTCCCGCGTCCGCCGCCGCCGATGACGAGCTCCTCCGCCCGCCCGGGCAGATGCTCGAGCGCCCGGGCGACGCTCGCGGCCGTGATGGCGGTCAACGTCGCCGCTCCGTCGGCCGGTGACAGGCCCCGGGCCGCCTCCGTGCCGAAGTCGAAACGATCGAGCGACTTCGGCGCGGGCCGGGCGAACCAGGGATGCGCCAGCGCGGCGCTCACGCGAGCCTCGTCGACCGCGCCGCGTGCGGCGAGCCGTCCGTCGCGATCCATGGCCTCGCCGCGGGTGGCGCGCATCCAGTCGTCGATCGGCGCGTTGCCGGGTCCGGTGTCGAACGCCACGAGCGCGCCGCCGCCGCACCACGTGAGATTGGCGACGCCACCGATGTTCAGGAACGCGCGGCGTTCCGCGCCGCCGACCCGCTCGAGCAACGCGCGGTGGTAGACCGGGCAGAGCGGGGCGCCATGGCCGCCGGCGGCCACGTCGTTCGCGCGCAGGTCGGCGACGACGTCGATGCCGAGCCGGGCCGCCATGCGCGCGCCGTCGCCGAGCTGTCGCGTGCGTCCGGCGTTCCCGTCGAGCGGCGCCCGGTGCAGCACGCTCTGACCGTGGAAGCCGATCACCGCGACGTCGGCGGGCGCGATCCGGTGGGCCGCGAGCACCTGCCGGACGGCGTCGCCCTGGGCGTCGGTGAGGGCACGCTCGGCACGGGCGAACACGTCCGGCTCGGGACCCTCGAACGCCCATTTCCGCGCCGCCTCCAGCGCGCGTTCGAGCAGCTGGAGCACACCGGGCTCGTACACGATCAGATCCCACGGACCGAAGTCGAGAATCCGTGTCCCGTCGGTCCGCAGGAGCGCGACGTCGATGTTGCCGTCGAGCACGGTACCGGTCATCAGGCCGACGGACCAGGGCGTGGCGGAGGTGTCGTCGTTCGGGGTCATGGCTCGGCGGTCGTCGCTCTCGAATCTCGCTCCGGCGCGACACGCTACACTGATCCGCGCAACTCCGACCGAACCTCTACCCGCGTGCTCGGCATGCGGGCGATCCGCTTCGCCGGTGGGCGCCACGCGCCGACCTTCGGCACGCAGAAGATCAACCTCCAGACCCTCGGCATGGAGCGGCGCAATCGTGCCGCCGTCGGTTCGGGGGATCTCTGCCTGCTGCTCGACCGACCGCTCCGTGACGTCCGGGCACACCTCGACGCGGAGGGCGTGCGCGTGCTCGAGGGTGCGGTGGAGAAGTCCGGTGCCACCGGACCGATCCTGTCGCTCTACATCGACGACCCGGACGGCAACCTGATCGAGCTCAGCCGACCCGGCGCAGCGGAGCCTGACGTCGCGGAGGATGATTCGGCGGGGGCGGGCACGCCGCGGCAACCGCGACGTCGCCGGCGGCGCCCCGGTCGAAGCGCGGCGCCTCGCTCGGCCGGTTGCCGCCGGAGGGTTCGTCCCCGGAGGACGGATCGGCCAGCAGCCACCAGCCCTCCACGCGGGGCCCGCCCGCGCGCGCGGCGACCGGCGGCCCGGCGCCGGTCGGCTTTGCCGTACCGGATACGTCGTCGATCGCGGCTCGCAGCCACAGTCGACCGTCGGCCGTGACGCAGGTGTCGAGCACGGTCAAGCTGCAGCCCCCGTGCGCGTGCCGCACGGACTCCAGCCGGCGGGCGAGCGCACGACTCGGCGGCCCGTCGGGAAATCGGCGCGGGCACGACCCGCCCTCGCGGCAGAGCCGGCGGAGTCCGTCGACGACGATCCGGGCGTAGGAGCGGAACGCGTGCGCGTCGTCCTCGATCAGCCATCGCGGCTCGCGTCCGCCGCCGACGATCCGGTGGCGGCAACGGCGACCGTCGTAGTCGACGGTGTCCACCGGTCGAAGGGTGCCGTCGGGCCCGGCGCCGTCGAGCACCCCTTCGAGGCGCAGCGTCGTCGCGCCGTCCGCGTCCAGCAGACGTGGTGTCAGGCAGCGCCTGTCGGGAAATCGGATGTCCACCGTGTCGTCTCTCCTGTGGCGAGCCGGCGACGGAAGGGTCGCGGCACGGGCCTATTGGACGACCGGAAGGGGGCCGACTGCATGGATGCGGGAGGATGAATTCGGACGAATTCGGACGGTGGCCGAGACGGCAAGGCGCGAACGATGCCGAAGCGCGCGGGTGATCGCGGAAACGCGAACGGGCAGGGCGCCGGGGCCGGCGGCGCGGCGTGCACGCGCCGCTCGAGACGAGTCAGGGTGCGGTCGCCACTTCCGGACGCGAGCGCCGCGCGATTCGCTCGCCGCCGCGCGTGCCCAGCTTGATCAACTCCTCGCGCAGCCGATCCGGTGTACAGGGCTTGTGCAGCAGACGCACGCGGCCCGTCGGCCGTCCGGCCGCGTACCGGCAGGCCGAGTCGCCCGTGGTCAGCAGTGCCGGGATGTCGGCGTCGAACGTCTCGCGGATGCGGCGCACCGCCTCGAGTCCGCTGTCGCCGCCGCGGAGGCCGACGTCGACGATCAGTACGTCCGGTGCGTCCCGGCCGCGTGTCCCGGCGTGTCGCCGGAGCGCCTCCTCGGTCGTCCGGGCGGTGACCGAGCGGCAGCCGAGGTGCGAGAGGATCCGGCGCGTGCCGTCGAGGATGGCCTGTTCGCCGTCGATCACCAGGGCGCTCCGGCACCACAGGGGGGCGTCGGCAAGGCGGGCGCGATCGGTCATGACCGCGGCATCGTCCACGACGCTTCGCGGAATCGACACGACGAACTCGCTGCCCCGGCCGGCGCTCGAGTGCAGCTCGATCGAGCCGCCCATCAGGGGGCACAGACGACGCACGATCGCCAGCCCCAGGCCTCGCCCGCCGCATCCGGCCCGGTCGGTGTCCTGCAGCTGCCGGTACTCCGAGAACACCCGCTCGCGATCGGCTTCGGGAATGCCGCACCCGGTATCCCGGACGGACAACGACAGGCCACCGTCCTCCCGTCTCACGGTCACGGCCACCTCGCCGGTCTCGGTGAACTTGATCGCGTTGCCGATCAGGTTGATCAGCACCCGCTCGAGCAGGGTCGGGTCGACGTGGGCGATCAGGTCGGTCCGCGTGTCGACCTTCAGCGAGAGGCCCTTCGCGTGCGCCTGCATCCCGTACTCGCACTCGAGGCGCTGCAGCAACGGGTCGAGCGGCACCGGACGCGGCGCGCTCTCCATCGCGTCGGCGTCCAGCCGGGAAACGTCGAGAATGCCGTCGAACAGGGCCGACAGCGCACCGATGGAGCGCTGCATCTTGTCGAGCACGCCGTCGGTGTCGTCCGCGTCCAGCCGTCGCGACAGCGAGCCCGCGTACAGGCCGATGGCGTGCAACGGCTGCCGCAGGTCATGGCTCGCGGCGGCCAGGAAGCGGTTCTTCGCGAGCATCGCGAGCTCCGCCCGGTCACGTTCGGTCACCAGGCGAACGGCCGTCTCCTCGTGCTCGAATCGCCGCGCGATCGACGTGACCAGCGAGCGGGCGTTGCGTCGCGCGGAGATCGCCGAGACGATGCCCGCCGCGACCAGCAGTGACGCCGCCTGCCGGACGAACCCGGGGTCCGACGCGCCCGAGACGAGCAAGAGGAAGGCGAGGGTCGACGGCAGCACGAAGGCGAGCAAGGCCGGGAGGTAGGCCGCCTGCAGTCCGGACGCCACCGCGACATGGGCGACGTGAAGGGCGATCAGCGTCATGACGACGCCCGGAGCGTCGGCCGCGGCGGGCAGCAGCAGGACGACGCCTCCCCACGCCGCTCCGGCCGCCGCCGAGCACGCGCCGAGACGACGCGCCCAGGCAGGGTGCACCGAGTCGCGAATGTCGACCGCGGTCCGCTCGTAGGCGCGTCGCACGAACTCGCGGGCCAGCGCGGGCAGCAGCATGATCGCGCACCAGAGGTACAGCCGGGTGTGTTCGACCGTTCCCCAAAGCACGAGGGCGCCGGCGCAGGCGAAGACCACCGCCAGGACGTTCTCGGTCTTCGCGTGCGAGACCATCGTGCGGATCCGTTCGCCGGTGACACGGCGCTCCGCGGCGGACGTGGGTGTCTGTTCGCAGACGAACGCGAGCGTCGTCTGCCGATCCTCCGTCGAACGCTCCTGCCGGGCGCCGTGCGACATGGGGAGACTCCGTGGATGCGTGGAAGGTCGCCGCGCCCGGACGGGTGCGACACGTTTCGTAACAATCTAGACAGGTGTCGCCCTTGGCTCCAGCTCGCAGTTCGCGATGGACGAGGAGGAAATGCATCACGGAAACGGTGAATTCCGGCGGTCTCGGCGGTAATATCACCACCTCGATGTCGCCCGACCTCCCGCGACACGCGTCCGGGCGGCGTCATCCACGCGGAAACGGAGCATCCGAGCCACATGCGGAATGGCCTGTCGGACCGGTACGAGGCACTGCGCGGCGTTCCCTTCTTCGCCACGCTCGGCGATGACGCGCTCGATCGGCTGCTCGAGCAGTCGCGTTCGCTGACGCTCAGGAAGCACGCCGTCCTGATGAGCGAGGGCGAGATGGGCGAGTCGATGTACATCGTCCTCAGCGGCTCGATCCGGATCTTCGTCAGCGACGAGCAAGGGCACGAGATCGTCCTCGACATCGAGGGACCGGGCAGCTACATCGGCGAGATATCGCTGCTCGACGACGAGCCGCGCACCGCGTCGGCGATGACGCTCGAGAAGTGCGAGGTGCTGATGATCGCGAAGACGGCCTTCCTCGACTGCGTGGAGCGCCATCCCGAGGTGGCGATCCTGATCATCCGCTCGATGACGGTGCGCCTGCGTCGTGCCACGGACGCGATCCGCTCGCTCGCCCTCGACAACGTCTACCAGCGCCTGGCGTCGAAGTTCCGCGAGCTGGCGCGCGTGGAGGCGGACGGGGTCGCGCGCATGCCCCGCAAGTTCTCCAATCAGGAGCTCGGCGAGATGATCGGCGCGTCCCGCGAGATGGTCGGCAAGATCGTCAACGAGCTGGCCAAGGGGGGCTACATCGAGCAGGTCGATCGGCGCTGGTGCGTGCTCAGGAAACTGCCCGACAACTGGTAGCGAGCGGTCGCTCCCGCGCGAGCGCCCCGAGCGGACACCGCCGGGCTGCCGCGGCTCGAACGTGTCGGCGTCGCGGATATGTCATCCTGCCGGCCTCGCCAGCCGACTCGCCGATTCATGCGGTGTGAGCGTTGCCAGGACGATCGCGTGGCCGACGCGCAGGGCCGCTGCCCGAGCTGCGGTGCCCCGCCTCGTGCGGACGGTGCGTGCGGCGACTGCGGTTTCGCCAACCCCGCGGGATTCCGTTTCTGCGGGCAGTGCGGACACGCGCTCGCGAGCGGCACGATGGCTCCGGCCACGCCCCCGCCAGGCCCCTCGCCCGAGCGGTCCGGCAGCGGTCGCGTGTCCGAGCCCGGCCCGCCGGGTGCCGGCGGGAGCGGCACGGCGCCCGCGCGCACGCACCCGCTCGTCGCCGCCGGGGACGGCGCCTACGCTCAGCCGACGAGCGTCGCCGCCGAACGCCGTCAGCTGACGATACTCTTCTGCGATCTGGTGGGCTCCACGCGGTTGTCCCACCGGCTCGATCCGGAGGAGTACCACACGCTGCTGATGCGCTACCGCGCGATCTGCGTGCGCTTCATCGAGCACTACGGCGGCAGCGAGATCCGTCACGTCGGCGACGGCACGCAGGCGTACTTCGGCTACCCGCGCGCGATGGAGGACGCGGCCGAGCGGGCCGTGCTGACCGCGCTCGCCATCGTCGAGGCGATCGGGCGGCAGGCGGGCACGCCACGGGCGGCACGGGCCGAGCTCGCCGTGCGCATCGGCATCGGCTCGGGTCCGGTCATCACCGATCCGCGCTCCGCCCCCGACGGCGCGGGCAACCGGGTGACCGAGGCGCTCGGCGAGACGCCCAACCTCGCCGCCCGCATCCAGAGCGTCGCGCCGGTGAACGGCGTGGTGGTCGGTCCGTTGACGAGGGAGCTGATCGGCAACCTGTTCACGCTGATCGATCGCGGCGAGCAGGACTTCAAGGGCATCGACCGTCCGGTACGCGTGTGGCAGGTCGCCGGCATCGCGGCGATGGACCGCTTCGAGGCCACGCGCCCGACGCGTGCCGCACTGGTGAACCGCGAGCGCGAGATGTCGGCGCTGCTCGGAGGCTGGGAAGCGGCGCAGGCGGGGCGCGGCACCGCGCTGGTGCTGCTCGGCGAGGGCGGTATCGGGAAATCTCGGCTGGTGCGTGAGCTGCAGGATCGGATCGTCCGTCAGGCGCTGCCGTCGAGCGTGTTCCTGCAATGCTCGCCGATCCACCGCAACACCGCGCTGTACCCGGTCATCGTCGCCTTCGAGTCGCGGGCGGGCCTGCGTCCCGGCGACAGCGCCGCGGACAAGCTCGCCAAGCTGTGGCGGCTGCTCGAGCGTTCGTCGGTATCGGGCGATCGGCTGGTGCCGCTGATCGCCGCGCTGCTGGACATCGAAGGTGCGAGCGAGCGCTCGGAGCCTCCGGTCGACTGGCGGGAGCTGCGCGAGCGCCTCGTCGTCGCGCTGGTCGAGCACGTGCGGCGACTGGCCGAACGCCGTCCGTTGCTGATCGTGATCGAGGACCTGCAGTGGATCGATCCGAGCACGAGCGAGCTGCTCGAGCGGGCCGTGCGCGCGATCGCGGACTGCCGAGTGATGATCGTCGGCGTCGGTCGCACCGGCGTGCTGCTGCCCTGGTTCGGACTCGGTCACGTCGAGACGATTCCGCTCGAACGGTTCTCGCCGGGCGACACGACGCGGCTTGCCGGCCTGATCGCCGGCGGCCGCGCGCTGCCATCCGAGGTCGTGCACGAGATCGTCGACAAGTCCGGCGGGGTGCCGCTGTTCGTCGAGGAGATCGTGAAGAGTCTGATGAGCGGCGGTCTGCTGCGGACCGAGGGCGACACCTGCGTGCTGGACGAGCCGCTGCCGCCGCTCGCGATCCCGCCCACCCTGACCGACCTGCTGATGGCACGCCTGGATCGGCTGGGCGAGGCTCGGCGGCACGTGCAGATCGGGGCGGTGATCGGCCGGGAGTTCACGCTCGAGCTGCTCGCGTCGGTCAGCGCGGAGGCCCCGGAGCCGGTGGCCGCGTCACTCGAGTCCCTGGTGCTCGCGGGCATCCTCGATCGCTGGCTCGCCGCGACCGGCGCGGTGTACAGCTTCAGTCACGCGCTGATGCGCGAGGTGGCGCTCGGGTCCATGCTCCGGAGTCAGCGACAACGCCTGCACGCCACCGTCGCCCGGGTGCTCGAGACCCGGTTCGCGCCGATCGGGCGGGCGAACCCCGAGGTGCTGGCCCGTCACTACAGCGACGCGGCGCTCGCGCCGCAGGCGATCGATCACTGGCTGCTCGCCGGTGCCCGGGCGAGCGCGCGTTCGGAGACGCTGGAGGCCATCGGCCACTTCCGGAGCGGACTGGCGCTGATCCCCCTCGACGACCCGGAGGCGGCGACCGGCGTCCGCCATCTCGATCTGCTGATCGCGCTCGCCCCGGCCCTGATCACGCACATCGGACCCGGCGCCGAGGAGGTTCGCGAGACCTACCGCCGTGCCCTGGCGCTGTGCGAGCGCCTGCCCGAATCGGCGGCGCACTTCGCCGCCTACTGGGGCTGGTGGCGCATCTCGCGCAACTTCGACGACAAGCGCGACGCGGCGAACACCTTGCTCGCGCTGGCCGAACGCCTCGGTGACCCCGGACTCGCGCTGGAGGCGCATCACGCGCTGTGGGCCACGAGCTTCGTGCTCGGCGAGCAGTCCGCCTCCCTCGAGTATGTCCGGCAGGGTCTCGCGCTCTACGCCGACGGCGACTACCGCGATCACGCGTCGATCTACGGCGGTCACGACGCGCAGGTCTGCGGGGAGGGCGAGGCGGCCCTGGTGCTGTGGCTCACGGGCAACGCCCGCGAGGCGGGGCGTCGCATCGATCGGGCGCTCTCCCTCGCCGAGCGTCTCGAGCATGTCGGCAGCCGCGCGCACGCGCTCGACTACGCGCTGATGCTGCACGTCTACCGAGGTGACGTGGAGACGGTGCGGCGCTATGCGGAGTCGCAGCTGGCGCTCGCGGCGGACAACCATCTGGGGGACTACGAGGTGCGTGCGCGCGTGTTCCTGGGCTGGGCGCTCGGGCTCGCCGGCGAACGCGAGGGCGCGCTGCAGTCGATCCGCAAGGGAGTGCACGCGCAACGCGACTCCGGCACCACCGAGGACTTCCCGATCTTCTTCGCGATGCAGGCGGAAGTGCATCTGCGGCACGCTCAGACGGAGGAGGCCGAGGCGATGCTGATCGAGGCGAGCGACTACGCCGCGGAGCAGCACGTGAGGGTCTGGGACGCGGAGATCCATCGCCTGCGCGCCGTCGTCGAGCTGCAGGTCGGGCGGAGGCGAACCGCCGCCGCGGCGGAACACCTCCGGCAGGCGCTGGCGATCGCGAGTCGTCAGGGCGCCCGCATGCTGTCGTACAAGACGGTGGAGACGATCCACTGGGCGTTCGACGGGGCAGTCGACGGGGCAGTCGACGGGGTGGCCGGCCGCGACGCGATACCGGATCCGTCGACACTCGATCGGGCGATGCGGGACGTGCTTCGCGGGGATCGGGACATCGACCCGGCGAGCTCGCCCGGAGATCCGGACCTCCGAGGCCGCCGGGGCACTCCGGACCGTGCGGGCTGCGCGCGCCTGCGAGCCGCGAGTGCGCTGCTCGGGCGGCACACGGGTGCCGGTACGTCGGCATGAGCGTCTCGCCGGGCGACATCGCCGACGACGGGTGTCGCGTCGCGGACGCGCACCGCCGCTGCGAGCCCGCCGAGACAGTGCGGCGCGTCTCGCCGCTGTTCGAGCGCTGCGGCATCACGCGCGTGGCGAACCTGACCGGTCTCGATCGTGTCGGGATCCCGGTGGTGGCAGTCTATCGGCCCAACGCGCGCTCGGTCGCCGTCTCCCAGGGCAAGGGGCGAACGCTGGCCGCCGCGCGGGCGTCGGGCGTCATGGAGGCGATCGAGGTCTGGCATGCCGAGCGTTGCGACGTGCCGCTGCGGCGCGCGTCGGCGGCCGAGATGCGCGCGACGCGCGGCGTGTGCGACCTGGGCGGATTGCCGAGGGCCGCCGGCGGAGCGGAGGGTGATCCGGCCGCACCGCGGCACTGGGTGGAGGGCGTCGACCTCTCGGACGGGGCCGCGCTGTGGTGCCCGCTCGAGACGGTCGATGCCGACTACACGCGGCACGATGTCCGATCGGAGTTCCTGCGCAGCACCAACGGTCTGGCCTCCGGGAACGGCTGGCCGGAGGCGGTCGGTCACGGTCTCTGCGAGCTGATCGAGCGCGACGCGGTGAGTGTCTGGCGCGCGCGCGCGCGACGCCTCGGACGGCTCGACGGACGGGTCGATCCGGCGAGCGTCGACGACCCGGCCTGCCGCGAGCTGCTCGCGCGCTACGCCGAGGCGGCGGTCGATGTCGGTCTGTGGGATATCGCGAGCGATACCGGCGTTCCGGCGTTTCTCGCACTGGTCGTGGACCGTGACGAGCCGGACGGCATCGCGCTCGCGCGACCGGCCAACGGCAAGGGCTGCCACCCGTCGAAGGCGGTGGCACTGTCGAGGGCGCTGACCGAGGCGGCGCAGACGCGTCTGACCTACATCAGCGGTGCGCGTGACGACCTGTCGGACGAGGACTACGACGCGTCGGCGCAGCGCGACAACGTGCGCCGCGCGCGCGCCATGCTGGACGAGCGAGCGACGGTGGCGCCGCTCGACTACCGCGGTCTCGCCGACCACGCCACGGCGGGCATCGATGCCGATGTCGCGCACCTGCTCGACGCGCTCGGCGGCATCGGCCTCGAGCAGGCCATCGCGATCGACCTCGCTCCCGGCACACCCGAGGTCGCGGTCGCGCGGGTCGTCGTTCCCGGGCTCGAGGGGCCGGACGAGCACCCCGCCTGGCGACCCGGCACACGGGCGCTCTCGGCGTGAACGTCTGCGTCTTCCTGGGCCCGACGCTGAGCCGCGCGGAGGCGCGGGCCGTCTGGGACGAGCCGCTCTATCTGCCGCCCGTCAGGCAGGGCGATCTGTACGCGGTGGCACGACGTCGCCCGGCCGCGATCGGCATCGTCGACGGATACTTCGAGGGCGTCCCCTCCGTCTGGCACAAGGAGATCCTCTGGGCGATGGCGCAGGGTATCCACGTGTACGGCGCGTCGAGCATGGGAGCGCTCAGGGCGGCCGAGCTCGCCGCCTTCGGCATGCGCGGCGTCGGCGAGGTGTACGCCTCCCTCGCGCGCGGGGACTGGGAGGACGACGACGAGGTGGCGATTCTGCACGGTCCGGCGGAGCTCGGCTACCCGGCGCTGAGCGACGCCATGGTCGACATCCGCGCGACCGTCGAGCGCGCGCGCGTCGACGGCGTGGTCGACACCTCCCTTGCCGAACGATTCGTCGCGCGGGCGAAGGCCCGACCCTATGCCGGGCGCAGCTACGCGAGCCTGCTGCGGGACCTCGCGGACGACGCCGATGTCGAGGCCGCGGCACTCGAGTCGTTCCGGCGCTGGCTCCCCGACGGTCGGGTGAGTCGCAAGGCGAGGGACGCGGTGCAGTTGCTCGAGTCGCTGCGCGAGAGCGCCGAGGAGCTCGCCGTGCCGCTGCGGGTGGACTACCGCTTCGAGCGCACCGAAGCCTGGCGGCACGTCGTCGAGCGCACGCCGGACACGCCGACGGCGGACGCGGTGGAGGCGCTCGCCCTCGAACTGATCAAGCTCGACGGGACCTGGCGCGAACGCGCGCCCGCCGCACTGTTGCGGCACGCCCTGTCCTTTCGGTCGGGGTCGGGGGAGGACGCGCCCGATCCCGCACGCCTGGGGAGCGCGCGGGACATGCTCAGGCGATCGCACGAGCTGTGGTGCGCCGACGTGTTCGCGGAATGGAAGGAGGCCAATGGACTCGACGAGCCCGGATTCTCCGCCCTGCTGGAAAGCGAGGCACGGGTGGCACAGGCCGCGGCGTCCGTCGCGTCGCTCGACCCGTTCGTCGTGCGTGACCTGCAGGCGAGCGGCGACTACGCGCGCTACCGGCGCGAGGCCGAACGGATGCGCGCGCGAGCGCACGCACTCGAGGCGGAACGATCGGCGTCGTCGGGGCGAGAGCGGGCGGCGCCCGAACCGGCGCTGGCCGATCTCCTGGCGGGCGACGGCGTCGACGTCGGCCCCGACCACGTGACGGCGTACGCGCGAAGCCACGGGTTCGTGGATGCCGACGCCTTGCGACGCGCGCTCCTTCGCCGTGACCTGACCGAGCCGCCGGCAACCCCGACCGCCGGCGACGAGTCGTCGGTCGTCGACCCGCCGGGCACGGCGTGAACGCCGACGCCGCCACCGCTCGTGCCGGAGGGAGCGCCGCCGCGACCCTGTCGCCGCCCGCCGGCCCCGCCGGCGACGGCTCGCCGGGTCTGGGCGGTACCCGCTTCCGCATCTTCTCGCAGGCGCCCTGGCTGACGGCGAGCGCGGCGCCGGAGACGATCGCGATATCCACGCCCGCGGGGCAGACGCTGGCGGGGCCCGCGGATGCGCGAGCCTACGTCGTCGATCCGGTGCACAAGCCGAGACCGTACGACGACTTCTATTTTCCTCCGTTCGACGGTCCGGTCTTCTACCCGGCCGTGCCGGACGCGGACGGCCACTTCGATCACCTACCCGTCGCCTGCCGCGAGTTTCGCGCGGCCCACATGTTCGCCGCCGTGCGCTTCACGCTGGACGTCTGGGAGGGGTACTACGGGCGACGCATCGACTGGCACTTCGCCGCGTCGCACCCGCGCCTGGAGCTCGTCCCGTTCGTGCCGTGGAACAACGCGCAGTCGGGCGCGGGGTTCATCGAGGCGGGTTACGGCGTCGGCGAGAGCGGCGTGCCCCGTCACTACAGCCTGAGCTTCGACGTCATGGCGCACGAGACCGGGCACAGCATCGTGTTCGCCGAGGTCGGCGTGCCGCCGCCGGGCGTGCCGTGGACCGACGAGTACCGGAGCTTCCACGAGTCGGCGAGCGACCTGATCGCGCTGGTCACGGCGCTGCACCTGGAGTCGGTCGTGACGAGGCTGCTCGCCTCGACCCGCGGAAACCTGTACGGCTACAACGAGCTCGGGCGCATCGGCGAGCTGTCCGACACCGAGCAGATCCGGCTCGCCTGCAACGACCTGAAGCTGTCCGACCTGGCGGGACTCGGCGATCACGGGCGCTCGCTGCCGCTGACCGGCGCCGTGTTCGACTTCCTCGTCGAGACGTTCCAGAGCACGCTGGTCGAGCGTGGCCTGATACGCGCAGAGCTCGCGGCGCTGTCCTTCGGTGCGCCGACCTCGCCCTCCGCGTGGCGGTTGATCCAGGGAGAGTTCGACGGCGCCTTTCGCGACCACCCGAGTGCCTTCCGCGAGGCACTCGGACACGCTCGCGATCACGTCGCGCGCTTTCTCGTCGCCACCTGGCGGCAGCTGCCGCCGGGCCGGCTCGACTATCGGATGATTGCCGCGGCGATGCTGCGCGCGGAGAGTGTCGCCGGTGGTCGTCATCTGGGCATTCTCGCCGACTGCTTGCACTGGCGAGAGCTGGTGCCCGATGATCGGGGGGAGCTCCGCCCCCTGTCGCGGGCGTGACCCTCACACCGCAAGAGACGCAACAGGAGTAGATCGAATGGCCGCGAACGAATCCGGGCAGAATTCCGAGAAGGTGTACGGAGAAGGTGACAGGGAGAGGCTTCTATCGGTGTCGGCGCTACAGCTCTACGGTCGCGTGGTCGACGATCTGCGGATCGAGGTAGGCGACGCGACTCCCGGCAACAACGATCTGCTGCAACGTCAGCTGGCCGCGCGGAAGGGTCGGCCCGAGCCGTTGCTCGCGCGCATCTACTGCTACGTGTTCGAGGGCGTGGTCTACACGCTGCCGCACACCTTCGTCATGCTCGTGCACGGCAGCGGTCGCGCGCCGGATCCCGACGGCCGCTTCGACCGTGCGGTGACCGACCTGCAGTTGCCGCCCGACATCAAGGTCTGGTTCTACGACAAGGACGACTACTCGCTCAGGCTCGATACCCAGACCGGCACGCTCGCCGACCTGCTGCTCGGCAACCGCCTGCCGTCGGCCAACGGCGCCGGCCAGATGAACGGTGCGGGGCAGATGAACGGGGCCGGTCAGATGAACGGCGCAGGGCAGATGAACGGCGCCGGCCAGATGAGCATCGCCTGCCGGGGCGGGAAGTTCTGAACCGGCCGACGGCGGCCCGGGCGTCCCGGCGCCCGGCCGCCGGCGTCAGTTCAGATCCACCAGCTTGCCCGGGTTCATGATGTTTCCCGGATCGAGGGCGCGCTTGAGCTCGGCCATGACCTGCCAGGCGTCGCCGTGCTCCTCGCGCATGTAGCGTCTCTTGCCGAGACCGACGCCGTGCTCGCCGGTGACCGTGCCACCGAGCTCGATCGAGAGCGTGTTGATCTCGTGGGCCAGCGCCTTCGCGCGTTCCAGCTCGCGCGGGTCCGCCGGGTCGATCAGGATCAGCAGGTGGAAGTTGCCGTCGCCGACGTGCCCGACCAGCGGCGCGATCAGCCCGGAGGCGTCGATCGCGGCACGCGTTCGCGCGATGGTCTCGGCCAGCGCCGAGATCGGCACGCAGCAGTCCGTCACGTAGCCCTCGCTCCCGGGGCGCAGCGCCTTGCCGGCGTAGTAGGCGTCGTGGCGGGCGCGCCAGAGACGGTTCCGGTCCTCCTCGTGCGTGGCCCAGGCGAACGCCGACCCACCGTGCTCGGCGGCGATCTCGCCGAACGCCTCGGCCTGCTCGGCGACGCTCGCCTCGCTGCCGTGGAGCTCGAGGAACAGGTGCGGTTTCTCGGGAAGATCCATGTCGGCGTTGTGCGCGTTCATGCCCTTCATCTGCAAGGCGTCGAGGAGCTCCACGCGGGCGAGCGGCAGGCCCGACCGGATCGCGAGGATGGTCGCGTCGACCGCGCCCTCGACCGACTCGAACGCGCAGGTCGCCGCCGACATCGCCTCCGGCTGTCCGAACAGCCGCACCGTGAGCTCGGTGATGATGCCGAGCGTGCCCTCGGAGCCGACGAACAGGTTCTTCAGGTCGTAGCCCGCGGAGGACTTCCGCGCCCGCGTGCCGACCCGGATCACGCGTCCGTCCGCCAGCACCACCTGCAGGGCGAGCACGTTCTCGCGCATGGTGCCGTAGCGCACCGTGTTGGTGCCGGAGGCGCGCGTCGCGGCCATGCCGCCGAGCGTGGCGTCGGCACCCGGATCGACCGTGAACATCAGCCCCGTCGCCCGCAGCTCGGTGTTGAGCCGCGTGCGGGTCACGCCCGGCTGCACCACGGCGTCCATGTCCTGCTCGTGGATGTCGAGGATGCGGTTCATGCGACTGGTGTCGACGGTGACGCCGCCGCGCACCGGGATCACCTGACCTTCGAGCGAGGTGCCGACGCCGTACGGCACGACCGGGCAACCGTCGGCGGCACAGCGGCGGACGACGGCCACGACCTCCTCGGTGCTCTCGGGGAAGGCCACCGCCGCGGGCGGCGCCGGAGGGTGCCAGGCCTCGTCGCTCGCGTGCAGATCGCGCACCGAGCTGCCGGTGGAGAGGCGCTCGCCGAGCAGGTCCCGGAGCGCGAGGAGAGTGGCCGCGTGGTCGCCGGACCCGGCTTCGGTTCGCATGTCGCCATGGTCGCGCCGGACGAACGCCGTTGCAAGCGTCGGCGCGGGCCCTCCGGGGTGCCCTCCCGAGCGTGCGGGACGGTCCGGCGGACGCGCGGCTACGCCGGCTCGACGGCGTCCGGTCGGGCGTCGGCGAATGCCGGATGCCCGGCGCAGGCGGTGGCCGCGGCGCGGATGCGCTCGCAGTCCGCGTAGTCCGCCCCCCAGCGATCGGCGTTGTAGAGCTGCGGGATCAGGCAGACGTCGGCGAGCGACGGTTGCCGGCCGGTGCAGAACGGCCCGCCGCCGGTGCCCGCCAGCAGCGTCTCGAACGCGCGCAGGCCGGGCTCGATGTAGTGACGCATCCATGCGCTCCGGGCCGGCTCCTCGCCGCCGGTCGCCCGCGCCACCACCGAGAGATTGCAGACCGGGTGCACGTCGACGGCGAGGCTGTGGGCGATCGCGCGGACGGCGGCGCGTTCGGCGGGCGCCTCCGGCAGCAGGCCGAGGCCGCGCGTCTCGTCGAGGTACTCGACGATCGCGAGCGACTGCGTGAAGCGCCGCCCGTCGATGTCGAGCACCGGCACGAGGCCCTGCGGATTGCGCGCCACGTGCGCGGCCTGGCGATGGGCGCCGGCGAGCAGGTCCACCGTGACCACCTCGTGCGCGATGCCCGCGAGGTTGAGCGCGATGCGCACGCGGTAGCTCGCCGAGGAACGCCAGTAGTCGAACAGCACCGGGGCGGCATGCCGCTCGGCGCTCGCGCCGGTGCCGGGCGAGGTGGGTTCGGGCATGACGGTTTCCGGGGCGAAACCGCCAGCCTATTGGTTGTCTTCGTGACCGACAAGGCCTAACGTCGGCCCATGGCGAACGACGACGGGTTCGAACCGACGGACTTCCTGCCGTACCTGCTCAACCGGGCGGCGGAGGAATCGAGCCTCGGCTTCCAGGCACACTACCGCGAGCGGTACGGCATGCTGCGCACCGAGTGGCGCGTGCTGTTCCACCTCGGTCGCTACGGCGAGCTGACCGCCCGCGAGCTCTGCGCGCGCGCGCGGTTGCACAAGACCGAGGTCAGCCGGGCGGTGGCCGCGCTCGAGCGCAAGCGCCTGCTGGTGCGCGGCACCTGCCCCGAGGATCGCCGGCGTGAACCGCTCGTGCTGACCCGCGCCGGGGCGAAGGTCCATCGCGAGCTGTCGGAGGAGGCGCGGGGCTACGATGCCGCGCTCGCCGCCTGCTTCGACGCCGGCGAGCTGCGCGTGCTCAGGCGGTGCCTGAAGCGCCTGATCGAACCGTGAACCGAGAGCCGAATGCGGCGCATCGGACGCTGGCGGGACACGGCGCGTCGGTACCGGCACTCTCCAGTATCCGGATCGAACGAGGGCGACGTGAACAGAGACGAATTCGAACGCTGGTCGCACGCGGCCGCCGACTGGTCGAGCCGCTATCTCGCGGGCGTCGAGAAGCGCCCGGTGCGTGCGCAGGTCGAACCGGGCGAGCTGCTCGCCGCGCTGCCCGCCGCGGCGCCCGAGGCCGGCGAGCCGATGGAGGCGATCATGGCCGACTTCGAGCGCCTGATCCCGGACGGCATGACGCACTGGCAGCACCCGCGCTTCTTCGCCTACTTCCCGTCGAACGCGGCGCCCGCGGCGATCGTCGCCGAGCAGCTCGCCGCCGCCCTGGCCGCTCAGTGCATGCTCTGGCAGACGTCGCCCGCGGCCACCGAGCTGGAGATCCGCATGGTCGAGTGGCTGCGCGACGCGGTCGGACTGCCCGCGGAGTTCGGCGGCACGTTCCAGGACACCGCGTCGAGCGCGACGCTGTGCGCGATCCTCACCATGCGCGAGATCGCGCTCGACTGGCGCGGCAACGTCGAAGGGCTCGCCGGCAAGCCCGCGCTTCGCGTCTACGCGTCGAGCCGCACCCACTCCTCGATCGACAAGGCGATGTGGATCGCGGGGCTCGGTCAGGACAACCTGGTCAAGATCGAGACCGACGACGCGCACCCGCTCCAGCCGATGCGACCCGAGGCGCTGGTCCGCGCCATCGCCGAGGATCGCGCGGCGGGCAGGGTGCCCGCGGGCGTCGTCGTCTGCGTGGGCGGCACCTCGACCGGCGCGACCGACGACGTGCGCGCCGTCTGCGAAGTCGCGCGCGCCGAGGGCCTGTACACCCACGTCGACGCCGCCTGGGCGGGCTCGGCCATGATCTGTCCCGAGTACCGCGCGTTCTGGGACGGTGTCGAGCTCGCCGACAGCATCGTGCTGAACCCGCACAAGTGGCTCGGCGCGTCGATGGAATGCTCGGCGCACTTCGTCCGCGACCCCGAGTCGCTGGTGAAGACGCTGGCGATCCGCCCCGAATACCTGGAGACCCACGGCGCCGACGGCGCGATCGACTTCAGCGAGTGGTCGGTGCAGCTCGGGCGGCGGTTCCGGGCGCTGAAGGTGTGGTTCCTGTTGCGCGCCTACGGTCTCGAGGGCCTGCGCGGCATGATCCGCGACCACGTCGACTGGAGCGCGCGCCTGGCGGAGCGGCTGCGCGCGGAGCCCGACTTCGAGATCGTGACCGAGCCGATGCTGGCGCTGTTCGCGTTCCGTCATCGCCCGCCCGAGGGGGGCGATCCGGACGCGCACAACCGCGCGCTGGTCGAGCGCATCAACGACGACGGGCGCATCTACCTGACGCAGACCGCGCACGACGACGGGCTCGCGATCCGTTTCCAGGCCGGGCAGTTCGACGCGCGCGAATCGGACGTGGAGATCGCGTTCGACACGATCGTCGAGCTGGCGCGCGCGTGACGCGCGGACCGGCCTCACGCCGGCGCTTCGTGCATCACGCCGCCTCCGGCGCTCGTCTCGCACCCGGCGACGGAACGACGATTCCGCGTCGAGGCGTTCTCGATCCCGTCGCCTGACGCTTCTCGCGCGGTGCCGCGACTCGCGCGCGCGAACTTCGTCGAACGAATGACGTCGTAGCGGCCGACGTCGCTCGTCACGAAGGCCGAGAGACTGGCGAGGAGCTCGTCGCGTGCCGTCCGGGACTGACACGTGCAGACGTCGATCGCGAACTCGTGCCGGCGGCGATCAGCAGCTCGCGCACGATCGTCATCACCTCGTCGAGGGTATCGGTGCGCGGACGACGCGCGCTCGTGGCGAGCACCAGCGTGCTCTCCAGTGGCGGGTCGCCGAGCGGGCGATTCGCGAGCTCGGCACCGGCGCTCGCCAGATCGAGCGCGAGCGAGCTCAGCACGGCGCAACCCGCACCGTCGTCCACCAGATCGAGGATGGCGGAGATCGAGTCGACCTCGAGCGCGATGCGCGGACGCTTGCCGATGCGCGCCAGCTCGCTCTCGATCCGCATGCGGAACGCGTTCGGACGGCGCGGGATGATCAGCGGCAGCTCGGCGAGCTCGGCTAGGGCGAGCGGCTTGCGCGCCGTGGCGGGAAGTTGCCGGCGGGTGACGCCGCGAATCGCGCGACGGCGGGCGTGGACGAGGCGCAGCGGGTCCTCGGCCAGCGGCTCGAGCTCCAGATCGAGGCCCGCGCTCGGTCCGAACAGCACCGCCAGGTCCAGCTGCCCGAGCGTCAGCGATTCTTCCAGGTTGCGCGTCAGCGCGGTGCCGATCGACAGTTCCGCGTCGGGCATGCGCGTCGTGAAGGCGCGTGTGAGTGGTACGGCCAGCGCGCGCGACAGGCTCGGTGGCAGGCCGATGACGACCCGCCCGACCAGCGCGCCGCGCGCGTGACCGAGCTCCTCGGTCAGACGCTGCGCCTGGTGCAGGAGACCGCGGCCGAGCTCGACGAGCTGCCGGCCGGCGTCCGTCGGCACGACGCCGCGACCGTTCCTCGTCAGCAGGTGCTGGCGGAACTCGGTCTCCAGCGCGCGCACCTGTCGGCTCAGCGCCGGCTGCGTGACGTCGAGCGCGGCCGAGGCGCGCGTGAAGCTGCCGAGTTCGGCCACCGCCACGAAGTATTCGAGCTGTCTCAGGTCCATCGGACGATACCGGGTATCTGCGTCGGGTGGCAGGATATGCCGATTCGGTATATCTGCTAGTGCGATCGTCGGTTTGCAGGCGGGGGCGACCCGCGCGACACTGATCCCGCACCGCCGCTCGGCGCTCGCTCTCGTTTCCCGCCCAGCACGCCGTTCCCTTTCCGCTCCAGTCCAGCCTTCATCCAGACCGCGACGACACCTGCCATGGCCACCGAAGACCCGACCGCCGATCGCGACTACGACGACATCCCCGGCACCACGGTGTTCGACATGGGGCGCTCTCGCGAGGGCTACTGGCTGAACCAGTTCTGCATGTCGCTGATGAAGGCGGACAACCGCGAGCGCTTCAAGGCCGACGAGCGCGCCTACCTGGACGAGTGGGCGATGAGCGAGGCGCAGAAGGACGCGGTCGTCGAGCGTGACCTGAACCGCTGCATCGCGCTCGGCGGCAACATCTACTTCCTGGCCAAGATCGGCGCCACCGACGGTCACAGCTTCCAGAAGATGGCGGGCTCGATGACCGGCATGAGCGAGTACGACTACAAGGCGATGATGCTGGGCGGCGGACGCTCGATCGAGGGCAACCGCCACCTCGGCGAGGACGGCGACGCGCAGCCCGGATCGAGGGGCGGGGCGCCGAGCGATCCGGCCGCAGGCGTGGGGAGTCGCTGACATGGCCCACATCAGCGCGAGCGTCTACTCCTCCCACGTGCCCGCGGTCGGTGCCGCGATCGATCTCGGCAAGACCGCCGACGACTACTGGGCGCCGCTGTTCGCGGGGTTCGAGCCGTCGAAGGAATGGTTCGCCGACAACGTCCCGGACGTGATCATCCTGGTCTACAACGATCACGCGACCGCCTTCAGCCTCGACTTCATCCCGACCTTCGCACTCGGTGTCGGCGAGTCGTACACGCCGGCCGACGAGGGCTGGGGGCCCCGGCCCGTGCCCGTGATCGAGGGCCATCCCGAGCTTGCCGGTCACATCGCCGAGCGCGTGATCCAGGACGATTTCGACCTGACGCTGATCAACCGCATGGACGTCGATCACGGGCTGACCGTGCCGCTGTCGCTGATGTGCGGGCAGCCGGACGCCTGGCCGTGCCCGGTCATCCCGCTGGCGGTCAACGTCGTGCAGTACCCGGCCCCGTCCGGGCGACGCTGCTTCGAGCTCGGACGGGCGATCGCACGGGCCGTGGCGAGCTTCCCCGAGGACCTGAACGTGCAGATCTGGGGGACGGGCGGCATGAGCCACCAGCTGCAGGGACCGCGCGCCGGGCTGATCAACCGCGAGTGGGACGCGCGCTTCCTCGATCTGCTGGCCGACGATCCGGCGACGCTGGCCGACATCCCCCACATCGACTACCTGCGCGAGGCGGGCTCGGAGGGCATCGAGCTGGTGATGTGGCTGATCGCGCGCGGCGCGATGGCGGACGTCGCCGACGGCGCGAACGGCACGGCCCGGCCGGACGCGGCCCGGCCGGACGCGGCCCGACCGGACGCGGCCCGACCGGACGCGGCCCGACCGGACGCGGCCCGACCGAGCGCGGCCCGACCGAGCGCGGCCCGACCGAGCGCGGCCCGACCGAGCGCGGCCCGACCGAGCGTGCGTCATCGCTTCTATCACGTGCCGGCCTCGAACACCGCCGTCGGACACATGATCCTGGAGCAGGGCGACGAGGCGTCGGGAAGCGCGAACGGCGCGCCGGGCGAGGCGTGAGCGCGCCCGCCCACCGGGTCGTCACGGATGTCCGCCGGGCGGACGCGAAGGCGCTCGAGCGGCTGGCGGGCATCGGTGTCGCGACGGTACACGAGGCGCAAGGTCGTACCGGGCTCCTGAGCCCGGTGCTCCGGCCGATCTTCCCCGGCGCGCTCGTCGCCGGCACCGCCGTGACGGTCAGCATCGCGCCGGCCGACAACTGGATGCTGCACGTCGCCGTCGAGCAGTGCCGCGAGGGCGACATCCTCGTCGTCGCGCCGACCTCGTACAGCGACGCGGGCTACTTCGGCGAGCTCCTCGCGCGTTCGCTGATCAATCGCCGGGTGCGGGGACTGGTGATCGACGCCGGCTGCCGCGACATCCGCGAGTTGACCGAGCTCGGGTTTCCGGTCTGGTCGAAGGCGGTGTTCGCGCAGGGCACCGTCAAGGAGACGATCGGCTCGGTCAACGTGCCGATCGTCTGCGCCGGGCAGCTGGTCAACGCGGGGGACCTGGTCGTCGCCGACGACGACGGCGTGGTGGTCGTGCCGCGGGACCACGCGAGCGATGTCGCCGGGCTCGCGGTCGCGCGCGAGGAGAAGGAGGCGCGCACGCGCGAGCGCCTCGTCGCCGGGGAGCTCGGTCTCGACATCTACGACATGCGCCAGCGGCTGATCGCCAAGGGACTGGTCCACGAGCCCGAAGACGGCACGTCCGGCGGATGAGGCAGCGCGCCGTACCCGCGACGTTGATGCGCGGCGGCACCTCGCGCGGACTGTACATCCGCGCCGCCGACCTGCCGGCCGACGCCGCCCGCCGCGACGCGGTGCTGTTGGCCGCGATGGGCTCCCCGGACCCGCGCCAGATCGACGGCGTGGGCGGCGCCCGTCCCTTGACCAGCAAGGTCGCGGTGCTCTCGCCGTCGACCCGCGACGACGCCGACATCGACTACCTGTTCCTGCAGGTGTCGGTGAACGCGGCGAGCGTCAGCGCCGTGCAGAACTGCGGCAACATCCTCGCGGGTGTCGGCCCCTGGGCGATCGAGCACGGCCTGGTCGACGCGCGCGACGGCGAGACCGACGTCGCCATCCACATGGTCAATTCCGCCGGCGTGGCCGTCGCCACCGTGTGCACGCCCGGCGCGGAGGTCGACTACGAGGGCGACGCGCGCATCGACGGCGTGCCGGGCACGGCCGCTCCGGTGTCGCTCGCCTTTCTCGGCATCGCCGGCGCCACCTGCGGGGCGCTCCTGCCCACCGGCAGCGCGCTCGACGTCGTCGACGGCATCGAGCTGACCTGCATCGACAACGGCATGCCGGTGGTGCTGATGCGCGCCGAGGATCTCGGCGTGACGGGGCACGAGTCACCGGCCGAGCTGGAGGCGAACGCGAGCCTGAAGGCGCGTGTCGAGGCGTTGCGGCTCGCGGTCGGACCGCGCATGAACCTCGGTGACGTCGCGTCCGAGTCGGTGCCGAAGATGTGCCTGATCGCCGCGCCCGCGAACGGCGGGGCGATCTCGACGCGGAACTTCATCCCGCACCGCGTGCACGAGGCGATCGGCGTGCTCGGCGCGGTCAGCGTCGCCACCGCCTGCGTGCTGCCCGGCACGGTGGCGAGCGGGCTCGCAAAGATCGATTCCACGTCGGAGCCGATCCCGGTCGAGCACCCGAGCGGCGCGTTCGAGGTCGCGCTGGAGCTCGACGCCGACGCACGCGTCACGCGCTCGGCCCTGCTCCGCACCGCGCGCAAGCTGTTCACGGGCGAGGTGCACGTGCCCGACCACCTCTTCGGCGAGAGCGCCCCGTGATCATCGACTGCCACGGCCACTACACCACCGCGCCCGAACCGCACCAGAGCTACCGCGAGGGCCAGATCGCCCGGCTCGGCAAGCCCGAGCTGCCGGCGCCGGACTACGGCGCGATCGACGACGACCAGATTCGCGAGTCGATCGAGAACAATCAGCTCAAGCTGCAGCGCGAGCGCGGCGCGGATCTCACGCTGTTCTCGCCGCGCGCCTCGGCGATGGGGCATCACGTCGGTGACGAGCGCACCAGCCTCGACTGGTCCCGCGCCTGCAACGACCTGATTCGCCGCGTCTGCGACCTGTACCCGGACAACTTCTCCCCGGTCTGCCAGCTGCCGCAGTCGGCCGGTGTCTCGCTCGAGGGCTCCGCCGCCGAGCTGGCGCGCTGCGTCGAGGAAATGGACTTCGTCGGCTGCAACCTCAACCCCGACCCCTCGGGCGGGCACTGGACGTCGCCGCCCCTGACGGATCGCCACTGGTACCCGCTCTACGAGCGCCTGGTCGAGCTCGGCGTGCCGGCGATGATCCACGTCTCCGCCTCCTGCAACCCGAACTTCCACGCCACCGGCGCCCACTACATCAACGCCGACACCACCGCCTTCATGCAGTTCACCCAGGCGGACCTGTTCACCGACTTTCCCGACATCCGTTTCGTGATCCCGCACGGCGGCGGCGCGGTGCCCTACCACTGGGGGCGCTATCGCGGACTCGCCGACATGCTGGGCCGACCGCCGCTCGCCGGTCACGTCATGAACAACGTGTACTTCGACACCTGCGTCTACCACCAGCCGGGCATCGACCTGCTGTTCGAGGTGATCCCGTCTAGAAACATCCTGTTCGGCTCGGAGATGGTCGGCGCCGTGCGCGGCATCGACCCGGAGACCGGCCGGTACTTCGACGACACCAAGCGCTACATCGACGCGCTCGACGTGGCCGACGCGATCAAGGCGGACGTGTTCGAGCACAACGTGCGCCGCGTCTACCCGCGCCTCGACGCCGCGCTGAGGAGGGCCGGACGGTGAGCGCGGCGTTCGAGATGGATGCGGACTGGCTGCCGTTCCACCCCTCGCCCTCGGTGCCCGCCTACCGCCCGCCCGCGGGGGCCGTCGACGCGCACTGCCACGTGTTCGGGCCGGGCGACGAGTTCCCGTTCGCCCCGGAGCGGAAATACACCCCCTGCGACGCGTCGAAGGCCGCGCTCCGGGCGCTCCGGGGGCGGCTCGGGTTCGCGCGGAGCGTGATCGTGCAGGCGACCTGTCACGGCGCCGACAACCGGGCCATGGTCGACGCGCTCGCGCACTCCGACGGAACCGCCCGGGGCATCGCGACGGTGCGTCACGACATCGCGGACGAGGCGCTTCACGCGCTCGACGCCGCGGGCGTCCGGGGCGTGCGCTTCAACTTCGTCAAGCGCCTCGTCGACGCCCTGCCGCACGACGAGCTCGCCACGATCGCCGAGCGCGTGGCGCCGCTCGGCTGGCACGTGGTCATCTACTTCGAGGCCCCCGACCTCGTCGAGCACCGCGACTTCTTCACCTCGCTGCCGACGCCGGTGGTGTTCGATCACATGGGCCGGCCCGATCTCTCGAAGCCGGCCGACGGGCCGGAGTTCGACGCCTTCGCGGCGCTCCTGGACGACAACGCCACGTTCTGGAGCAAGGTGACCTGTCCCGAGCGATTGTCGGTCACGGGGCCACCGCGCTACGACGACTTCGTGCCGTTCGCCCGACGGCTGGTCGAGACCTTCCCCGAGCGCGTGCTCTGGGGCAGCGACTGGCCGCACCCGAACCTCCAGAGCCACATGCCCGACGACGCCACGCTCGTCGACATGATCCCGCGCATCGCCCCGAGCGAGACCCTGCAGCGACGGCTCCTGATCGACAATCCCGTGACGCTCTACTGGAACGAGGAACTCGCATGACCAAGGTCGTGCTCGCGGGCGCCGGCGCGTTCGGACTCAAGCATCTGGACGGCATCCGCGACATCGAGGGTGCCGAGGTCACGGGCCTCGTCGGCCGTCGTCTCCAACCGACGAAGGAGGTGGCCGCGCGTTACGGCATCGAACGCGTCGCCACCGATCTGGACGAGGCGCTCGGCTGGCCGGACGTCGACGCGGTGATCCTCGCCACCCCGACCCAGATGCACGCCGATCAGGCGATCGCCTGCCTGGAGGCGGGCAAGCACGTGGAGATCGAGATCCCGCTGGCCGACTCGCTGGCGGACGCCACCCGCGTGGCCGAGGCGCAGCGGCGCACCGGCAAGGTCTGCATGGTCGGGCACACCCGACGGTTCAACCCTTCCCACCAGTGGATCAACCACCGCATCCGCGAGGGCTCGCTCGCGATCCGGCAGATGGACGTGCAGACCTACTTCTTTCGGCGCGAGAACATGAACGCGCTCGGCGAGCCGCGCTCCTGGACCGATCACCTGCTCTGGCACCACGCGGCGCACACCGTCGACCTGTTCCAGTACCAGGTGGGCGAACGGGTGACGATCGCCAACGCGGTGCAGGGGCCGGTGCACCCCGAGCTCGGCATCGCGATGGACCTGTCGATCCAGATGAAGACGACGGGCGGGGCGATCTGCACGCTGTCGCTGTCGTTCAACAACGACGGGCCGCTCGGTACCTTCTTCCGCTACATCGGCGACACCGGCACCTACATCGCCCGTTACGACGATCTGGTGGACGGCCGCGAGGAGGCCATCGACGTGTCGTCCGTCGACGTCTCGATGAACGGCATCGAGCTGCAGGATCGCGAGTTCCTCGCCGCCATCGCGGAGAAGCGCGAGCCGAACGCGTCGGTGCACGACGTGATGGCGTGCTACGAGGTGCTGCATCGACTGGAGGAGCAGCTCGCCGGGCGATCGGACGAGGGCGCCGGTACCATCACCTCCGGCGCGGGGACGGGCGCCGGAAAGCTCGCGCCGTGAGTCGCACTCGCACCCAGGTCGTCATCGTCGGCGGCGGACCGTCGGGGCTCCTGCTGTCGCACATCCTCGACAAGGAGGGCATCGACAGCATCGTGCTCGAGCACCGACCGCGCGAGTACGTCCTCGCGCGCATTCGCGCGGGCGTGCTGGAGGCGGGCACCGTGCAGCTCCTGCGCGACTACGGCCTGGCCGAGCGGCTCGACGCCGAGGGCAGCGTGCACGACGGCACCGGCATCGCCTGGGCCGGCCGCGAGCACTTCACCATCGACATCCTCCGTCACACCGGCAAGGCGCTGCACGCGTTCGGCCAGACCGCGATCACCGAGGAGCTCTACAAGGCGCGCGACCGGGACGGCGGCGTCATCGTCGAGGAGGCCCTGGACGTCATGCTGCACGACCTGGAGAGCGGCGCCCCGTACGTCACCTACGAGAAGGACGGCGAGCGACATCGCGTCGACGCCGACCAGATCGCCGGCTGCGACGGCTTCCACGGCGTCAGCCGCCGCTCGATCCCGGACTCGGTGCTCCGTACCTGGGAGCGCACCTACCCGTTCGGCTGGCTCGGCGTCATGTCGCGCACCGCCCCGGTCGGCGAGATCATCTACGCCAACCACCCAGACGGGTTTGCGATGTGCTCGCAGAGGAACTCGCGGCTGAGCCGCTACTACGTGCAGTGCCCGGCGGACGACGAGGTCGAGAGCTGGAGCGACGACCGCTTCTGGGACGCCTTGACGACCCGACTCGGGCCGGACATCGGCGATCGCGTCGAGACCGGTCCGTCGATCGAGAAGTCGATCGCGCCGCTCCGGAGCTTCATCGCCGAGCCCATGCGGTTCGGCTCGCTGTTCCTGGTCGGGGATGCCGCCCACGTCGTGCCGCCGACCGGCGCCAAGGGCCTGAACCTCGCGGTCTCGGACGTCCACTACCTGTCGCGCGCGCTGATCGCCCATCACCGGGAGGGCAGGAGCGACGGGCTCGAGCGCTACTCCGACACCGCGCTGCGGCGCGTCTGGGCATCGACGAAGTTCTCGTGGCGGTTCACCTCGCTCCTGCACCGCTTCCCCGACCAGAGCGAGTTCGACCAGCGCATGCAGGAAGTCGAGCTCGGCTTCCTGCGCGACAACGAGCCGGAGCAGGCGTCCGTCGCTCACCAGTACGTCGGACTGCCGTACTGATGCGGACACGCCGACCGCCCGCATCCCGCAGGACCCCGGTGGTCCGTCTCGCCCGGCTCGGCGGTATCGGCGAGGCGGACCACTGATGCCTCATCCCGACCTGATCGCCCACGCCGAGCAGACCCGCCGGGACGTGATCGAGCTCGCCCCGGGCATCTGGACGGCGGTCGGGTTCGCGGCCTCGAACGTGCACCTGATCGAGGGCCGCCGCAGCGTCACGATCATCGACACGAGCGAGTCGACGGCGGCGGCGCGCGACATCCGCGCCGAGTTCGCGAAGCTGACCGACAAGCCGGTCGGGCGGATCGTCTACACCCACGGGCACCGCGACCACGTCTCCGGGGCGAGCGAGTTCTCCGACGGATCGGTGCCGATCCTCGCGAGCCACGCCTTCGACTCGGATCTCGTCGACGTCGGCTCCGCCGTCGGCGAGCCCGCGATCCTGCCGAGAAAGGCGCTCGGACGGCGCACGCTCGCGCAGTTCGGGTTCGGGCTCGACCCGCGCGAGCGCGTCAGCCTCGGCTGCGGGCCGGGCGAGCGGCCCCTCGACGGCCTCGGCGCGGGCTTCCTGCCGCCGAGCGAGCGGGTCACCGGAGAGCGCGACGTCGACCTCGACGGGGTCGCCGCCCGACTGCTGTTCGCACCGGGCGAGACCGCAGACCACATGGTCGTCTGGCTGCCCGATACGCGGGTACTGTTCAGCGGCGACAACTGGTATCACGCGTTCCCGAACCTCTACGCGATCCGCGGCACGCCGTACCGGGACTTCGCCGCCTGGGCCGCGTCGCTCGGCAAGCTCGCGGCGCTCGACGCCGAGGTGCTCGCACCGGGCCACACCCGACCGGTCGTCGGTGCGGCGGGGGTGCGCGAAGTGCTGGAGACGACTCGCGGGGCGATCCTGCACGTCATGCGGAGCACCGCCGGCGGCATGGACGCGGGCCTATCCCTCGACGACATCGCGGCGAGCGCCGGACTGCCCGCGGAGCTGGCCGACAAGCCCTGGCTGAAGAGCCTCTACGGCCGGCCCGACTGGTCGGCGCGCGCGTTCGCCACCGGCACGCTCGGCTGGTATGACGGCAACCCCACCCACCTCGGCACGCTCACGAGCCTCGCTCGCGCGCGCCACGTCGCCGAGCTCGCCGGTGGCGTGACCGCGCTCGTCGAGCGCGCGCGCACGACCGACGACCTGCAGTGGCGGCTCGAGCTCTGCGATCACCTGATCGCCCTCGGCGAGCCGGCCGAGGCGCTGAAGGCCGACGCGATGGAACGGCTCGCGGACGGGGAGATCAACGCCACCGCGCGCAACACCTACCTGTGGGAAGCGAAGCGGCTGCGCGGGACGCTCGACGGATGAACGACGATCGCCCTGTCGGCCGCTCCGCCGGACCCCTGCTGGGCAAGTCCCCGGCGCGGCTCGCGGTCCGGTCCGTGAGCCAGCCTGCGGATCAGCCCGTGGGCAGCCCCGCGGGCCGCTCCGTCGACCGGCGGCTGGCCGACGCGCTCGCGGCGGGCTTCGTCGTCGTGATCCTGCTCCACGCGGCGGCGGGTCCCCTCAGCGAGTTCGCCCGCTGGCTCGTCGAGGTCACCACGCCGGGGTTCGACGAGCTGTCGCGTCGCGATCAGCGCCTGCTCCTGAAGGTGCACCCCGCCGGCGTCACGTTCAAGGCGTTCGAGCGCGGCTTCCTGCTGCCGACCGGGCTGATCCTCGGTCTGCCGCTCCTGTTCTCGTTCGCGATCAACCTGCTGACCCTGCACGACGAGCGCCGCTTCCGCTGGCTGAACCGCACGCTGACGGTGGTGGCACTGGTGACGTTCAGCCTCTGGGTGGTGAGCCTGTTCGCCACCGACGGCGGCCTGCTGCCGAGCGCCCGCGGCATCGACTTCGTGCTGTTCCCGGTGGCGACCCTGCTGACGCTCTACCTGACCTGGCGACTGTTCGGGGCGTTCATCGTCGTGTTCTGCGTGTTCTGGATCGTCTACTTCTTCGTGCGCGGCTACCTGCCGGCGTGGACCGGCATTCTCGCCGGTTCCGACTCCACCGCCGCGCAGAGCATGCGTTCGATGGTGCTGAACTTCTGGTCGCAGACCGGCGGCATGTTCGGCCAGCCCCTGCAGGTCGTCTCGGGCAACGTGCTGGTGTTCATCGTGTTCGGCGCGGTGCTGATGGCGTCCGGCGCGGGCGCGCTGCTGATGAAGATCGCCAACCGGATGACCGGCGGCCTGATCGGCGGGGCGGCGCATGCGGCCGTGGCGAGCTCGGCGCTGTTCGGGACGTTGAGCGGGGCGGCGATCTCGAACGTCGTCTCGACCGGCGTCATGACGATCCCGGTGATCAAGCGCTCGGGGTTCAGGCCGGCGTTCGCGGCCGCGGTGGAGGCCGCGGCGTCCACCGGCGGGCAGGTCATGCCGCCGGTCATGGGCGTGGTGGCCTTCTTCGTCGCCGGGCAGATCGGGCTCGAATACCGCTACATCGTGGTGGCCGCGATCGTACCGGCAGCGTTCTTCTACGTCGGCGTGTTCATGACGGTCTACTTCGAGGCGCGGCGCCGGGGCATCGGCCGTCTGTCCCCCGCGGAACGTCCGCCCCTCGACGCCCGCGAGCTGTTCCGGTGCCTCGTGTTCGTGCTGCCGCTCGGCACGCTCTGCTGGCTGCTGTTCGCGCAGCCCTCGGTACCCAAGGCAGGCTTCTACGGCTTCGTCGTCGCGCTGCTCTGCGCGCTCGTGCTGTTCCCCGCGTTCCGCTCGCGGGCGAAGCTCTACCGGGCGTTCGTCGACGCCGGCCGGATGAGCGCGGGCATCGTCATCATCGTCGCGGCGATCGGGCTGATCGTCGGGCTGATCCAGGTGTCGGGGTTCTCGGGCAGGCTCGCGCTGCTGCTCGCCCAGCTCGCCGACGGTCCGCTGCCGCTCGTGCTCGTCGTCGTCGCGCTGGGCTCGATCGTGCTCGGCATGGGACTGCCGCCGGGGGCCACCTACTTCATCATCGTCATCGCGCTGTCCTCCGGGATCGACGCAGTCGGCATCGCACCGTTGACGCTGCACCTGTTCGTGGTGTTCTTCGCCGTGATCTCGACCGTGACGCCACCGGTGGCGCTCGCCGCGTTCGCCGCCGCGCCGATCGCCGGGGCGAGTCCGATGCGCACCGGTGTCGAGGCCGCCCGCCTGTCGCTCGCCGGGTTCATCATCCCGTTCGTGTTCGTCTACCACCCGGCCGTGCTCTACAAGCTGCAGGTGCTGTTCGAGTGGTTCGGCGCGGAGGCGCCCGATTCCTCCGCGATGATCGACATCTCCTCGGTCGGCTGGGGTGATCTCGGCTGGATCGTGCTCGCCTTCACGCTCGCGATGTGGCTGCTGACCTCGGCGCTCACGGGTTTCGAGAGGTACCGCCTCTACCTGTTCGAGCGCGTGCTCCGCATCGTCGCGGGCGTGGCCGTGCTCGTGCCCGACGTGCGTGTCGCGCTTCCGGCCCTGGTCGCGTGCCTAGTGCTGATCGTCATCCACCGCTTCGGCGGAGAACGTTCGTCCACCGACCCGGCCACCTTCTCCTGACGGGCGCGACGCCCGCTCCCGACCGACCCGATACTTGCCCCCGATACTCACCCCCGAAACCGACCGCAACCCAGACCAAGGAGTGTCCGAACGATGCACAAGACCCTGATCGCGGCGAGTGCCGCCCTCGTCCTCGCGAGCCCCCTGCGTGCCGACGAGGTCACGCTGAAAATGGCGACGATCGCGCCGAGCCTCGGTGCGGCGATCTCGATGTCGACCTTCGCCAACATCGTCTCCGACAACCTCGACGACATCGACATCGAGGTGTCCGGCGGAGGCGCGGCGACGCTGCACATGGTCGAGGTCGCGCGCGGCAACCTGGACCTGTCGATGACCTCGCCGGTGATCTACAACCTGATGGCCGGTGGCAAGGCGATGTACGCCGGCACGCCCGACGCGCCGGCGCTCGCGGAGAACCTCCGGCTCCTGATGTGGTACCCGTACGGCGCCTACCACTTCGCGGTGCGCGACGGCAGCGACATCATGACGCTCGACGACATCGAGGGCGCCTCCGTGTTCCTCGGCCCGCAGGGCGGTGGCGCGTACAACGCCGCCCGGGGATGGATCGAGGCGACCACGGGTCTCGTCGCGGGCGAGGACTACGAGGCCATCAAGGCCAACTGGCAGACCGGCTTCCAGTCCTTCCTCGACGACAAGATCGACGTCTACGTCAACGGCTGCCTCGATCCCTGCGGCCAGTTCATCCAGTTCACCGAGACCGAGGACCTGCGCTTCATCGGACCGGAGCAGGCCGAGGGCGAGGCGGTGGACCAGTTCCTCGGCCCGTTCCGCTACGCCGCCACGATCGATGCCGGCCTGTACGCCGGGCAGAAGAACGACGCGGCCGTGAACTCCTTCGACACCGCCGTGGGCATCGGCGTGCGCAGCGATCTCGACGAGGACACGGTCTACCGGATCACCAAGGCGTTCTGGGAGAACATCGGGCAGGTGAGCTCTGATGCGCCGTGGGCGAAGGCGCTCGACGTCGCCTACGCGCCGGTCGAGCGCGGCATGCTGGCGCTGCACCCCGGCGCGGCGCGGTACTACGCCGAAGCGGGCGCGAAGTAGCCCGGTGGCGGGCATGAGGATCGCGTTGACGGGAGGTGCGAGCGGCATCGGTGCGGCGCTGCTCCCGAAGCTCGCCGCCGCCGGGCACCGGGTCACCGCGTTCGACGTGGCGCGACCCGACGAGCCGCTGGATCATTGGGTCGAGACCGAGCTCGGCGATCCGGCGGCGATCGACGCGGCCGTCGCGGCGGCCGTGGCGATCGTCGACGCCGACGGGCCGTTCGACGCGCTGATCAACAACGCCGGGCTCCCGCCGCGCGAGGGTCTGGCCGCGCGCGTGCTCGCGGTCAACTTCCTCGGGTTCCGGCGGTTCCTCGACGGCATGCTCGACACGCTCGCGTCGGGCGGCGCGATCGTCAACACCGCCTCGCGCGCGGGTGCCTTCTGGCGCGACAACCTCGACGAGATCCGGGCGTTGACGGCACTCGGCTCGATCGACGAGCTCGACGCGTTCGTCGCGGCCCGCGGCATCGATCACGTGCGCGCCTACAACCTCTCCAAGGAGGCGATGATCGTGCAGACGATCGCGCGGACCGAGGAGATGATCGGACGCGGGCTCCGCATGAACTCGGTCAGCCCGGCCGCCGTCGACACCGGCATCCTCGGCGACTTCCGGAGCGCCTTCGGGGATCGGATGGCGCGGAACGTCGCGCGTGCCGGACGCCCCGGCAGCGCCGAGGAGGTGGCCGACGTCATCGCCTTTCTCGCCTCGCCCGGGAGCGCGTGGCTGAAGGGCGTGGACATCACCATCGACGGCGGCATGTCGGCGATGGCGGCGAGCGACGCGATGGAGCTGCCTGGCAGGGCGGAGCGGGGGGAGGGTGCGTCGAGCGGTGCGAACGGTGCGGGCGGCGCCGACGGGGCCGTCCGAACCGCCGGCGAGGACGCGGCGAACGGTGCCGGTCCGGCATGAGGAAACTCCGCAACATCCTGTTCGTCATGTACGACCAGCTGCGTCACGACTACCTCGGCTGCGCCGGTCATCCGACACTCGCCACGCCGCACTTCGACCGACTCGCGGCGAAATCCCTCCGCTTCACCGACTGCTACGTGCAGTCACCGGTCTGCGGCGCGTCGCGGATGTCGTTCTACACCGGGCGCTACGTGCACAGTCACGGTGCGGCCTGGAACAACTTCCCGCTGAAGGTCGGCGAGATGACGCTCGGCGATCACCTGCGGGCGAACGGCATGGACAGCCACCTCGTCGGCAAGACGCACATGAAGGTGGACGACGCCGGCATGGAACGTCTCGGGATCAGCCGTGACGGGGTGATCGGCGCGCGCGTCGCCGAGTGCGGGTTCGACGTGTTCGAGCGAGACGACGGTCTCTGGGGACGGGGGCCGGACGGCTTGTACGATCGGAGGCGCTCGCCGTACAACGCCCACCTGAACGCGCGCGGCTACGGCGGCGACAACCCGTGGCACGACTTCGCCAACGCGGGCGTGGACGAGCGCGGCGAGATGGCGAGCGGTTTCGCGATGGTCAACGCCGGCCGCGCGGCCAACATTCGCGAGGAGGACTCCGAGACGCCGTGGCTGACCTCGCGCGCGATCGACTTCCTCGACACCCCGGGCCGCGACGACGCGCCGTGGCTCTGCCACCTGTCGTACATCAAGCCGCACTGGCCCTACATCGTGCCGGCTCCCTACCATGCGCTCTACACGCCCGACGACGTGGTGCCGGTCAACCGGAGCGATGCCGAGCGCGTCGACCCGCACCCGGTCCACGAGGTCTTCATGGACAACGTCATCGGCCGCTCGTTCCGGGGCGAGGGCGTGAGGGACACCGTCGTCACCGCCTACATGGGTCTGGTCAAGCAGTGCGACGACCAGTTCGGACGACTGCTCGATCACCTCGAGGCGAGCGGACGGATGGACGACACGATGATCGTCGTGACGTCCGATCACGGGGACTACCTCGGCGATCACTGGCTCGGGGAGAAGGACCTCTTCCACGCGCCGTCGGTGCGCGTGCCGCTGATCGTCTTCGACCCGCGCGCGGAAGCCGACGCGACGCGCGGCACCACCTGCGGCGTGCTGACCGAGAGCATCGATCTCGCCGCGACCTTCGTCGACGCGATCGGCGGCGAGGTACCCGATCACATCCTCGAGGGGCGCTCCCTGCAACCTTGGCTGCACGGCGAGGCGCCACCCTGGCGCGACTACGCCGTCAGCGAGTACGACTACTCCGCGACGCCGATGGCGGCCCGCCTCCGAATCGCGCCGAAGGAGGCGCGGCTGTTCATGATCGCCGACGAGCGCTACACCTTCACGCACGCCGAGGGCGGCTTCCGGCCCATGCTGTTCGATCGGCGGGAGGACCCCGACGAGCTCCATGACCTCGGCGCGGATCCGGCCTCCGCGGACGTGATCGCGCTGATGCGGGAGCGGCTGGCCGCATGGGCGCGCCGCCCGTCGCAACGCACCACCCGCTCGGACGTCGACATCCTCGGCATGCGCGGCGCGTCGCGTCGCAAGGGCGTGCTGCTCGGCGTGGTCGACGGCGGCGACGTCGATCCCGAGCTGATGGCCGCCTACACCGGGCCGCCACCCTCCCGTCCGCCGCCGTGCGACGAGCCCGGCGACGAGCCGGAGAGTCGATAGAATGCAACCCTGTCGCCGAGCGGCGACGCATCGGAGTACCTGACGATGTCCGTTTCCCATCGAACACCCCCCGTCGAGACCGACGGCATCGACAAGGCTGTCGTCACCGATCTCTGGATCGACGGTAGCGCCCGCGAGGCGTCGGACGGCGCCACCTACTCGATCCACAATCCGGCGCGGCCGACCGAGCTGGTCGGGCACGCGGCGAGCGCGACCGTCGACGACGTGGACGCCGCGGTCCGTGCGGCGCATGCCGCCTATCGCGGCTGGTCCGCACTCTCCTACGCCGAGCGCGCCGAGCGGCTGAACCGGATCGCCGAGGCGCTGGTGGCCGACGAGGAGGACGTGGCGCGCCGCTCGCGACTGTTCTGCCGCGAGCACGGCAAGATCCTGAAGGAGACCCTGCTCGAGATCACGCGCCTCGGGGACCGCTTCCGTCAGAGCGCCGCCTACGCCGAGCGGCTCGCGAGCGACGAGCGCGTGTCGGGTCCGCCGTTCGACACGATCGTCACCCGCCAGCCGCGTGGTGTCGCCGCGCTGGTGGTGCCGTGGAACTGGCCGCTGTCGATCCTCGGCGCGAAGCTTCCGCAGGCCCTGATGGCGGGCAACACCGTGGTGGTCAAGCCGTCGCGGAACTCGGCGCTGGCCCCGGCGCAGACGCTGCACCGCATCGCCGCTCTGCTGCCCCCCGGCGTCGTCAACGTGCTGACCGGTTCCGCCTCGGCGATCGGCGATGCGCTGATCGCTCATCCGCTCGTGCGCTACGTGAACTTCACCGGTTCCGTCGACGTCGGTCGGCACGTCATGAAGGTCGCGGCGGACAACCTGACGCCGGTCACGCTCGAACTCGGTGGCAACGACGCGGCCATCGTCTGCGCGGACGCGAAGCTCGACGAGGCGGCCTTCCTGCGCATGTACCTCGGTGCGTTCATGAGCTCGGGCCAGGTCTGCATGGCGCTGAAGCGGCTGTACGTGCACGCGTCGCGTCACGACGAGGTGGTCGACGGCCTGACCGCGACCTGCGAGCGCATGATCGTCGGCGATGGTCTGCTCGAGGAGACGGACATGGGACCGCTGAACAACGCGAAGCAGCTGAAGGTCGTCACCGACATGATCGAGCAGGCGCGCGCGGCCGGCTGCGAGGTGCGCGAGTGCGGGCAGGTGCCCGACGAGGCGCTGTACGCCGACGGGTACTTCCAGAAGCCGACGCTTGTCCACCGGCCGGATCCCGCGCTCGACATCGTCCGCGAGGAGCAGTTCGGACCGGCCCTGCCGATCCTCTCGTTCGACACCGAGGACGAGGCGGTCGCGCAGGCCAACGACAGCCGCTTCGGCCTGTGCTCGTCCGTCTGGACCGAGGACCCCGAGCGCGCCGTCGCGCTCTCCCGGCGGCTGGAGGCGGGGTTCACGTATCTCAACGCCCACGGCCCGGCGGCACAGGACGGTCGCGCGCCGTTCGGCGGGTTCAAGCATTCCGGCATCGGACGGAACCTCGGCTACGAGGGCGTCATCCAGTTTCAGGGCTACCACTCGATCTCGGCGCCGTCCGGCTGGTTCGGTTGACGCGGCCGCGGCGGACGTGGACCGATCGCGACGGTGGCGTCCGGGAAGTCCGCGGCCATGCACGCACTCGCCTCTGGCTCTCCCGCGAACTCGGCCGCACGTGACCGACGCGGTGCGCTCGTCGCTCCGTCGGCCGTTCGCGCGGTGCTGATGAGTGCCGCCTTCGGAGTCGCGGCCCTCGGGACGAGTGCCGACGCCTTCGCGAAGGATCCGAGCCTGTCCTACTTCATGGGTCTCGGTCATCAACCGGAACCTCGCCAACGGCGTCGTCGATGCCGTCGCGATCGACCCTTCGGCGATCCGCTCGTTCAAGCTGTTCGACGTCGGGAGCTTCGTGACGACCTGGTACCCGGGCTCGGGCAGCGCGTTCGTGCTGCTGATGAACCGCCAGGTCTACGACGGTCTGTCGGACGAAGAACGCGGTTGGGTCGACGAAGCCTCGGGCGAGTGGCTGTCGACGAGCGGCGGCGAGGTCTACGGCAAAGCGGCCGCGGGCGGCATCGCGGTGGCGCGCGAGTCGGGGCTGGAGATCATCGATCTGGGCGCCGACGAGAAGGCGCGCTTCGAGGCGGCCATCGCGGACGCGCTCGGCGAGTTCGAGGCGTCCGACGTCGCCGACGGGATGACCGGCGGCGACGTGATCTCGCTGATGAGGGGTGACTGACATCGGTCCGCGCGTGACGTCGCCCGTCGCCCGTCGCTCTCGCATCGCGCGACGTGCCTGACGCGCCGGGCGATGCACCGGGCGATGCACCGGGCGATGCACCGGGCGGCGTGCCGGACACCGGGCCGCCGAGCAACGCACCGTCGGGCAACGCACCGCCGGGCCGCGAACCGCCGGGCGGTGCGTTGCCGGATCACGGTCCGGACGGCACCTGATGCGGCGTCTCGCCGAGCGGCTGCTCGACGCCGCCGTTACGCTGGGTGCCGTCATCGGCGGCCTGGCGCTGTTCGCGCTGATGGCGCTCACCTGCGTGGCGGTGTTCGCGCGCGACGTGTCGAGCCGAAGGACGCACCCGAATGAGCCCCTTCGAGATCGGACTCGGCGGGTTCGCGTCGCTCGGCGTGCTGCTGATCCTGCGTCTGCCGGTCGGGCTCGCCGTGCTCGGCGTGGGCATGCTCGGGATCTGGCTGATCCGCCCGGCGGCGATGCTGCCGGTGGTGGCCAACGAGCTGTTCGGCGAGGCGTCGCGCTACGCGCTGACCATCCTGCCGCTGTTCATCCTGATGGGGAACCTCGCCGGCGTCTCCGGGATGGGCCGCGACCTCTACGACGCCGCCCACCGCTGGTTCGTGGTTCGGCGTGCTGATGGTCATCGTGCTGGAGATGGCCCTGATCTCCCCGCCGGTCGGGCTCGACGTGTTCGTGGTCGAGGGCATCGCGCCGGACGTGCCGATGGACACGATCTTCCGTGGCATCTGGCCGTTCTGGATCGCGATGCGGATCGCCGTCGTCGCGATCCTGTTCCTCCCCGACATCGCCCTGCTGCTGCCGGACACCATGTTCGGCGCGAGACGCTGAACGCCCATGCGCCTGTTCTCCGACCGTGACCGCCCCGTGCATCTCGGGCCCTTTCCGTTGGAGCGGCTCGAACGAGCCCGACGCCTGCCGCCGCTCGACGACGTGCCGCCGATGGCCGAGATCCCGATCGCGGACCCCGACGCGCCGACGTCGATCGTCAACGCGACGGGCGAGTACCAGAGCATGCTCGACGCGATCCGCGAGGGACTCGTGGCGCGCACGCCGTCGGCCTGCCCGGAAGATCCCCTCGAGCGCTCCGAACACCTGAAGGCGTTCGGGTACTTCAACGACGCCTCGATGGTCGGTGCGGGGCCGCTGGTCGACGGCGCGCGGTTGGCGGAACCGCGGCACAACGCAGGCATCGCGACGCTGGCCCAGACGCTCCGCACGCAGCAGACCAAGACGCTCGCCGCCGGCATCGACATGATCATGGCCGACCTGAAGGAATCGATGGAGGCGCCGCCCTCCGGCATCGAGTCGCACACGCACGCGCTCGTCTACCTGTACGCCTTCCCGCGCGACCCCGGGCGCGACGAGAGGGGTACCGACTGGCTGTACGCGGGCGAGCGTTCGGCGGCCACGCTGCAGCTCGTTCGCGCGAGCCTTCGCGCCAGCGAGACCGCGAGCGTCATCGCCAACTACCTGCGCGTGCTGGGCCATTCGGCGCGTGCGCACAGCTACACCAGCACCGACGTCGATCTGAACCGCCTGACGGTGGCCGCCGGGCTCGCCACCGTCGAGAACGGCGAACTGGTCAACCCGTACCTCGGCACGCGCTTCGGCGTCGCCGCCGTGACGACGACGTTCGAGCTCGTCCACGATCGACCGCTGGTGCCTCTCGCCGAGCAGCCGAGGCGGCGCACGCACGGCATCGCCTGGTGGAGTGGTCACGGCACCCGCGCGAGCCGCTTCACGCTCGATCCCTACGCCCGACGTCGCTATGCCGACGGGCCACACGCGTTCGAGACCCTGAAGCACGTCGACACGCCGACCACCTTCATCGACGAGCCGCGGGTGCCGCGGGTGCCCAAGCGCACCGACATGTTCGCCCGCGCGCAGTTCGGCGACATGGGCAAGGCGGTGCAGGCGGGTGCCACCGGCGGGCTCTACGTCCGCCGCGCGGCACCGTCGACTGCCCAGCGGCGTGCGCTCGGCGCGTTCGTGCCGATCCAGGACGGCACGGTCGCGCCCGGACCGTCGAGCGACGCGTCGGTCACGGATCCGGCGCGCGCCGCGGCGAACCTGAAGGCGACGGCCTACTTCCTCGGTGCCGATGCGGTCGGCCTGTCGCGCTGTCCCGACTGGACCTGGTACTCGCACGACGCGTCCGGCGAGCCGATCGAGCCGAGACACGGGCACGCCCTGTCGCTGATCGTCGATCAGGGGCACGAGACGATGGAAGGCGCGTCGGGGGACGACTGGATATCGGTCGCGCAGTCGATGCGCGCCTACCTCCGGTTCTCGCTGATCGGCGGCGTGCTCGCGAGACAGGTCCGGAACCTCGGCTTCGAGGCCCGCTCGCACACCGTGCTCGACGGCGAGGTGCTGCAACCGCCCTTGCTACTGCTCGCGGGGCTCGGCGAGGTGAGCCGCATCGGCGAGGTGATCCTGAACCCCTTCCTCGGCCCGAGACTCAAGTCCGGCGTTGTGACGATGTCGCTGCCGGTCGCCCACGACCGTCCGATCGACTTCGGCCTGCAGCGCTTCTGCGAGGGCTGCAACAAGTGCGCGCGCGAGTGCCCGAGCGGGGCGATCACGGCGGGCCCGAAGACCATGTTCAACGGCTACGAGATCTGGAAGTCCGACAGCCAGAAGTGCGCGACCTATCGCATCACCACCGAGGGCGGCGCGATGTGCGGGCGGTGCATGAAGACCTGTCCGTGGAACCTCGAGGGCCTGTTCGCCGAGGTGCCGATGCGCTGGGCGGCGATGAAGACGCCCGCGCTCGCGCCGATCCTGCAGAAGCTCGACGACGCCGCCGGGCGCGGCTCGCTGAACCCGGTCAAGAAGTGGTGGTGGGACCTGGAGCTCGCCGCCGACGGCGCCTACCGCCCCGCGGACAAGGTCAACGCGCGTTCGTTGCAGCCGGAGCTTGCGCTCGCGGCCGACGAGCAGACCCTCGCCGTCTACCCGGCGCCTCTCGCCCCTCACCCGTGGCCGTTTCCCGACCCGATGGAGCGCGAGAAGGGCATAGCCGCCTACCGCGCGATGGTGTCGCCCGCGGCCTACCGCGAACGTCTCGCGAACGGGGACGTCGAGTCGATCGCGCACCGCTACGACGCCACGCGGCTCGACCCCGCCATGTCGCCGGTCATGCGTCTCGTCGTCAACGCTGCCGAGCGCCTGTCCGACGGGGTCGTCAACTACGTGCTGGAAGCGCCGGACGGCGCACCGCTGCCGCCCTGGGAGGCGGGCTCCCACATCGACCTGGTGGTGGCGCCGGAGTACCTGCGTCAGTACTCGCTGACCGGCGATCCCGCCGACCGCTCCCGCTACGAGATCGGCGTGCTGCGGGAGGAGGTGGGCAAGGGCGGGTCCCGGCTCCTGCACCGCATCTTCGTGCCGGGACGACGCGTGTTCGCGTCACGGCCGATCAACCACTTTCCGCTTGTCGAGGGTGCCCCGTTCAGCGTGCTCGCGGGCGGCGGCATCGGCATCACGCCGATGATCGCGATGGCGTGGCGGCTGCACGCGCGCGGTCGCCCGTTCTCGCTGCACTACTCGGTCGGCACGCGCGCCGACGCCGCCTACGCCGAGCGTCTCGCCGCCGTGCCGTGGCGGACCAGCGCCCGGCTGCACGTCAGCGACGAGGGCACGCGGGTGTCGCTGCCGGCGGTGATGGCGGGATGCGCCGCCGGCACCCACGTCTACACCTGCGGCCCCGATGCCTACATGCAGGCGGTCATGACGGCCGCGGCGGAGGCCGGCGTGCCCGAGGAGGCCCGCCACCTCGAGTACTTTGCGGTGCCCGACGAGCCGCAGCGCACGAACGAGCCGTTCGTGCTTCGGCTGGCGCGCTCCGGACGGGACGTCCCGGTGCCGGCCGATCGAAGCGCCGCCGACGTGCTCAACGAGGTTGGCGTGCCGGTCGACGTCAAGTGCTCCGACGGCCTGTGCGGTGTCTGCGCCTGCACGCTGCTCGACGGCGACGTGGATCATCGCGACCACGTCCTGTCGGCGCGCGAGCGTGCCTCGCGGATCATCCTGTGTCGCTCGCGCGGGGCCGAGGCGGAGTCGGTGGTGACGATCGACCTGTGAGCGCGACGACCGGTACGCGGCGATCGATCGAGGGTGCCCGGACGCGGTGAGCGGTCGGCGCACCGCCGTCAGTGCGCGACGGGCTCCCGCCAGCCCGGGTCCAGCCGCTCGAGCATGCGCAGGTACGCCGGCCACTCCGGCAGCAGCACGTCCGCACCACCTTGCGACGCGCCGCTCGCCGCTCATCGTGACCGTCCGCGCCGGCGGACATGGGCGGTCCCGTGGACCTGGTGCTTCTCTTCACCAAGTCCTTCCAGTCGGATGACGCGATGGCCGCGATCGCTCCCGCGCTCGACGACGACACGGTCGTGCTCAGCTTGCAGAACGGGCTCGGCAACGCGGAGACGATCGTCTCCCGACCAGACCCTGCTTGCCTCCGGGGCCGGTCCTCGTCGCTGCCGAGCAGGGCGCCCGGGACGGGCTCCGACGGATCCGGCGCGCCGAGATGAGCCGAGGTCGGCGCGGTCCGCGGACCGGATCAGGGTCCGATCCGCGGACGGCACGCCGTCACGCGCGGACGATCAGTCCGTCGCGAAGCAGTAGAAGAGGCCGTCGCCGCCGGTGCCGCGCAGGTCCTCCAGGCCGCAGCCGCGCGAGCCGTGTGCCGAGTTCCACGAAGTCGGGGCGTCGCCGCCGCCGGTGCGGTCGTGGTGACCGACCATCGCCGAACCCGCGCCGTCGCTCGTCCAGTCGGCGCAGGCGTCGCCGATGTAGCGGCCGTTCGCGTCCGAGCCGGTCAGGATGTCGTGGCGGTTCGGCTGGTCGCCGCGGCCGTTGACGATCGCCCCGTTCTCGTCGAGCGACGTCTCCTTGTCGAGGTAGTTGTCGTCACCGTGCAACTGCTCGACGTCGTCGGCCACGAGCACGCCGCGGACGTTGTACCAGGGCCCCGAGCCGATCCGGTCGCGCGCGTCTTCCGCGTCGGTGGACAGGTAGGCGCGCCAGGTCTTGCCACCGACTCCGGCCGCCGTGGCGAGTGCGGTGCAGTGGGCGTCCGCACCGGCCAGGCCTCCGAGATCGGCACCGTTGCCGGGGTTGGCGCTGGTGATGAAGAAGCCGGGAGCATCGGCGGCGTCGGGGTCTTCCGTCAGCGCGGCGCAGCCGGCGAGTGCGGCCAGGGGTGTCGCCAGCAGCAGCAGGCGGGCGTGCGTCGGTCGTGTCGGCATGGTGTCGGTCGTCTCCGTGTCGTCGATGGTCCGTCCGGCTCGCGCGCGAAGTCCGCCGCCGGGTTCCCCGGGAACGCGTGCCCGGGTCGGGTGACATTGTGCAGTGAAACACTTGCGCGAATGCGCGGAATCGGTGCGATCCGCGACCGTGGGAACGTACAGGCGGGCGGTTGCGGCCGGCGAGGTGCGGCCGGCGAGGTGAGACCCATCGCGGCCGGGTGATGATCGGCCTGCCGGCGGCGGCTGACATCACGCGCGCTCCTACCTGCCGAACCCGCCGCCGTGATGCCGCACGCTCGCGTCGCGGAGTACCATGGGGCGATGCCTCGCAAACCCGCTTTCGGGCCCGAGTCGACTCCGGAGGAGCGGCCCGGGTCCTCGATGTCGAGCACGCAGCGCGCCTACCGCGAGCTGCGCGAGCGGATCATCCGTGGTCACATCGCCCCGGGCGAGCGGCTCAAGGTCGAGGGCCTGAAGGTGACGCTGCAGACCGGCGCTTCCCCGATCCGCGAGGCGCTGAGCCTGCTGACGTCCGATCAGCTCGTCGAACGCATCGATCAGCGCGGGTTCCGGGCGGCACCCGCCAGCGAGGCGCACTTTCGCGAGATCCTGAGCCTCCGCTGCCGGCTGGAGGGCATGGCGCTGACCACGAGCGTCGAACAGGGCGACGCGGACTGGGAGGAGCGGCTGGTGCTGGCCCACCACCGACTCGCGCAGGCGCACCGTTCCGACGCCGACATCGACCGCTGGGAAGCGCTGCACAAGGCCTTTCACCTGACGCTCCTGGACGCCTGTGGCTCGTCGATCCTGCTCCGCTTCTGCGAGCAGCTCTACGACCTGAACGTGCGCTACCGGTTCCTCGCCGGGCGCGCGACCGGATACGAGCGACGCGACGTCTCGCTCGAGCACGTGCGTATCCTGGAGACGGTCATCGCGCGCGACGCCGAGCTCGCCGCCCGGTGCCTGGTCGAGCACTACACCCGGACGGGCGACTTCCTCGGCGAGCGGTTCGCCTCACGGACGCCGGCTCTCGCGTGACGCCCGGCTCGCGCGCGACAGCACGAGATCGAAGTCGACTCTGAGGTAGTCGCCGTCGACGCGCCCGGACAGCGCGTACCCCGCGTCGGGAAAGGTGTCGGCCGCCATCCGCTCGTAGTGCATGACGAGGTCGTCGCGAACGCCGAACACGGTGTCCTCGTCGAGGTAGGGGTCGTCGTCCGGGAAGACCTCGGTGACGAGCGTCCGGAAGCCGGGAGCGGCGACGATGTAGTGCAGGTGCGAGGGGCGCCACGGGTGCCGACCGGTCGCCCGCAGGATGTCACCGACCGGACCGTCGGACGGCACCGTGTAGCTGACCGGTCGGACCGTCGTGAACGTGTAGCGTCCGTCCTCGCCGGTCGTGAACAGCGCGTGGAAGCTGTGTATGTGCCGCTCGGAGTCCTGCGAGGAATACAGGCCGTTCGGTGCCGTCTGCCAGACGTCTAGCGTGGCGCCCGCGATCGGCGCGCCGTCCGTGTCGAGCACGCGGCCGGCCACCAGCACCAGCTCGCCGTCGTCGCTGTCCTCTCCCATGTCGCTGCCCATCGATCGCGGGGGCGGATCGGACACGTGAAAGGGGCCGAGCACGCTCGAGCTCGTGCCGTTCGCGGGCGAGTGGATCATGTCGATCAGGGAGGAGAGCCCCAGCACGTCCGAGAGCAGCACGTACTCGTCGCGCTCGGGCGTCGTGATGCGTCCGGTGCGGCGCAGGAACTCCAGCCCCGTGTTCCATTCGTCGTGGGTCAGGCGGGTCTCGCGGGCGAACGCGTGCAGGTGACGGCTCAGGGACTCGAGGATCTCGCGGAGACGCGGGTCGGTGCCCTCGCCGAAATAGCCGAGGAAGACATCGGTGAGGTTGTCCGTGGTGACGTTGCGCATCGGGGTTTCCTGGCTATCTGAGTATCGCGGTGCTGAGTGCGGGGTAGCGGATCAGCAGGATCAGTACCGCGAGCATGACCAGCGCGAACGGCAGGGCACCGAGGAAGACGTCCTTCAGCGCGATCCGGTCGTCGTCGAGCGTGGACTTGATGACGAAGCAGCTGATGCCGAGCGGCGGGGTCAGCAGACCGATCTCCGCACCGACCACCGTGACGATGCCGAACCACACCGGGCTGAGCCCCAGCGGCTCGATCAGCGGCAGGAACAGCGGCACGACGATCAGGATGATCGAGGCGGTGTCCAGCAGCGTGCCGAGAAACAGCATCAGGCAGACGTAGAGGACCATCATCATCGCGAAGCTCAACTCGCGTCGCGCCATCATCTCCTCGAACTCGTTGGGAAGGCCCGCCAGTCCGAGCATGCGGCTGTAGATCGACGCGGCCGTGATCAGGAACAGGATCGCGGCGGTGATGTGCCCGGTCTCGAGCAGCGCGTCCCAGAAGGTGCGCAGCGTCATCCGACGACGCAGCACCGCGATCACCAGACCGAGCGCGGCGCCGGCCGCTCCCGCCTCGACCGGCGTCAGCCAGCCGCCGTAGATGCCGCCGAGCACCACGGCGATCAGCGAGACGAGCGGCAGGGTCTTGGCGACCATCGTGCGCCCGCTCATCGCGACGTCCTCCGCCATCTCGCGCCCGCCGCCGACCAGCCGGGGCGAGAGGCGCCCGACCGCGGCGATCGCGACGATGTACGCGACCGCGAGCATCAGCCCCGGCACGATGCCCGCGAGGAACATGTCCCCGACCGACTGCTCGGCGACGAAGGAATAGATGATCAGCATCGCCGAGGGCGGGATGATCATGCCGAGCACCGAGGACCCCGCGACCACACCGACGGCGAAGCGCGGGTGATAGTCGTAGCGCAGCATCTGCGGGACCGCGACCGTCGCGAACACCGAGGCGGAGGCGATGGACGAACCGGTGACCGCGGCGAACACGGCGTTCGCGCCGACCGTCGCCATGCCGATGCCGCCGGCGACCTTGCGGAACACGGCGTTCATGACGTCGTAGATGTCGCCGCCGAGGCCCGCCTTCGACACGATCAGACCCATGAACGTGAACAGCGGCACGGTGGCGAAGGTGTACTCCATGACGCTGTCGCTCAGCGCGATCTTCAAGAGGTTCATCGCCAGGTCGAAGTTGTCCCGCATCAGCCAGATGGAGACGAACGACACGACGCCGAGCGCGATCGGGATGTAGAGACCGAAGTAGATCAGGAAGACGATGGCCGCGACCGAGGCCATGCCGATCTCGAGCGGGCTCATCGCGGTTCGGCGGCCCGCGCCGTGCTCGTCGGCGCCGCCCCGCGCCCGAGCTCCGGGTCGAGCACCGTGTCGCCCTCGGCGCTCGCGAGCGCCGAGCCACGGTGCGGCGGGAAGATCACGCGCAGCACGAACAGCGCCGCACACAGCGTGGCGCTGGCGAAGATGACCAGCTTGATCGGCCACCACGGGGCGGTGAACACGCCCGGCACGCCGAAGTAGTCGCGCGTCTCCAGCATGTCCGTGAACTCCGGCCAGATCGCGATCGCCACGAGCGTCATGAACACGCACGAGACGATGTTGACGATCCGTCGAAGCAGGCGCGAGACGCGTGGCCAGCGGTTGCCGACGACGAGGAGAAAGCCGTCGGAGCGGGTCAGCCGGCCGACCCGTACCACGTCGGGGAGCTGCAGGAAGACGATCAGCACCATCGAGAACTGCACCACCTCGACCGCACCCATGAACGGCGCGTGGAAGACACCGCGCGCGACCACGTCGTAGTTGACGAGGACCACCAGCGCGAGCACGACCAGGGTGCCCGCCGTGTTGGCGACGACGGCGATGCCGTCGACCACGCGCCGCACGGCTCGCAGGGGGGCCAGGGCGGCACCCGAAGGTACCGCCTCGCTCGCGGCCGGTTCGCGTTCGCCCGCCACTCCCGGCCCCTCAGTCGAGCTCGGCGGCCCAGTCGCGCACGGGCTCGAAGCCCGCGTCGGCGAGCTTCGCGAGGTAGCTCCTCAGCATCTCCGAACCGGGCTCGCCCGCCGCGTCGAGGTTCGCCGCCCATTCGACGGCGATGTTGGGCATGCGTTCGGCCCATTCCGCGCGCTCGGCCTCGTCCATGACGACGATCTCGCCACCGGCGGCGACGTAGGCGTCACGGCTCTCGGCGGCACGCTCCATCGCGACGTCGGCGAGGCGGTCGCGGTAGGCGACGGCCACCTCCTCGAGCACCGCGCGTACCTCCTCGGGCAGCTTCTTCCAGTAGTCCGCGTTGACGGTGACGGTCTTGGAGTTCACCGCGCCGAAGTCGGTCTGCAGCATGTGCGGGGCGACATCGGCGATCTTGAAGGTGCCGGCCGCCTCGGGCCACAGCATCGCGTTGTCGACCAGCCCCGTCTGCAGCATGCCGTAGAAGTCGGTCAGACCGCCGCGCACCCCGACCGCACCGTCGATGCCCTCCAGATAGCGCATGTTCATCCCGGCGCCGGCGACCTTGCTGCCCTGGATGTCGGCGAGGACGGCGAGCGGTTCGCGGCCGAACATCTGGTAGGAGTCGAGCACCACGCCGGTGGCGAGATACACCTGGTTCTGACGCTCGAACTCCTTCTGCATCGTCGGGAATTCCCTGGCGATCTCGTCGACGGCGCGCGCGACGGCACGCGCATCCGGCGCGACGAACGGCGTGACCGCCGCGAGCGCCTGACTCGGCAGCTTCGATGAGTGGAAGATGGTGGTGACGATGCCGATGTCGCCGAGCCCGAGCTCGATCCCCTCCAGCACGCCCTTCGGCTTGACGATCGCCCCGCCGTAGCTCTCCTGCCAGTCCATCTCGTAGTCGCCGGCCTCGGCCAGGCGCCTGTCCACCTCGGGTATGAAGAAGTCGCTGAACTGCTGCACCCACATCGCCTTGGCCGGATAGCCGTCGATGACGGTGGCCCTGATGGTCTCGGCGGCGGCGGCGGCGGGCGTGACGGCGGACAGGGCGAGCGGCAGGGCCGACAGTGCGGTCAGCAGCACGGCGGAGTTCGGGAGCGGGCGTGAGCGCCTCATGACGGTGTTCCTCTCTGACTTCGGTGTGGACAGCGGTCGGTGCGACCCGTCGGGCGGTTGTCGGACAAGTCCGGCTTCTGCCGTGTCCGGTGCCCGGAAGCTGGGTGGGTATCGGGTCGTGTCGGTTCGATCGGGTCGGTTCGATCGGGTCGGGTTCGATCGGAGTCGGGCAGGGTGGGTGCTTGCGGGTCGTGTTCTTCCGGGTCGTGTTCGTGCGAGCAGGTCGTTCCTGCCGGCATGCGATGTCGCGAGGGGCTACCTCGCGTGCCAGTGCTCCTCGATGACGGTGCCGGCCTGGCGGAACAGCGTCGCGAGCGGGCAGAAGCCGGCGACCTCGGCGGCGAGCTCGTCGAGCTCCGCCTGCGTGGCCGCGCCGTCCGCGCGTACCGTCAGCTCGATCGAGCGGAACGGCACGTCGACCGGCTCGGCGAGCGTCACCCCGCGGCGATCGAACTCGCAGGTGGCGGAGATGGCGAGATGACCGATGTCGAGTGCGCGTCGCGACGCGCACTTGTGGGCGATGACGTTGGTGCAGCCGATCAGCGCGGCGAGCGCCGTGTCGGTCGGGGTGGGGCCCGCGTTGGTGCCGCCGCGCGCGAGCGGTTCGTCGATCGCGAACGCGATGTCGCGCACGCGGACGTCGGCACGCGAGTGCGACGGACAGCTCGCCTCGGCCGCCAGCCGCACGGTCGCCTTCTCCGTCGTCTTGACCATCGTCGGTTCTCCTTGTCTCGAGCTCGCTCGGGGCCTGCCCCGGTCATTCCTCGGCCCGCTCGCGGTCGTTCTCGCGTTCTCCGCGCGCGCCGCCGTCCCGCTGGCAGTCGTCGACTCGCGGTCCGGCTCAGGCGAACGAGCAGACCTCGTCGAACGGGAAGCGTGGCAACTTGCCGAACAGCGCGGCCTCGTCGGCGTAGCCGAGGTTGCAGAGGAAGTTCGAGCGCAGGCTGGTGCCCGCGAAGAACTCGGCGTCGACGATCTCGTTGGAGAACCCCGACATCGCGCCGACGTCGAGCCCGAGCGCGCGCGCCGCGATCATGAAGTACGCCCCCTGCAGGGTCGCGTTGCGGAACGCCGTCTCCTCCGCGTAGGCGGGCTTGTCGCGAAAGAGGCCGCGACGGTCCTCGTGCGGGAACAGGAACGGCAGGCGCTCCCAGAAGGCGAGGTCGTGGGCGATGATCGCGCAGACCGGAGCGGCCGTCATCTTGTCGACGTTCTTGGCCTTCAGCGACCTGGCCAGCCGCGCCTTGCCGGCGTCCGAGGCGACGAACACGAAGCGCGCGGGCGAGCCGTTCATGCTGGTCGGGCCGTTGGCGGTGATGCGGTAGATCTCCTCCAGCGTCTCGCGCGGAACGGGCCGATCCTGCCAGGCGTAATGCGAGCGGGCGTCGGCGAGGATGACGTCTATCGCGTCGTCGTCGAGCCGTTCGCGGGTCGAGCGGAGACGTCGCACGGCCTCGTGCGCGGCCTGACGCGCGCCCTCGCTCGCCGGGTCGTCGGTGTCAGTCATGCGTCGGCCCTCCGGTGGCGGCGGCCGTCACGCGCTCTCCTCCGCGACGACGGGGCTGCGGCAGATGCCGATTCCCTCGATCTCGGTCACGAGGACCTCGCCCGGGCGCAGCCAGCGCTGCGGCGTCCGCGCATGGCCGACGCCGGGCGGCGTGCCCATCGCGATCAGGTCTCCCGGTTCGAGCGTCGCGAACTCGGAAATGGTGGCGAGCGTGCGGGCGACCGGCCAGAGCATCTCCGAGGTGTCGGCCGACTGCAGCACCTCGTCCCCGACCCGGCAGCCGATCGCGAGACCGCTCGCGCCCGCGGGCAGCTCGTCCGGCGTGACGACGACCGGGCCGACGGGGCCGGTCGCGTCGAAGTTCTTGCCCGGCGTCCACTGGTGCGTCTTGCGCTGGTACTCGCGCACCGAGCCGTCGTTGAAGACGGTGTAGCCGAACACGTGATCGAGCGCCTCGCTCTCGTCGATGTGACGGCCACCGCGGCCGACGATCACCATCAGCTCGGCCTCGTAGTCGAGCTGCTCCGAGCAGCTCGGACGGATCATCGGCGCACCGGCGGGCATCAGCGAATTCGGGCCACGCATGAACAGGGCGGGGTAGTCCGGAACGTCGTAGCCGCCCTCCTTGATGTGGTCGGTGTAGTTCAGCCCGAGGCAGACGATCTTGCCGGGTCTCGCCACCGGCAGCGCCGGCACGATGTCGTCGACCGCGACCCTCGGGGCACCGTCGGTCAGGGTGCCGACGAGATCCTGCAGGTCGGTGCGCTCGAGGAGCCCGGTGAGGTCGTTCCCGACATCGGGCGAACGGCTCGTGAGGTCGATCGCCCCGTCCGCCCGCAGCACGAACACGCTCGAGCGCTCGCTCGTGCCGCTGCCGCCACGCGCGGCGAGAGTCCCGACGATGAAACGCATGGGTTGTTCTGCTCCCGGATCACTTGCGATACTTTTGACGACTATCTATCCTTCTGTCAAACAATATCGATAATCCTGATTTCGCCGGGAGCGACTCATGGTGGCGTGGACGGAATACGAGGCGGCCGCACGCGAGCGCGGCGCGCTCGCGCTGGAACTCTACGTCGTGCTGAGCGAGCCGAGCGGTTCCGCCGACGAGGTGAAGCGGCTGCTGCCCGAGCACCTCCACTATCAGGCGGAGCAGGAGCTCGCCGGCACGCTCGCGTTCGCCGGACCGCTATCGGACGACAGCGGCGAGGAGATGAACGGCACCGGACTGATCGTCTACCGCGCCGACTCTCTCGAGCGCGCGCGCGCTCTGGCGGATGCGGACCCCATGCACGCGGGCGGTGCCCGGACCTACAGGCTCCGTCGCTGGCTGATCAACGAGGGCAGCCTCCAGCTCGACGTGAAGCTGTCCGCGCAGACGGTGCGCCTGTGACGTGACGTCCGTGCGGGTCGCACCTCCTCATCGCGATGACCGGGACTGCGTGCGTACCCGCCGGGTGAGCATCGTGCCGAGCATCGTGAGGTCGAGTGCCCTGCTCGACAGCATGACGACGCCGGTGCCGCTCGCGGCATCGACGGAGAGGTAGCTGGCGTAGCCGCCGACCATGCCGTTGTGCCAGACCGCCGTGCGGTTGCCGGCCAGCCGGTCGAGGAAGGTGGGCTGCATCCAGCCGATGCAGCTCTTGCCGCCGGGTTGCGGTGCGCGCATCTTCGCGAGTGTTCCGGCCAGCGCGCCTTCACCCGCGACGTTCGCCGCGACGTAGGTCAGCAGGTCGTCGACGGTGGACGCGAACGCGCCGGCCCCGGCGAGCGCGGTGAAGGTCCAGATCCGGACCGGTGCGCCGCCCTTGTCGTGGCCCTGGGCCAGGCGTTCCGTCAGCGAGGGGGCCAGCGTGATCGCCGTGTCCGCCATGCCGAGCGGTGCCAGGAGCTTCTCCGTCACCAGTGTCTCGAGATCCTCTCCGGTGACGTGCTCCATCACGTGGCCGAGCAGCCCCATGCCGAAGTTGGAGTAGTCGAAGCTTCCCGACGCGCCCATGTCGTCGGCGTTCGCGAGGTAGGCGAACATGCGCTCCGGCTCCAGATGGACGTAGGGGTCGAGCATCAGGTCGGTCTCGCCCGCCGCCGCGGTCGCCTCGTCGACGAGCACCTGCGGTACTCGCGGGAAGCCCGAGGTGTGCGTGGCGAGCTGGCGTAGCGTGATCGCGCGCGCGGCCGGCGACAGCTCGGCGATGTCACCGATCGCCTCCCCGAGCGTCGTGTCCGTTCCGAGAACGCCTTCGTCGGCCAGGATCTGCATCGTCGAGGCGGTGAACAGCTTGCTGAGCGAGGCGATCTGGAAGACGGTCGCGCCGTCGGGCGGCGTGTTCACCGCGGCGCTCGTCGTCCCGTATCCCTTCACGAACGCCGCGCCGTCCTTGAAGACGCCGATCACCAGCGCGTGCGTCGCGTCCGCGCGGACGTGCCGCGCCGCCTCCTTGTCGATGACCGCCTCGAGATCGCCGGTGTCGCGCGGGTGCGCCAGGCGATGCCGCAGGAAAAGGGCCGCGGAGAGGAGCCCGACGGCGAGTGTCAGCAGGACGGCGACGATGGTGCACCTCACGACGTGTTCGCGGGTAGAGGAGGGCGGGGGAGCGGTGCGGGCGTCGGCGAGAGCGTCGCCTCCGCGCGTCGTCATACCACGACGTCGCTTCCTGCGACGTCGTTTCGCTCGATCGGAGTGCGCTTCCCGCCTCCGATTCGCCGTGACCGTCCCGTCCGCCTTCCGATCCGGCAGCCCGTCGCCTGTATCCTCGGGCGACGAGCGTTCGACGCGGACCGAGACCATGCCGATGAGTGACAGGACGACGTGCCAACCGCCGCGCGACGACGCCGACGCGTGCGGGTCTCGGAGCCCGCTCCGGACGATGTCGGGCGTCATGCGCTGTGCCTGTCTGACTGCCCTGCTGGCTACCCTGCTGGGTGGCTGCGGCGGCGGCACGTCCGGGGCCGGTGGCGTTACCGACGTGCCGCCCGGCGAGATCGGCTCGGAGGGCGTCGGCGACGAGGGCACCGGTGGAGCCGCTGGCGACGAACGGGTGGCCGTCGATGTCCGGGTGCCCGCGATCGATCCCGGGGCCGCACCGATGATCAACGGCGCCCTCGGTGTGCTGTGGGCGCCGGCGACATCCGACGACGTGAACGGCGAGCCGCTCGCGATCGATCGGTTGCTGAGCGGCAGTGCCGAGGCCACCACCGGTGCGTTGCCGGGTTACCGCTGGTACGCGATGCACGATCTCGAGTCGCTGTACCTGTTCGTGACGTTCGACGGGGCGGGCGGACGTTTCCCGTCGAACGATTCCGAGTCGGTCTTCGACGACGACACCTTGAACCTCTACGTCGACGGGAACCACAGCCGTTCGCTGTCGCTCGATGACGAGGATCGCTACCTCGCGTTGCCCGCGCGCGCGGCAGCCGGTCAGGAGCGCCCGACCGCCGTGGCTCCGGCCTTTCTCGCGCCGGTGGTGCCCGCGAGCCTCGACTACCGCTTCTGCGTCTGTCCCGGCAGGATCGGAGGATGGGAGTTGAAGGTCTCGCTCGTCGAGCTCGGTGTCACGGTCGGGCAACCGTTCGGACTCGAGGTACAGGTCGATCAGGACATCGACGGCGGCACCCGCGACGCGCGCTGGGGTTGGTCGAACCCGTCTCGCGGGGAGCGCGAGGAGGACTACCGCGCCGACTCTCCCGCGTGGAACGGCACGCTGATGCTGACCGCGCCGGAGTGAGCGTGCCGACGAAGGCGCGATCGGGACAGGGCGGCGCGGGCCTGTCGTGCCATGCCTGCCGTGGCCCTGCGCGGGCTGGCGCGTGACCATGTGGGCCGGTGCGGGAGAGTATCGAGTCGGTCACCGGCGATCGGCGCCCCTCTCGTCGCCTTCCGTCGCGCCTCGGGCGTCCAGCGACGCGAGCGCGCGTGCCGCGAGCTCGTGCGCGTACGGCGAGACCTTTCGATGGGTCGGCATCCAGCCGAGCAGGAAGCGCAGGAAGTCGGTCCAGGCGAGCGCGTACAGCGGCCGCCACTCCGCCTCCACGGCCGCGCGCGACGCATCGTGGCCGTCGCGCTCGAGGGCATCGCCGAGCGCGGCGAAGTAGGCGTCGAGCAATCGGGCCTCGTGCCGCCGGCAGTCCGCGTCGGACAGGCAGCTGCCGAGGAAGTAGACGACGTCACGCACGCCGCAGCCGCCGCCGACGTACTGGAAGTCGAGTGCCGCCGCCGCGTCCATGCCCCGATCGAAGCAGAAGTTGGCGACCTTGGCGTCACCGTGAACGAGCGTGCGATGGCGAGTCGTCTCGAGCGCGCTGTCGAGCGCTCTCGCGGCGCGCCGGATCGGCGAGTCCGGCATCGCGGCGAGCTCGTCGGGTCGGGTGCCGAGATGCCAGTAGCATCCCGTCGGCCAGAGTCCGTGCCCGTCGTCGCCGAGGAAACGGGCGTGGAAGGCGGCGAGCCACTCGAGGCAGACGATGCATCCGGCCACGTCGAGCGTCTCGCGGCGGAGCGGGTAGTCCGCGTCGAGATCCTCGAGCACGAGGCCACGCACGTCCCCGTGCTCGAACGCGCCGAGCAGGGCGGGCACCCGACAGGCGTCGTCGCAGCGCGGCGCGTACCGCTCGTACCACACCGTCTCGATGTCGTAGGACTCGCGTTTGCGGCTGCGCGAGCGATCGGTGTCCCAACCGCGCGGGTGACGCCCGCCCGAGGAGGTGTCGACGAGCTTCAGGATCGCGCTCGATGCGCCCGCCCCGCGCAACGCGATCCGCTGCACCCGTCCGAAGCCGCTCCAGAGCGGCTGCAGAATCTCGCCGGGCTCGACCCCCGATGCCCCGCACGACGCGCGGACGACGTCGATCGTCCTGTCGTCAAGTGCCATCGTCGTCCGATCCCGGCTCGGTCTCGCGCGTCGCGGGGTCGGTGCCCGCCCGCCCGAAGCGTGCTCGTCCGACGGGCGTTCCGGTCGGCACGCCCGGCTCGGCCAGCCCGTCGAGGATCGGGCAGTCGGGGCGGTCGTCGCCCTTGCAACTCTCGGCCAGATGACGAAGGGTGCCGATCATCGCCTGCAGCGCGGCCGCCTTGCGCTCGAGCGTCTCGACGTGATCGAGCGCGAGCCGCTTCACGTCGGCGCTCGCCCGGCCCTTCTCCTGCCAGAGCGCCAGGAGCTCCCGCATCTGATCGATCGAGAACCCGAGATCGCGCGAACGTCGGATGAAGCGCAGGGTGTGGACGTCGCGCTCGCGGTAGATCCGGTAGCCCGCCTCGGTCCGCGCGACGTCGGTGATCAGCCCGATCGCCTCGTAGTGGCGGATCATCTTCGCCGAGACGCCGCTCGCCGCGGCCGCCTCGCCGATGCTCACCGGTGGCGAGGTCATCGGGATGCCACGGCGCTTGTCGTCCCCGCGTACCGCTCGACATCGTCGTCTCGCCCGTCGATGACCGGTGCCGCCCGGTGCAGCCTCAGCGCGTTGCCCAGGACGAAGAGGCTCGACAGCGTCATGGCACCCGCGGCGAGCATCGGGGAGAGCAGGATGCCGAACGCGGGGTAGAGGGCGCCGGCCGCCACCGGTATCAGCAGCACGTTGTAGAGAAACGCCCAGAAGAGATTCTGGCGAATGTTCGCGATCGTTCGTCGTGACAGCGCGATCGCGTCGGCGACCCCGGTCAGGTCGCCCGACATCAGCACGACGTCGGCGCTCTCGATCGCCACGTCCGTACCGGTGCCGATGGCGATACCGACGTCGGCGGTGGCGAGCGCCGGCGCGTCGTTGATGCCGTCGCCGACGAAGGCGACGCGTCGCCCGTCCGCCCGCAACGCCTCGATGGCCGCGGTCTTGCCCTCGGGAAGTACCTCGGCGATCACCTCGTCGATGCCGAGCCGGGCGGCGACCGCCTCGGCTGTCCGGCGATCGTCCCCGGTGATCATCACCGTGCGCAGGCCGAGCCCGTGCAGCGTGTGCAGGGCGGGTGCGGTGGACGCCTTGATCGGATCGGCGACGGCGAGCGCGGCGGCGAGACGTCGGTCGATCGCCGCGTAGAAGGGTGTCAGGCCGGCGTCACCGAGACGCGCGGTCCCGGCGGTGAACGCCGCCACGTTCACGCCGAGATCGCCCATGAAGCCGGCGGTGCCGATCGCCACCCGCCGCCGTCCGACCGTCGCCTCCACCCCGAACCCCACGTGCGCCTCGAACCCTTCGGCCGTCGGGATCTCGAGCCCGTCCGCCTCGGCCGCCTCGACGACCGCGCGCGCGATCGGGTGCTCGGAGCGCGATTCGACCGCGGCGAGCGTGGCGAGCAGGTCCGCTCGCTCGAACCCGTCGGCGAGGACGAGACGGGTCAGCGCCGGGCGTCCCGCCGTCAGCGTGCCGGTCTTGTCGAGCGCGACGACATCCACGTCGCGAAGCGTCTGCAGCGACTCGCCGCGACGGAACAGGACACCCGTTTCCGCCGCGCGTCCGGTGCCGACCATGATCGAGGTCGGCGTCGCGAGCCCCATCGCGCAGGGGCAGGCGATGACGAGTACCGCCACGGCGTTCACCACCGCCAGCGCGAGCGCGGGTTCCGGTCCGAAGGCGAACCAGAGCCCGAACGTCAGCGCGGACGCCGCCATGACCGCGGGGACGAACCACGCGGTCACGCGATCGACCAGGGCCTGGATCGGGAGCTTCGCCCCCTGGGCCCGCTCGACGAGGCGGACGATGCCCGCGAGCGCCGTGTCCGCCCCGACCCGCGTGGCCTCGAACGTGAACGCCCCACGCTCGTTGAGCGTGCCGCCGACGACGGTGGACCCGACCGTCTTGGCGACGGGCACCGGCTCGCCGCTCAGCATCGACTCGTCCACCCGTGAACTCCCCTCGAGCACGCGACCGTCGACCGCGACGCGCTCGCCGGGGCGCACCGCGATCCGGTCGCCGACCTGCACGCGCGCGAGCGGCACGTCGCGGCTGCCGTCGTCGCCGACGACGCGTGCGTGCGGCGGGGACAGACCCGCGAGGCGCCGGATCGCCCGACCGGTGCGGCCCTTCGCCCGTGCCTCGAGCCAGCGCCCGAGAAGGACGAGTGTGACGATGACCGCCGCGGACTCGAAGTAGACGTTCGCGGTGCCTGCCGGCAGCACGGCGGGGAAGAAGGTCGCGACGCTCGAGTAGCCCCACGCGGCGCCCGTGCCGAGCGCCACGAGCGAGTTCATGTCGGGTGCGCCCCTCGCGAGGGCCGGTACGCCCTTGGCCGGGAACCGTCGACCCGGGCCCGCCAGCACCAGGGTCGTCAGCGCGAACTGGACGATCGCGCTGCCGCGGCCGCCGAGCGTGCCGGCGACGAGTTCCCGCATCCCGGGCACCACGTGCGAACCCATCTCGAGGAGAACGATCGGCAGGGTCAGTGCGAGCGCCGTGGCGAGCGCGCGCCGCAGGCTCGCGAGCTCGTCAGCACGCGCGTCCGCGGCCTGCGCCCGGGCCGCCCCCGCGGCCGTGGCGACGCTCGCCGGGTAGCCCGCGTCGGTGATCGCGTGCGCGATGGCGGGCGGCGCCACCGCACCCTCGGCGTAGCCGACGAACGCCTGCCCGGTCGCGAGGTTCGCCGACGCACGGTGCACGCCCGGCAAGGCGAGCAGCGTTCTCTCGATGCGGCCGACGCAAGAGGCGCAGCTCATGCCCTCGACGCTCAACTCGAGCGACGCCTCCGCCACGGGATAGCCGCTCGCGGCGAGGGCGGTGGCGACGCCGTCGATGCTCTCCCCGTCCGCGACGGTGACGCTCGCGCGTGCGGTGGCGAGATCGGCCGTCGCGTCGGCGACCCCGGCGGCCGAGCGGATGGCGCGCTCGACCTGCCCCACGCAAGCGGCGCGGGACAGGCCGACGATCGGCAGGCTCGGCGAGCGGGTGCCGGTCGGCGTGGCCGCGCCGGGCGGTGCCGGCGCGGCCTCCAGTCGACGTTCGGTCGGTGACTTGCCCATCATGACCGGGATACTGAGGCTTCCCACCGTGAGAAGGTCAAGGGGTGGTCGCGGTGTCTCGCGCCGGTCGGTGCGTCAGTCGGCGCGTACCTCGCAGTCGTCGAACACGCCCGGCGCCTCGCTGTAGAGGGTGACGGCGCCGCGCGCGCTTCCGGCCGGGGCGATCAGGGTGTCGTTGTAGCTCGCGAACTGCGCCGATCCGACCGGCAGCTCGCGACGCTCGAGCGCCGTGTACGCGCTGTCCATCATCGTGTGGGTCACGCTCGTGTACGTGTCGCCCGTGCGTTTCGCCGTGCATCGCAGGGCGTACGACACGCCGGGCGTGACAGCGAACTCCTGGTACAGGCAGCCCCCGTCGCGAACCGACAGCGCACCGTTGCCGCCCGCCGCATCGTTCGAGGTCTCGATCAGGTCGCCACCGGCGCAGGAATTCCAGCCGGCGAGCGCTTGCTCGAACCCGCCGTTGCGCAGGAGGTTGTCCGCCGCCGGACCCGGGCCGGGAGGCTCGGGGTCGACGGGAATTTCTCCCGGCGAGAGCACGCAGTCGTCGAAGCGGGTGTCGTCCTCGCTGTAGAGCAGCGCCACCGCCCGGACGGTGCCGGCGGGCACCGTCGCGCCGAGCACGTGCGGCGCGTAGTCGGCGCCGCCCGTGATCTGCGCGACGCGGGAAAGCAGCGGCGCGTAGTCCTCGTCGAGGTAACTCAGCTCCATCACCGTCCAGTCGCCACCCCGGCGGCTGGCCCGGCAGGCGAGCGTGTAGTCGGTGCCGGCCGTCACCGGCACTTCCTGATAGAGACAGCCGCCGTCGCCGATGCGGAGCGCGCGCGAGCCGTCGGTGCCGGCGCCGTCCTCGGCGGTGGTGGCGGTCTCCGGTCCGCAATCGAACCAGCCGGCCTTCATCGCCTCGAAGTCTCCGTTGGCGAGCAGGTTGTCCCCGGACGGGGCCGGTGGCTCGGGCTCCGGCTCCGGCTCGGGCTCCGGAGGCGGCGACGACGTCTCGGCAACCCGGATTCGCGGTCCGGAGGCATGCCAGATGCTCGGCCCCTCGGAGGCGCTGTGGGAGAGGTGGGAGACGTACCAGAGCACCAGATCGGCACCGTCCACGGATTCACCGTCGAGGTAGTTGTCGCCGATCTCGCCACGTGCGCCCAGTCTCCAGCGCCCGTTCTCGGCGCCCCGGTAGGCGCGGACGGCGAGATCCACGCTCGCGAAGTCGTCGGGCTGCCCGTCGTCGGCGGAGGACTCGAGGCTGACGGCGTGACCGCTCGCCGTGTCCTCGATCCGCCAGCTCGCCGACTCGGCGCGCAGGTCGTTGAACTCGGTGGCCGGCACGCTGCCGTCGGCGCGACGCACCCGGTCGTTCTCGGCGTCGCCGATGTCGAAGTCGAACAGCCAGTGGGCGTGGTGGGCGTGGTCGACCGAGCACTGCAGGCCGCGACTGTAGACCCGCGCGTCGAAGTAGCCGTCCTCGCTGAAGTAGTAGGTCTGGTAGATCTGGTATTCGCCGAGCTGCCAGTTCGAACCGACCTCGAGCATCCGCTCGCCGTCGCGCGTGAACGTGCGGGTGCACTGCGAGCGCCCGTCGCAGACGCTCTCGGGAGCGCCCTGAGTCGCCGGGCGGAGTGCGCGGGAGGAGAGGATGTCGGCGTAGGGGCCGCAGACGTCGCGCTCGTATTCCACGCGCATCACCGGCATGCTCGCCCGATCGAGGATCTTGCGCCCCTCGAAGCTGACGTCCCGGAGGACCAGGCCGGAGGCGTTGTCGTTGGTGGAGACGTCGAACGACCAGCCTTCCCAGTCGATGTCGGCGGCCGAGGCGCCGCCGCCGGCGAGCGATGTCAGGACGAACACGGCGTGGCGGAGCGAACGGGCACCCGTGAGACGGTTCATCGGATCGCTCCCGCTTCGCTCACCGTGCCGGTGCCGATGTCCACCCGGGCGCTGTAGTGGGGCAGCTCTCCGTCACCCGGACCGAACGTGGCGTAGAGGACGCGCGTGTCGTGAAAGCGGGCCGGCGCGCCACCGCCCGGCGTGGCCGCGGGGTAGGTCAGCATGGCGGTGCCCTGGAGGCCGTCGAGATCGTTGCCGTCCGCCTCGAGCGCGGCCCGTGCGAGCGAGATCGCCCGCGCGACCTCCGCGCCGTTCTCCGTCGGTTGCCGCTCGCTCGCGGCGAACGTGCTCACCGCCACGGCGCCGTCCCCGGCGAGCACCGCCTCTACGGTACGATCGGTGTCGTAGTTGTAGAAGACGAAGCTGGCGACGCCCTCGTTCTTCGAGGACGACAGCGACGCGTCGAAGCTGCCGTGGCGCTCGCCGATGGCGGCCTGCACGGCGGGGTTGTTCGCGACGGAGCGGCGAGCGATGTCGATCACCGATTCGCGGGCCCGCGCCTGCGGTGCCGTCGGTACCAGACGTTGCTCCTCGATGTCGGTCGGCTCCGGCGGCCAGTAGCCGTCACGCACGCCCGACACCGCATCGGCGGAGTGGGAGTGATCGTGCGACCCCGCGTTGACGGTGACGCCGCCGTCGCAGGCGACCAGCAGCATCAGGGAGGGCAGGCAGAGTGGGGCAGAGCGCATGCGGATCGTCCGTGTGTGGGAAAGCGCCCGAGCAGCACGATTCGCGCCACAACGATTCGCGGTCGCTCGCGCCGCAGGGCGCCGGGCTCGTCAATCTCCCGCCGTGGCGACGCCCCGTCCGGTTCGCGCCTCGTCCCAGGCATCGCACAGCGCACGGTAGCGTCCGGCCATGTCCGCGACCGCCTCGTCCGGAGTGACGTCACCGAGCATGAACCGTCGGGCGGCGTCGGCGAAGATCGTCCGTCCGACGGCGAATCCCTTGACGAGGGGGTGACGTGCGGCGACGGCGAAGCTCTCGGCGAGGGCGGATTCGTCCGCACCGAGCCCGAGCACGACGATGCCACGCGTGTGCGGATCGTTGTCCGTGATCGCCCGCGTGGTCGCGTGCCAGGCCGCCTCCGTCGTCATCGGCTCCAGTTTCCACCAGTCGGGGTAGACGCCGATCTCGTAGAAGCGCCGGATGACGGCGGCGGTGGTCTCGTCGTCGACCGCGCCTGCCTTCGACGGGATGATCTCGAGCAGGAACTCCAGGCGATTGCGCCGGCTCGCGTGAAAGAGTCGCCGGACGGTGTCCTCCTGGTCGGAGCGCATGACCTCGTCGTCGTTCGGGTGACAGAAGCACAGCACCTTGACGACGTGCTCGGCCGGCCATTCCGCCAGTGCACCGAGGTCGGGACCGAGCTCGGGTTCGAGGGCGAGCGGGCGCGACCCGGGCCACTCGACCGGACGCCCGATCCAGAGCCCCTGACCGGCCGCGGCATGGAGCGCGGCGCGCCCCAGGCGGCTGTCGCAGAGCAAGCCGTGGCCGGGTCGTCCGTCCGCCACCTCGCGACAGGCGTCGAGGCACAGCCGCTTGAACGCGCCGATCTTCTCCGGAGTGGCGCCGTCGAGCGCCTCGAGCTGCGAGCGGTGATCGAACGCGAACACGCGGAGCGTGTCGGCCGCCGCGCGACGCGTCGTCGACCAGTGGATCTGCTCGATCTCGGTGTCCTCGCGCAGCGCGGGCGTCACCACGCCGCGCTCGAGGAAGTGCCGCAGCTCGGTCCACGACGGGTATGCCGGCGCGCAGCCGTGGCGACTGACGGCGAAGGCGCCGCAGGCGTTCGCCCAGGTCAGCGCGGTCGGCCAGTCGACGTCGTCGAGCCAGCCCTTCAGCAGCCCGGACATGAAGCCATCGCCCGCGCCCAGCACGTTGAACACCTCGATCGGAAAGCCCGGACCGGCCTCGCCCTCGTCGAGCGTGTCGGGTATCGCGCCGCGGAACGCCGCGGCGCCCATCGGGCCACGCTTGCAGACGAGCGTCGCGCCGGTGACCGCACGCACCTCTCTCAGCGCCGCGATCGTCTCGGTGCTGCCACCCGCGATGTGGAACTCCTCCTCGGTGCCGACGATCAGGTCGAAGCGGTCCAGAGCGGACTGCAGCTTCGCGGTCACCGCGCTCGAGGCGATGAAGCGCGCATCGCCGGCGTCGTGTCCGGCGAGCCCCCAGAGGTTCGGGCGATAGTCGATGTCGAGTGCCGTGCGGGCCCCGTTCTCGCGTGCCAGATCGAGCGCCTTCAGCACCGCGGCCTCGGTGCGCGGGTGCGAGAGGTGCGTGCCCGTGGCGACCACGGCCCGCGCGCGCGCGACGAAGTCCGGATCGACGTCCTCCTCGCACAGCCCCATGTCGGCGCAGTTCTCGCGGTAGAAGATCAGCGGGAAGCGATCGGCGTCGCGGATCCCGAGCAGCACCAGCGCGGTGAGGCGCTCGGAGTCGGTGACGACGGCCGTCGTGTCGACCCCCTCGCGGGCGAGCTCCTCGCGGAGGAAGCGCCCCATGGGCTCGTCGCCGACCCGCGTCAGGAGCGCCGAGCGCAGTCCGAGTCGCGCGGTGCCGATCGCCATGTTCGTCGGCGAACCGCCGACGTACTTGTCGAACGAGCGCATGTCCTCGAGCCGGCCGCCGACCTGGCCGCCGTAGAGATCGACCGACGAGCGACCGATGGTGATCAGATCGAGTGTCCTTGCCATGTCGGGAGTCCTCGGTTGTCGGCGGTCCTTCGTTCGCGGAAGGTCGGTATCCGTCATCGGGAGGCGGCCGTCGCGGGCCCCGCTCAGGTCGCCGCCGGCGAGTCCGGCTCGACCGTGCGCCCCGTGCGCAGCGACTCGGTCGCCGCCTCGGCCACGGCCAGCGCGGCCACGCCGTCCGCGAGCGTCACCGGCGGCGGCACGTCGCGGGCCACCGCGTCCACGAACGCCGCCCACTCGGCCGCGAACGCCGGCCGGTAGCGCTCGAGGAAGAAGTACATGGGTCTGGCCGCCACGACGCCCGCCGCGGTCGACGTGCGGAGCGTGTTCTCGAGCACGTTGCCGACCTCGAGCAGTCCGTCGGAGCCGAGCAGCTCCACGCGCTGGTCGTAACCGTAGGCGGCGCGGCGGGAGTTGCGGATGACCGCGATGCGCCCGTCGGCGTAGGTCAGCGTGACGACGGCCGTGTCGATGTCGCCGGCGCGGCCGATGGCGGTGTCGACGACCGAGGAGCCCCTGGCGGTGACGGTCTCGGGCGGTCCGCCCATCAGCCATCGCGCCATGTCGAAGTCGTGGATGGTCATGTCGCGGAACAGGCCACCGGAGACCTCGATGTACGAGGCGGGCGGCGGTGCCGGGTCGTGGGAGGCGATCGACAGCAGCTCCGCCTTGCCGATCTCGCCCGCGTCCAGCGCCGCCTTCATCGCGACGAAGTTCGGATCGAAGCGCCGGTTGAAACCGACCATGACCGGCCGGCCGGTGGCGTTCGCCTTCGTCAGGCACTCGCGTGCGCGGTCGAGGTCCAGGTCCACCGGTTTCTCGCAGAGCACCGCCTTGCCCGCCGCGGTGGCCGCCTCGATCAGGTCCGAGTGGGTATCGGTCGAGGTGGCGACCAGCACCGCGTCGATCGACGCGTCGGCGATGATCTCGTCGGAGGAGCGGACGTCCGCCCCGACGGATGCCGCGAGTGCCTCGGCGGCGGGCGCGTGGACGTCGGACACGGCCGCGAGCGTGCTGCCGGGATGAGCCGCGATGTTGACGGCGTGAACCTGGCCGATGCGGCCCGCGCCTAGGAGTCCGATGTCGAGCTTTGTCACAGTATCCTGGTCTCGTGGTCCGTTGCGATCGACGTGCCTCGTCGACCGGTGCCGATTCGGGTCCCTGGCGAGCCGCGCCGCCGAACGCGCGTCGATGACGTCGCCGGGATCGAGCCGGGAGGGGCCTGCCGCCCGTCAACCCGCGTCGGAGCGCGGCGCGGCCGAGGCCACCCGCTCCGAGTAGCGGTCGGGCAGGTAGTCCGTTCGACCGCGGACGAGCCAGGTGTACTTGGCGAGCTCCTCCATGACGTCGACGATGCGATCGTAGCGCGGCGAGGCGAGCATGCGGTCGTCTTCGTCGAACTCGGCGTAGGCCGTGGGTACCGAGGACTGGTTCGGAATCACCAGCGTGCGCATCCAGCGCCCGAGCACGCGCATCTGGTTGAGCGCGTCGAAGCTCTGGGAGCCACCCGAGATCTGCACCAGCGCGAGGGTCTTGCCCCGGGTCGGACGCACGGCGCCGACGGAGAGCGGAATCCAGTCGATCTGGGACTTCATGACGCCGGTCATGGCGCCGTGGCGTTCGGGCGAGACCCAGACCATGCCCTCGGACCACGTCACCGGCTCGCGCAGCTCCGCCACCTCGGATCGAGTCGCCTCCACGGCGTCCGGCAGAGGCAGTCCGCGGGGGTCGAAGGAGCGCGTCTCGCAGCCGAACGTCGCGAGCAGTCGCGCGCATTCCTCGGCCACGAGGCGCGAGTACGAACGCGATCGCAGCGATCCGTACAGCAGCAGGATGCGCGGAGGGTGGCGACGGCGGCGACGGCGGAGGGGGTCTGCATCGGATAACCGTACAACAATTCGTGAATCGTTGAAGTGCCGTGGGTGCCGGCTCTATGACGCGCCACCGATGCGTCTCGCGTGGTGGCTGCCGAGCGTCGGGAAGTCCTCTCGTGCATCTCCGGTACCGCGCCCGGCGTCGCGTGCTCCCGGGCGGGGGATTCCGGGAGCGCGCGAGGGACGTGCCGGTCGAGGCCGGTACCGATGTTGCTATCGCCGGGGGTGCCGAGCGTTCCCGCCTCGCTGAAGGTCGGCGTGATTCATGGCGAGCCGTCCGGGACGGGCGAGCGGTGCCGTCCGGCGGGAATCGGGACTGACGAGGCGTACTGGGATCGAATGCGTCGGCATGCCGTCATGGAAACCGCAAGGCCGATGACGTCGGGGATGGCCGAAGCCGCCCGGCCCGGCATCCGCCGGGGCCGGAAAGACTCGCTCGACCGGCATGCCCGTCTTTCCGACCGAGCCCGGACGACGGCGACGGCGGGCCCGACGTACAGAGGGTGCGCGCTGTCGAACCCGTCAGCCGACGTCATGAAGAGATCGAACCGCGAACGTCGCCTCGCGAGTCTGTCACTGGTCGCGTGGCTGCTTCCGGTGATGGCCGGTTCGCCGGCGGCCCGGGCCGACGGCGTGGCGCCGGACCCCGGTCAGCCGCACGCACCGGTGCGGGCACGGACGCCCGCTCCGGCCGGGATCGATGCCCGGCCCGGCAGCTCGCTCGCGGGAGAGTCCGCCGTCGTCAGACATGTTCGCGTCGAACGCTCGAACGTGTTCGACCCGAGGACCGCCACCCGCCACCGGGCCCCGCGCCTGATCAACCGCTTCCATCGCACGACCCGCGACTCGGTGATCCGGCGCGAGATCTGGTTCTCGCCCGGCGATCGGGTGGGCGCCGGAGATCTCGAGGAGCTGGAGAGGAACCTTCGCGCGCTGGAGCTCTTCGCCGAGGTCGACGTCAGTGTCGAGCACGTCGACGATGCCTCCGTCGCGACGGACGCCGTCGTCGACGTGCGGGTCTCCACCACGGATCGCCTTTCCATCGTCGCGAGCACCGGCGGCTCGTACCTGGGTGGCATCGGTGAAGTGTCGGTCTCCGTCGGCGAGAGGAACCTGGCGGGCCTCGGCCACTCGATCGAGTTCGGCTACAGGGAGAACACCGAGGGCGAGCTCCTGGGTTCGTTCGCCTACGACGACGTCCGATTCGCATCCGGCGATGTCGTCGCCCGGTTTCGTCTCGGTCAGACGGAGGAGGGGCTGTCGTTCGGCGCCGGCGTCCGCGACGAGTTCGACCACTCGAACGACCGGCTGTCGTGGAAGATCGACTACGGTCGGACCGAGACGCGCGTCGACTACTACGAACAGGGCGAATCGGTCGTCGAGGTACCTCGCGAGACCGACACCCTGTCGCTCGACCGTGTCTACCGCACGGGCTCGCGATCACGCTGGTGGCGTCACGGTGTGCAGGCCCGGTACAAGGTCACGCGCCATTCGGACGCCATCGGTGCGGACAGTGACCGCGTGGCGATACCGACCGACTCGACGGAACTCTTCATCGGCGGTCTGCTCGGGTACGACGCCGTGCATCGACACACCCGCATCCGGTGGCTGGACACGCTCGACTACCGACAGGATCTCTCGTTCGGCCATGGCACGGAGCTTCTCCTGGGCGGAACCGCCACCCTGGACGAGCCGGGTTCCGGCATCGAGCCCGCCGTCTTCCTGAACTACTGGCGACGCGACAGGCTGGGCGCCGACGAGTATCTCGGCGGCCGGCTCGAGACGGTCTACGTTCTCGATGGCGAGGCGCGGGATTCCTGGTCGACATCCGTCCGCGCCACGCTCTACTCGACGCGCTTCCGGGGTCTGACGCTCGCCTCGTCCCTGCGTCACGCCACCGGATTCGCCGGATCCGGCCTGCCGATCGAGCAGACTCTCGGGGAAGACAACGGCCTGCGCGGCTATCCCGCGCGCCAGTTCAACGGCGAGCAGAGCGTGTTGCTGAACCTCGAGGGGCGTCTGGCGACGCCGGTGAGGCTGCCGGCGTTCAGCCTGGGGGCGGTGGCGTTCGTCGACGCCGGGTGGGTGGGAGACCGTGCGCGGAACGGCTTCCTCGACGATCCGCACACCTCCGCGGGGGTCGGCGTGCGTCTCGGCTCGCGACGGATTCTCGGATCGGCGATTCTCCGCATGGATGTCGCCTACCCCTTCGACGACGACGAGCGACGCGACTACCGGCCGACGCTGTCGCTCAGCCTCGGGCAGGTGTTCGACTTCGAATAGCGTCGCCTCTGGCGTATCGCGAGCTCCTCCGGCGCCTCGTCCTCGTCGCCGCCGAGCCGACCACGCTCGCGACGCTCGACGAGAGTGGCTGGCGCGCCGCACTCGGCGCGGACGGCCTCGCCTTCGAGGACTGGCGTGACGCGCTCGGTGTCTCGTTTCCGGTCGACCGCCCGGTCGGAACGGGGGCATCGACCGGCACCTCGATCGAGGCTGGTCAGGGCTCGCTGCTGCAGGTGCCGATCCGCAGCCCGATGAGTCCCGATCCGCTCGTCGCGGCACCGGCGCCGAGCATCCGCGAGGCGGCCGTGCTGATCGCCGACCGCAGGCTCTCCCGCCTGCCGCTGGTCGAGGACGACGTGCTCGTCGGCATCGTCACCGAGTCGGACATGATCGCTCGGGTGATCGCACCGGCGCGCTCGATCGAGGCACCGCTCGGTGACGTCATGACCCGCGCACCGCTCGCCGTCGACGCCGACGAGCGCGTCTTCGAGCTGCTCTCGCTGATGACCCGGCGGCGCGTCTCGCACGTGCCGGTCACGTACGCCGGCCGCGTCGTGGGCGTGGTCACGCACGGCGACATCGTCCGCCGTCGCGCCGGCGATCTGCTCGACGCCTGGGAGACGGTGAGCGGCATCCACCTCGCCCGTCAGGCTCGTCAGGTGCGGCTGGGCGAGCGGCCCGACAACCATGTCGATCCGGGAGCGCTGTCGCGACTCGAACGCGAGCGACTGCGCGATGCGCTCGTCGCGGTGCGCGACATCCAGGCGGCGCTCGCGAACCGTCACGCGACGCTCGGGCGCTGAGCGCGGAATTCGCCGACGATCAGTCCTCGGGAGCGGTCGGGCGGTACGCCTCGTAGCGCTTCAGGTACCGCTTGTAGCACCCCGGCACCGACGTGCCCTCGGCATCGCACCGATTCGCGATGGTGTCTTTCCGCGGCGGAGGCTCCCCGGAACCTCGTGTCGCCCCCTTCGCGGTGGTCTCCGCGTCCGGCAGCGCCGCGCCCGCTCTCGGTTCATCGCCGAAGAACTCGGCCGGCAGCAGCTCCGACAGACGGTCGTCGTCGAGCAGGATCCGGATGTCGGAGTCGTGCCTGAACGCGACGTTCAGGACGGTCTTCAGGGACTCGATCTTCGAGCTCGTGTCGTCGAGCCCGGAGCTGATCTCTTCCATCTTCGACCTCACTTCGACGACGTCGTCCTTCACCTGGACCGACTCGACTCCGGCGACCGCGATCGTGCTGTCCACGTCCTTGACCCGGACGTCGACCATCGCGACGGTGGAGTCGAGATTCGTGAGCCGGGTACGGAGTTCGGCGATCCGGTCGTCGGTCGAGCGCTCCAGCAGTTCGAACCGCTTGTCGATCCCCGACAGCGTGCTGTCCAGGCTCCATCGGATGATGCCCGCGGTGATGGTCAGCATCGAGCACACGACCGTGGCCGCCAGCGCGAGCAGCTTCCACGATGGCATTCCTCCGGGTTCGAGAAGTTCCCTGCCGTCTGTCGTTCCCACGTCGATCGACCCCGCCTGGATTCGAAGGACACAGGGCAGATTTCATGCCATGGGACGGCAGCGCGCGATCGTCGCTCCGTCAGCTCGGTGAAGGACGGGGCCGACCGTGAACGCGCCCGCGTCGGTGTCGCCTTTCTGCTGATTCACCTCGCTCTGATGGGAGGAGAAGGTACCGGTGCGCTCGACTTCCGCTGGCGTGACTTCCAGCCGGTCGCCTCCGCGGGCGAGTTCCGCCTGATGCCGATGGTGCGCAAGGACTCGGGCATCGATTCGGTGGAGGCGCTGCTGAAGCGGATCGCCCGGTGCCGCCGCGCCGTCGAGGGCGTCGGGTCCCTCGGTGCCGGAGGAGCCGCGACGGGCCCATGGCGTCGTGATCCTGGAGGATCGCGATGCCTGTCTGGCGCGGGGAGATTCCGGGTACCCGTTGTTGGTGACGGGTACTGACGGCGCACCGGCGCTCGCGGGCATGTCGATCGGCGGTACGCAGGGTTGCCCCAGCTATCAGCGTGTCCTGCGGCTGGACGCGTTGCTGCCCCGGATCGGGGACCAGGCCGAGCGAGTGGCCGAGCACCGGCGTGGTCCCGGCCGTGTCGGACGGCCGTGTCGGTGCACCGGGCGACAACGGAACGAGCTCGAACGCATGTGGCGGCTCGCGCACTGGTAAGGTCGGTCTGGAATCTCACGGTTCCCGGCGCGCGTGCGAGCGCCGGACACGGTTTCGGACAGGTGGACGGTCATGGACAACAATCATCTTCGGACCCTCGGGATCTTCGCGGTGGTCTTCTTCGTGCTGACGCTGCTCTCGGGTGGCGGCTTCTTCGGGGCGATCGGCACGACGGTCATCGCCACGATCGTGGTGCACTTCGTCCTGCGCTGGCTCGCCTCGCGAAAGACGAGACAACCGCCTCCCTGACCGCGACGTGGCGACCGGGTCGCGTCGAACGCGCGGGGGGGGGCATCGGGCCATCGGTGCCGTTCTACGCGACCCGGGTCGCGTCGCGAATCCACGCCGCCAGGTAGGTCAGCACCGCGGCCTCGGCCTGCCGCCCGTCGGCGTCGTTCGGGTGGTTTCGAGACTGCCCGGCGGAGTCCGCGGCGTCCAGGATGATGCGGCGCGCCTCGCGGGCGCGATCGATCCGGGACAGACCGTGCCGGCCATCGTTGCGAATGGCGCGCCGCTCGGCCTCGCGAACGGTGCTCGCGCCCGGGGGGGTGAGGTGGCGGACGACTTCCGTCCCCGCCGGGGCGAGCTCGAGCGCGACGTCCTCGTCCGCGGACATCGGCCCTGACCCCGGCGGCCGGTCGACCCCCGCGTAGACCGGCTCGGCGATCCGTTCGCCGACCCGACCCGAACGCCCCGCGTCCGCCTCGTCGAAGCGGATCAGCGTGTCCGGTGCCTTCGCGAGCGAGAGGTAGCGGGTGCACTGCCTGCAAGGGGTCAGCGTCGAGATGACGATACTCTTCGCGGGCAACGTGCGCGCCTGCGGGTGATCCCGGAACCAGGACAGGAGCAGGCTGACTTCGGCGTGACGGTAGCTGCCGGTGTTGATCCCCGCGGCCAGGATCGCGCCGGCGTCGCTGATCAGGATCGCGCCGACGTGGTCGTGCACGCCCGCGAATCCGCTCGACGCGCTCGAGGCGATCAGCGTCCGGGTGGCGAGCGTGTAGTGGCGGAGCGAACGGGTGAGCCCCGCCACATCCGGTCCGCCGTCGGTCCCGGTCCGCTCGGTGTTCCCGGCTGACGACAGCGCCGCGGCATGCAATCCTCCCGATAGCGGAGCGGGTCCGCCGGTTCCGACGACACGTTCCGGCCACCGCCGGGTCGTCATCGGGACGGGCTCGACCAACAGGCTGCCGTCACCGTGGTCCGCCCGGAGGTTGTCGCGGCGCTTGACCCCCGGGCCCCGGGGCCTTGCCCACGGTGCGCTCTCGTGGTTGGTGTAGATCCGGCGCATGTCGCCGCCGCCTTCGAGACAATGGACGAAGGCCGGCAGCATCGCGTTCGACGAACGCCAGTAGACGAATCGGTGCGGGTCGTCCGACGACCCGACGCCCGGTTCGAGGTAGCCGGCGATGCTGTCGTCGCCGTGGTCGTCGGCGCGGATGAAGTCGTGGAGCTTGACGGGCACGGCGAATGGCGAGTCAAGGGGACAGCGGGCGGCATCTGCCCGGGAGGCTTCACGGCGGGACGCCCGCCGTTCACGCCGTCGGCCCGGCCGCTCCGGATATCGCTTCGATGTTACGTGAGCGGGCGGATCGGGTAACGAAGCCGGGGCCGAGACTGGCGGAGAAGCCGGCTACAGAGCTGACTTCTCCGGATGGAGGCGCGGCGGGCGGCGAGGCGTGGCCGCCCGTAAACGGATACGGTAGCCGGACCGCCGGACCGCCGGACCGCCGGACCGCCGGGCCACCGGATCACAGGACCACCGGGCCACAGGACGACAGGACGACAGGACGACAGGACGACAGGACGACAGGACGACAGGACGACAGGACGACAGGACGACAGGACCACAGGACCACAGGACCACAGGACCACCGGGCCACAGGACGACAGGACCACAGGACCACAGGACCGTCCCCTGCCGACGCGGCGGGACCCCACGGCGCTCGCCGTCAGCGCGGGCGGCGACCGACCGGCCGAGTCGCTCACGCGCCGCTCAACCGGTGCCCTGCACCTCGTCCAGACGGTACGCGACCAGCGCGCCACCCATGCTCATCGTCGCGAAGAGCGCGACCGTCCACACCGCACCGAAGCTCGCGGCGAGCGCACCGAACAGGCCGGATCCGAGAAGGACGACACCGATCACCGTGTTCGACACCGCCGTGTAGGTCGCGCGCATGTCCTCCGGCGCCATGTCGACGAGGTAGGTCGAGCGACCCTGGCGCACGCCGTTGTGGGCGAGCATGAGGCCGAACAGGATCACCGGCGCGACCCACGCGTTCTCCATCCAGCCGCTCCCGTGGGCGACGAGCGCACAGCCCAGGATCACGGCCGCGGTGACGCCCGCCAGCATGAGTACCTGCCGGCTCGATCGATCGGCGAGGCGCCCCCACAGATAGCTCGACAGGAACGCCGCCGCCGAGGAGGCCAGCACCAGCGCCCCCAGCCGCTGAAACGCGCCCGGTCCCGACTCGCTCGCGAGGATCACGAGGAACGGCGGCGCGAGCGCGGTGCCGACGAGAAGACCCCGGCTCACGACGAACAGACGAAGCTGGGGATCGTCGTTCAGGACCGACAGCTGGGCGAGGGCGGATCGGAGCGTGCCCTCCACGGGCTTCGGCTCGCCGCGCTCCTCGACGAGTGTCGCGAACAGCGCCCCCGCCGCGAGCCACAGGCCGGAAGCGAGCACGATGGCGGCGATGACCAGCACCTGGCGATCGGCGACACCGCTCATCAGGGCGAGTGCGAGGACGACGATCGCCGCCGACGAGATCGAACCGGCCAGCCCGGTCACCGTACCGCGTCGGGTCTTGCCGACGGTCTTGCCGAGGACGTCCTTGTAGCTCACCGAGCAGACCGACCGCGCGATCGCGAGAGCGGCGAGCAGCGCGACGACGACCACGCCTGCCGCCGCTCCATCGAGCGTGAGGCCGGCGATGCCGATTCCGGCGGCGGCGCCGCCCTGCAGGATGCTGCCCGTGGCCCAGGCCCGTTTCCGGCGCGTCATGGCGTGAATGCGCTCGGCCGTGAAGAGCTGGGGCAGGAGGGCGCCCGCCTCCCTGACCGGCACCAGAAGACCGATCCAGAAGGCGGGTGCGCCGAGCGTGGTCAGCAGCCACGACAGCACGAGCTTCGGGTCGATCAGACCGTCCGCGCTCTTGCTCAGGGACAGCGAGATGGCGTGACGCAGGAAATTGCCCGACTCGGCGGCCGCCTGCCGCTCGCTCAGGCCTCCGTTACCGTCGGTGTCGGCCAGCAGCTCGAAGACCTGCTCTTCCAGTTCCTTCGGTTCGGCGCTCATGGCGATCCGGGACGCTTCGGTCATGGGTCGATGGAATCGGCACTCGCGCGACTCGTCGGCATCTCGCCGCACGCATCGCACGTCCTCGTCGGGTGTCGCTCCGCGGTACCGCTCGGGCGCGAACAGCGAGATCGCCGCACGGAAGCGGATCGGCCGATGGCGGTGTTCCGAGGGAACGTGCACCGGGTCCGCCTTCGCGGATTGTTGCACGGCCTGCCGATGTGGCGTGAGCGGTTGGTCGCGCTCGCCGATCGCCTGCCGACCGCTTGCCGTTCCGTGGCCCTTCGGAACCCTGCCGCCGACGCTGACCCGAGCTCGCCCTCGTCGTCCCCGGCGTGCGTCCGCGCGTTCGCCGGGACACCTTGGCGCAGCCACCGTCGAAGGGCACGAGCGCGCCGAAGGACGCCGAGCCCTCGACCGCGTCGAGCCGGAGGGGGCCGGCGACACGACGTTCGCCGTCGCGGCATCCGTCCGGGACCCGAACCGGGACGGCCCTCGGGACGTGATCGGATTCGCGCCCTGCGGCAGCTCCGGGTCAAGGAAGCCGATCCGGTCGTCCTTCCGCGACCGCCGCGATAGCCTCATGGGCTCGTCGGTCTCCGCCAGACCCTCGTGTCGATCGCTCGGGGTGGCGAACTCGACGGCGATCGCCGTCGAATCGTGATCCGGCCTGGTCACGGATTCGGCGACGCGCGGGCTGGTCAGGTCACCGAGAAAGACGCGGAGCTTTGGGCAGGTAACGGATCGGTCGGCACGGCGCCCGTGTGCCGCCGGCAGCTGCCGCCCGCCGGCGGTCGGGCGGGATCCGCTCGGCCGGGTGGTACCGCACTGTCCCCGGCACCGGTCTCGCCGCTGCCGTTCGGCGGCCGGGTCACCGTCGACGGCCGCTGCCCCGATGCCGGACAGCGAGCCGCGGCCATCCCGCGAGCGCGCGCCCGGGGCGCAGTCCGGTATCTCGTGAGGTGCGGGCGACCGGACGGTTGCCGAACGGATCGCCGTGGAGACGAAGGCTCGCGTGACTGACGAAACCGCTACCTCACGGACAGGCGTCGCGCTGATCGGCGCCGGCATGATCGCGGAGCGACACGTCTCGGCCCTGTCCGCCCTGCGTTCGCGCGCTCGGCTCGTGGCCGTCGTCTCGCGGCATCCGGATCGCGCGCGGCCGTTCGCGAAGCACAACACCGGCCGGGCACCGCTTTTCACCGGCGATCTCCTGGCCGTCGCCGGCGACCCCGAGGTGCGCGTCGTCGTCGTCGCGACGCCCCCGAGCGTCCGCATCGGGCTGATCGAGACGCTCACCGCGGCGGGCAAGCACGTCCTTCTCGAGAAACCCGTCGCCCGCACCGTCGACGAGGCGTCGTAGGTGGTCCGGATCTGCGAACGCGCGGGCGCGACGCTCGGCGTGCTGTTCCGGCATCGGATGCGCGCTCCGCCGCGGGCGGCACGTCGTCTGCTGGCGGGCGGTACGCTCGGGAGACTTGGGCATGTCGAGATCGCCGTGCCGTCGTGGCGTCCCCGGTCCTGCCACACGAGCTCGGGAGGGGCACCTACGCGCGCGATGGAGGTGGCGTCCTGATCACCCAGCCCATCCACACGATCGATCTCGCGCTCAGCCTCGTCGGGTCGGTGATGCGCGTTCAGGCGATGACCGCCACCATCCCGCTTCACGAGACGGAAGCCGAGGATGTCGCGGTCGCGGGCCTGCATTTCGCGTCGGGAGCCGTGGGCTCCCTGGTCGCGAGCACCGCGACGTTCCCGCACGGGCGCGAGACGATTACCGTGCACGGCCGGCACGGCTCGATGCGACCGGGCGCCGAAGCGCTCGATATCTTCTGGCGCGACGGTCGAGTCGAGCGTCATCCGTGCATCGACGAGAGTTCCACGGGACGGCAGGGCGCGGCCACCCCGAGGCACGAGTGGCATCGGGCCGTCATCGAGGACTTCATCGACGCCGTGCAACAGGGTCGCGACCCGATGGTCACGGGCCACGCGGCGCTCGCCTCGCACCGTCTGATCGAGGCCATCGAGACCTCGTCGCGCGACGGAGCGGCCGTCGAGCTTGCGCCTGCGCCCACCTGACCGCGCACACCTCGCCCGGCCGATGGCGAGTGACGTCAGTCGTCGGCGTGACCGGCGCTGCCCAGAAGACGCATCTTCGCGACGATCACGCGCTTCATCTCCGCCTCCGCCGGCGCGAGGATTTTCCTGAGATCGGTCGTGCCGGGCTTCGCGGCGAGCAGCTCGCGGATCGCGGTCGAGGAGGCGATGCGCAGGTCGGTGCCGACGTAGACCTTGCTCATGCCGCTGGCTATCGCCTGACGGATGTCGTCGTCATGGATCCCGACCGCCCCTTCCAGCTCGCCGCCCGACGCGAGAAAGCGCGCGACGAGATCCTGCGGGATGCTGCTCGCGCCGTGCATGACGAGCGGGACCTCGACGGCGTCGGCGATCTCGGCGATGCGTGCGTGGTTGATCTCCGGGCGCCCACGGCCCTTGTTCGGGCCGTGGGCGGTACCGACGGCGATGGCCAGGGTATCGCAGCCGCTGTCCTCGGCGAACCTCGCCGCTTCCGCGACCCGTGTCAGCGTGGCGGTCTCCTCGGAGATGATGACTTCGGCGCCGAGCTCCACCAGGCGACCGATCTCCGCCTCGACGCTGACGCCGACGGCGCGGGCGGCGTCGACCAAGCGACGTGTCTCGCGGACGTTCGTCGCTTCGTCCTCGTGCGACTTGTCGATCATCACGGAGGTGAAGCCGTTGCGGATGCACCACAGGCAGCGCTCGAAAGAGTCGCCGTGATCGAGGTGCACGGCGACCGGCACGCTCGCGTTGCGCGCCTCGGCGAGGGCGATGGGTACGATGCGTTCGCGCGTGTACTTCAGTGCGCCCGCGGTGATCGCGAGCATCACTGGGCTGCGAGTCTCCTCGGCCGCCTCGATGATGGCGAGCGTGATCTCGAGGTTGTCGGTGTTGAACGCGCCGACGCCGTAGCGGCCGACCCGGGCGCGTTGCAGTAGCTGGTGTCCGGTGTGCAATGTCATGTCGTGGTCGTCGGTTGGTTGAAGTGCGGTCGGCGGGTGTACAGGTCGATCAGCGCGAGGGCGCCGTACAGGGCGCCCCGGTGCTCGAGCGTCGCGCGGGAGATCCGCAGCGTATCCGCCGGTCGGGGACGCTGCAGGTGTTCACGGATGGTCAGCTTCAGCGTCGCGTGCGGGTACCCCTCCATGGTCGGTATGCCACCGCCGACGAGCACGTCGTCCGGTTCGAGCAAGGTCACGGCGGTGGCGATCGTCCAGGCGTGGAGCATGATGAACTCGTCGAGCGCGCGATCGAGGACGCTGTCGCCACGATGGATGAACAGGGTCTCGACCGGTACTCCCGCACGTGCGGCGAGGGTCGTGAGCGTGTGGCCGCAGGCGTGCGCCTCGACGCAGTCCCGGTTGCCGCAGAGGCACCGTGAACCGCGGGCGAGCATCGGAACGTGACCGGCCTGCAGTGACGAGGCTCCGCGTCGGAACGGATCTCCGTCCTGCAGGTAGGCCGCACCGATCCCGGTGCCGAAGTAGACGGCGAACACCGCGCGACTGCCGCGGGCGGCTCCCGTGCGGTGCTCGCCGAGAAGCTGCAGCATGATGTCCTGCTCGAGCAGCACCGGACAGCCGATCCGGCGCGTCAGCTCGCGACGCAATCCGCTGCCCTCGAGCTGCGGGATGTTGTTGCAGTGATCGAACGTATCCCGTTCGCGATCGAGCATGCCCGGCATGCCCATCACCACGACGGTGGGTGCCAGCGCATGTCGATCGACGTGCTCGCGGACTAGGTCGGCGAGCGCGGCTCGTGCGTCGCCGACGCGCAGCGCGGCGCTGCTCGCGATCTCGATCGCCGGGTCGGGCTCGCCATCGCGGAGGTGGCCGAGACGCGCGCTCGTTCCGCCGATATCGACCACGACGACATCGCCGCGTGCGGCGTCGGTCGGAAGAAAGACATCCGAGCGCTCGATCACCGCTCGCTCCGCAGCCACTCGAGGGCGATGCTCGCCGCCCGCGTGGGCGTATGGGCATCGGTGTCGAGGACGAGCCGCGGGTGCTCGATCGGTTCGGCGGCGGCGCGGCTCGCGATGTAGAGGGCGGCATCGCGATCCGCGGCCGGATGCGCCCCGGGCCGGGCGGCATCGCGTTCGAGTCGTGCGAGCGCGGACTCGGGCGAGCAGACGCATTCGATCAGGCGCAGGCGAGTTCCGGCGTCGCGTGCCGCTGCCGCGAGCGCGTCGATCTGGTAGCGGCGCGAGTAGGTACGCCCGTCGAGCACGACGGCCGCCGCCGGATCCCGCCCGATCACGTACGCGCTCACCCGATACGTGACGTCGACCACCAGATCGCTCTGCTCGCGCCGGTAGTCGACGTGCCTGCCGAAGAGTTCCGTGCGCACCGCGTCCTTGTCGAGGAGCAGCGCGGGCAGGGCGGCGGCGAGAGGCCGGGCGACGGCACTCTTGCCCGAGGCGGGCAGTCCCGCCATCGCGATCAGCACGCGCCGTTTCCGTCCGGGAGCGAGTCTCGGACTCCGTGGCGAGACGGCGTCACGGGTCGACGACCTTCCCCATCATCATCGCCACCACCTCGTCCTCGCTGGTGTCGCCGATCGCGCGCTCGCCCGCCTTGCGGCCACGCTCCAGCACGAAGATCCGGTCACTGACCTCGAAGATGTCGCCGAGATCGTGCGAGATGAAGATGATCGCGACGCCGTCCGCCTGCAGTCGACGGATCAGGTCCTTGACCTCGCGCTGCTCGGGCACGCCGAGCGCGGCCGTCGGCTCGTCCATGATGACGATTCGCGCGTTCCAGTAGACCGCGCGGCTTATCGCGATCGCCTGACGCTGGCCGCCGGAGAGGTAGCCTACCGGCATGCTCGGGTCGTCGAGGCGGATGCCGAGGTGCTCGAGAGCGCCGGCGGCCTCCTCGCGCATCCACTTCCGGTCGAGCATCGGCACGCCGAGCACGCGCCGCATGCGCTCGCGTCCCAGGAAGATGTTGACGCCCACGTCGAGGTTGTCGGCGAGGGCAAGATCCTGGTAGATGGTCTCGATGCCGAGGTCGCGTACCTCCTGCGGGCTGCGCCCGTCGATGCGCTCTCCCCCGAGACGGATCTCGCCGTTGTCGGGTCGGTTGACGCCCGCGATCATCTTGATCAGCGTGCTCTTGCCGGCGCCGTTGTCACCGGCGAGCGCCAGCACCTCCCCGGCGCGCAGGTCGAGGTCGATGTCGCGCGAGGCCTGCGTGCCGCCGAAGCGCTTGCAGACGCCGCGCACGGAGAGCACCGGGCGCGCTGCCGTCGCTCGGCTCGTTGCCCGGACGCTCGACGGGCGACGGCGTGGCGTCCGGCGGCGACGCGCTCACGCGCCACCCGCGCCGAGACGCGCCAGTCGGTCGCGCGACTGGTCGATGAGCACCGCCACGATGATGACCAGTCCGACCGTGATGAACTGCCAGAAGGGCGGCATGCCGATGAACACCAGGCCGAACTGGATGATGGCGATGATCAGCGAACCGATGACGGTACCGGAGATCGTGCCGCTGCCGCCGCTCAGGCTCGCGCCGCCGATGAACACGGCGGCGACGGCGTTGAGCAGGATCGGTTCGCCGGCATCCGCCGCCCCCGCGGAAAAGCGCGCGGTGTAGAAGATTCCCGCCAGTGCCGCGGTGAACGCGCTCAGCATGAACAGGGCGAAGGTGATCCGCGTCGTGTTCACTCCGGCACGCACGGCCGACTGGAGATTGCCGCCCATGGCGTAGACGTACACGCCGAAGCGCGTGTGGGCGAGCAGGTAGTGGAAGAACAGCGTGACGACGGTGGCGACCAGCACCGGCACCGGCACGATGTCGAGGACGCGCGCGTTGCCGAACGATCGCGCGGTGTCGTTGCGGGTCGACACGGTCGCTCCGCCTGCGACGAGGAAGGCCATGCCGCGAGTGACGCCGAACATGCCGAGCGTGCCGATGAACGAGGGTACCTTCCACTTGGCGATCAGCCAGCCGTTGATGAAGCCCGGCACCAGCGCGATCAGGATGGCGGCCGTGACACCGAGCGAGAACGACAGCGCGGGAGGCAGCTCCGGAAGGGCGCGGATGACCACGGCCATCGTGACCGCGGCGAGGCCCGCGATGAAGCCGATCGAGAGATCGATGCCGGCGGCGATGATGACGAAGGTCAGCCCCGGCGCCATCGTGAGAATCTGCGTGGCGGTCAGCAACACCGCCTGGACGTTGTACAGGTTGCCGAAGAAGGTGCGCCCGTAGACGCTCCACGACCACCCCTCGAAGAGCGCCATGATCAGGATCAGGAACAACCATGACCAGGCGGCGGTCAGCAACTGCAGCAGGCGAACGCGGGTGTTCATGTCGGTGGCCGGTTGGAGGATGGGCGGAGGCGAGAGGAGCACGGTGGGGCTTGCTCCCGACGACGCGCCGCCGGAGCGGTTCGTCGCCGGGAATCCCACGCCCGCCGCTCGTCGGTGAGCCGGGCGCTGTCCGCCGCTCAGTCCGAGTAGATGAACTTCGCCACCTCGGGCTCGTCGACGTTGTCGGCCGTGATCACCGTGAATCCCGTGCCGATCACCGGCGGTACGGATTGCCCGGTCAGGTGGGCGTAGGCGCTCATCACGCCGTAGTAGCCGATCTCCGCCGGGTGCTGGGCGATGGCCATGTCGACGAGGCCGGACTTCAGCTGCTCGACGATCGACTGAGGAGCGTCGAAGGCGATGACGGTCACGTCGCCGAGCTTGTCGGCCGACTCCACCCCGTTGGCCGCACCGAGCGCGGAGAACAGGTTCGCGCCGAACACGCCACCGAGCTCGGGCTCGCGGGCGAGCACAGCCTAGAACTGGGAGGCGGCGGTCGAGGCGTCGTTCTCGTTGTATTGCGTGTCGAGCACGGTGATGTCGGGGAAGCGTTCGCTCATCTCGGCCTTGAAGCCCTCCTCGCGCTGGTCGGTCGTGGAGATGCCGGGCCGCACGTTGGAGACGTAGACGCTGCCCGAGCCACCCATCGCCTCCGCCATGGCCGCCGCGGCCATGCGCCCGCCGGCGACGTTGTCCGAGGCGATGTAGGAGATCGGGAAGTCGCCGTCGCCCGATCCGTTCCGATACATGCCGTCGTCGATGAAGGTGTCCACCGTGAGCACCGCACTGCCGTCGTCGCTCGCCCGCTTGAGCGGATCGATCAGCTGGGTGGTGTCGGTCGGGGCGATCAGGATCGCGTCCGGCTCGCGGGCGATGACGGCATCGAGAACGGGAATCTGCAGCGTGGGGTTGAAGTCCTCGGCGCCCTGGAAGTCGACCTCGATGCCGAGCGCCTCGGCGGCCGCCTGCGCGCCCTTGTTCATGGTGATGTAGAAGGCGTCGGTGGTGAGGCCGGGTACCAGCACCATCTGGATGTCGTCCTGCGCCTGCGCGCCGCCTGCCAGCGCCGAGGCCAGCACTACGGCCGGAATCGCGTTTCTCATGTTCGTTCTCCTGTTTCGCTCTCTTCGGATTGACGTGGGACAGCATCTCGCGTCGCGGTACGGCGTGCGTGCGGTGTCGTCGTCATCCCGTGCGGCGAACGGCCGGGCGGGTGGCAGGCGTGGCGTGCGCGTGACGCGTGTGCCGGTCGGGGACCAGCGCGTCGTAGACGGGCAGGGCGGCCGCGCCGAGCAGCACCGAGTCGGCGCCGGCATGACCGACCAGAAGCTCGGAACGACGGTGCCAGCCCTGCATGTAGAGCGGCTCGCGAAGTGCGGCGATCCGCTCGATCAACGCCTCGAGCAGGTCCGGCGACAGATGCCCGGTCAGGATGATCGCGTCCAGATCGAGCAGATGATCGACCGAGGCTATCGCCTGTGCGAGGGCCGAGGCCGCGGCCTGCAGCCAGTGCCGCAGCGCGTCGTCCCCCGCGGCGAGCCGAGCGTCGAGCTCGTCCGGCGACAGCGCACCGAGATCGCGCTGCAGCGCGTCGAGGGAAACGAGACTCTCCAGGTGGACGGCACTGCCGCCATCGGGAGGGGTCACCAGCATGTGCCCGAATTCCGCCGCGTTCGGGCCGACCCCCCGGTAGGCCCGTTGGCGCAGGAACAGCCCGCCACCGAGACCGGTGGAGAAGAAACCGATCACCAGGAAGTTCCGGAAGGCGCGTCCGCGGCCGTGCCAGTACTCGCCGATGGCCGCGGCCGTGGCGTTGTTCTCCATGCGGACGTCCATGTCCAGCGCATCGGCGAGCGGCTCGCGCAGCGGTTCGCCGCCCCGGCGGCGCGTGTGGACGGTCTCGAGCACGGCGTTGCGTGCCGGATCGAGCGGGCCGACGGCGGCGAGCCCGATGCCCAGCGGCCTGCCCACGGGTGCGCTCGCGAGCAGCGCTTCGGCCACCTCGAGAGGGCGGCGGCGCACCTGTGCGGCCGTCGCGTCGCCCGGCAGTGTTCGGTGGCGCCTTGCCGCGACCTCGCCACCGAGATTCGCCACGCAGCCGCTCACCCGCCGATGATCGAGGTGCAGGCCGATCGTCCACGCCGCATCGGTGCGGATGCCGAGGGCTCGTCGCGAGTCCCGGTCGCGAAGGCGCCCGCGACGCGACGGACACCGTCACGGTCGGAAGGCGTCGCGATCGCTCCTGGCCCCGGTGCAGGCGGTCTACCGAAGCGGTCGTCGAGCCTCGCGAACGCGATTCCGCGGACCGACGACGACCCATGCGGTTGCCGCGACGGCCGACGCCGACAGCATCGCCTTGGACGCCGTCCCCATCGTCCCGTCGATCTGCATCGCGTGGACGACGCTTCCCGCCACGACGACCGTCGCGAGTGCCGTGTGCACGAAGCGCCAGTGACGCGTCCGAAGGCGCTGCCGTCGACCCAACGCGGCGGTCAGCGCGGCGGCGAAGACGGCCCACATGGCGATGACGCCCCAGACCGAGAACGGCGTCGGCGAGCGGAACAGCAGGGCGTCGACCATGTCGGGAGGGCTGGTCATCCACAGCCCGGCGACGTGCAGCACGACGGCAGCGAGCAATCCGACACCGATCCGACGGTGCAGCCGGCGCCCGCGCGGGCCGTGCAGTCCCGGCAGGTGTCCCCCGGCGAGAAGGGGCTGGGCCAGCAGGAGCGACATCGCGATCACCCCGGCGAACCCGGCCGTCACGTAGATAGGATCGCGGTAGGCGAGGAGCGGGCTCGCCGCCGCGATGGCGATCGGCACGGTGATCGCGATCGCGAGCGCGAGCCACGGCAGGAATGCCGTCAGGAACGTTCGCAGGCGCCCTTGCCGGGGCGCCCGCATGGGTGTCCCCTCGACGACCGTCGGCGCGGTCGCCCGCTCCCTGGCCGTCGTCTCCTCCCGTTTCACCGGCGTCCGGGTGCTTCGGCTCAGGCCGGTTGCAGCACGAAGGCCACGTCGAGGCTCGTGTCGCTCGCGCTCGCCATCACGGGGCGCAGGAACACGGTCTCGAACCCGCCGTCGTCGTGTTCGGCGTCGTAGGCCAGGTGACCGTGGGCCTGACCGAAGGCCGGGACGATCTGCGGCATCTCCAGGCGGAACACGCCGTCCGCGTCCGTGAGCGTCGCACCGTGGCTCCGTTCGTCGCGCTCGTGCCCCTCGGTGGTGTGCGCCCAGACCTGGATGCGCCGCCCCGGCAAGGGGGCGCCGTCGCCCGCGCGATGCACGGTGCCCGTCATCAGGAAGCCGCCGCCGCCGATGCGCTCGACGAGCGGGGCGCCGGGGCGGTAGTTGTTGGCCCCGCCGCGCATCGTCGGCGTCGGCGCGAGGCCCTGCGCATGCGCCGAGCGGAGCAGTCCGGTCGGGCCTCCCAGCAAGGTGGCGGCGGCGGTGGCGGCACTGCCGGCGAGGAAGGTACGGCGGGTGGGCGAGACGCGGCTCATCGGTTCTCTCCTGCGGGATGCGAGCATGTTGCGAGGAACGGCACACGGCGCACGAGGCGTGCGAGGGACTCCGTTCGTGGCCATGGATACGAGATGGTTCGCGGAGCGGTTGCACCGCGCTCGCGCGCGGCCCGGTCGCGGCGATAGAATGCCGAGCCGCCAGCGGGTGTCGCCGTCACCGGAGATGCGCGACGGCAGTCAATCGACGGATCCGGAACATGGCTCGAGATCGCAAGGCGCGGGAACTGACGGTGAGTGCCGCGGGGCAGCTGACCCCGAACATGCGTCGGCTCACGCTGCAGGGCGACGACTTGGCCGACTTTCCCGAGGATGCCGAGGGGGCGTACTTCAAGCTGGTCTTCGCCGGCGCGGATCCCGACAGGCCGGTTCTCAGAACCTACACCGTCGCCCGGCATCGGCCCGAGCGGCACGAGATCGACGTGGACTTCATGCTCCACGACGGCGTCGGCGGGACCGTCGACGGCGTGGCGTCCACCTGGGCCGTCAATGCGCGGGTGGGCGAGCGCGTGTCCCTGTTCGGACCCGGACCCGCCACCTTCATCAACACGGATGCCCGGTGGTTCCTGCTGGCCGCCGACATGACGGCCCTGCCGGCGCTCGTGGCCAACCTGGCACGCCTGCCCGCGGACGCCCGCGGCTACATCGTCGTCGAGATCCTGGCCGACGAGGACCGGCAGGTGCTGCCCGCTCCCGCCGGCATGGGCGTGGTCTGGGTGGTCAATGCCGAGCCCGGCTCCGAAGACTCGCCACTTCATGACGCCATCCGGGAGCTGCCGTGGCTGGACGCTCGGCCGGCGATCTGGGCGGCCTGCGAGTTCAAGGCGATGAAACGGAACCGGCAGTACTTCAAGGAGGTACGCGGTGTGGAGAAGTCGCACCTGTACGTGTCCAGCTACTGGAAGCGAGGCTTGCAGGAAGAGGAGCACAAGGTCGCCAAGCGCGAGGACGCGGCTTCCGCGTGACCGCTCCGTCGATGGCCGCGTGCCCGCGCCGACCGATCAGCGCCTCGGGCGCCACCTCGAACGCCCGAGCGTGAACGCGCGCACATGGCTGCTGTTCGCCGGGGCGAGCTTCCTGCTGTCGCTGACCCCCGGCCCGAACGGGCCGCTCGCGCTGACTCACGGCGGTCTCCACGGCGCTCGCCGTACCACGGCCACGGCACTCGGCGGTGTGGTCGGATTCGCGGTGGCGATCGCGCTGTCCATGTCCGGCCTCGGTGCGCTCCTCGCCGCGAGCGACGGGGCGTTCGACGCCATTCGCTGGGCCGGGGCGCTCTACCTCGTCTGGCTCGGCGTGCGCACCTGGCGAACCCCGTTGCCGACCCCCGGGACGAGCGGGGACGGCGAGCGCGGTCGGCGATCCTCGTTCGGCCTGTTCGGCGAAGGGTTGCCGGTGGCGATCTCCGATCCCGAGACGATCCTGTTCTTCATCGCGTTTCTGCCCCAGTTCATCGATCCGTCGCGCTCCCTCGTGCCGCAGTTCGCGGTCATGGCCGCGACGCTCGCGGTCATCGAGTTCGTCGTCGAGATCGCGCTCGCCGCCGGCTCCGCGAGCATCCTTCCGTGGCTCGCGCGAGGCCGCAACCGACGCTGGTTCCAGCGCTTGACCGGGCGCTGTTCATGGGTGCGGGCACCGCATTGCTCGCGCTCGAGCCCTGGCGGCGAGGTGCGGAGCCGGGTGGGCATGTCGCGAGCGTTCTCGGCCCCGGGAAGTGTCGTCGAGCAACGCGCCGAGTGCACGGCGATCGCGCGATCGGGACACGCGATCCGACGATGCCCCCGGGCGGGTCCGGGGCGCGAGACCGGGCTTGTCACGTCGTGATACTGTCCCGCGGGAAATTTTCGACGGACGGTGACGGATCGGACTGCCGCCGACCCGGGGCGAGCTCCGCGACTCCCAGCGCCCGTCACGTCCGGTCTTCGAGGGGGTTACCGAGATGTCCGATGAACCGACGGACGACGCCGGCTCGACGGCGAAGGTGGAGACCGACCCGCGCGACTTCGACTCGTCGGTCGCGATCCGCACGATCGCGATGCCGGCCGACACCAACTCCGCCGGTGACGTCTTCGGCGGCTGGCTGATGGCGCAGATGGATCTCGCGGCCGGCAATGCGGCGGCCCGGCGCGCGCGCGGGCGTTGCGCGACGGTCAAGGTCAAGGAGATCAACTTCCTGGCACCCGTGCACGTGGGCGACGAGGTCACCGTGTTCGCGACGCTGCACGCGGTCGGACGCACCTCGATGGTGTTCTTCGTGGAGGCATGGCGACGCAGCCGCGACGGTGACGAGCAGGTCAAGGTGACCGATGCGCTGTTCACGTTCGTCGCGCTCGATACCGGCGGACGGCCGCGGCCGGTGCCGGCGAGCTGAACGTCCGCGGCCCGGTTCGTCAACCTCGCCGACTTTCCAGGCGCGTTCTTCGGCCCGTTCGTCAGGTCGGTACGTCAGGTCGGTACGTCAGGTCGGTACGTCAGGTCGGTACGTCAGGTCGGTACGTCAGGTCAGTACATCAGGCCCGCTCGCCGGGCTCAATCGCCCGGGTACACCATGCTCTTGACCAGCCCCGGCGTCTCGTCGGCCTGCAGGGCGAACGCGTCCGGCGCGTCTTTCAGGCGAAAGCGGTGCGACACCAGCACATCGACGTCGATGGCGCCGCTCGCGACCAGCTCGATGGAGCGCGGGTAGACGTCGCCCATGCGCCGCGAGAACCTGATCGACAGGCCGCGCCGCCGGGTGTCGGCCGCCGCCAGCGGCTCGTAGCGATCACCGTCGGGAATGCCCACGAGCACCAGGCGCCCGCCGATGCGCGCTGCCTTGACCGCGTCGCCCATGCCGTGTGGCGAGTTGGTGGCCTCGATCACCAGATGGCAGCCCATCCCGTCCGTGGCGTCGAGCACCGCGTCGATACAGTCGCCGGCCACGTTCGCGCCCAGGGTGCGTGCCAGCGCGGCCCGGTGCGGCTGCGGGTCCACCGCGACGATATCGCCGCAATCGCCACGCGCCAGCAGCTGCACGATGCCCAGCCCGATCGGGCCGCAACCGATCACGGCGACCTTCTCGAGCAGACGAGGGCGCGCCAGGTCGATGGCATGGATGCACACGCCCAGCGGTTCCAGCATCGCGCCCTGGTCGGCGCTCATGCCGTCGGGCAGTCCGGACAAGCTGTCGATCGGTACCTCCATCCGGGCCGTCAGCGCGCCGTGGTTCGGCGGCGCGCCGAGGAAGCGCACGTGCGGGCAGAGGTTGTGGTAACCCTTCGCGCACCATTCGCAGCGGTGACACGGGCGGGCGGGATCGACGGCCACGAGCTGCCCGCGCCGCAGACCGCGCGACTCCACGTCCTCGAGCAGACGTGCGGAGAACTCGTGCCCGGGAATGAACGGCGTCTCGATCCGTGCCGAACCGATACCACCATCCTTGTAGTAGTGCAGATCGCTGCCGCAGATCCCGACCGAGGCGACCTCGACCATCGTGGCGCCCTCACCGCCGCTCGGCGGCTCGAACCTGCCGATGCGGACGTCGCGGGCGCCGTGAATGAAGACAGCCGTACCCATGCGTCGTGCTCCGGTCGGCAGGCTCAGACGGCCGAGAAGCCACCGTCGATCATCAGGCTCTCGCCGTTGATCAGGCCCGAGGCGGGGGAGGCGAGGAAGAGCGCCAGGTCCGCCACTTCCACCTCTTCGCCGAAACGGCGCGCGGGCGTGCGCTCGATCATCGGTCGGGACTTCTCGTCCGCACCCCAGACCTTGCGTCCCATCGCCGTCAGGATCACCGTCGGGCAGATCGCGTTGATCTGGATGCCGTGCCGGGCCCATTCGCTCATCAGCCCGCGCGTCAACGCATCGAGCGCCCCCTTGGACGCCGAGTAGGCCGCGTGGTCCTCGAAGGCGATGACGGCGGCCTGCGAGGAGACGTTGATGATCCTGCCGGCGCCGCGCTCGATCATGCCGGGCGCCACGTGCTGCGCGAGCTGGAACGGTGCGCGCACGTTCACCGCCATCGTGCGATCCCAGTCGGCCAGGGACAGCGACACGGCCGGCTCGATCAGCGCGATGCCGGCGTTGTTCACCAGGATGTCGATGCGTGCGCGATTCGCCAGCCCGGTCATCATCGTGTCGATCGCCGCCGGGTCCTCCAGGTCGCAGACCTCGACCAGACACTCGCGGCCGAGCGCGGTCACGCGTTCGGCGACCTCCGTCAGCCCGGCACGATCGCGCCCCACCGCCACGATGTCCGCGCCCGCGTCGGCGAACGCGCGGCAGATCTCCGCGCCGATTCCCTTCGAGGCACCGGTGACCAGTGCGGTGCGTCCGTCGAGGGAGAATCGGCTTGTCCGGTCGCTCATCAGTTCGCTCCGTGTTGGTGCGGCCTTCGCCGCCGGTGCCGCGCCGCTGACCGCGGGGCGGGTGCACGGGCGGTCCTGGTCGCCGAGCGCTTCGTCGAGGTCGGCGACGACGTCCAGCGTACCTCGTCCCGGACCCGTCATGGCGACGAGCGCCGGGTGGAGGGCGGATCGCACGGTCGTCCGTCACGTCACGAGCGACTGGTCTCCCTTCCGGTCGACCGACCTCATGTCGCGCGCGCGATCAGCTCGACCGGGACGACGTGCGGCTCGCGCGTGCCGTCATCCGCCGGGTCGTCGGCGGCGCGACAGAGCGCGATGGCCGCTCGGGCGATCGCCCGGAAGTCCTGCCGCACGGTGGTCAACGAGGCCGACAGGCCGGGAATGCCGTCGAAGCCGACCACGGACACGTCTCCGGGCGCGTCCGAGCCGCGATCCCGCAGCGCCGCGATCGCGCCGAGCGCGTGCTCGTCACTGTCGCGGAACAGTCCGTTCACCTCGTCTGCGGGGGCGACGCGCCGCAGGCCGACCGGTGGCGCGCCGAGGCCGAGGCCATGCGCCGACGGATCGAGTCGGTCTTCTGGAACGAGACGCTCGGCCTGCACGTCGTGGCGGTCGACGGCGCGAACCGGCAGCTCGACGTGGCCACCTCGAACCCCGCCCACCTGCTCTGGGCCGGTGCGCTGAAGCCCGTGCGTGCGAAGCGGGTGGCCGGGGGCCTGTTCGAGGACGACCTGTGGTCGGGCTGGGGTCTGCGCACGCTCTCCGAGCGGGCGCCTCGCTACCAGCTTGTCTTGTCACAACGGCTCGGTCTGGCCGCACGACACGGCCATCTTCGCCGCGGGGCTGCTGCGGTACGGCATGACGGAAGAGGCTCCGGCGCGTGCTCGACGCGCTGCGCGACGTGACGAGCAGACAACCGTCGCTGCAACTGCCCGAGCTCTTCGGCGGGTACGCGCGGGAGAGCGCGATGCCGCCGCTGAGCTACGCCGAGGCCTGTCGGCCCCAGGCCTGGGCGGCGGCCGGGCTGATCCACCTGTCGCTGGCGGTGGCGACCCTTTCCGCGAGCGAGCGGCGATGACCGGACTCGCGCATGTGCGGCGTCCCGATGGCGTCGCCGGTCCGCCTTCCCATCAGCTTCCGGCGAGTCCGTGACCACGGGCCGACCGGACTATCGGCGCGTTCGACGAGAACGTCCGCCACTCGGCAAGAAGAGGGAGATCCACCATGAAGATCCATCCGATCACCGGTGGCGTGTTGCTCGCCCTGAGCGCCGGCTCCGTTCACGCGGACGAGAGCATGCGGTTCGAGCCCGGCGAGGGCGACTTCGACCGGGCGAGCCTCGAGGCCTTCGCCGCGTCGCACGACTACAGCGGGCAGCGGGTCACCGTGGCGGGGCCGTTCCTCAGCTCGGCCGCCGATGCCTTCGAGGCCGTCCTGGCTCACTTCGCCGAAGCGACCGGTGCCGATGTCCCCCACACCGGACCCGACGCCTTCGAGCAGCAGATCATGATCGACGCCGAGGCGGGATCGGCGCCGGACGTGGCCGTGTTCCCGCAGCCCGGACTCGCCTGCGACATGGCCGCGCGCGGCTTCCCGACGCCGCTGAGCGACGACACGGGAACGTGGATCGAGGAGAACTACGCGGCCGGCAGCTCCTGGGCGGAGCTCGGCACCTGCGCCGGACCCGACGGCAGCGAGGCGTTCGACGCCTTCCCGTACTGGGCGAACGTGAAGTCGCTCGTCTGGTACGTACCGGAGAACTCCGAGGACGCCGGCTACGAGGTTCCCGGAACGATGGGGGAATTGCAGGCGCTCAGCGAGCAGATCGTCGAGGACGAGGAGATGCCGTGGTGCATCGGCCTGGGGTCGGGTAGTGCGACGGGGTGGCCGGCGACCGATTGGGTCGAGGACATGATGCTGCGCACGCAGCCGCCCGAGGTTCACGACCAGTGGGTGACGAACGAGATTCCGTACGAGTTCGAGATTCCGTACGAGTTCGCCGTCGAGGCGGATCGGGCCGTCTTCCTTCGCACCCAGCGTGTACTCGAAGATGCCCGTGAACATGCCGCCCGTCTCGGCGTGAACCATCAGCTTGAGCATGTCGCCGGATGCCATCGGCTCGTGCAGGATGGCCGCGCCGTCGATGTCGTGGCCCTCGCGCAGCGGCGCGTAGCCGACGACCGGGCCGGGCTTCATGCTCGCGTCGGTGCGGTGCACGACCAGCCAGCCGTTCTCCGCAGTCTTGACCGAACGGGCACTGACGATGCCGTTCGAGACGCCCTGATCGGTCGCCTCGACCATCGGCGTCATGGAATGCGCGGCGGCGAAGGCCACGCTCGAGGTCAGGGCGAGGGCGGCGGCCGAGAGGGCGATGAGTTTCACGGTCTGTTTCCTGTTCGTCGTTCGTGGAATCGGACTCGACTCGCATCGGGCATGCGGTAGTCCGATCGGTTGCAGTCGCGTGATTCGGGCCACTCTGCCGCCGCATGTGCCTCTCGCGGTGAGCGCCGAAGCCGCCTCGCGTTCGGCGGATACCCGTTCGCCGATCGACGCCGGCCGTCGGGCATCGGGCGCGTTGACGACTTTGCAGACACCGAGACCGCGAAGGCGGCAGCGTGCGACCGTGCCGAAATTCTTGCAACGGAGATTCACATGTCAGGCTCGTCACCACGGACGTCGGGGCAGGGGCGGAGCGACGCCGAGGACGCGTCCGGCGAACGCGGCGCACCGCCGGGGAGTGACGGGACGTCCGACGCGATCGCACGGCTCGTCCACGACATGCGCAACCCCCTCAACACGATCTCGATGAACGCGGAGCTCGTCGGCCTGGAGGTGGGCGAGTCCGTTTCCGGGGAGCTCGGCGAGAGCCTGTGCGCGCTCGAGCGCGCGGTCGGAGAGCTGGAGCGCGGGTTGGTGGCGCTCGAGACGCACGTCTCGCAGGGAGACGGCGGGGCGCGTCACGGCTGACGAAGGTCGAAGCGGCGCTGCGGCGCCTCGTCGGCAGGCGGCGTCCGCGGGCGAAGCGAGTACAGAAGCTCGGTCAGGACGCGCAACCGTGCCGGCTTGAGCAGATGATGGTCGAACGGCGAGTCGTGCTCGCCCGTGTCGTCCGGTGATCGCGCCCGCCCGGAGAGGGCGACGAGAAGGATCGCGTCACCGTGCGTCGAACGCAGCCTCCGCGCGACCTCGCGGCCGTCGATGTCGGGCAGGCCGATGTCGAGCAGCACGGCGTCCGGAGACCGCTCCTCGGCGCTGGCGAGCGCCGCTCGCCCGTCGGCCGCCACCGTGACGTCGAAGCCGGCGCGTTCGAGCAGGCGCGCCGTCGCGGTGCGCGCGTCGCGGTTGTCGTCGACGAGCAACACCCGCAGGGCATCGGCCTTCTCGCGCGCGACGTCGGCGGCGTCGCCTTCGCCGAGCTCCGCGGTACGCGCCGCGCCCGCGCGTCGACGGCGACCGACCAGCGCCGCCAGGGTCTCGACGAGTCGACGTCCGTCGATCGGCTTGCTGAGATAGTCGTCGCAGCCCGCCTCGAGACAGCGCTCGCGCTCGCCTTTCATCGCCGCCGCGGTCAACGCGACGATCGGCCGGTCGAAACCGCCCTTCCGCAGCCGACGCGTCGCCTCGTAGCCGTCGAGCCGGGGCATCTGCATGTCCATGACGACCGCGTCCGGCAACGCGGAACGGCCCGCGTCGCCGTCGATCGCGTCGATCACCGCCTCGCCATCGGTCACGGCGATCACGCTCGCGCCGGCACTCTCGAGAAAGCGGCGAACCAGCAGGCGGATGTCGGGGCGGTCGTCGGCGACGAGCACGCGCGCGGCGAGTGGCGGCAGGTCGGCGAGGGGGGGAGCCGCCTCGCGCTCGCCCGACGCCTGCGCCAGGTCGAGCTCGACGAACGCGGTCCCGGGTTCGAAGCGCGCCGGCATCGTCAGCGTGAACGTGGTGCCCGCTCCGGGCGAGCTGCGGACCGTCAAGTCGCCCTCGAGCAGACGGGCCAGGCGGCGACTGATGGCGAGTCCGAGTCCGGTGCCGCCGTAACGTCTGGTGTTGGAGCCGTCGACCTGCGTGAACGGCTCGAACAGGCGCCTGCATTGCGCCGGCGTCATGCCGATGCCCGTATCGATCACGTCGAACACGAGCTGCGGGCCGTCCATCTCCTCGATCCGCACGCACAGCGTCACGCTGCCCGCGTCGGTGAACTTGATCGCGTTGCCGATCAGGTTGATCAGGATCTGCCTGAGGCGCAGCTCGTCGGTGACGACACGTTCCGGCAACGCGCCTTCGAGGCGTACCTCGAAGTGCAGGGAACGTTCGTCCGCGCGCACCGCCATCAGCGTGTGCACCTCGCCGATCAGCACGGCGAGCGCGAGTTCGTCCCGCGTCAGCGAGAACTTGCCGGATTCGATCTTCGCCAGGTCGAGAATGTCGTTGAGTAGCGCGAGCAGATGCTGGCCGTTGCCGCGCACGGTATCCACGCTGCGCCGATCGTCCGGATCGGTCAGGCGCATGCTCAGGATGTCGGCATAGCCGAGGATCGCCGTCAGCGGAGAGCGCAGCTCGTGGCTGACGTTGGCCAGGAAGTCGCTCTTGCTGCGGTTGGCCCGTTCGGCCGTCGCGAGCGCGCTCTCCACCGCGCGCTCGTCGCGCAGCCGCCGCTCGCACTCGCCGATGTCGCGTCCGATCTGCTCGAGCCCCTCGAGGAGCATCGGGTCGTTGGCGAGGCGCTCGCGCAGGAACAGCGTGATCACGCCGATCGGGCGGCCGTCGAGCACCACCGGCAGGCCGAGCGCGGTGCGCAGGCCGAGCGCGTGCGCTTCCCGCCGTCGACCCGATCGCGGGTCGGGCCCGGCGTCGATCAGGCGACGCGCGTGCCCCTCCCGCCAGACATCGGCCGGCAGTCCCTCCGCCGGCGCGAACGCGTGGCTGGCGAACCGCGCCTTCACCGCCTCCTCGTCGTCGAACCGTTCGGCACACTGGAACACCGCGCGCGTCAGCGGGCCCGAGTCGGTATCGGGCGTCCAGTACTCGGCGATGTCCGCGCCGAACACACGCCTGAGCGTCGCGAGCACGGTGGGCATCCCGGCGTCGAGATCGCGCGTCGCACCGAGCACCTCCGAGACGGTCGCCCGCGCGGCCAGACGCTGCTCGGTGAGCTTGCGCAGGGTGATGTCCTGCACCGTGCAGCTCACCGCCCGCGTGCCGCCGTCGCCGTCCCGCAGGGGCAGCAGGTCGACGATCCAGTTCCGCCGCTCGCCATCCACCCCGAGCTCGCCCTCGAGCTCCTCTCCGAGCACGCGCGCGCCGCGGTCGAGGACGGCGTCGAGCACCGTGTCGACGAACTTCCCGAAGTGCGGGTGCAGGGCGTCGACGGATTCTCCCTCGAGCGATCGTGTCGGACCGCCACCGAGGCTCTGGAGCTGGTCGTTGACCCGTAGCAGACGACGTTGGCGATCGATGATGCAGAGTCCGACCGGAAGGTTCCGGTACAGGGTATCGACCTCGTCGAGCGCGCGTTCGAGGCGCCGCTCCCGCTCGGCGAGCGCGGAGGCGATGCGCCGTTGCTCGGTGACGTCGCCGATGATGGCCAGCACGCTCGCGATGGCGCCGCTCGCGTCGCGTTCGGGAACGTAGCGCACGCGATACCAGCGGCGCCCGTCGGGTCCGTCCAGGCGACATTCGTGGCGTGTCGTGCGATCGCTCTCGAACGCTTCGTCGAACGGCGCGAGCAAGGCGCTCGGCAGGCGCGTCTCGCCCGGCGCCAGACCGAGCAGCGCGTTCGGGTCGGCACCGGCGAGCAGGGCGGCACTGGTGTTGACCAGGCGGACCCGCCGCTGCCGGTCCAGACGCAGCAACCCGTCCGGCAGGTCGCGCGTCAGCGCGTCGAGCTCGCGCTCGCGGCGTCGCAGCTCGGTCTCCGCGTCGCGACGTCGGATGAAGGCACCGAGCTTCCGGCCGATGCGCTCGAGCATGGCGCAGGCGGACGGGTTGTCGCCGAGCCGTTCGCTCGAGATCACCGCCAGCGCGCCGAGGGACGTACCTCCGTCGCTGATCGTCGTCTTGAAGGCGGTGACGACGCCGGCGGTCGCCACGTCGAGGTCCGCCACCCAGGTCACCGTCGACGCCGGCGACTCGTCGCCGCCGGCGTCGCCACGGAGAAATCGTTCGAGCGCGGGGTCGACTTCGCCGGCCTCGACCGCGTCGCCGCCCGCCTCCAGGCGCGCACGCGGTTCCAGCGCGCCGCTCTCGCCATATCGCCAGAGGGCGCCGCCGGAGGCGGCGAAGGCGGTTCCGAGCGAGCCGAGCACGTCGGCGAGCACCGTGTCGACGTCGTCCCGAGCCTCGCTCAGGCGCGACGCGATGTCGCGTTCCAGCGCGTTGCAGCGATCGTTCTGGCGCGCGTGCGTGACGTCGCGAACGACGATGTCGACCCCGCTCGGCCGAGCGTCGCCGTCGTCTCGCATCGGATAGAAGCCCACCGACCAGTCGTGCACCACGCCCCCGGTGCCCTCGGTCGCCAGGCGAAGCTCGGCGTTCGTCGCCGGCTGTCCGCTCTCGATCACGCCGCGCGCGACCCGCTCGGTGGTCCGACCGGATTCGGAGTCGATCACGTCGGGGATCCTCTGCCCGATGTGCGCCTCGACGGGGAGGCCGTTGATCGCCGCCAGCACGTCGTTGACATAGCGGTAGCGGAGCTCGTGGTCGAGCTCCGCCAGGCCGATGCCCGCGTGACGGTAGATCATGTCGAGGCGCGACAGGCGCTCGTTCGCGAGACGCTCGCTATCGCGCAGCCGAACCCTCAGGCGACGCTGTGCGGCGCGTGCGCTCGCGAGCTCCTCGCGGGCGACCCGCAGCGCCTCGTCGGTGCGCGCGATCCGGTCGTCGCCCGCGGGCTCGTCGTCGCTCTGCGGGCCGGACGTGTTCAACCGACCTCGTCTTCCCGGCTCTCGTCATCCTCGTCGTCCGGCTTTCCGTGCGGATCCTCGATGATGACGCAGCTGCAGCCGGCGATGTCGCCGCTCGGCTCGCGCACGGGATAATAGCTGGCGAGGTAGCGACGTGCCTCGTCGGGATGCGCCTTCGTGCGCACCCGCATGGAGAGACCGAGGCAAGGTTCGCCGCTCTCGAAGATGCCTTGCATGAGGGCCTGGACCCGTGCGGCCAGCGTCGGCGGCAGGACGTCGCCGAGGGGCTTGCCCGAGTAGCTGTCCGGAGACACGCCGTCGATCTGCGCCATGCGCTCGTTGGCGCGGACGTAGCGATAGCGCCGGTCGACGAAACACAGGCCGGCAGGCGCCGTCGCGTAGAGCGTCTGCAGTTCGGCCACCCGCCGCTGCAACGAGGCTTCGCTCTCGGCGAGCGCGACGCGCGCGTCGTCGAGCAGCTCGATGTCGACCAGCGTCAGCACGACCCCGGCCACCTGACCGGCCAGCTCGTAGGGCAGGATCCGGAGCAGCAACGCCCCCCCGTCGCGGTCGCGAACCTCGCGCTCGAACGTCCGGCCGCTCTGCATGACCTCTCCGAAACGCTCGATCAGTCCGTCGATAACCAGCCGGTGCGAGAACGATTCGATCGAGCGTCCCACGTCACCCTGCGTCAGGTCGTAGGCGCGCTGGATGCCGCTGGTGAACCGCCGGACACGCAGCTCCCTATCGAGGAACACCGTGCCGATGTCGGTGCTCGCGAGCAGGTGCTGCATGTCCTCGTTCAGCTCGCGCAGCTCGGCGATCTTGCCCTGGTACTCGCTGTTGACCGTGTGCAGCTCCTCGTTGACCGAGTTGAGCTCCTCGTTGCTCGACTGCAGCTCCTCGTTCGAGGCGACCAGCTCCTCGTTGGTCGCCTGGAGCTCCTCGCGGCTGGTCTCGGCCAGTTCCGCCGTCTGCTGCAGGCGGTGGCGCAGTGTCTCGATCTCCTCCCGCAGCGCCCGCGGATCGACACCCGGGCTCCCGGTCCCGGCGTCCGGGTCGGTGGCCACCGCGGCGTTCACGACGTGAACCGGCACGGCATCCCGCGCGGGCGGCTCGCGCTCGCCGAAGCTCAGCAGCACGTGCTCGATCAGGCCCGCGCCGGTCGTCACCGGCTCGACCCGCACGTCGCACTCGACGTTCCTGCCGTCGCTCGTGCGCAGCGTCGCACCCGCGACCACGCTGACCTCGCCGCTCAGGCGTGCGCGGCGCGCGGCCTGGCGAAGCTCGGTGTTCGCCGGCGTGTCGAGCGCGGCGAACACGTTCCGGTCCGGCCGACGGGATCGGTAGTGCAGGTAGTGCGCGGCGCCCGCGTAGCTGTCGACGACGTTCTCCTCCTGATCGATCAGCACGCTCGGCGGCATGCTGCGATCGAGCAGGGCGTCGTAGACCTCGAGCAGCCGGGTGTCGGCCGACCCGCGCGTCGCCGGAGCCGCGGGGGCGAGACTCGCACCGCCGCCGCGCCCGTCGCGGACGAGCGACTGCGCCGGCATCAGCACGGGGGGGTCGAAGCGGACATCGTCGGGAAGCCGCCGGTCGCGCGTCTTCCGGTACAGCCGTCGCGTCTCGTCCACGACGGCGAACTCCTCGGCGAGGCGGCCGAGCGATTCGCTCGGCCCGAGCATCAGCACGCCGTCGATGCGCAGCGAGAAGTGGAACAGGCGCAGCGCCTTCTGCTGGGCGGGCAGCTCGAAGTAGATCAGGAGATTCCTGCAAGTGACCAGGTCGAGTCGGGTGAACGGCGCGTCGCCGAGCACGTCGTGGCGGGCGAAGACGACGTACTGACGCACGGCGTCGACCAGTCGGTAGCCGCCCTCGCACGGCTCGAAATGGCGCTGACGACGACGCTCGGAGACGTGCTCCAGCTGCTCGGCGGTGTAGACCCCGAGGCTCGCCCGCGCGAGCGCGCCCTGGTGCAGGTCGGTGGCGAAGATCTTCGCCTCGAGCGGGTGCCCGCTCGTCTCGATCTGCTCGCGCACCAGCATCGCCACCGTGTAGGCCTCCTCGCCGGTGGCGCAGCCGGCCACCCAGGCGCGAAAGCCGCGGTCGGGCGGCAGCCGGGCGAACAGGCGCGGCAGCACGTCCAGCTCGAGCTTCTCGAAGCAGGCCTCGTCGCGGAAGAATCTCGTCACGCCGATCAGGAGGTCGTGGTAGAGCGCGTCGAGCTCGTCGGCGTCCTCGGCGAGATTCGCGATGTAGCCGTCGAGGTCGCCGGCGGCATCGAACAGCTCCGCGCGGCGCTCGATGCGTCTGCCGATGGTGGCCGACTTGTACTGCGTGAAGTCGATCGCGTAGCGCTCGTGCAGGAGCTCGAGCACGCGTCCGGTGCCCCGCGCCGGCGCGTTCGCGTCCTCCTCGGCCGTCGCGGCGAGCTGGCGGACGTGGGCCTGCAGGATCTCGATCATCTCCTCGGGCGCCAGCGAGTAGTCCACGTAGCCGCTCGCCACCGCGTTGTCGGGCATGCCGCTGAACGCCGCGGTCACCTCGGTCTCGGCGAGCACGAGGCCGCCGAGCGACTTGACGTCGGCGATACCGCGCGAGCCGTCCGCACCGGTACCGGACAGCACCACGGCGACGGTGCGGTGACCGGCGTCGGCGGCCAGCGAGGCGAAGAAGCGATCGATCGGCAGGTGCGGGTGATCGCCACCCTGGTCCTCGAGCACCAGGCGCCCGTCGGCGATCGTCATCCGCTTGCCCGGCGGCATCAGGTGCACCGTGTCGCGGCGCACCATGACGCCGTGGGACGCGGCGCGCACGTCGAGACCCGTGCGGCGCGCGAGCAGCTCCACCATCATCGTCTTGTGGTGCGGGGAGAGATGCTGGATGACGACGAACGCGAATCCGGTATCGGACGGCACCTGGGCGAACAGGCGCTCGAGCGACTCCAGCCCGCCGGCCGAGGCGCCGACGGCGACGATCAGGCGCGGCGGGCGGGAGAGGCGGCCGATATCGAGCGAAGGCGGCGGTTCGGAGCGCTCGTTCGGCGACGGCCCTCGTGGGTCCGCGTCGTTGTCGTGTTCCTCGCTCATGGCTGCCGTCAATGATACCGGTCGGGGCGCCTTCACCGCGATGCGCGCGGATCGCCGCGCTGCACGCACCCCGGATGGGCCTCGATGTCATCGACCCGACGACATTATCGCAGGAGTCGGCGACGACGGGAGGGGGAATCGACGCGTTCGCGGCGGGCGGCTCCCGGAACTGCCGTGCACGGAAGGCGTTGCCGATAAGGTTCGTCGGCACCTGATCGAGTCGCGTGCGGTAGGTGTCGAGCACCGGCAGCTCGCCTTCGACGCGCAGCCGCTCATCGTCGACACCGAGCGTCTCGGCGATCTCCCGAACCAGCAGGCGACCGTCCTGCGGAACGTGTCCGACGAGACACCCCTTCGCCTTCCGCGTCCGTCGGAGGCCGTGGGCAAGCTCGAGCGTATCGAGGCGGCGTACCGGCAGGAGAGAACCCCGTGAGCGCCCTGATCATCCGGCTGCCGGACGAGCGGCACGAGCGCCTGCGCGCGCTGGCGAAGCGGCGAGGGGTGAGCGTGAACAAGCTGTTCGGGGAGTTCGCGGCGCGCGCCGTCGCGGAGCGCGGTCCTCGTCTTCAGGCGGGGTCCATCCGCCTCACCCGGCCGGCTGCAGGAAATACTCGACCGAGAAATCGAGCTCGTCGGAGAACTGGACCCCGGCCACGCCGACCCGGTTGGGCCTGGCGCGATACAGGGTGTTTCCGGCACGGTGGAGAAGATCGAGGAACGGCTGCTCGTCGCCGATGTCGATGCTCTCCCCGTTCCACGTTCTCTCCCGCACTACCAGTCGGACCTCGTGGGCGAGCACGCCCGACGGGACTTCCGCCGGGCCCACGATCTCGTAGGTGCCCGTCTCGATCTGCGGGAAGACGCTGTCTTCCTCGGCGCCGCACTCCTGGCCGTCGTAGGTGTATCTCTCGAGCCGGTACTCGCCGTCGTTCAGGCTCAATCGGACGGTGTCCGACTGCGAGGGGTTGATCGTCATGCAGCCGGTCATCCACGACCCGGTGTAATCCACGTCGTCCCGCATCGGTTCTCCCGTCTCCGCTGTCGGATCGGTGGACGGGTCGGCCGACGACTCGTCCTCGAAGCCGTTCGGCGAACCGCTCGAGGGGTCGGGCGGATCGGTGACCGACGGCGAGCTCGACTGGCACGCGCTCACCAGCAGGCAGGCGATGAGGGGGAAGGCGTGGCGGTCGACGAGGCTTCTGCTCATGATGAAGATTCGATTCCGAAGGACGTTCGCGCGAAGGGTTCGCCCGCGGCATTCTGGGCCGATGCAGGTGCGGATGGCAAGGCGTTCGGGGTCTCCGGTGCGACCGGGTCTAGTAGAACGGTCGCGGTGCCAGGCCGAGCTCGGCTCTCAGGCCGTTCTCGGTCAGTTCGAACGGATGGGTTCCCTCGTCGATCCGCCGTTCGGCGGTGGTGGGATCGTTGTCGTGATCGACCGGCAGCCCTACCGCCTGTCGCTCGAAACTGTTGACCGTCCCGCCGTTGTTCCGCGGATCGGTGCCGCTGTAGATGCCCGCGAGACCCGTGCCGGTGGTCATGTTGTAGGCGTGCGCCATCTCGTGGTACAGGATGACGACAGGGGGTGTGGCCGCGCCCGAATTCAGCTCGAGGTTGACGCTCGGGTTGTAGTGGATGTTGACACCGCTGCCCGGTGCGGGAGAGTTGACCGGATCGGAGGTCGTCCACCGTCCGCCGCCGGGCGCGGCGAACCCGTTCTCGGTGCTGGCGTCACGGTTGTCGCGAACCGGGTTTCGGACCCAGTCGATGTGGCCGGCACCGTCCAGCTCGCTGATGGCCACGCGGTGGCCCTCGCGACCACCGCCGATGTTGATGCCCAGGAAGCGGCGGTCGGGCTTGTAGGTATCGCGTCTCGCCTGATCCAGCGCGTTCAGCATGGTCTGGCCGCTGTCGAGCGATCGCAGCGTCTCGAGATCGTCCTCCACGCGCGTGGCGAACTCCTCCCGCTGACCGCCGGCGACCGAGACGGCGTACCTGCCCGCGTTCGCGTCGTGCTCGACGAACCGGACGTTGGTGCCGGGTACGTTCGAGGCGATGCTGTTCTGCGCCGTCTTCGAATCCACGATGACCGTGTCGCTCCGGTCGACGGTCGTGAAGCGGTCCGCGCCGGAGGCTCCGATCAGCCGGTCCGCACCGGCATCGCCCTGAACTTCGTCGTCGCCCTTTCCGCCCGACACCACGTCGTCCCCGGCGCCGCCTGTCGCCAGGTCGTTGCCGCCGCCGGCGTCGAGGTAGTCGTCGCCCTGCTCGCCCATCAGCAGGTCTTCACCGACTCCACCGTACAGCGTGTCCTGCCCCGCTCCGCCGAGCGCGATGTCGCCGCCCTTGTCCCCGGAGAGGTAGTCGTCGCCTTCCTGCCCGAACAGGAGATCGCTCCCGTCCTGTCCCTCGAGATTGTCGTTGCCCCGCCCGCCGAGCACGATGTCCGTACCGCCTCCCGCCCGAACCAGGTCGTCGCCGTCGCCGCCGATGATGATCTCGTCGCCACCGCCGCCGTAGATGAAATCCCGGCCGGCACCACCGGCCAGCAGCAGGCTCGCCGTCACGCTGTCGTCGACGACGATCCGATCGTCGCCGGAGCCGGCGTTGATCACGATCCGATCGGTGCTGGCCGGGTCCACCACCTGCGTGCTCTGGACCGCGCCGTTCAGCGACGACTCGATCACCACCATGCCGTCCGCCCTCTGCGTGACCCGGATGTCGTTGTCGCCGGGCACGAAGGCGATCGCCCCGACCTCCTGGGTTTGCGCCCAGGTGGCGATCTCGGCGCCGCTGCGAGTGACCATCTGCGCGAACTCGCCGCGCCATTCCTCGTCCAGGCCGGGGGTCGACGACGGATCGGCCCCGCGTTCCGTCATCGCCAGGACGATCGCGGCATCCCGGCTGAGATTGTCCGTCGTCATCAGCTCGGCGACCCGCGTGCTGACCGGGGACACGTCCCACGGGGAGGGGGCTTGCCCGACGCTCTCGGCACGCGCGACGGCGCTCGACTCGCCGAGCGTCTCGACGGTCGTCGGCCTCGACGCGATTCGCTCCGTCGTGGTCGAGCCGCTGCCGATCGCCTCGGTCGATGTCCGCGAGCCCTGGCCGTCGGACGCGCGACCTTCCTCGCGAGCCTTCGCCGCGCTGGCGTCATCGACACGGTTCCGCGTGTCAGGGATCCGATTCCGCGACGAGGATGCTATTGACATGGAGGCTCGCACACCTTGGTTGATGGTTGTCCCGATCGGCCTCGGTCGACGTCGGAGGGTCGACCGCGCGAGCCGAGCCACACCGCTTCCCGTCTTCGTCGGACCGACGGCGAGGCCGGTGCCGAATCTCGAGTCCGATCGATTGCGACGGACGGTGACACGGGATCGTCACCAGCGTCGATAGGGGTGAACCCCTATGGCATCCGTTCCGACGGCGTGCGGGTGTGCAGGTGTGATGGGGTACCGGTGGACGACCCGAGAGATCCGTGTGAGCCCGTGCCGTCGACATGAGGCGTGCCGAGGCGACGGCGGCGGGTGCGTCGAAGGCCGGCACGCGGTCCGCGAAGTCCTCCGTCACCATCGCGTCGATCGACGCGACAGGAGCGGGACGCTTCTCGAGTTTCGTCGAGAGCCGGAACCCGTCGGACGAGGATATCCGGCGAGCGACCGTCGAGGCGACCCGCACGGTCGGCGACGGGATCGGGTGGAGCGGCACCTACGTGTGGTCGGTCAGCAGCGCGGGTCTGTCGGAAGAGTTCACGTTCAGCACCGACACGAACGCCGTCGGCGAGCGGATCTCGCGGACCGGAACATGACCGGCCGGCCCGCGTCGATCGCGGCGAGGACGACGGAAGGGGACGGCGATGGGCGCGCAGCTGGACGAGACGCCACTTGGATTGCCCGGAATCGGCTGCCAGTGCGCCAGAGAGAGAGTCCGCAAGGCGGCGATAGGTAGACGCGTGCGAGTCGATGGGGGAGTGCGGAGTCCGTGCCGCCCCGATCTTCCCCGGACAGGGTTCGTCGGCAGGTGGTCGCGCTCGGGAGCCTCGACGACGCTCTCCCGGTCTTCGCATGGCGGGTACTCCGTCGCGCTTGCGGACCCGGATTCGTCGAAATTATTTGACAACTAAACAAAAATCCGTGAATCTGTGAACTCAGGTGGAGTATGGCCGTGACCGTGGGAGGCCGTCTCGCCTCACCTGCCTTGACGGCGAGGATGGAGACCGAGAGATGTCGAGCATTTCCACCGCGAGAGCGGCGACGACCGGTCTGCCCGAACAGTCCGACGATACGATCGCCCCCGGCGGCTCGACTTCGCTCGACTCACTAGCCGAAGCACGGAGGTCGTCATGACGCGGCAGCTGCCGTCAGAGCACGAGCGGTCGTTCGGCTTCCTGCAACGCCATCCCGGGCTCGTCCCTCCGTTCGGGCTTCTGGTGCCGCTGATTCTGCTGATCGTGCTGATCAGTGTGGTCAACCCGGTGTTTCTCGACGGCCGGAACGTCTTCAACGTTTTTCGCCAGATCTCGATCTTCCTGATCCTGGGGACGGGTATGACGATCGTCATGGCGGCACGCGGGATCGACCTCTCGGTTGGCTCGACGGTGGCCCTGGCCGGCTGCACCGCGGGGGTCGTTCTGAAGAGCGGCCTCGTCGAGGGTGAGCTGCTCTCGGTGCTCGCGGTCCTGTCGGCGATTGGGGTCGGGGCCGCGGTCGGTCTGGTCAACGGCCTCGCCGTCACCCGATTGAAGGTTCCACCGCTGATCGTGACCCTCGGGACGCTGACGGCCGTGCGGGGGCTGGCCTACCTGGTGATGGGGTCCAATCAGGTGCGAGGCTTTCCGGACAGCTACCTGTGGATCGGTCAGGGGCGGGTCCTGGGAGTGCCGGCTGCGGGGATGATCGCCTTCTCGGTATTGCTCCTCGGCGCGTTCCTGATGACGCGTACGCGCTTCGGAGCCTACATTCTCGCAGTCGGTGGTGACCGCAGCGCCGCAATCCGTGCAGGGATCCGCGTGTCCTTCTACGAGGCCGGCGCCTACGTTATCTGCGGCGCCCTCGCGGGACTGGCGGGCGCCCTGCTGGTGGCCCGTCTGGACGCCGCGCAAGCGGTGCTGGGAGCCACGATGGAGCTCCATGCCATTGCCGTGGTCGTGCTCGGGGGCACCTATCTCTTCGGCGGGTACGCGACCCTGCTCGGAACACTGCTCGGTGCGATATTTCTGGGCGTCGCCGAGAACGGCCTCCTGCTGATGAACGTGCCGTTCTACTGGCAGCAGATCGTCATCGGCTCGATGCTGGTTGTCGCCGTGGCGATCCAGCTCTACCGTTTCCGCCGGCAGGGCATGGCGAGCGGCTGAACGAAGCACGATCCGGGTGCGGCGCCTTCACGGACCGTTCGCCGGGGCCAACCCTCTATTCGCAACGGGAGGAACGACCATGAAGAAAGCGCTATCAGCCCTCATGCTGGGCATGTCCTTGACGCTCACCGCCACACCCGGCGTGGCGCAGGACGCACTGAAGATCGGCTTCGCTCCGCCGGTCTACGACACGCTGGACTACTTCGGTCAGTTCGCCGTCGCGTTCGAGGCCGAGATGAAACGCCAGGGCGTGCCGATCGAGTTCACCGCCCGCGCCTCCACCACGGAGGCGAACGTGCAGCAGCAGCTCGATATCGTCGATGATCTGATCACGCTGGGCATGGACTACATCATCGTCGGGCCGATCGACTACTTCGGCATCGTCCCGGCCCTTCGGGAGGCGAACGGGGAGGGGGTTCCGATCATCGTGGTCAACCACCTCGACGTGCATCCCGACGACGCCGGGGTCGACGTGCTCGCCTACAGCGGCTACTCCCATGCCGAAGGCGGCCGGATCACCGCGGAGTGGGCGCTCGAGAACGTGCTGTCCTCCGGTGACAAGGTGGGGCTGATGTTCGCCGAGCCCGGCAACCAGATCTCGGAGCAACGGGTCGGTACGGCGCGCGACCTCTGGGCGGAGGCCGGCGTGGAGATCGCGTTCGAGCACTACGCCTACTGGGATCAGGCGAAGGCCTTCGACGCGACGGAGCGACTGATTCTCGCCAACCCCGACATCAAGGCGATCTACGCCGGCAACAGCGGGATGGCCATGGGGGTCGCCGGTGCGCTGGACGGGATGGACCGGAACGACGTCGCGGTATTCGGGTTCGGCGCGGTGCCGCCGGAGCTCGACATGATCTGGGAGGGCAAGATCAGGGGTTCGATCTTCCGCGACAGCCAATCGAGCGGGCGCTACATCGCCGACGCGATCGTGCATCATTCGAAGGGCGAGACGATCGAGCAACAGTACCCGCTGGATATGGTGATGGTCTCCTCCCGCGAGGACATCCTGACGAAAGTGCCCCAGGGCGCGCTCGAGCTGATGGAGAACTGGTCGGCGATCGAGAAGGAACTGGCGAATGCCGTCGATTGAGACCGATGCCGCCTCGGCCGCTTGTCCCGCCGCGGCGGAGGACGTGCTGCTGTCCCTCGAGGACGTCCGCAAGTCCTTCGGCGGTGTCGACGCTCTCCGGGGTGCGACCCTCGCGGTCGCCGAGGGCCGGGTCACCGCCCTGGTCGGCGACAACGGGGCCGGCAAGTCCACGCTGATCAAGATCATCATGGGGGTGCACCAGCCGACGTCCGGGCGCATTTCCGTGAACGGTGCCGAGACCGTGATCCCCGACCCCGAGGCCGCTCGCCGGCTCGGGCTCGAGGCCATCTACCAGGACCTGGCGCTGGTCGGCACGTTCGACCTGGCCGGAAACTTCTTCCTCGGCCGGGAGCTGATGAAGTCCTACCTCGGCGGGCTGATCAAGGTGGTCGACAAGCGACGCATGCGGGCCGAGGCCATGGACGTGCTGAAGCGCCGTGTCGGTATCGACATCGGCAACCCGTACGCCAGTGCCTACGTGCTGTCGGGTGGACAGCGGCAGGCTCTGGCGATCGGCCGCGCGATCCATTCCGAAGCCCGCCTCGTCATCATGGACGAGCCGACGGCGGCGCTCGGCGTGGAGGAGACCGAACGGGTCCTCCAGATCATCGAGCGGCTGAGGGAGCAGGGGCTGACCGTGCTGGTCATCAGTCACAACCTGGAACACGTTTTCCGGTGCGCCGACACGATTGCCGTGATGCATCGCGGGCAGGTGACGGCCCATGTGCGAAAGGACGACGTCACGCGCGAGGACGTCGTCAGCCAAATCATGGGCTCGAGGCTGAACGCCTGACAGGGTCTGCCGGCAGACAGCGATGGCACGCGCATCGAATCCGGGCCGCTCCGCGGTGATGCCGTCGCACGGGGTGGATCCCGGCCGGCTCGGTGGAGGGGCGCCGTCGAGGCGTCCGCCGGATGTCTGCGAGCTTCCGGCAACCGGTATCATCGTCACGTCACAGCGAACCGATCGGCAAGGCGAGCAGACGGTGACCGACGAACGATCGAGAGCGTGCGCGAGACTGCGGAGAGCCGGAATGACGACGCCGATGCTGGACCCACGTGCCGTGGGAGCGCGCATACGGATGCGCATGCCACACCTGACACCGCTCGAGGCGCGCGTGGTCGACTCGATCACCGGGCGGACCGATCTGGCCGAGGACACGTCGTTGAAGACGGTCGCTTCGGACACCGGCGTGTCCGAGCCGATGATCGTCAAGATCGCCAAGAAGCTCGGCTTTTCCGGATTCCGGGACTTTCGCAGTGCCCTGATCGGCTACAACCACTCCGACACGGCCGGCCTGTACAGCGAGATCTCTCCGGACGACAGTCCGAGAGCGATCGTCGAGAAGGTGTTCCGCACGTCGATACAGGCTCTCGAAGAAACGCTCGCCATTCTCGATGTCGCGGCGTTCGAGCGGGCGGCGACGATGCTGCACGGTGCGGCCAACCTGGACTTCTACGGCATCGGCGGATCGGCCCAGATCGCTCGTGACGCGGCCCACAAGTTCCTGCGAATCGGCATTCGGGTCAACGTGTACGACGATGTGCACATGATGCTGATGTCCGCCGCCGTGCTCGGTCCGGACGACGTCGTGCTCGCGTTCTCCCACGCCGGCAAGACGCGCGCGGTGCTCGAGCCGCTGGCGCTGGCACGCGAGAACGGGGCACGGACCATCGCGATCACCAACTACGCCGATTCGCCGATCGCCTCCATCGTCGATGTTGTCCTCTGCTCCACGGCTCAGGGTTCGCCGCTGCTCGGCGAGAACGCCGCCGCCCGAATCGCGCAGCTGAACATCCTCGACGCTCTGTTCGTCGTCATCGCGCAGCGCAACGCGGAGAAGGCGGAGACCAATCTCGCGATGACTATGGCGGCCGTCGAGCCGAAGCGGAAGTAGCGCTCCGGTGCGTGATCAACCGGCGTACAGTTCGCCGTGCACGATACGCTGCCCGATCGGCGCGTCCTGACGGGCGATCGCGTCGGCGAGATCCTGACGCTGGGCCAGTCGCGCCGCCGTCGCGCGAAGCCGCTCGACGGTCTCTATGTTGGTGCGCGTCTCCTCCACCGGATCGAGTCCGGAGAGGTCGGGAAAGGTGTCGAAATAGATCGTGCCGTCGTAGCCGATGCGTTGCAGCTCGACGAACAGTTCCACAGTTTGCACCGGATGCACGCTGCCGACCATCAGGCCGTCGTCGCGCTTGCCGTAGCCGTCGTTCAGGTGCACGCCCAGCAGTCGCGAGTAGCGTTCGATCATGGCGGCCGCATGCGCCGGCATCTCGTCCGCGTACAGCACGTGCGCGAAGTCGAGCGTCACGCCGGTGTTGTCGCGTCCGAGCTCCCGAAGGGCCAGGAGGTTCGCGCCGACGTCCGGCAGCAGCGAGTAGGAACGCGGCTCGTTCGGCTTGTACTCGAGCGAGATGTCGACGTTCGGGGCGTGGTCGCAGATCTCGGCCAGCGCCTCGATGGTGTCGTCCCAGAGCCGTGAGTAGTCGACTTGGAACGAGTAGTCGAAACCGTCTTGACCGAGCCAGAGCGTCATCAGCGAGCCGCCCATCTCCGCCACGGCATCGATGCCCCGCCGCGTCAGGTCGATCGCCTCGCGACGTGTCTTCGCGTCCGGATTGGTGAAAGCGCCGAGCTTGAACCCCGGGTTGGTGTAGTAGCGCATGGCCAGGCCGTTCAGGCGCACGCCGATGTCGTCGAGGTGCGCCCTGAGCTGCCCTGGCGAATCGTCCTCGAAGTGGTCGGGGTAGTTGAAGTCGGCCGCGTCGAGCCCGGGGACGGTGGCCGCCCGGGCGATCAGGTCACCGACGGTGATGCGGTTCTTGCCCGGCCAGTACGTCTCCGCGCCGATCTTGAACGCGTTCAGACGAGCGGCGTAGGAGGGAGATTTCTCGGAGGTCATGGGCTCTCGGGTGGGTTGGAACGGGCGAGGAAGGGGTGGTGCGCACCGCCCGCTCAGGAGGCGGCGGTGCCGGCCACGTGGCGGGCCGCGAGGTCGTTCGCGGCGCGCACCGCGACCTCGATGCTCCGGCCGCACAGCAGAGCCGCGCAGAGCGCGCCCGTGAAGGTGTCGCCGGCGCCGTGCGTGCTGCGGACGACGACCGGCATCGCCGGCAGGTGCCAGGCGGGCGCGCCGGGGATGGCGACGGCCACGCCGGCGCCGCCGAGCGTGACGATGGCGGTGCGACGGGCGTCCGCCAGGGAGCTCGCCGCCGCGAGCCCGTCCGCTTCGCCGTCGACCGCGTGGCCCCGGAGCGCCTCGGCCTCGATGGTGTTCACTACGAGCACGTCGATCACCGCGTACAGCTCCTCGGCGAGGGTGCGTGCCGGCGCCGCGTTCAGGCAGGTCCGGACGCCGCGGCGTGCGGCCTCCTGCGCGGCGGCGAGGTTCAGCTCCGGATCGACTTCGTTCTGCAGCAGCAGCAGGCCGATGCCGTCCCAGACGGCATCCTCGGACAGCTGTTCTGCATCGATCGCCAGGTTGGCGCCGGACACGATCACCGCACCGTAGTCGCCTCGCGCATCGGAGATCGCGACGCTCATGCCGGTGGGTCGGTCGCGGATCGTCTCCACCCGGCGAGCGTCGACGCCTTCACGCTCGAGTGTGTCCCGCAGCGGCGTGGCGAAATCGTCGTCGCCGACGGCACCGAGCATGCGTACCCGGCACCCGGCGCGCGCCGCGGCGACGGCCTGATTGCCGCCCTTGCCACCGAATTTCGGGTACCAGCGGTGACCGGTCACGGTCTCGCCGAGCCGCGGCAGATGCGGCGCGTCGAGCATCAGGTCGTGATGCAGACTGCCGATCACCAAAAGGGACGCTGACGCCGCGCTCATCGTGATTCTCTCCTGCCGATGGCAACCGCGGCGCGTCCCGGTTCGCGGCAGGCGGCGGGCGTTTCTCGGTTCGTGAGGACGGCCGGCATCGAGTCATCTCCCCCGTGTCGCGCGGTCGATCAGCATCGCCACGATGATGATGATGCCGGTGGCGAGCAGTTGGTAGAAGGCCTGCACGTTCATCAGTGTCAGGCCGTTGCGCAGGACGCCGAGAATCACCGCCCCGAGCAGCGTCCCGACGATGCTGCCCTTGCCGCCCATCAGCGATGCGCCGCCGATGGCGGCCGCCGCGATCGCGTCGAGCTCCCACAAGTTGCCCAGCGTCGGTTCGGCCGCGCCGAGCCGACCGACCAGAATCAGCGCGGCGACCGACGCGAGCAGCCCGGACAGCACGTACGTCGTGATCTTCGTGCGCGTGACGGGCACGCCGGCCACACGGGCCGCTTCTTGGTTACCGCCCACCGCGAGGATGTACTCGCCCAACGCGGTCTTGTTCAGCACGACCCACGCGACTAGTGCCAGAGCCGCCACGATGACGATCGGAGTCGGGACACCGAACCACTGGCCGTTGGTGATCGCGCGGAACTCCGGCGGAATGCCGAACACCGGACTGCCTCCGGTGAAGATCAATGCCAGCGCGCGAAAGAGCGACAACGCACCGAGCGTGACGATGAACGGCTGCAGTCCGGCACAGGCGATCAGCACGCCGTTGAACAGCCCGCAGGCGATACCGATGCTCAACGCGGCGAGAATGGCGACGCTGACCGGCACGCCGTTGACCATCAGCGTGGCCGAGACCACCGCCGCCAACGCCGCCGTCGGTCCGACCGAGAGGTCGATCCCGCCCGAGATGATCACCAGCGTCATGCCGAGGGCGATGCAGGCGTTGATCGACGACTGCTGGAGCACGTTGGTCAAGTTGGGGACGGTCAGGAAGGCAGGCGTCAGGCTGGCGAACACGACGATGATCAGCACCAGTCCGAGCAAGGTGCCGGCGTCTCGCACGCTGAATCGCGTCATGCGTCGGGGCGAGGTCGGGTGGTCACTTGTCGGGGTGTCGGCATGGCTCATCGGCAGGGCATCGTCAGGTAGCGGAACGGAGCGGCGGCGGACTCAGGCTGCGCGGTGGGCATCTCGGGGGATGGCATGGGCGAGGATCTGCTCCTCGTTGATCTGCTCGCGCGACAGATCGGCCACGATGCGACCTTCGCGCATGACGAGCACGCGGTCGGAGACACGCAGCAGCTCCGGCATCTCGGAGGACACGACCACGATCGCGCGTCCCTCGCAGGCGAGCCGTTCGATGACACTGTAGATTTCCGCCTTGGCCCCGACGTCGATGCCGCGCGTCGGTTCGTCGAACAGCAGCACCTGCGACGAGGCGGCCAGCCAGCGACCGATGATCGCCTTCTGCTGGTTGCCGCCGCTCAGCGTGCCGATCGGGCGCTCCACGTCGAGAGGGCGGAGCCCGAGCTGCTGCATCAGCCGGAACGCGGTGGCGGAGAGCCTGCGTCTAGCCACCAGCCCGAATCGCGAGAATCGGGCGAACGAGGGCAACCCGATGTTCGACACGACGGAGCGGCCGGCCACGATGCCTTCCCGGGCACGCTCCTCGGGCAGCAGGCCCAGACCGCGCCGGATCGCCGCCTGCGGATCGTGGGCCCGCACCGACTCGCCGTCTATGCTCACGGTGCCGCCGTCGGGCCTGTCGATACCGGCGACGAGGCGCAGCAGCTCCGTTCGCCCGGCGCCGACCAGACCGGAGATGCCGAGCACTTCGCCACGGCGCACGCTGAACGAGGCATCGATGACATGGCTCCCGCGCGAAAGCCCTTTCACGCGTAGCCGCACGCCGTCGGTGACGAAGCTCCGGTGCGCGACGCGGGCGAGCTCGCGCCCTACCATCATCGGGACCAGCGCCGATTCGGCCGTGTCGGCCAGCGACACCACCCCGACCGAGCGGCCATCACGCAGCACGGTGGCGCGCGAGCAGGTGCGGTAGATCTCGGACATCTTGTGGGAGACGTAGATGATCGAGACGCCGCGCGCCGCGAAGGCGTCGATCAACACGACCAGTCGCTCGAACTCGCTCGGCGTCAGGCTGGAGGTGGGTTCGTCCATCGCGATGACCTTCGCCTCCTCCAGCATCGCCCGTCCGATCTCCGCCATCTGCCGCTGCGCGACGGTGAGCGTCCGGATCGGTGTCGCCGGATCGATCGACGGGTCGATGTCGGCGAGCACCTCGGCCGCGCGGCGCTCCTGCGCTCGCCGGTCCACCAGCAGTCCGCCGGCCGTGGTCAGCGGACGGCCGAGGTACATGTTCTGGGCGACGCTGAGCTCGGGGACGTGCTTGAGTTCCTGATGGATCATCGCGATGCCCGCCGCGCGTGCGTCGAGCGGCGTGCGGACGAGAAGCGGTCGGCCGTCGATCTGGATGTGGCCGCTGTCGGGGACGATGACTCCCGACAGGATGTTGAGCAGGGTGGACTTGCCGGCACCGTTCTCCCCGATCAGTGCGTGGACCTCCCCGGGGCGGACGCTCAGCGATACCGCGTCCAGCGCCCGCACGCCCGGGTAGGTCTTGACCAGAGCGTCCAAGTGCAGGCGGAGAGGAAGCTCGCTCTCGCTCATCAAGTCGGCATCGGTGGAGAGGGGAGGGGGGAGGAGCGGGCGAGCCGCGACGGCGCCCGAGAGCGCCGCCTAGCCCGCCGATCGAAGACTCCGCGGGTTATCGAGCTGTCAGGATATCTCGTAGCGCGACCATGTCGTCGGTCGAGTAGTCATCGATGTTGTCGGCGGTGACGAGTGCCTGTGGGGTCGCGACGACGCGAGGCAGCTCCTGACCGGCCAGCAGTCGCAGCACGACCTCCATGGCGACCTCGCCGGTCAGCACCGGGAAGGAATCGATAGTTCCGGTCAGGTCGCCGGCGCGAATGGAGGCGTAGGCGTCCGAGATACCGTCCGTGCCGATGACCGCGACCTGATCCTGCCGACCGGCCGTCTTGACCGCCTCGACCACGCCGAGCGCCATGCCGTCGTTGTTGGCGTAGAAGCCGACCAGGTCGGGATGCTGCTGGAGGATGGTGGACGCGGCGTTGAATGCGAGCTCCCGACTCCAGTTGGCCGGTACGCTCGCCACGATATCGAAGCCGTCGGCCGCCTCGACGGTCTCGGTGAAGCCGGCGGTGCGCTGGCCGGCCGCAAACACGCCGGGCTGACCCTCGATGACGGCGAGCTTGCCGCCGTCGGCGGCGTTCTCGATGAACCAGTTGGCGGCGCGAACGCCGTTGTCCTTCTGCACGTTGCCGACGTAGTGCGTCGCGCTTGGAATGACCGCGTCGTTGACGTTCAGCACCGGCAGCTGCCGGCCCATCGCGGTCTCAACTGCCGGTTGCAGGTTCGCGTCTGTCTGCGGCGAGACCAGCAGAGCGTCGAAACCTTGCGTGATCAGCGTTTCGGCGATCGAGAGCTGACCGAGCTGATCGCCCTCGCTCGAGGCTGCCTGGTAGACGAACTCCACGCCGCTGGCTTCCGCCACATTCTTGTAGCCTTCTCCGAGAGAGCGCCAGTACTCGTTGGTGAGCGTCTTGGACACGCCGCCTACGGACGTACCCTCGGGCACCTCCGGGAACGCTCCGAAGCGCGCCTCCAGCTCTGTCCAGTCCATGCGATCCGGTTCGCTGTCAGAGTTCAGCGGAGCAAGGTCGGCCGCTCCGGCCGTGGCGGACAGGGCGAGCAGAACGCCGGTGGTGGCAGCGGTCATGAGGAGAGTTCGCATGGCGGGTTCCTGAGTCGCGGTAGGGGCGGGATTCGCGACGCGCGCAGATGCGGGCCACGATCCTGACTTCACGATAACATGGTTAATCGTGAAGTCGTGAAACGCGATGCGGATGGCGCGACCCCTGGTGCGGTCGATTCCGCTCGTGCGGTTCGGGGCGGGGAAACGGCTTGTCTCGATCTGCGTGAACCGGTCGTCGACGATGGCGACGAACGCCATAGGCTCTGCGGACACTCCATGTTCTCGATCGCGTGCTCGATCCGGCCCATGCGGGCAGCGTGATCTTGCCTTGACGTCGCGGCGTCCGGATTTCTTATCAGATGTCCCGGGCAGAACCTGTGGGACGCCCCTCCGTGCACCGTGAGAGGGCATCGCTCGCATCGACCGTCCGTTTCGGCAGCCGGTCTTTCGGGGCGTCGGTCATCTACGCGACGCCCGATATTCCAACCTCCGCCCGCCCGCCCGCCCGCCCGCCCGCCCGCCCGGCGGAACGGCAGACCAGTAGATCGGCTAACCGGTAGATCGACAGATCGCCTCGGCAGTCGCGTGCGGACCTCTTCGTGACGGTGCCCTGACGCGATCCAGCCGATCGTGCGATCGTTCCGATGACGCGGTCGGTGCACCATCCGGGTGTTCAAGAGGTGGCGATCAGGTAACGCACGAACAACCCGACCCCGAGCACGAACAGCAGCGTGCCGATCAGTCCGCCCACGATGAAGTGCAGCGGTCTGCCGTGCCGGAAGTCGCGCTCCTTGTTCGCCTTCGACTGGACGCCGAGACCCGCGGCCAGCACGCTCTGCACGACGGCCGGGAAGCCGGTGCCGGCCTTCTCGTCCCGGCGCTCGCTCATGACGTGGATCGCTCTTGCCCGAAACGGTCGAGCGGAATCTTCAGGTAGTGGTGGCCGTCCGATTCCGCCGATGGCAGACGACCGCCGCGGAGGTTGACCTGCAACGCGGCGAGCATCCGCTCGGGCAGCGCGAGGGTCGCGTCGCGCTCGTCGCGGCGCGCGATGAACGCTTCCCGCGAGGTCCCGGCGCTGACGTGAACGTTGCGCTCGCGGTGCTCGGCGACCGTCGCTTCCCACGCCGGCTCCGTTCGTCCGCCACCACAGTAGTCGTGCCCGATGAAGAGCCGGGTGTCGGGCGGCAGCGACAGGATCGTCTGGATGCTGTCCCAGAGCTCCGCCGAGGAGCCGCCTGGAAAGTCCGCCCGGGCGCTGCCGCTGTCGGGGTACATCAGCGTGTCGTGCACGAAGGCGGCGTCACCGGCGACGTAGGTGACCGAGCCGAGGGTGTGACCGGGCGAGAGCATCACGCGCACTTCGATCTCGCCGACGGCGAAACGCTCCCCGTCGGCGAACAGACGGTCGAAGTCGCCCTCGGGATCGAAGGCGTCGGGCGTGTGGTAGAGCGTTTGCCAGAGCGCGGCGATCTCTCGTACCTTCTCGCCGATCGCCATCGGTGCGCCGGTCCGCGCCTGCAGGAAGGCGGCCGCCATGAGATGGTCGGCGTGAGGGTGGGTGTCGAGGATCCACACGATCTCGAGGCGCTCGTCCGCGATGAGCTCGAGCACACGCTCGGCGCTCTCCGTCGAGGTGCCGGCCGAGGCGGAATCGAAGTCCTGCACGACATCGATAAGCGCTGCCTTGCGCGTCGCGGGGCAGGCGAGGACGTACTGCACGGAGCCGCTGGCCGGTTCGTACAGTCCCCACACATCGGGGGACGAGGGGCCGCGAGAAGGGCTGTGGCGAATCGTTCGTTTCACGGGATATCGTCTCGAGGGGATAGGCGGTTCGGTGTCTTGGTCGGGGAGGTTCCGGTCACCGACGATCGGTCGCCTGTCCGACGCGTCGGTCAGACGCCGGCAGGGACGCGGTGCTTGCGGGCGGAGAACGCCCGCGCGTCATCGATGCCGTCGCGCCGCGTGGCAGTGTCGCCGACAACCCGATCCGGGCCATGTTCGCACGCGCTTCGTTCTGCCGATCGAGAACGAAGCGCGAGCGCTCTGTCCAGGGGACGGCTCGTGATTCGCTCGTCCGCCATGTGGCATGTTCGACACCCGTATCGCCTCCCGACACCACTATGGAGCACCATCCCATGTCACCCGCCATCGTCACCGACTTCACGCCCTGGGCTTCGCTGGGAGGCGGCGTCCTGATCGGCCTGTCGGCCGTGCTCGTCATGCTGATCTTCGGACGGATCGCCGGCATCTCGGGCATCACCGTCGGTGCGCTGCCCGGTGCGCGCGCCGACTGGCGATGGCGGGCGGCGTTCATCGTCGGTCTGGTGCTCGCGCCCCTCGCGGTACGGGTGCTCGGCGGCACGATCGGGCAGAGCGTCTCGACGAACCTCCCCGGCATGGCGATCGCGGGGTTACTGGTCGGGATCGGCACCGCGCTCGGCTCGGGCTGTACCTCGGGCCACGGCGTGTGCGGCCTGGCGCGTCTGTCCGGTCGCTCGCCGGTCGCCGTGTGCCTGTTCATGACGAGCGCGGTGGCGACCGTGCTGGTGCTGCGCCATGTGCTCTGAACCGACCGCGTCGGAACGGGCGTCGGGCCGCACGTCCGCAGAGGTGCGCGGGCACCCGCTCGGGCAGGCGCTGCCCGGGTTGCTCGCGGGCCTCCTGTTCGGTGTCGGACTTGTCGTGTCCGGGATGTCCGACCCGGCCAAGGTCATCGACTTTCTCGACGTGATGGGTGCCTGGGATCCCTCGCTCGCGTTCGTGCTCGCCGGCGCGACGGGAACCGCGTTCGCGGGATTCCGGCTCGTCCGGCGTCGCGAGCGCCCGCTGGTGCACGCCGCGTTCGAGTTGCCCACCCGTCGCGACGTCGATGCCCCGCTGGTGGTCGGTGCCACGCTGTTCGGCGTGGGGTGGGGCGTCGGCGGGTTCTGCCCGGGTCCCGCATGGACGGCCTTGCCGCTGCTCGCGCCCGGCACGCTCGTGTTCGTGCCGGCGATGGTGTTCGGGCTGTGGACGGGTGGGCGGGGCCGGACGTCGGGCCTGCCTCGGAACCGTCGGGCGGGGTCGCGATGCGCCGTTCACGGGCGAGGAGGCGAGCCGACATGTCTTCTTATTCGCATCATTGCATTGATTCCCTCGTGGAACTGAACTAAGGTGCGAGTACGGCAGAACGTTGCCACCTGCCCCGCGCATTCCATCGTCAGGAGTTTCGCCCATGATCCCGATCCCGGTCCGTCTCCTCGGCGCGCTGACCGCCACGCTCGTCGTCGGAGCCGCCGTCGCCGATGTCAGGGCGCCAGGCGACGTCACGATCGAGAACATCGCCGTGGCCGAGTCGGTGTCGGGGATGCCCGGGGATCCGGTCGCCGGGCGCGCGACCTTCGCCGACAAGTCGCTCGGCAACTGCCTCGCCTGTCACGTCAACGCCGATCTCTCCGATCAGCTCTTCCACGGCGAGGTCGGCCCGTCGCTGGACGGGGTCGGCGGGCGCTGGTCGGAGGAGCAGCTGCGCGCGATCATCGTGAACGCCAAGGCCGTGTTCACCGACCAGACGATCATGCCGGCCTTCTATTCGCTCGATGTCGGCGAGAACGTCCGCGAGGACCTCGTCGGCAAGACGATCCTCTCCGCCCAGCAGGTCGAGGACGTCGTCGCCTACCTGAACACGCTCAGGTAGCAACCGTTCGCGGCCGTCGGGCCGCGTACCGCCGGAACCCTTTCCTGGAGTCGATCCCATGCACCCATCCACCAACCTCGGCCGACGACGTCTGCTCGGCACCGCCGCCGCTGCCGCCACCGCCGCGTTCTTCGGCACGAGCGGGCGCGTCTTCGCCGCGATGGAGGACGTCGACAAGGCGATCGCCGACTTCGGTGGCGGCGCGGAGGCCGCCGACGGCACCATCACGCTGACCACGCCCGAGATCGCCGAGAACGGCAACAGCGTGCCGGTCGCCTTCTCCGTCGAGAGCCCGATGACCGAGGAGAGCCACGTCGAGTCGGTGATGATCCTCGCGGCCGACAACCCGAGCGCCGGGGTCGCCACCTTCCACTTCACGCCGCGCAGCGGCGAGGCGAAGGCGTCTACGCGCATGCGCCTGGCGAGGACGCAGGACGTCGTCGCGGTGGCGAAGATGAGCGACGGCTCGCTGCACCGGGCGTCGGCCAACGTCAAGGTCACGATCGGCGGCTGCGGCGGCTGACCCGACGTCCCCGACAGAGATCCCCACGGAACACGAGAGAGACATCCCATGGCAGCCAAGCCACGCGTGAAGGTACCCAAGAGCGTCGCCGCGGGCGACGTCATCACGATCAAGTCCCTGATCAGCCACAAGATGGAGTCGGGACAGCGTAAGGACGGCGACGGCAACCCGATCCCGCGCGACATCATCAACCACTTCGCCGCGGCGTTCGACGGCGAGGAATTCTTCTCGGTCGACATCGACCCGGCCGTCTCGGCCAACCCCTATCTGGAATTTTCCGTGCGGGTGGACGAGGCCGGCACCTTCACCTTCACCTGGACCGACGACGCCGGGGAAGTGATCACCCACGAGCAGGACATCGCGCTCAAGTCCTGATCACATCTCGCCCTCGTCCTTGCCATCCGGAGACTGCCCGTGAATCGATTCCCGCTTTCCGTGAGCGCCGTGGCCGGCGCGCTCGTCGCGCTGACCTCTCTCGCCGTGCTGGCGGAGCCCGCCGACGACACGCTCCTGATCGACGGCGAGATCGAGATGACGACGCGGACCGAATCGGTCGAGGGGCATCCGCTGCCCGAGGTCATCTCCGGCTGGCACTACCGAACCGAGGACACGCGCGTGCTCGAGCAGGACACGTTCGACAACCCGGGCATGCTCGGGGTCGAGGCCGGCGAGGAGATCTGGAACACGGTCGACGGGACGATGGGGAAATCCTGCGCGTCGTGCCATGACGACGCGTCGGAGTCGATGGCGGGGGTGGGCGCGAGCTACCCGAAGTGGGACGCGGCGAACGGCAAGCCGACGAACATCGAGCAGCGCATCAACCACTGCCGGGTCGAGAACATGGGGGCCGAGCCGTACGCGTTCGACAAGGGCGGGCAGAAGCCGCTGACAGCCTACGTCAAGCATCAGTCCCTCGGCCAGCCGCTCGCGCTCGATCTGTCCGAAGGCGACATGCAGACCTGGCGGGACAAGGGCGAGGAGCTCTACTACCGGCGTACCGGGCAGCTCGATCTTTCCTGCGCGACCTGCCACGAGAAGTACAACGGCAAGAACATCCGCGCCGATCACCTTTCCCAGGGCAACGTCAACGGCTTCCCGACGTATCGCCTGAAGCAGAGCGATCTGGTGTCGCTGCACAACCGCTTCCGCGGTTGCATCAGGGACACGCGTGCGGAGATGCCGGCCGCGTTCTCCGACGAGTTGATGGCGCTCGAGGTCTACACCACCTGGCGTTCGCAGGGGCTGTCGATCGAGACGCCCGCCGTCCGCCAGTAGGTCGAGGTGCCGGCGGACCCTGGTCAGCTCTCGCCGGCGAGTCGAGGAAAGTCCGGCGAGCCAAGGGGGTTCGGTGAGCCGGGCGGAGCGAGATGCCGAGCGCGCCGGCGGCCCGACCGTGCGGACGCGTCGAGACGACCGGTGGTCCGCCACGTCCGCGAACCGGGTGAACCGGTGACGCGAACGGATCGACGCGTCGGGCGAGGCGATCGGTGGAACACGTCGCCGAGCCGTGTTCACGAGCGAATCGGGTACGCCGGCCGGTCGCGCCGCGATCCCGCGAGCCAGGTACCCGTCGGGGCCTCGGCAGCCTTTCAACCGAGCACGAGGCAGAGCGTCCGATGAGGTTTTCGCGTCGAGATTTCCTGCAGTACGCCGCCGTCACGGCCGCGGCCACCACGCCACTGCACCGGTTCGGCGGCGGCCTCACGCGCGCCGCCGCGCAGCAGCGCCTGACGCAGGACGACCTCCTCGCCTTCGACGCGAAGGGCACGCTCACGTTGCTGCACCTGACCGACATCCACGCGCAGCTCAAGCCGGTCTACTTTCGCCCGCCCGATACCAACATCGGCGTCGGTGACTACGCGGGCATCCCGCCGCACCTGGTCGGCGAGGCGTTTCTCGATCACTTCGGCATCGCGCCGGGCAGCGCGCTCGCGCACGCGCACACGATGGTGGACTACGTCGACATGGCGCGTGCCTACGGGCGGATGGGCGGCATCGACCGCATCGCGACGCTGGTCAAGGCGATCCGTGCCGAGCGCGGCGAGGCGAACGTCCTGCTACTGGACGGCGGCGACACCTGGCAGGGCTCCTACACCTGCCTGAAGACGGATGCCCAGGACATGGTCGACTGCTTCAGGCTCCTCGAGCCCGACGCCATGGTCGGGCACTGGGAGTTCACGCTCGGCACCGAGCGCCTGCTCAAGCTGGTAGATCAGATGGGCTACCCGTTTCTCGCGAGCAACATCGTCGACACCGACTGGGAGGAGCCCGTGTTCGACTCGACGCTCGTGCGCGACGTCGGCGGTGCCCGGGTCGCGGTCATCGGCCAGGCGATGCCGTACACGCCGATCGCCAATCCGCGCTGGATGTTCCCCGAGTGGTCGTTCGGACTGCGCACCGAGCAGCTCGCGGCGAACGTCGCGCGGGCGCGCGCCGACGGGGCGGACGTGGTGGTGCTGCTCTCCCACGACGGCTTCGACGTCGACCGGAAGATGGCGAGCGTCGTGCCCGGCATCGACGTGATCCTGACCGGACACACCCACGACGCCGTTCCCGAGGCGATCCGCATCGGCGAGACCCTGCTGCTCGCGAGCGGCTCGCACGGCAAGTTCCTCGGGCGGGTCGACCTCGAGGTGAAGAACGGCAAGGTCACCGACTACGCCACGACGCTCATCCCGGTGTTCTCGGACGTGATCGAGCCGGATGCGGAGATGGCGGCCAAGGTCGACGAGGTCCGCGCGCCGTACGAGAGGGAGCTCGCCCGCGTGATCGGGCACACCGACTCGCTCCTGTACCGTCGCGGCAACTTCAACGGCACCTGGGACGACCTGATCTGCGAGGGCCTGATGACCGAGCGCGACGCGGAGCTCTCGCTGAGCCCGGGGTTCCGCTGGGGCACGACGCTGCTCCCCGACAGCGACATCACCGTCGAGGATCTCTACACGCAGACGGCCATGACGTATCCGTCGGTCTACCGCCTGGAGTTCACCGGCGCCCAGATCAAGGACATTCTCGAGGACGTCTGCGACAACCTGTTCAACCCCGATCCGTTCTTCCAGCAGGGCGGTGACATGGTGCGGGTCGGCGGCATGAGCTACGCCTGCGATCCGGACGCCTCGATCGGTTCGCGGATCTCCGACATGACGTTCCTCGCCACCGGCGAACCGATCGAGCCGTCGCGCGCCTACGTGGTCGCCGGCTGGGCCTCGGTGAACGAGGACGTCGAGGGGCCGCCGGTCTACGAACTGATGGAGCGGTGGTTCGGTTCGCGGGGAACCGTCGGCGCCGACGGTGGCGACACGGTCGAGGTCGTCGGGCGCTGAGTCGGCCCGCCGTGACAACCGCACGAGCCGGCACACCGCCCCCGCGGGTCGTGTCGGTGCACCACGAGACAGCACGTCGACACGAGACGGCACGTCGATCAGTACCTCGATCCAGCGTACCGAGCCCGCACGCCGAGAATCGCTCACCGACACCGGGATCGCCCGTCGAGGCGACCACCATGACGGCCGGTCGAGGCGATCCGCCGGGACGGCCGACCGACCGGCGAGGCGGGCGAACGATCGAGCGGGTCCGATGGACCACCGATGAATCCGTAGACGACAATCGATGAGCGACACCATGGACAAGAAGCGAGGAATCGGAACACCGGGCACGTCGAGCTCGCGTCGGGCGCTGCTGAAGGGCGGCCTCGGGCTCGGTGGAGGCGTCGCCGGCGCTGCCCTCGTCGGCAGCGGTGCGGCCAGGGCGGCGCCCGGTGCCGCGACGCCCGGTGCCGGCACGCCCGACCCACTGATCACCGAAGTGCAGGACTGGAACCGCTATATGGGCAAGGGCGTCGACGCCAGCCCGTACGGACTGCCCTCGGCGCACGAGAGCGACGTGATCCGCCGGAGCGTGCCGTGGCTGACGGCCGATCCGAAGTCCTCGGTCAACTTCACGCCGCTGCACGCGCTCGACGGCGTCATCACGCCGAACGGGCTGTGCTTCGAGCGCCATCACGGCGGCGTCGCCGAGATCGCTCCGGCGGATCATCGACTGATGATCAACGGCCTCGTGGACACGCCGCTGGTGTTCACGATGGAAGACCTGGCGCGTTTCCCGCGCGAGAACCGGATGTACTTCCTCGAGTGCGCGGCGAACTCCGGCATGGAGTGGCGCGGCGCCCAGCTCAACGGCTGCCAGTTCACTCACGGCATGGTTCACAACGTCATGTACACCGGCGTGCCGCTGAAGCACCTGCTCGCCGAGGCGGGCGTGAAGGCGAGCGGCAAGTGGCTGCTGCCCGAGGGCGCGGACCCGGCCCACATGACCCGGTCGATCCCGATGGAGAAGGCGATGGACGACTGCCTCGTCGCCTTCGGGATGAACGGCGAGGCGCTTCGAGCCGAGCAGGGCTATCCGGTGCGCCTCGTCGTGCCGGGCTGGGAAGGGAACATGTGGGTCAAGTGGCTCCGCCGGATCAAGATCGGGGACAAGCCCTGGCACCACCGCGAGGAGACCTCGAAGTACACCGATCTTCTCGCCGACGGCACCGCGCGCCGCTTCAGCTGGGAGATGGACGTCAAGTCCGTCGTCACCAACCCGAGCCCGCAGGCGCCGATCACGCACGGGCGCGGACGTACCGTCCTGACCGGGCTCGCCTGGTCGGGGTTCGGCACGGTCCGGCGCGTCGACGTGTCGATCGACGGCGGACGCAACTGGACGACGGCGCGTCTGGACGGGCAGGGCGGGTCGAAGTCCCTGCACCGCTTCTATCACGACTTCGACTGGGACGGCTCCGAGCTGCTCGTGCAGAGCCGAGCGATCGACGAGCGCGGGCACGTGCAGCCGACCAAGGACGCGCTTCGACTCGCGCGCGGGGAGAACTCGATCTATCACAACAACGGCATCCAGACCTGGCACGTCCGCCCCGACGGTTCGGCCGAGAACGTGGAGATCTCCTGACATGCGCCGCGGATTCGACGCTCTTCGCTCCTTCGGACGACTCGAGTCGGAACGGCTCCGCCCGGACGCGTTCGCGGCGCTGCTCGTGGTCGGCGCCGTCGCGAGCGGTTCGGCCCATGCGGCGGGCGACGCGGCGGCGGGCGAGGCGCTGTTTTCCCGGTGCGCCGCTTGCCACGCGCTCGGTCCCGATGCCGCCCACCGCTTCGGCCCGCAACTGAACGGCGTGCTGGCGCGAGGTGCCGGCTCCGCCGAGGGCTACGACTATTCGGACGCGTTCGACGGCGCCGTCGCCGGCGGACTCGCCTGGGACGACGCGTCGCTCGACGGCTACCTCGAGGCCCCGATGCAGGTGATGCCCGGCACGAAGATGGCCTACCCGGGCCTGAAGTCGGCCGACGAACGGGCGAACGTGATCGCCTATCTCGGCACCTTCGCGCCGGACGGATCGCGCGTCGGCGTCGACGCGACGGAGGAGGTGGACGATCCGGCGACGGTCGCCGGCACGGCCGTGGCCGAGGAGCCTCGCCCGCTCGCCGCCGACGTGCCGGTGCCCGAGCACGGCGTGCTGCACCTCGGCCGACCCGCGCTGGAGGAGGAGGTGCTCGCCTGGGACATCGACGTGCGCCCCGACGGCACGGGTCTGCCCACGGGAAGCGGCACGGTCGAACGCGGTGGCGAGCTCTACGATGCGCAGTGCGCGAGCTGCCACGGGGTGTTCGGCGAGGGCGAGGGTCGCTGGCCGGTGCTCGCCGGCGGACAGGACTCGCTGACCGAGGAACGGCCGGAGAAGACGATCGGCTCGTACTGGCCCTACCTGTCGACGGTCTACGACTACGTGCGGCGCGCGATGCCGTTCGGCAACGCGAGATCGCTGACGGACGACGACGTGTACGCGCTGACCGCCTACCTGATGTACCTCAACGACCTGGTGGACGATACCTACGAGCTGAGCGTCGAGAACTTCGCGGAAGTGGCGATGCTTCCGAACGAGCCGAACTTCAAGCCCGACGATCGCTTCGACGAGCCCGCCTACGCGCCGTCCGGGGAGCCTTGCATGCGGGACTGCGCCGATGCTCCGGCGGAGGTCGTGCAGCGCGCCCGGGTGCTGGACGTCACGCCCGACGGCGAGGGCGACGAGGGTGGCGCGGGCGTCGATTGATGGACCGTCGATCGAGAGGGAGAGTCGTTCGTGAGAGAGGGAGATCGCGCGTGCAGCCGACGGGGGGATCGTGCACGAGGCCATTCGTCGCGACGAGTGCCGAACGCTCGTCCCGGGCCCCGCGTGCCGGCATCGTGCTGGCGGCGCTCGTCGGTCTGCCGTCAGCGGCCGCCGGCGAGACGGATGCCGAGATCGCGCGCGTGCTCGGCCTCTCGAACGACGTCGACTGGGGCGAGTACCTTGCCGGCGAGTGCGTCACCTGCCATGCCGCCGACGCGGCCGGTGACGCGGAGGCGCCCAGGATCCACGGCGCCGACGCCGCCCATCTGGTGCGGGCGCTGCTGGACTACCGGGGTGGCGTTCGCACGAACACGACGATGGGCAGCGTCGCCGGAGCCCTCGGCGACGACGAGATCGCGGCGCTCGCGCATCACCTGTCGAGCGCCGGAGTCGTGCCCGCGCCGGCGCCCCTGCCGGCGCCCCTGCCGGCGCCCGCAGGGGCGCCCCTGCGGGCGCCGACCGACACGAAAGAGATCGAGGCGGTCGACGCGGCGGAGACCGCGTCCGAGACCGGCGAGACCGGCGAGACCGGCGAGTTTCCCACTGAGGAGGAAGTGAAACGATGAACATCACACGCAGAAGGTTCACCGCGCTGCTGGGCACGGGTGCCGTGTCGCTCGCGGCGCCGCCGATGCTGTTCGGGCAGGCCACGCCGAAGGTCGTCGTGATCGGTGGCGGGGCCGGTGGAGCGACCGTCGCGCGCTACCTCGCCAAGGATGCCGGCGACGCGCTCGACGTCACGCTGGTGGACGCGTCCGACACCTACACGACGTGCTTCTACTCCAACCTCTACTTCGGCGGTGTGCGCGACCGGGAATACATCACGCATTCCTGGGACACGCTCGTCGACGCGTACGGGATCACCAAGATCACGGCGCGGGCGACGGAGGTCGATCGTGCGGCCCGCAGCGTGACGCTCGACGACGGCAGCACGCTCGCCTACGATCGACTGGTCATCGCCCCCGGCATCGACATGATCTTCGACAGCGTTCCCGGCTACAGCGAGGCGGCCGCCGAGCTCGCCCCGCATGCCTGGCAGGGGGGTCCGCAGACCGATCTCCTGAAGACGAAGATCGACGCCCTCGAGAACGGCGACAACGTCGTGATGGTCGCCCCGCCGAACCCCTATCGCTGTCCGCCGGGGCCTTACGAGCGCGCGTCGATGATCGCGCACGTGTTCAAGACGAAGGGCTTCACCGACAGCCGCGTCACGATCCTGGATCCGAAGCCGAAGTTCTCCAAGCAGGGGCTGTTCGCCGAGGGCTGGGAGAAGCATTACCCGGGCATCGTCGAGTGGATACCGGCGGAAATTCACGGCGGCGTGACGGCGGTCGATGCCGAGGCTGGTACCGTCGAGACCGATCTGGACACCTTCGAGGGGAAGCTGCTGAACATCATCCCCGCCCAGCGGGCGGGCGCGATCGCGAGTGCCGCCGGTCTGACCGACGACTCCGGGTTCTGCCCCGTCGATCCCGGCTCGATGCGTTCGACCGTCGACGACAACGTCTTCGTCATCGGCGACGCGAGCATCGCGGGCGCCATGCCGAAGTCGGGATTCGCGGCGAACAGTCAGGCGAAGGTCGCCGCGCTGCACGTGCGGGGAGATCTGCTCGACGCGCGCACCTTCCCGGCGAAGTACGCCAACACCTGCTGGAGCCTGATCGACGCCGAGGACGCGGTGAAGGTCGGCGCGAGCTACGCCGTGGTCGACGGCGAGATCGCCGCGACGACCTCGTTCGTCAGCCAGACCGGCGAGACCGACGAGGTGCACCGTACCACCTACGAGGAGTCGATCGCGTGGTACGAGTCGATGACCAAGGACATGTTCGGCTGAACCGCTGCGTTCCCGGAGCACCGCCATGAAGCGACCGCATCCCTCCCATCGACACCTGCCGGGTGTTTTCGTGGCCGGCCCGGAAGGGTGCGAGTCGACGTCCGCGACGCCGACCGTCGATACCGCGCGGCGCCGGTTCGTCGCCGGCGCGCTCGTCGCGACCGCCGGTGCGGTCGCCCTGTCCTCGCGCCCCGTCGACGCGTTCGCGCAGTCGAGCGAGGCGATCGCGTTCGGGGACGGCGAGCTCTTCATGCTGGGGGACGGCGCGATGCGGTTGCCGGCAGGCTTCCTCGTTCCGGAGTCGGTCGCGGCGCCCGAACGCGAGCAGGCGCTCGAGCTCGCCGGCATCGGCGGCGATACGGTCGAGCGTCCGCTCAACGTCACGCTCTGGCGGCAGGGGGCGCGCACCGTGCTGTTCGATGCGGGTTCGGGCTCGCAGTTTCTCGACGGCACGGGCCGTCTGCCCGAAAGCCTCGAGGCGGCGGGCGTGGATCCCTCCGAGATCACCGACGTGGTGTTCACGCACGCGCACCCGGATCACCTGTGGGGCGTGATCGACGACTTCGACGACGTGCTGTTCGCCGAAGCCACCTTCCACATCGGCGCTCGCGAGCACGATCACTGGATGGATGCCGGTACCCTGTCGCGCACGCCCGAGGAGCGGCAGGGGTTCGTGGTCGGCGCGCAGGGTCGCCTACCACGTCTCGACGAACGGCTTCGGCGCTTCGCCGGTGGTGAGGAGGTGCTGCCGGGCATCGAGGCGGTCGACAGCTTCGGGCACACCCCCGGACACACGTCGTTCGTGTTGCACGCCGACGGCGCGGATCCGATCATGGTCATCGGCGACGCGCTCGCGCACGACGTGCTGTCGTTCGAGCGACCCGACCTGCCGTTCGCCGGCGACGAGGACCCGTCCGCGGCGGCCGCGACGCGCCGTGCGTTGCTCGACCGGCTCGTGGGAGACGGTGTCCGCGCGATCGGCTACCACCTGTCCGCACCCGGGCTCGGACGCGTCGAACGCGATGGCGAGGCGTTTCGGTGGGTGGCGGCCGGATGACGGCCCGCGGCGGCGGTAGCGAGGCATCCGAGGCAGCCGGACGACGGAGCGTGGCCGCGAGGCGGAGAAACGCCGGACGAGGAACGGTCTGGAACGCGAGGTGCCGGACGGTCGATTCGTCGTACCCCGGCCTGGAACATCGACAGACCTGATCTCCGAGGAGGGCATGCTCGTGTCTCGACAGCTTCTTCACCCACTCGCGGCGCTCGCGATCGCGATGCTCCTGTCGGTCGGCGGCGGTGCCCACGCCGTCGAGCTCGGCGACGACGGCCTGCACGAGCAGGACTGGTTCACGCTGACGTTCAAGGACATCCGCGAGGACATGGCCGATGCCCGGGCGGAGGACAAGCGGCTCGTGATCCTGTTCGAGCAGGCCGGCTGCATCTATTGCGAGAAGTTGCACGCGACGGTGCTCTCCGACCCCGAGGTCGTCGACTACCTGATCGAGCACTACGTCGTCGTGCAGTACAACCTCTACGGCGACGAGGAGGTGATCGACCTGGACGGCGAGGTCCTGACCGAGAAGACGGCGGCCGAGAAGTGGGGATTGATGTTCACGCCGGTCTGGCTGTTCCTGCCCGAGGAGGCCGACGGCACGGCGAGCGTCGAGGACGCGGCCGTCGGCACCATGCCCGGCGTGTTCGGCAAGGGCACGTTCCTCGATCTGTTCACGTGGGTGCGGGAGAAGGGCTACGAAGGTGACGAGGCGTTCCAGCGGTACCACGCCCGGCGTATCGAGGAGCGACGTCTCGCGGCCGGCGGCGGCGACGTCGCCGCCGACTGATCGGTGCGACCGAAAGCGCGCCCGGGCGAGCGTCAGAGCGCGGGCCAGAGCGCGGGCCAGGGCGCGGGCCAGGGCGCGGGCCAGGGCGACGCGCTCAGCGGCGGTCGGAAAGCTCGCCGGAGCGGAACCGCCGGAACAGCGAGTCGTCCCCGAGGAGCCAGCCCAGACCGACGCGCGCGCCGACGATCATCGACGCGAAGGTGATCGGGGCCGACAGGGCGAGCACGGAGAACGCCGAGACGCCCTGGCCGATCGTGCAACCGAGCGCGAGCACTCCCCCGACACCCATCAGCGTGGCCCCGGCGAGGTGGCGGCCGAGCTCGCGTGCGCTGTCGCAGGCTTCCCAGCGCATGTCGTGGCGGCGCGCGGCGACCAGCACGGCACCGAGCACCACGCCGAGCACCAGCCCGACCGAGTAGCGCGGCACGAGTCCGGTCTGGATCGTGAGATGGAACAGGAGCTCGGAGGGCGGACGCACGAACGAGGCGCCCTCGAGCGCGACCGGACGGAGCTGGGCCTCGGCACCGTGCGTGGTCACCCACCAGCCGATCGCGACCAGAAGTCCGAGAGCCGTGCCGGTGGCGAGCGCGGCGTGGTCGCGACGAAACGCCCGATCGCGCAGTATCCAGGCGGCGAACGAGACGATGACGAGACTGGCCACCACGTGACCGATCGCCACGCCGCTCACGCGCTCCGCCAGGGCGGGCAGCGATTGCGACCCACCGGGCAGGGCGATCGCGAGCGGCTCGATCGCCCGCTCCCGGACGACGGCGAGCACGCCGCGTTGCGTCGCGAGCGCCGACAGGCCGATGGTCGTGACCACGACGAGCGCCTTGAGGTTGCCGCCGCCGAGCTGCACCAGGGCCCCGAACCCGCAGGTACCGACCATCGCCATGCCGAGCCCGAAGGCGAGCCCGCCGAGCACGCTCGCGAGCGGGTTGAACGGCGCCGAGAGATACGCGATCGAGCCCGTGTCGATCGCGCCCGCGGCGCCGAGCGCCTGGGTCGCGACGATGGCCGCGAGCGTCATCGTCATCCACGTGCGCAACCCGCGCGAGTCGCCGGCATACCAGTGGCGCTCGAGCGCGGCCAGCGTGCAGAAGTGCGTCGTCCGCGCGAGCGCGCCGAGCAGCAGGCCGATCGCGAGTCCCCAGAGCGGCATCGACCACGGGGCCTCGAACCCGCCGCTCACCGCGACCCCTCGCCCTGTTTCGCGTTCACGATCCGTTCGAGCGTCTTGCCGGCCGGTAGCGACAGCACGTCGCTCAGGGCGTCCACCAGGGCGTGCACCTCCGGCGTCGCCAGACGGTAGTGGATCAGACGTCCTTCGCGACGTGTGCTCACGAGGCCTTCCAGGCGCAGTCGGGCAAGCTGCTGGGAGAGCGTCGCCTGCGGCAGGGCGACGAGCCTCTCGATCTCGGACACCGACATCTCGCGCACCGAGAGCAGGCAGAGCACGGTCAGTCTCGTCTCGTGCGACAGTGCCTTCAGCAGATCGCTGGCGTCTCCGGAGGCCTCGCGAAGCGCGAGCAGGGCGGCCGGATCACCGGATCCGGAACGCGCCGATTCGTCGGTCTGCGAAGGCGAACCCGCGAACGAACCGGACGCGGTGTCGCTCACGGGAGATCCAGCCGCTCGAGCATCTCGCCGACCAGGAACCAGAAGTGCTCGTCGCCCGGGTAGCCGAGCAGTCGATCGACCTCGCGTCCGTCGTCGTCGAGCAGTACGAACGTCGGGGTCACGGTCGGTCTGGCGATCCCGGCGAGATCCTCGGGCCAGGGTCCGTGAAGATCCACCCGTCGCAACGGTGCGCTCTCGCCCTCGGGCGTGTTCGGCCAGGCACCGGCGATCTCCGCCTCGAAGCGTTCGCAGTACACGCATCCTTCCCGATCGACGACCACGAGCTCGGCCGCGTCGGTCGTCGCGGCGAGGCACAGTGCGCCGATCGCGAAGGGAACGGCGAACGCGCGCGTGGCGGGACGAGATCGAGAACTCATGGCGCATTGTAGCAACAGACGAAATCGCCACGTCCCGCCGCCCGTGCCGGAGCGCGACGACGATGTCGCGCAGCGCACGGTCCCGGTGCCGCCGATCCTACTCGAACTCCATCGCCCGGTAGATGCGATCGGCATTGAGTCCGGCGAGCTCGTCGAAGGTGTCGAGATGACGGTAGGCGCTCTGGTCGACGGCGTAGGCGTCGATCAGGCTCCCGCCTTCCTCGAGGATCGCCGCCATCTGCGCTCGCATGTACTCCAGATAGCCGATCGTCCAGGTGGTGACCTCCCGCATGTCGGTCGGTCCGCCGTGACCGGGAACGACGTGCTCGGCCCCGAGCGCGGCGAAGTCGTCCCAGGTCTCGATCCACGCGGCCGTGTCGGTCTCCTCGAACACCGGCAGGAGTCGCTGGTGGAAGGCGACGTCGCCGCTGATGACCAGTCGCCGTTCGGGCAGCCAGGTGACGATGTCGCCGGGGCTGTGCGCGGGCCCGAGGTACAGCAGCTCGATGCGCGTCCCCCCGAGCTCGAGGAATCGCGTGTCCTCGAAGGTCTCGTCGGGAAGGGCGAGTTCCGTACCCATCGCCTTGTCGCGGTTGCGCCGCCGCATGCGCTCCAGGATATCGCCGCCCCGTGCCTCGATCTCCGCGGCCGCGTCGACGTGCGCGATGACGGTCGCCCCGTGGCGCTGCCAGTAGCCGGTGCCGAGCATGGCGTGACCCTGACCGTTCTCGAGCACCACGTAGCGAACCGGCTGATCGGTCACGGCGCGGATCTCGTCGTGCAGCGCCTGCGCCAGCAGCGCGTTGTCGCCCGCGTTGACGACGACGACACCGTCGTCGGTGACGATGAACGAGAGGTTGTTGTTGTGTCCGGAGTTCTCGTGGGCGGGAGGCGCCGTCGCGCCGATCGCGCTGTAGACGTTCGGGACGACCTCGACCGGGCGCCGGAACAGCATCGTGCCGGGCGCCTCGTCGGCGCGTCGCATGGGCCGCCCCGCGTCCCGCCAGGCGAACACGCCGTCGGCGTAGTTGACGACGTTCCGGTAGCCCATGCGGGCGAGCGTCGCGGCGGCCAGCGGGCTTCGCCGGTTCGTGCCGCAGTAGACGACGATCGGCGTGGCGAGATCCGGCACCGCGTCGCCGATCCTGAACTCCAGCCAGCCACGGTTGATGTTCAGGTCGCGGCGGCCCGAGTCGATCGTGCCGCCGAGCGTCGCGATCTCTTCGGGCATGCGCACGTCGATCAGCACCAGGTCGGGCTCCGCCTCGATCATCGCCGCGAGTCCTATCGTGTCGATGTTCGCGACGCCGTCCGCGATCGCGGCCACGAAGGCGTCACCGTCGGCCATCGTGTCGGCGGCCGACACCCGGGCGATCGTCGCGAGGGTCATCGCCGCGGCGATGATCGTCGCCAGGATCGGAGACAGGTCCGCCGCGGACGAGACGATCGATCGACGGCGGAAGGGGAGCGGCGCGCCCACCGGGCGGCTCAGCGCGTGACCTCGTCGACGATCTCGCGCGGCCGCGCCTCGATGTCCGACGGCGCCGCCTCGCTGGCCTCGTCGCCCGCGCCTCCGGGCTCGCGGTAGCCGACGGTGACGGTGTCCGGCGAGTCCTTCAGCTGACAGGCGTAGACCACGTACGGGCAGATCGTGAGGTTCTCCGGGCTCGCGGCGATGGCGGCGTGGGTCAGTGCCGGGGAACAGAAGTCGAAGTAGCGCGCATCGGTGAACGGCGTCGTCGCCTCGTTGACGTCCGCGGTCCGTTCCAGCATGTCGCCCGAGTGGCCGTGGAAGTCGAGCACCAGGGCTCGATCGACGACGGCGCTCTCGATCTCGAAGACGACGTCCTCGAAGTCGCCTTCGGTCGAGTTCGTGCGGGCGGCCTCGGTGTGCGCGCCCGCCAGGGCGGTGGTTGCCAGCACCGACAGCGCGACGGCTCCTGTCATTCGTCGCCGGACAGTCCTCATCGCACGCTCCTGGCAGTCGAGACACGAAACATAGCGCAATCGAACGTGTCATGCGAATTAGTCTATGTGTGACATGCGAGTCCCTTGCCGTCGTGCGGACCGCGAGCCGCCCGGCATGCGCGGCCGAGCGTCTCGGTACCGTCCTCACGCGCCACCACCTCGCGCGGACCGGACGCCTTGCAGACGTGGTCGTCGGCACCGAGCTCGAGAACGAGTAGCCGATCGATCTCCTCGGTGCGTGCGGTGAGCATGATGATCGGCACGTCGCCGGCCCGGCGCAGCTCCCGACACACGCTCACGCCGTCTTGCCGTCGATCGTTGGCATCTTCTTTCTCCGACGGAGTCGCGGTACGGTGTCGTGCATGCAAGGAAGTGGTGCGACTCTCGGTTCGGGTGGCCAGCGACGCCCGTCTCGTGCGCGGTCCGCTCGATCAGCTCGCGCCCCCGTTCCCGGAGACGCACGGCATGGCAGATCCGCTCAGCGGCGTTCGCGTCATCGACCTGACCACCGTCGTCTCGGGTCCGATGGCGACCGTGACGCTCGCCGACCAGGGGGTCGACGTCATCGAGCTCGAGCGCGAGGACGGCGACCGCAACCGCCGGCTCGCCACCCGCCGCTCGGCGAGCGCACCGACGAAGTGCTCGCCGAGCTCGCGAGCCGGACCGGGAGCGCGCGCGACTGGTCGCCGCCACGCGCCGCCACGCGCCGCGACCGTTCGGCCCGGGGGCGGAGTACCTCGGCACGTGGTCGTCGGCGTCCACCGGAAGCTCAAGCGGAAGGTGTTGTCGGCGCGGGTCCCGGGGTTGGAGCGGAAGTGGGACGGACGGATCACGACGACCGCCGAGGGCGCGTGGATGCTGCGGCGACCCTTCGCCGACGGGTCCATCAGCCCGCGCCGCCGGCGCGCACGAGCATGCCGAACAGGTCGCGCGGGTCGTCGGGGTCGGCGAGCATGTCGAGCGGCTCGAAGAATTCGGTGCCGGCGAGCTTCTCGCGCACGTGGCAGAGTGCCGAGAAGTCCTCCGTGGCGAACCCCACCGAGTCGAACAGCGTCGTCTGCAGTGCCGAGGTCCGCCCCGACCGGCGTCCCGTGACGACCTCCCAGAGCTCGGTGACCTGGTGATCCTCGGGGAGTTGCTGGAGCTCGCCCTCGATGCGCGTCTGCGGCGTGTACTCCACGAACACGTCGGAGCGCAGCAGGATGTCGCGGTGCAGCTCGGTCTTGCCCGGGCAGTCCCCGCCGACGGCGTTGATGTGCACGCCGGCGCCGACCATGTTCGGCGTCAGGATGGTCGCGTACTGCTTGTCGGCGGTGACCGTGGTGATGATGTGGGCGCCTTCCACGGCCGACTCCGCCGTCGTGCAGCACTCGACCTGGATGCCGCGTCCGGCGAGATTGGCCGCGCACTTCGCCGTCGCCCCCTCGTCGATGTCGAACAACCGCACCTTGTCGATGCCGAGCACCGCCTTGAACGCGAGCGCCTGGAACTCGGACTGGCTGCCGTTGCCGATGATCGCCATGCAGTCGGCGTCGGGCGGGGCCAGGTGACGGGCGGCCACGGCCGAGGCGGCGGCGGTGCGAAGGGCGGTCAGCAGGGTCATCTCGGTGAGCAGCACGGGGTAGCCCGTGTCCACGCGCGAGAGCACCCCGAAGCCGGTGACGGTCTGCAGGTCGAGGCGGGTGTTGCCCGGGTGACCGTTGACGTACTTGAAGCCGTAGAGCTCGGTGTCGCTCGTCGGCATCAGCTCGATCACCCCGACCGCCGAGTGCGAGGCGACGCGCGGTGTCTTGTCGAAGGTCTCCCAGCGCTCGAAGTCACGCTCGATCCGGTCGGCGAGCTCGACGAGAAACGTCTCGACGCCGACCGAGCCGACGAGCTTCATCATGTTGTCGACGCTGACGAAGGGGACCAGGTTGACGTTCTCGGGCCGGAGTCGGACGACGGCGGAGGTGCTGGACATGGGCGTGAATTCTCCGGCCCCTCGCGGGGCCTGCGGGTGATGGTCGGGCGCGTGACCGATCGAACGGTGCCGTTCCGATATCAAGACACGTTCCACATGCGTTCGGTGGCACTAGCAATGGCGCCGACTGGCAGGTTGACGGGCGCCTCTGCCCGTTTCGGAACCTCGAACCGACCGATATGCACGAAATCGATGCGCAACTGATCGCCGCGCTGCGTCAGAACGCGCGTGCCTCGGTGTCCGAACTGGCCACGCGCCTGTCGGTATCGCGCACCACGGTGCGCAACCGCATCGCCAGGCTCGTCGCCGAGCGGAAGATCCTCGGGTTCACCGTGGTGCTCGAGGGCGACGCGTCGGAGCAGCCGGTGCGCGGGGTGACGATGATCGGGATCGAGGGCACCTCGCACGAGGCGATCGCGGGCGTGCTCGCGGGGTTCAGCGAGGTGCGGACGATTCACACGATGAACGGGCGCTGGGACCGCGTGGTCGCGTTCGCCGTGCCGACGCTCGAGGCGCTGGACCGCTTCCTGAAACGCCTCCGCGCGATCGACGGCGTCGCCGGCAGCGAGACCGGCCTGTACCTCTCGACGGTGCGCAGCTCGGGCGAGCGCTGGCGCGACCGACGGCGCATCGACGCGAGCATCGCGGACGAGAAAGATGGTCCGTACCGTGAAATCGAACAGGTTATACCATCGCAATATTGAACTTTTCATGTCTAACCTAGCAAGCACCCGTCACCAAACACGACAGGGAGACGCTCGCGATCGAAAGTGGAGACGTGAGCGGTGGAGACGTCGTCGTGCCGGCCTTTCGACGGCCTAGCCGATCGAGAGGGCGCCGAGGTCGACCACTCGTGCTTGACTGCAAGGCTCGCGATAGACGAGTTGAGGCGGTCGCCGCCGGCCGACCGACTTCCGATCGGCGCGACGTCGATTCCCCGGACCGGCGACCGAGGCTCACGACATGCAAGCACGACTCACGGTGCGGCAACCGCTTCGCATCGCCATCGGTCTCATCGGCATCCTTCTGTGCCTGTCGTCGTCGCCTCGAGCGGCTCCCGGCGACCCGACGGTCGACACGGAAGGGTTCTCGATGACGATCTCCGGCGGCGTCAGCCTCGGGGTCTACGAGTCCGGGGTCAACTGGGCCATCATCGAGCTGCTGCGCGATCAGCACCGGCGCTCGGGGAAGCGTTCCTACGGCCTGAGCGGTGTCACCGGCGCCTCGGCCGGCTCCATCAACGCGCTGCTCACGGCGATCCGCTACTGCGAGGCGCTGAACGAGCCGGAACGTCCGTCGCTCGTCGACAACGAGTTCTACCGGATGTGGGACGTGGGGCTCGAGGAGATGCTGCCGCGGGAGCTCGCGCACGAGGGCATCGACATCGGGTTGCTTTCCGGCACGAGCGCCGTGCTGTCCGATGCGCTGCTCACGCGCTCGCCCTTCGCCGGGCGACTCGAGGCACTCGCGACGAGCACGTCGCGATCCGCGTGGGAGCCGGGCTGCGCGGTGGACATCGCGATGGTGGTGTCCCGCACCGTGCCGAAACCGCTGAAGTTGCCCGTCTCGCCGGTCAGCCGCCAGGTGGCCGTCCAGCGCTTCGTCATTCCGCTGATCGCCCGGGTGCGGGGCGGCGAGGAGGGGGGGCGGCCGCGCCTCGTGTTCGAGAACCACCTCGCCTACGCGAGAGGCGCGCGCGGCACGCAGTACCTGCTCCTGCCGGAGACGGGTGGCGAGGTCGACTTCGACGTGGTCGTGCGCGCGGTGCTGGCGTCGAGCGCGTTCCCGGTCGCGTTCGGTCGGGTGCAGCTCCAGTACTGCGCGCCGGACAGCAGCGAGGTGCCCCCGGCGATCCTCACCGGACACTGTCCTCCGGGTCATCACCTGCGCTCGGGTTATTTCGTCGACGGCGGCATCTTCGACAACATCCCCGTCGGCACGGCCGTCGAGCTCGCGAGCCTCGAGCGGGCGGACGAGACGGCGCCGGGCAGCTTCATCTACCTCGATCCCGGGAACACGTCGGAGGAGCTCGCCATGGCGGTTCGTCCGAGGGACACCGGTTCGAACGCGCTCGGCGCCCAGGCGAACCTGCTCGTCATGACGCTGTCGACGCTGCGCAAGCAGAAACTGTCGGCCGATCTCAGGCGCGACTTCGCCGCGAACCGGGAGGACAGGCCGAACCCGGACCTGCTCGTCTCCGCCCGCTCGAACGCGATCGTCGGCAGCTACCTGGGCGGCTTCGCGGCGTTCGTCGATCGGAGCTTCTTCCACCACGACTACGCCGCCGGCGTGTTCGACGGCATCCTGAACGTCGCCCAGTACGTCTGCGAAGCGCGCGCCGAGTCGCCGCTCGGGCAGCTCGGTTGCCCGGAGGGCGTGTTCGGGATGTTCGACCTGATCGCCGCGCGACTCGGTCTCGGGACCGACAGCCGGACGTTCCGATGCGTTCGGGCCGACTTCTGCGGCGAGAACGAGATCGTCGCGGAGCTGGTCTGGAAGCATCGCGTCGAAGCGGTCAGCGGGCCGTCGGGACAGCAGCGCTGCTCGGAGCCCGGGCGGCCACCGAAGTCGCGGTTCGTCCGCCCGCAGGCACTGGCCGTGTCCGAGGTGGTGTGCGAGACGCGCCCGCGCGACTTCGGGTCGTTCGTGCGTGCGCTCGACGCCGAGCGCCGAGGCCCGGAGCGCTCGATCCGGGCCCCCTGGTCGTTCGGGCCCACGCTCGAGTACATCATCGCCAACGACGACGGCGGGTGGGTCTGGGGTTTCGCCGATCACGCGTTGCGTCGGATGCAGGAGATCGAGGAGTCGGACTCGGGGGGACACGCCAATTTCCTGGGCGCGCTGCGAGCGGTGCTGCCGTTGTCGGATCCGTACACGGTCGATACCGAATCGTTCTCGAAGCGCGTGCTGTACGACGTCCTGGTGCCGGAGACGGTCGGGCTGGACGGCTTCCAGTCGGGCGTGTTCGCCGCGTGGGAGCTGCCGCGGCTGGAGCCCTCCGGCGGACTCTGCCTGCGCGCGCCCGGGGCGTTGCGGATCGACCGTCTGTGCGGTCGCGTCGGAGCCACGCTCGGTCTGGAGCTGCACGGGCGTCGGGTCGAGAACGACAACGAGCGCCACAACAGCATGACCGGCTACCTCGGCCTCGGCGTGGGGCGACGCGGTCGGTACGTGTTCTCCTCCTACGGAGCACGCTATCGGCGCAGCCTCGACTACCTGCCCTGGACGGAACGCCGAGAGGGGGAGAAGTGGTACGACAACTACGAGCTGTACGTGCAGCTCTTCGGCGACAAGCTGACGCTGTCGCTGGGGTTCCGGGAGGACTTCGGCAGCCTCGGGGAGAACAACGTGTCGGTGCGGTTCGCGATATCGGACCTCGACCGGTTCGCGCGGATCGCGTTCCGGTAGCGCCCGGGCCGGCCCGACGCGCCGCCGCGACGGTCGGTGCGCGCGCGAGAGGCGGGCAGGACGCGGAAGGGGGGACGGATTCCGTTTCGGCCCGAATGGCAACGTGACGAGCTTCGACGCGTTCTGGACCGTGACCGGCGAGGCGGTCGCGTTCGTGCGCTACGACTACGAGAGCGGCCCCTGCGATCCGGAGCAGGTGAACCGCAGCGTCGGGCGGGAGTGCTTCGTCGCTCGCTGACGGTCACGGCCCGCTAGAGAATCTGCCGTCCCAGCGCGCTCTGGACGAACACGACCGCGCGTTCGGCCGAGATGTTCGCGTGGTCGATGAACGGGTTCAGCTCGACGACATCCATCGACGTCATGCCCCCGTCCAGGGCGCAGTCCTCGAGGAACAGGTGCGCCTCGCGCAGGTTGACGCCTCCCGGAACCAGCGTGCCCGAGCCCGGTATCACGGCGGGGTCGCAGCCGTCGAGATCGAAGCTCAGGTGGTAGCCCGCCGTGTTCCGGCTCGCGATCTCGCGCGCCCGGCTCGACACCTCGACCATGCCCAGCTGATCGATGTCCCGCATGGTGAACGCCGTGACCCCGGACGCGTTGATGAAGTCCCGCTCCTTCCGATCGATGTCCCGAAGTCCGACCAGGACGACGTTCTCGGGCCGCAGGGCCGGGGAGTGACCGAGCAGGCCGGCGAGCTCCGGATCGCCGTGACCGAGCAGGTGCGCCAGCGGCATGCCGTGGACGTTGCCGCTCGGCGAGGTCTCGGGCAGGTTCATGTCGCCGTGGGCGTCGAACCAGATCACGCCGAGAGGCTCGCCGCGACGTCGGAAGTGGTCGGCCGCACCCGAGACCGAGCCCATCGATATCGAGTGATCGCCGCCGATGACCAGCGGCAGGGTGCCCGCCTCGAGCGCATCTCGCGTGCGCTCCGCCAGCTCTTTGCACACGGCGAGTATCTCCGTCCTGAACCGGGCGCGCGCGGAGCCCGGATCCGCGGATGTCGCCGTCGGCACCACGATGTCGATGTCCGGGAGCACGGTGTGGCCCAGCCGCTCGATCGCGCCGTGCAGTCCGGCGATCCGGAACCCCGAGGGGCCGGCGTCGGTTCCCCGCCGCGACGCGCCGAGATCCAGCGGCGCGTTGATGATCTGGATCCGCATGGGCTCGGTTTCCGTCGCTCCGGTCATCGGTCGTCGTTCCTCTGGGTCGGTTCCGTGCCGAGATCGGTCGGCACCGTCGGGACGGCCGGTCGGCAAGGTCCGTCCAGGCCGAGGCACGCCGGTCCGGACACGGACGGCGCCTTCGCCGTGGTGAACGCCTTCGGTGCCGGCGGCACGACGACGGCGACATGCATGCCCCGGGCTGCGTTCGGGTTGGTCAGCGGCATTCTCGCATCGGTATCGACGAGGCAGATCAGGTCGGGGGAGGCACTTTGATTAATTCGTCGAAGTCCGTGACACTATGACGCCGGTCCGTCATGACTCGGGAACACCAGCGGGTGTGCCGTCCTCGCGGTCCGCGGCGAGCGTCCGTTCGCCGGAGCGAGCCCGCGAGGTTCGCACCCGGGGCATTCCGGCTGCCCGTACCCGACATGGAGGAGGTTGACGCATGGCCAGAACGAGATTCGTCCGACGCTTGCTCGCGGGCGCCGTCATCGCGGCGTTCGGGATGTCCGGTGCGCTGGCACAGGACGTGACGTTGAAGCTGCACCAGTTCCTGCCGGCGCAGGCCAACGTGCCCAGGCTCATACTGGACGTGTGGGCCGACCAGGTCGAGGCGGCGTCGGAAGGTCGCATCGAGATCGATCGCTTCCCGTCGATGCAGCTCGGCGGTGCCCCGCCGGAGCTGATGGATCAGGCCATCGACGGCGTCGCCGACATCGTCTGGACGGTGGTCGGCTACACGCCCGGCCGGTTCCCGACCACCGAAGTGTTCGAGCTGCCGTTCATGGTCCGGGATGCACGCGCCGCGTCCTGCGCGTACTGGACGATGTTCGAGGAACACATGGCCGATGCCGAGTTCGCCGACGTGAAGATCCTCGGCACCTGGGTGCACGGCCCCGGCATGTTCCATACCAAGGACCCGGTGGAGACGCCCGCGGACCTGCAGGGCATGAAGATCCGCGGCGGTTCGCGTCTGGTGAACGAGCTGCTGACACTCGCCGGTGCCACCCCCGTCGGCATGCCGGTGCCGTCCATTTCCGAGGCCTTGTCCAAGGGCGTGATCGACGGCACCACGATTCCCTGGGAAGTGACCACCGCGTTGAAGATCCCGGAGCTGGTCGACTACCACACCGAGTTCGAAGGGCCGGCGCTGTACAACCTGACCTTCGTGCTGGCGATGAACAAGGGCGTCTACGACGGCATGCCGGATGACCTGAAGGCGGTGCTCGACGAGAACTCCGGCATGGGCTTCTCGGTGTTCGCGGGCGGTACGCAGGCCGACTCCGACGGCCCGGCGCGCGACTTCGCGGTCGAGAACGGCAACGAGATCTTCACCGTGGCCGACACGAGCGAATGGGAGACCCTGGTGCGCCCGATCTACGACACCTGGGTCGCGGAGATGCAGGAGAAGGGCATCGACGGGCAGGCGCGGATCGACGAGGCGCGCGCGCTGATGGACGGCGACTGCAAGGGCGCGACCGCCGAGATGTGAGCGATTCGGGTGGTGGCCGCTCCCCGCCGGTCACCGCCCGAGAGGCCGCACCAGGCGCCGCACGCCATGCACCGCGCCATCGAGAGGATCGCCGGCGGGCTCGCCCGGACCTGCGCCGTGCTGGGCGGGCTGGTGCTGAGCGCGCTGATCGTCATGACCTGTCTGTCGATCGTCGGTCGCGCGCTCGGTTCCGTGCTGCACGGTGATCTCGCGCAGTCGATGGCACCGGGTCTCGCCGAGGCGTTGCTTGCGCTCGGCGTCGGACCGGTCAACGGCGACTTCGAGCTCGTCGAGGCCGGCATGGCGTTCGCGATCTTCGCGTTCCTGCCGCTCTGCCAGCTGGAGGGCGGTCACGCCTCGGTCGACATCCTCACGTCGCGCCTCTCGCCGCGCGTGCAGCGCTTCCTGCGCATGGCGATCGAAATCGTCTTCGCGGCGGTGCTCGTGCTGATCGCGGTCCAGCTCTTCCTGGGCATGCTGAGCAAGCGCAACTCCGGGCAGACCTCCTTCCTGCTGCAGTTCCCCGTCTGGTGGGCCTACGCGGCCGCCGTGTCCGGCGCGATCGTCGCGGCGTCGATCGCGATCTACGTGGCGCTCGCGCGATCGGTGGAGGCGGTGACCGGGAACGCGATTCTGCCCGACGATCGGGAGTCGGCGCATTGAGCGACATGCTCGTCGGGTCGCTGTCCTTCCCGGCGTTGCTCGCGATGATATTCCTGCGCGTGCCGATCGGACTCGCGATGTTCCTGACCGGACTGGCGGGGCTGATCCTCGTCACCGGCGAGACGCAGGTACCGTTCGCGCGCCTCAGAAGCGAGACCTACACGACGTTCTCGAACTACTCGCTGTCCATCGTGCCGATGTTCCTGCTGATGGGCTACTTCGCGACGCTCGGCGGCCTGAGCCAGGCCCTGTTCAAGGCCGCCGAGAGCTGGCTCGGTCACCGGCGCGGCGGCGTCGCGATGGCGGCCGTCGGCGCCTGTGCGGGCTTCGGCGCGATCTGCGGCTCCTCGCTCGCCACGGCCGCGACGATGAGTCGCGTGGCCTTGCCGGAGCTCGCCCGCCACGGCTACGCGGGCGGCTTCTCGACCGCGACCCTCGCCGCCGGCGGCACGCTCGGCATCCTGATCCCGCCCTCGGTGGTGCTGGTCATCTACGCGATCCTGACCGAGCAGAACATCGCCAAGCTGTTCCTCGCCGCCTTCATCCCCGGCCTGCTCGCCGCGCTCGGCTACATGATCGCGGTGTCGCTCTACGCGCGGGTGCATCCGGACGCCGCCGGCACGCGGCCGCGCATGCCGTACGCCGAACGCCTGTCCGCTCTCGTCCGGATCTGGCCGGTGCTGGTGGTGTTCTTCCTCGTTGTCGGCGGGATCTATCTCGGCTGGTTCACGCCGACCGAGGGCGCCGCGGTCGGCGCGCTCGGCACCGGCGTGATCGCGTGGCTCGCGGGCGGGCTGAACCGCCACTCGCTGCTCGAGGGGTTCCGGAGCACCGCCCGCACGTCGGCCATGATCTTCTTCATCGTGCTCGGCGCGGCCTTCTACAACGGCTTTCTCGCGCTGACGCAGCTGCCGCAGGAGGCGGCCACGTGGATCGGCGAGAGCGGCTACAGCCCGTGGCTGGTGCTGATCGTGATCCTGGTGTTCTACCTCGCGCTCGGCTGCGTCATGGACAGCCTGTCGATGATCCTCCTGACGATCCCGATCTTCTGGCCGATCGTGCAGGAGCTGGACTTCGGGCTGGTCACGATGATCGAGCTGCAGTCGTACCGTCTGCGGGACCTGCTCGCGAGCGGTGCAGAGGTGCCGGCCGCGCTCGCGAAGGACGCGCAGGCCCTGCTCGGCGCCGGGCAGGAGCTCTCGCGCGAGATGGTGCGCGAGCTCGGCCTCCGCGGCGTGGGCGACGGCGCGTTGAACCGCGTCAACGTCGAGCGCACGGCGATCTGGTTCGGGATCCTGGTGCTGATCGTCGTCGAGGTCGGCCTGATCACGCCGCCGGTCGGCATGAACCTGTTCGTCATCAACGCGATGGAGCGGAGCACGCCGATGGTGCAGACCTACCGGGCGGTGATCTGGTTCGTCGCGACGGACATCGTCCGGGTCGCGATCCTGGTCGCGTTCCCTTTCATCACGCTGGCGCTGCTGCCCTTGTAGAACGCGGCGCCCGCTCGAGCGGCGCCACACCCGCACGTCGGACCGGTGCCCGCAACCTCACGGTCCGGTCATCGCGGCCCGGCCCCGCAACAGGAGACATCCGGCATGAACATCGACGGTCAGGTGGCCCTCGTCACCGGCGGCGCGAGCGGTCTCGGGGAGGCCACGGTGCGCCATCTGGCGGAGCTCGGCGCGAACGTCGCCGTTCTCGATCGCGACGGCGAGCTCGCCGAGCGCGTCGCCACCTCGGTCGGGGGCCACGCGCGACACTGCGACGTCACCGACGCCGCGAGCGTCGCCGCGGCGGTGTCCGCCGTGACGGGCAGGTTCGGTGATGCGCCGCGCATCGTCGTCTGCTGTGCGGGCGTGGCGTTCGCCGCACGCGTCGTGAACCGCGAGCGGGACGTGTCGATCGATCTCTTTCGCAAGGTCATCGAGGTCAACCTGTTCGGGACCTACAACGTCATGAGCCATGCGGCGCGGGCGATGATGGATCTGCCCGAGCTCGAGGACGGTGAACGCGGGGTGATCGTGAACACCGCCTCGGCGGCCTACGAGGACGGGCAGATCGGTCAGACGGCCTACGCCGCCTCCAAGGGCGCGATCGCCTCGATGTGCCTGCCGGCGGCGCGCGAGTTCGCACGCTCCGGCATTCGCGTGATGGCCATCGCGCCGGGGCTGTTCCAGACCCCGATGATGGCAGGTCTGCCGGCGGAGACGACGGCGGAGATCACGCGCGACATCCCGTTTCCCGCCCGGCTCGGCGAACCGCGCGAGTTCGCCCGGCTCGCCGCCGACATCGTGCGGAACCCCTATCTGAACGGCACGGTCATCCGCCTCGACGGCGCGGTCCGCCTGCCGCCGAAGTGATGGCTGGGCGCGGGCTTCCGCCCGCCTGCCTCCGCGGTTCACCCGGAAGCCCTCCGTTCCGGACGGCGGCCGAGCCATCGGGTCGATCGTCGAACCGGGGCGGCGGGCACGAGCCCGCTCACCACTCGAACGGTTCGACGGTGACGCGCCGGCCGATCAGGAAGGCGTCGGCGACGAGGCGCAGCGGGGTGAGGTGGACCTCGCTCGCACCCGTCGCGACGAGCTCGGCGAAGCGCGCGTAGAGGCTCGCGTACTCGTGATCGAGCGTGGTGCCGCCCGGTGCGGGACCCGCGACGATCTCGCTGCCGTCGATGACGAGCCGGGCGCCGCCGTCGGCGAGCAGGGCGTCGCCCGCATCGGTGAAGACACGAATATCCCAGGTCTGCGGACCTTGCCGACGCCAGTCGATCTCGGCGACGATCCCGGTGCCGTCCGCGTCGGCGAGCTCGAGCGAGGCGGCGATCGGGGTGTCGCGGTTCGCCGGAAAGGCCAGCTCGGCGCGCGTCAGGCGCAGCGCGCGCGGGTGGATCGCGTCGAGGAGCGAGATCGCGTTGACGCCCGGATCGAAGACACCGAGACCGCCCGGGTCCCATAGCCACTCCTGTCCCGGGTGCCAGCGGCGCACGTCTTCCTTCCAGTCGATCTCGATGCGACGGACACGTCGGCAGGCGAGCCACTCGCGTGCGGCCGGAACGGCGGTGGCGTGGCGCGAGTGCCAGGTGGCGAACAGGGTGACGCCGCGTGCATCGGCCCGCGCGACGAGATCGTGGACCTCGCCGAGCGTCGCCCCGGGCGGCTTCTCCAGCATCAGGTGACGGCCGGCGTCGAGCGCGCGGCAGGCGTCGGCGTGGCGCACCTGCGGCGGGGTGCAGAGCGAGATGCAGGGGATGTCGGGGCGCCTGTCGAGCAACGCGGCGAGGTCGGCGAAGCGCGCCACGCCGTCGACGCCCGCGTTGCGGCTCGCGGTCGCGGCGAGCTCGAACGCGCCGCTCGCGGCGATCGCCGGAACGTGCTGATCGCGAGCGATCTGCCCGATGCCGACGAGGGCGACCGCGATGGCCATCAGCGCGCGCCCGCCGCCGGGGCCCGTGGCCGATCCCCGTCAGCGCCGGCTCGGGGATCGGCCGCGGGCGCCGGAAAGGAAAGTCGCACGCGGGCGTCAGCCACCCCCGATCTCCTCCACCGCGACCATCCGCCGCTCGGCGATCGAGCGGTAGGCCGCCTCGGCCAGCCGCAGCGCCCGGTGACCGTCGTCGAAACCCACCTCCGGCGCCTCGCCGCGGGTCACGGCGCGGACGAAGGCGTCGATCTCGGCCACGAACGCCTCGCGGTAGCGCTCGACGAAGAAGAACTGGTAGGGCTCGGCCGATTCGGTACGGTCGGCGCCGTGGCGACGCAGTTCGTGGGGCTTGCGATTGCCGCTGAGCAGCATGCCGTCCCTGCCGAGCAACTCGACGCGCTGGTCGTAGCCGTAGCCCGCGGTGCGCGAGTTGTTGATGTGGCACTGCCTGCCGCTCGCGGTGCGCATGACGATCATCGCGGTGTCGACCTCGTCCAGCTCGGCGCCGAGGGCCGGATCGATCAGTGCCTGCGCGACGGCGAAGACCTCGACCGGTTCCTCGTCGAGCATGAAGCGGGCGAGGTCGAAGTCGTGGATCGTCATGTCGCGCAGCATGCCTCCGGCCGACTCGAGATAGGTCCGCGACGGGAGCTCCGGGTCGCGCGAGGTGATGATCACCTGATGCAGCTCGCCGATCTCGCCGCCGCGCACCGCGTCGCGAGCGGCGCGGTGCCCCGGATCGAAGCGGCGGTTGAAGCCGAGCTGGACCATCGACTCGTGGCCCGCGATCGCCGTCGCGCAGCGCTCGACACGCCCGAGGTCCAGATCGATCGGCTTCTCGCAGAGCACCGGCTTGCCGCTGGCGACGGCCCGTTCGATGTAGTCGGCGTGAGTGTCGGTGGTCGTGGCGATCAGCAGCGCGTCGATGTCCGGATCGTCGAACATCGCGTCCGCCGAGGCCAGCGCCGGCACGTCCAGCGCGGTCGCGACCTCGGCCGCCGACGACGCGTGCACGTCGTGGACGGCCGCGAGCGAGGCGCTCGGGTGGCCGGCGATGTTGGTCGCGTGCATGCGACCGATGCGGCCACAGCCGAGCAAGCCGATTCTGGTCATTCGGGTAGCCTCCCGGGGCGTCAGGGCCGGATGGTGTCGTCGGTGCCGGGCAGCGGTGGATTCCCCGCACCCTGCACCGACTGATCGATGTCGATGGTGTTTCCCGTCATCAGCCCCGAGCTCGGCGAGAGGCAGTACGCGATCGCGTTGGCCACCTCCCAGGGCTGCACCAGCCGCCCGAGCGGACGTGCCGGTGCGGCGAGCTCGAGCCAGTTCTCGGGCATGCCGTCCTCCTCCCGCTGGATGCGGTGTTCGGACTCGGTCTCCATCCACCCGGGGTTGACCTGATTGACCCGGATGCCGTGGCGCATCAGCCCGAAGGCGAGGTTGCGGGTCATGACGGCGAGTCCGCCCTTGGAGATCGAGTAGGCGCCGAGCTTGCTCTGACCTCCGTGACCGCTGGTGGAGCCGACGTTGACGATGGAGCCCGCCGTACCGTCGGCGATCATGCGCCGTGCCACCGCCCGGATCAGGAAATAGGGCGCCTGGAGGTTCAGGCGCATCATCCGCTCGAAGTGTTCGGGGGTGTCCGCGAACAGCGTTGCCCGTGTGGTGAGTGCCGCGACGTTGGCGAGCCCGTCGACGCGGCCGAAGCGATGCGTGCACGCCTCGACGAGCGCCTCCGGCGCCTCCGCGTCCGCCATGTCGGCCTCGACGAAGAGCGAGGGAGTGCCGAGGCTGTCGAGCTCGTCCGCGAGCGCCTGCCCGCGGTCGCTCGAGCGACCGCCGAGCACCAGCCCGCGAGCGCCGTCGGCGACGAGCTTGCGGGCGATCGCTTCGCCGAGGCCTTGCGTGCCGCCGTTCACGATGACGATGCCCGGGGGCTGCGGGGTCGGTTCGGTCAGTTGCATGTTCGCGCTCTCGATGTGGCCCGTCACTGCATTCGTGTCCCTCCGCATGGTAAACCGCGAGATCGCCGATGCGGCGCGACATCGATGCGACGCCCGGCCTGTTCTCGCGGCCTGTCTTTCTTGATGGAGCCGTGGCGTGATACGTTCGAGTGCCTGGGGCGAGGATGTCCGGAGGAGGACGGCCGATGAGCCTGATGGCGCTCGACGCGATCACCAAGAGTTTCGGGGCGATCCACGCCCTGCAGGGAATCGACCTCGTCATCGACGAGGGCGAGGCGGTCGGACTGATGGGCGACAACGGCGCCGGCAAGTCCACCTTGATGAAGATCGTCGCGGGGAACTTCCCGCCGACGGCGGGCGCGATCCGCATCGAGGGGCGAGAAGTCGAGTTCCACAAGCCGATCGATGCCCGTGACGCCGGCATCGAGATCGTCTATCAGGATCTCGCGCTCTGCGACAACCTGACCGCCGGGGCGAACGTCTTTCTCGGGCGCGAGCTGAAGAAGAAGATCGGGCCGTTCCGCTACCTCGATCACGGCGCGATGTTCGAGCGCGCCGGCGCCCTGTTCTCCGAGCTCAAGTCGGAGACTCGCCCGCGGGATCTGGTCCGGCAGATGTCCGGCGGCCAGCGTCAGGCGGTGGCGATCGCCCGCACCCGGCTGTCCGACCCGAAGCTGGTGCTGATGGACGAGCCGACCGCGGCGATCTCGGTACGGCAGGTGGCCGAAGTGCTGGCGCTGATCAAGCGGCTCAAGGACACGGGCCACGCCGTCATCCTCGTCTCCCACCGGATGCCGGACGTGTTCGAGGTCTGCGACCGGGTGGCGGTGCTGCGCCGCGGCACCAAGGTCGCCGACAAGCGCATCGGGGGCACCAGCCCCGAGGAAGTCACGGGTCTGATCACGGGGGCGATCGCATCGGCATGACGAATTCCAACCGGACGCCTCGGGAGCTGCACGACGCCACGGCGCAGACGCCGCAGCTGTCGCACGCCGAGATCGACGACAGCGTCACCTCCCGCCGGGAGATGTCGGGCTTGCAGAGCGCCCTCCGCACGCAGCCGTTCTGGGTGCTCGTCGCGATCATCGCGATCGGGTTCGTCATGTCGATGATCTCGGACGTCTTCCTGACCGAGCGGAACTTCTTCAACATCACGCGCAACTTCGCCTTCTTCGGAATCATGGCCCTCGGCATGTCGGCGGTGATCTGCACCGCCGGGATCGACCTGTCGGTCGGCTCCCTGATGGGACTGAGCGGAATCGTGACCGGCATGGTGATGCAGGCCGGCTACGGCATCCTGCCGGGCTTTCTCGCCTGCATGGCCACGGCCGCCGTCGTCGGACTGATCAACGGCGTGCTGATCGCCTACCTCAGGATGGCGCCGTTCGTGGTGACCCTCGGCATGCTCGCCATGGCGCGCTCGATCGCGATGGTGGTGTCGAACAACAAGATGATCTACGACTTCGGTCCCGATCAGGACCTGTTCGAGTGGATCGGCGGCGAGAGCGTGTTCGGCGTGCCGAACCCGCTGTGGGTGCTCGCGATCCTGACGCTGCTCTTCTGGTGGGTCTGGCGCTTCTCGACCTGGGGGCGGTGGGTCATCGCCATCGGTGGCAACGCGCACGCGGCGAAGCTCGCCGGCATCCCGGTCGAGCGCATCACCGTCTCGGTCTACATGGTCAGCTCGCTCTGCGCGGGGCTCGCCGCGTTCCTGATGGTCGGCTGGTTCGGCTCGGTGACCAACGCGCTCGGGCAGACCTACGAGCTCAACGTCATCGCCGCCTCCGTGATCGGCGGGGCGAACCTGATGGGCGGCGTCGTCTACGCCTTCGGCGCCCCGATCGGCGCGGCGCTGATGGAGCTGATCCGCAACTCTCTCCTGCTGGCGGGCATCGACGCGCTCTGGCAGCAGTTCTTCGTCGGACTGTTCCTGATCCTGGCGGTACTTCTGGAGCAGATCCGCAATCGAGGCGGCCGATGACCGCCGTCCACTTGTCCTGGAGAAAGCCATGAAGAAGATCCTCACCGCAGCGGTCCTGACGGCGCTGCTCGCACCGGCCGCGGCATCGGCCGAGTACACCTTCGCGCTGGTGCCGAAGGCCATGAACAACCCGTTCTTCGATCTCGCGCGCGACGGCTGCATGCAGGCCCAGGACGAGCTGGACGACGTCACCTGCGAGTACATCGGCCCGGGCGAGCACACGGAGCTCGAGCAGATCCAGATCGTCCAGGACCTGATCTCCAAGGGCGTCGACGGCATCGCCGTGGCGCCCTCGAACGCGCCGGCGATGGCCAAGGCGCTGAAGGGCGCCGCGGACGCCGGCATTCCGGTGATGACCTGGGACTCCGATCTGCTGGAGGAGGACAAGGGTCTCAGGACCACCTACGTCGGCACCTACAACTACGACATCGGCAAGAACCTCGCCGAGCTGGTCAAGGCGCGCCATGGCGACGGCGGCACGATCTGCCTGCAGACCGGCGGCGCCGCCGCGGCCAACCACAACGAGCGCCTGAAGGGCGCGCGTGACGCGCTGGCTGGCGAGGACACGGGCCCGCCCCCGGGCGCGACGCTGGACGGGCAGGGTGGCTGGAGCGAGATCGCCGGCTGCCCGCTGATCACCAACGACGATGGCGCCGTCGCCGTGCAGGGCATGACCGACATTCTCTCGGCGAACGGAGACCTGACCGCCTTCCTGTCCACCGGCGCGTTCACGCAGTGGAACGACAACGCCTACCGCCAGGCCGCCGAGCCCTACAAGGACAAGATGGCCTCCGGGGAGCTGACCATCGTCGTGGCCGACACCCTGCCGATGCAGCTCGAGCAGACCCGGGACGGGCTCGGCAACGGTCTGGTCGGCCAGCGCCCGTTCGAGATGGGCTACGAGGCGATGTTCATTCTCAAGGACATCGTCGAGGGCACCGAGGTCGAGGATCCGATCTACACCGGTCTCGACGTCTGCGACAACGCCAACATCGACGACTGCGTGGGCGGATGAGCCGCCTCTGACGCGTGGCGGCGGTGCGAGGGAGCGCGCCGCGCCGGCGTCAGTGAAGACGCTCGGGCCGGGTCGCGTCGAGCAGCGCGCGGACCGTGAGGCGGGCGTCCGGGACGGCCCTCGACGGAGCGGATAGCGGCGGCGAGCAGGGGCTCGAGATCGAGTCGCTGGACGAAGGCCCAGACGAGCCGGGCGGTGTGCTCGGGGCCGATCAGCGCGTCGAAGTCGATCGGCACCGGGAGCGGACGATCCCGTTGTGCGCGCGTCAGCCGCGGCCGAGGTGCCGCTCGCGCGCTCGCTTCGCGGGCGGTCGTCGAAGGTTCGCCCCTCGCGGCGACAGGGTCATCGATGTTCATGCCGCTAAGATAGGGGCATGATCATCCCGATTCATTCAAGAATCCTGAGCTCGTGCGCGCGTGCTCCGGTCGATCTCGCTCGGGGCGCGGCGGCAAGAGAGGCAATCGGAACGATAGTCCGCATGCTTCCAACTGCTTGTGAGACGCAACACTAGGCTCTGTTTGACGGATGCCTACGTGCCCTGCGAGCCTGTCAGCCCCGCGAACAAGGCGTTCTCGTGAAGGCGTACTTGGAGTACGTCGAGCGAGAACAACGCAGGGCGCGGGGCTGACAGGCTCGCCCTTCGGGAGCCCGTGGGCGCTTCTTCGCCCGCGTTGCCGCGCTTCGGAGTAGCGCGCTACGCCTTCGGCACGGCGCCTTGGCGGAAAAAAAAGCGCCTACGGGCTCTGGGCGCGTAGGCATCCGTCAAACAGAGCCTAGGCCGATTCCGCGTCACGCAGCTCGCTCTCGCCCATCCAGTAGCAAAGAAGCGGCGCCGGAACACGCAGGATCCTCGTCGGCAGATCGATTCCCTCGAGCTCCCCGAAATCCTCGGGCACGCGCGTGACGACGTAGCCGCGCTCGAGCTCTCGGATGCGGCACAACTCGATCAGCCCCTTCAGGTCGCCCGCCCCGGTGTGCGTGCTTCGGTACTTCACCTCGAACGGCACGAGCTCGCGGCCGGTGTCGGCCACGAGATCGACCTCGCGCCGGCGCTTGTCCTGCCAGTAGCTGAACGAGACGCTCGCGCGATAGTAGCGGGCGAACAGGTGCTTGAGCACCGCCGTCTCGGTCGCGACGCCGAGGGCGGCCGGATCCTCCAGCATGGGCTTTCCGCGCATCATGACGGCGGGCGCGATGGCGGGATCGGCCAGATAGATCTTGAACCGCCCGCGCAGGACCTCCTTGCCGTAACCGAACGGGAGCAGGCGGTAGATCAGGTGGCTCGCCTCGAGCAGGTCGATGTAGCGCTCGGCCGTGCGGCGGGAGATCTGCAAATTGCTGCAGAGCGCCTGGTAGTCGAGCAGTGCGCCGTCGTGTCGACACAGGTAGAGAAAGGCGTACTCGAGCTCGAGCGGGCGGCGCACGCCGAAGAATGCGGTCATGTCGCGCTTGAGGACCTTGTCGATGATGTCCTCGCGGAGGAGTTGCTGTGCGCGGGTGATGCTGTCCACCAGCGCCGTCTGCGGGAAGCCACCGCGAAGGAGATACTCGTGAAAGTGGCCGACGTAGGGCACGGCGAGCTCGCTCGCCTCACGTCGCTTACGGTCCGGCCAGTCGAACGCTTCGCGGAGGGAGCCGAGCGGGGGGAGCGGCGGCAGGTCGAGGCGGCGGAGCGCGAGGTATTCGTAGAAGGAGAGGGTGGTCATCCGGATCGTGTGCCAGCGACCGACCCCGGATTCGGGCGCGTCGCGCGCGAGCGTCATCGCCGAGCCGGTGAAGACGATGCGGCGGGACTTGCGAAAGTCGACCGCGAGCTTTACCCAGGTTCCGCAGTCCGGCAGGAACTGCGCCTCGTCGAGAAAGAGGTACTCGGGGCCGGGTACGGCGGGCTCGCGCTCGCGCCACGCGGCGAGCACCGGCTCGATGCCCGCCAGCTTGAGGATCGGGTGATCGAACGTCGCGTAGAGGATGTTGGCGGCGGGTATGCCCTCGGCGAGCATCGCCTCGATCACCTGACGCATCAGCGTGGTCTTGCCGATCTGGCGAGCCCCGGAAAGGGCTACCGCCCGGTCGGCAGGCGGGTTCGTCGCCCAGAGCTTCAGTCCGGCGAAGGCTGCCCGGCGCCACGGCGGCAGGTCGGGGATGGGCAGGCCGCGCCACCACGGGTTGTACTCGGAGAGCACGGCGGCGATTTCGTCTCTGGGGACGTCCATCGAGACACTATAATATCCTGATTATGTACATACAGTACTACTAAATTGACCAATTAGACTGTTTTGATGACTTCTTTGTCACGAGAGGCGTTCGCCTGATCCGTTCGTCGACGGTCACGGTCGGTCGCTCGGGGAGACGCCGCTCTCGCGAGCGATGTCGACCTGCTCCATACAGGGGTGACTGACGATTTCGGACGCTCCTGTACCCCAAGGCTGCGCAGCTGTCGTCGACACCTACCGAAAACGTTCGTCGCGAGTCCGAAACTCGTCACGAGGTCAGAGATTCGAAGCGACGTCGACGGGGCGAATTCCCACGTCGGGCTGCTGCGGGAAACCGGATTCATTGAGACCGAGTCGGACATCGTCAGGGCCTGAGCCGTGCAACCCTCCGTGATACGCAGGCGCCATGACCGGCGTCGTTCGAGCCCGTCGAGCGCTCGATCAGCATCGATACCGAACTGCCCGAGATACCTCGGGTCTCGCGTGTTTCGGAAACCCACAGCTGCTTCGTTCGAGCTGGCCTTGGTCGACACGTTCACCGACACGCGATTCATGCAGGCAGCTGAATGCCTCGGGAAGACTGTGGCTCGGGGCGCAGGAGCGTCCGACTTCAGCAGCCACCCCTACCAGGCCTTTCCTCCACCGCGCCCGTCGCCGGTGCCGAGTGGATCGGCGACAAACGGCCAGATTCCCCTATCGGCCTTGCGGTAATCCGCGGTGAGCGGGTCGATCGGGTAGGTCGACGGCGCCTCGACGTAGACGATACCGGCGGACACCGGCTCGAACCCGGCGTGGAAGTGGTTCGTCGACTTGACGAGAAGGTAGTCCTTCGCGTCGATGTCGATGCCGAGGTTGGCGAACACGTCCGGCTCGTAGGTCTGGGTGCGGCTCGTGATCAGCACGATGTCGATCTCCGTGCCGACGGGGCGGACCACTGCGGTGCGTCCGAGCGTCACACGGCTCTTCCGGAAGCTCTGCCACGATTCCTCGGCCAGCTGCCCGACCTCGACATCGACATCGATCGATTCCCCGGCTGTTGCGGACACCTTGCCGCCGAGCCGCAGCCGCAGTCGTGCGCCCGCGCCCGCAGCGTGACAGAAGGTGACAGCCACCGGGTCCCAGATCGTCGCGACCCCGACGCGATCGAAGCCACGCGCCATCATCGCCCGAAGCACGTGAGTGCCGTCGCCGGCACAGCCGCCGCCGGGATTGTCCCAGGTGTCCGAGATCGTCACCGGACGCCCGGGGCAGGTGCGCCGGATCGACTCCGCCTCGTCCAGGCCGCGTTCGAGCGGCAGGATCGACATCGCCGTCGTCCCGCGCAGCGCGTAGAGCTCGAGGCCGACGCGTCGGGCGAGCGCGTCGCCTGCCGCCTCATCGTCGTCCGTGACGACGAGCACGCGGGTACCCATCTCCGGCACGTCGCCTGCCATGAACCCGTGGACGATCGACACCGAGAGAATGCCGTGGCGCCCTTGCAGCGCGCGGAGGCGACTGATGAACGAGCGCATCGGCTCGCGGCTGGTCGGGTACAGCCCGATCATGCGGCAGTCGAACGTGGAAAGCCGTGGACGGATCTCGCCGCGCAGCGTCCTGAGCGCCAGATCGACCACGTGCTCGCCGCGCTCTTCGAAGTCGATGTGCGGAAACTCGAGGAAGAAGGCTGCGATGTCGAGCTGCGAAACGCGCCTCGGCGTCAAATGGCTGTGCGGGTCGAACTCGCAAGCGATCAGCACGTCCGGCCCGACCCTCTCGCGCACCCGCTCCAGCAGATCCCCCTCGCAGTCGTCGATGCCCTGCGCGACCATCGCACCGTGCAGTCCGAGCACGACGGCGTCGACCGGCAAGGCAGCGTTGAGCTCGGCGAGGATGTCGTCTCGCAGGCGCTCGAACACGTCGCGCCGGATCGGACCCGCGGGCTCAGCCCACGACGCGCTGCCCTCGATCACGGTGAACCCCTCGGCCCGACCGCGTCGACGCAGGATCGGGATCGGCGAGGAGCACAGCGTCGGAGTGTCGGGGTGGGTGCCGGGAGGCGCGTGGAAGGCGCGGGTGAACGAGTCGAGATCGGTCGGCACCGGCGAGAAGGTGTTGGTCTCGGTCGCGAGCGACGCGGTGAAGATGCGCACCGTGAGCCGACGCTCAGAGCGGGCAGTACGCGATCGCCTCGATTTCGACGGCGATGTCGATCATCAGGCGCGACTCCACCGTGGTTCGCGTCGGCGGCTCGTGCGGGAAGACGCCTCCGTAGACACGGTTGAATTCGGCGAAGTCGCCACGATCTCGCAGCCACACCGTCGTCTTGATGACGTCCGCCGGGTTGGCGCCCGCCATCGCGAGCGCGGCGGTGACGTTCTCGAGTACCTGCGCGGTCTGTTCGGCGATGCCGCCTGCGACGACCTCGCCCGAACCGTCCACCGGCACCTGACCCGAGATGAACACGAAGTCGCCGGCTCGGATGGCCGGGGAGAGAGGGACGTGCGAGTTGCCGAACACCTGTTTCATGCGGGCTCCGGGCCGGGGGCGGCCGAACGGTCGGGGATCACTTGACAGCGCCGGTCGCCAGGCCACGCACCAGGTAACGTTGCAGCCAGGCGAACGTGATCGCCACGGGGATGGTCGCGACGAAGGTCGCGGCCATGATGTGGTGCCACTCGACCGTGTAGCGGCCGGCGACGAGAGAGAAAATCTGGATCGGCAGGGTGTACGTCTCCTGCCGGCGGAGCATCGTCAGCGCGATGACGAACTCGTTCCACGCGTTGATGAACGAGAAGATCGCCGTGACCGCGATCGCCGGTACGGCCAGCGGCAGGAACACGCGCCACAGCGCCTGCCACGCGCTCGCCCCCTCCATCCTCGCCGCCTCCTCGAGCTCCTTCGGAATCGTCGCGAAGTAGCTCTGCAGCATCCAGACGGTGAACGCGACATTGAACGCACCATAGACCAGAATGATGGAGCTGACGCGATCGAGAAGGCCGAGGGCGACGACCAACTTGAACAGGCCGATGACGAGAACGATCGGTGACAGCATTTGCGTGACCAGCAGGAACTGGCGGAACGCGCTCCGACCGGCGAAGCGATAGTGGCTCGTCGCGTAGGCGGCCGGAATCGACACCGCGAGCGCGAGGAGCGTCGACAGCACGGAGACCAGCACCGAGTTGAGCAGCGCGGGGCCGAAGTTCGTCGCCTCCCACATGCCGCTGAAGTTCTCCCAGGCGAGGCGCGAGGGAACCCAGTGGGGCGACAGCACTTCGGTGGCGGGTTTCAGCGCCGTGACGATCATCACCGCGAACGGGAACAGGATCACGACGAGAAGCGGCGACAGGATAAGCCACGAGAGCAGGGTGCGCCTGCCGAGTCCCTCCCTCATGCCGCCGACGACGCGTCCGCGCCGCGCTCCTCGCGCATCGCGAGCCGGACGTAGAGGATCGTGAACGCGAGCAGCACCACGAACATGAGAAGCGACAGCGCGGAGGCCTCGCCGAGCTTGCCGAAGCGGAAGCCGAGCTTGTAGAGGTAGGTGACCAGGATGTCGGTACTGTTCGCCGGCCCCCCTTGCGTCGTCACCCAGATGATCGGGAAAGAGTTGAACACGTATATCGTGTTGAGCACGACGGCGATGTTGACGAAGGGACGCATCAGTGGAAGGGTGATCTCGCGGAAGACGCGCGTCGCGCCCGCTCCCTCGAGCATGGCCGCCTCCTTCAGGTCGGTCGGAATCGAGGACAGACCGCCGAGGAAGATCGTGACCGTGAACGGCACCGTCACGAGGACGCCGATCAGGATCTGCATCGGGAAGGCGGTGCCTGCCTCGGCGAGCCAGACGATGTTGCGATCGATCACCCCGAGTCCGACGAGAGCGGAGTTCAACATGCCGCTCTCCCCGTTCAGCACCCAGCGCCAGACGATGGCGACCATCGTCAGCGACACCGCCCACGGCAACATGACGATCGTGCGCGCCAGGGCGCGGCCGTGGAACTCGCGGTCGAGGATGACCGCGACGGGCAGGGCCGTGGCGATGCTGCCGACCACCACCGCCACCGTCCAGATCAGCGTGCGCCGGGCCGAGCCCCAGAAATCCGGATCGGCGAACACGGCGCGGTAGTTGTCGAGACCGGCGAACCCACGTACCTGGCCGAAGCGGTTGACGTCTCCCGTGGAGATCTCGCCGATCTGCATCAGCGGCCACAGCACGATGAACGAGGACAGCAGGAATCCGGGGGCGACGAGCAGGTAGGGGCGAAGTGTCCCACGTCCGCTCATCGCTCGATCACCTCGTGCTTCTCCGGCCGCGCGCGGGGGCCTAACGATCCAGCACGTCGTCGATGCGCCCGGCCGCCTCCTTCAGCGTCGCTTCGATCTCGCCGTCGCCGAGGTAGATCGTCTGAATCGCGCTCGACGTGATGTCCGCCACTTCCTCCCAACCCGCGATCACCGGTGCGTAGCGCGCGTCGGGCAGGATCTCGGCGAAGGCCTTCAGATCCTCGTCGTCAGCGAACTCGGGCATCGCCGCGACGCGCTGGTTGACCGGTAGAAATCCCTCGCCGCTGCTGAAGGCGCGCCGCTGCTCGTCCCCGAACAGCGCCTCGACGAAGCGCCAGGCGAGCTCCTTGTGCTCGGAGTTCTCGAACAGGATGATCGAGTCGGTCACGCCATAGGTGCCGCGCGCGCCATCGGGACCGGCGGGGATCGGGGCGATACCGTACTGCAGGTCGGGCGCCTCGTCCTTGATCTGTCCCGAGAGGAAGGGGGCGGTGATCATCATGCCGACCTTGCCTTGCTTGAACAGGTTCTGCACGTCCTCACGCGAGTACGAGGTCACGCCCGGCTGGGTGACGCCGGCGTCGATCATGCCTTTGTAGATCGTCGCGGCCTTGATCGCGGCGTCGGAGTCGAGTCCGGAGGACCCGTCAGCCTCCAGGAGCTCGCCGCCCTGGGCCCAGAACGCGTAGTAGAAATACGTATCGGTCTCGATTTCCTTGCCCTGCATGCCGAAGCCCGCTATGTCGTCGCCGAGCGCGGCAATCTTTCCCGCGTCCTCGACCAGCTGGTCCCAGGTGTCCGGCGGACCGTCGATGCCCGCCTGCTCGAACAACGCCTCGTTGTAGAACATCGCCCGTGCCGACGAGGCGATGGGGAGTCCGTAGGTCTCGCCCTCGAGCTTGGCGGTCTCGAGCACCGCCGGGAAGAAGCTGTCGCGGAAATCGTCGCTCATGTACTCGTCGAGCGGGGCGGCGATGCCCTGCTCGACGAAGTCGATCAGCCAGCGCGTGCCGATGATCGACAGGTCGGCATTGGCGCCGCCGGAGATGTCGGTCGTCAGCTTCTGCAGCAGCACGTCCCAGGGCACCACCTCGATCTGGATGTCGGTGTCGGGATTGGCCGCCTCGAACGCCTCGGCCACTGTCTCGAAATAGGGACCCGTCTTGGCGCTGTACTCGGCGACGGTCACGCGCAGATCCTCGGCCTGTGCCGGCACGGCCAGCGAGGCGCCCAGCAGCGCGGCGGAGAGAAGGGGAAGGGAGGGTCGGTTCATCGCGTTCGTTCCCGAGTTGGAGGTCGTAACCGAAGGGCCGGCACCGTCCGATCGATCCGGATGAGGACTCCGGCCGGTTGTGCAGGTAAATTACTTGGCAGGTGATATTTCGGCGATAAATAGACTTTCGAGAAAGTTAGTAACATGGTAGTTTCACGGCTGTCAACCGGTTGCGGTGCGTGTCGTCGATCGGAAATGTCCGATGCGTACGAACCGAGTCCGAGGTGAGTTCGGAGTGGTGGAAACGTTCGATTTCAAGGGACGGCACATCGTCATCACTGGCGCGGGCGGCGGTGTCGGGCGTTCCTTGGTCGCGCACTTCGCCACGCTCGGTGCCCGCGTCACCGGCTGCGACACGAGTGCGGAGGCGATGGAGGGGCTGGCACTCGATCGGCACGAGATCTTCGACTTGGCCGACGCGGAGGCGACGACCGCGGCGGCCGAACGCCTCTGCGCGGACGGCGCGCCGGCGGTGGTGGTCTCGAACGCGGGCTGGACCCGTGCCGAGACCTTGGCAAGCACCGACGAGGCGGCGCTCGAGACCGAGCTCGCGGTGAACTTTCGCGGCGCCGTCACGTTGACCGGGCGCTGCCGACAGGCCATGCGCGAGGAGGGGGAGGGCGGCGCGTTCGTGTTCGTCGCCTCAGTCAACGCACTCGCCCACTTCGGGAACCCGGCCTACGCCGCGGCCAAGGCGGCGCTGCTCGCGTGGATGCGGGCGATCGCCACCGAGGAAGGCGTGCACGGCATCCGCGCCAACGCCGTCGCGCCGGGCTCGATCCGGACCGGCGCCTGGGAACATCGCCTCGCGAAGGATCCGGCCATCATCCAGCGCGTGGCGGCACTCTACCCGCTCGGGCGGCTGGTCGAGCCCGATGAGGTGGCCCGGGCGGTGGTATTCCTCGCCTCCGATTGGGCCGAGGGCATCACCGGGGTCACGCTTCCGGTCGACGCCGGGCTGACCGGCGGCAACCTTCCCTTCCTGTCGCAGATCGACCACTGAGCGGAGCGGATGCATGGCGAGACTCGACCTGAACGGCATCACGAAGCGCTATGGCTCGGTCGAGGTCATCAAGGATCTCCAACTGTCGATCGCGGACGGCGAGTTCCTCGTGCTCGTCGGTCCGTCGGGTTGCGGCAAGTCGACGTTGCTGCGCATGATCGCCGGTCTCGAGCCGATCACCTCGGGGGATCTGCTGATCGGCGACAGGCGCTCGAACGAGGTGCCGCCGCAGAAGCGCAACATCGCGATGGTGTTCCAATCCTACGCGCTGTTCCCGCACATGAGCGTGCGCGACAACATCCGCTTCGGCCCGCGCGTGCGCGGCGACGATCCGGCCGAGACCGAACGGCGGCTGGCGCGCGCCAGCGAGATCCTCGGGCTCGAGCCCTATCTCGACCGAAAGCCCGCCAACCTCTCGGGCGGGCAGCGCCAGCGCGTGGCGATGGGCCGCTCGATCATGCGCGATCCGGACCTGTTCCTGTTCGACGAGCCTCTGTCGAACCTCGACGCTCGCCTCCGGGTGCAGATGCGAACCGAGATCAAGTCGTTGCACCAGCGGCTCGGCACCACCACCGTCTACGTCACCCACGATCAGATCGAGGCGATGACGATGGCCGACCGCATCGTCGTGCTCAACGGTGGCCGCATCGAGCAAATCGGCACGCCGATGGCACTCTACGACACGCCGTGCAATCGCTTCGTCGCGGGTTTCATCGGCTCGCCCTCGATGAGCTTTCTTGACGTCGACTGCCGTGCGAACGGCGCGGGCACGGAGGCGTTTCTCGGCGACGGCTCGCGCCTGCTTGCCAGCCGCCCGCCGCCGGCCTCCGCCCCGCGGGCGACGCTCGGCATCCGTCCGGAGGCTCTCCGTCGCGACCAGTCCGGTACCCTCGCCTTCGAGGTCGAGGTGGTCGAGCCGACCGGCCCCGAAGTGCACGTGTTCGGGCGCATCGCCGATCAGGAGGCGCGCGCGGTGTTCCGTGATCGCCACGTACCGAGGCCGGGGGACAGCCTGCGCCTGTCAGTGGACCCTGACGAGGTGCACGTGTTCGATGCCGGACAACCGTCGCCGGCGCGTGCGGTATGACCCCCCGCGCGCCAGCTGCGCCCGTCCCGCACCCGCGCGAAGGCGCTGCGGCGGAGGCGGTCGATGTCGTGACGCGCGTCGTCGACGACGGCCCGATCGACATCGTCGCACGACTCGCGCAGCGCCGCGAGAAGGGTCATGAGGCCGAACGCCGTCTGATCGACGTCATGCTCGGCGACCTGTCCTTCGCGGCCAGCGCGTCGATTTCCGAGATCGCGGCCCGCGCGGGTGTCAGCGAGCCGACCCTGAGCCGGCTGTCGCGTGCGCTCGGCTTCGCCGGCACCAAGGCGCTGCGCTTCCATCTCGCCCAGGCGCTCGCCATCGGCGGGGCCCACCTCGCGGACGGCCGACTTTCGCGCCACCCGATCGCGGCCGAAGAACGGATCGTCTCGCGCGTCTGCCGGGGCGCTCACGCGGCACTCGAACTCATGTCCATGGCGCTGGTCGAATTCGACATCGCAGCTTTCACCGCCCCCCTGGCCGACGCCGACCAAGTGCTCGTCTACGGGACCGGGGGCACCTCCTCGATGGCGGCGACCGAGACGCAGAACCGGCTGTTCCGGCTCGGGCTGCACGCGACGGCGCACACCGACCCGCAGCTCCAGCGCATGAGCGCCTCGGTCGTCTCGACCCGCACCGTGATCATCGCCTTCTCGCTGTCGGGCCAGGTACGTTCGGTCATCGACGCGGTGGCCATCGCCGGGCAGTACGGCGCGACCACGCTCGCCGTGACACCGGCGGCATCGCCCCTGTCGCGTCGGGCCGACGCGACGCTGCCGCTGACCTTCCGCGAGGACGGCGATCTCTACAAGCCGAGCCCCGCGCGCTACGCGCTGCTGGCCGCCGTCGACAGCATCGCCACCGGCGCCGCCGAGTCGATCGGGCCGAGCGTTGTCGAGACGACGCGCCGTGTGCGCCAGAGCCTTGCGGGACAGAATCTGGGTGACCCGACCCTGCCGATCGGAGATTGAACGCGATGCGAATGGACGATCTGGATACGCCGGCCGTCGTCATCGAGCGACGACTCGTGACGGCGAACCTCGAGCGCGCTCAGGCGTACGCCGACGCGCATGGGCTACGACTGCGACCGCACGTCAAGACCCACAAGCTGCCCGCGCTCGCCAAACGCCAGCTCGCGCTCGGAGCCGTCGGCATCACCTGCCAGAAGATCGGCGAGGCGGAAGTCATGAGCGCGGCCGGGATCGACGACATCTTCCTGCCGTACAACATCCTCGGCGCGGCCAAGCTCGAGCGCCTCGCGGCGCTGCACGCGCGCATCACGCTCGCGGTCACCGCCGACAGCGAGACGACGGTGGCGGGCTACGCGGCGCGTTTCGCCTCCGGGGATCGTCCGCTGACGGTGCTGATCGAGTGCGATACCGGGGCGGGGCGCTGCGGCGTGCAGTCGCCCGACGAGGCGGTCGTGCTGGCGCGGGCGATTGACGCCGCTCCCGGCCTCCGGTTCGATGGTCTGATGACCTACCCGCCGATCGGTCGGAGCGCCGAGGTCGACGCTTGGCTGACGGGGGCACTCGACATGCTGCGGGCCGCGGGTCTCGACGTCGGGCATGTCTCGAGCGGTGGTTCGCCGGAGCTCTACCGCGCCGCGGACGTCACGGCAACGACCGAATACCGGCCCGGCACCTACGTCTACTCGGACAGGATGCAGGTGTCGCTCGGCCTCGGCACGCTGGCGGACTGCGCGCTGAGCGTTCTGGCCACCGTCGTCAGCCGTCCGGTTCCCGACCGGGCCATTCTCGACGCGGGCTCGAAGGCACTGGCCGCCGACCTCTGTGCACTGCCCGGTCACGGACACGTCGTCGGCTATCCGGATGCCGTCATCACCGCGTTGAGCGAGGAACACGCCATCGTCGACGTCTCCGCCTGCACGAACCGCCCCTCGATCGGCGAGCGCGTGCACGTCGTGCCCAACCACGTCTGCCCGGTCTCGAACCTGTTCGACACTGTTCACTTCGTCGACGGCGACGAGATCGTGGAGAGCGTGGCGGTCGCGGCCCGCGGGCGGGTCGGGTGAGACGGGTTCGTTCGCGCAGGACACCACGCGACATCACGCGCCGAAGCGGGTCCGGAGCCGCGCTCGGCAGGAGCTGCCCATGAACGAGCACGAGAATCCCTTCCCCGAGGCCGACGCGCCGCGCCACGCCATCTGGGAGATGTTGGTGCGGCGCGACATCGATGCGTTTCTCGCGGCCGACTGGACGATGGTCGAGGCCGACTTCGCCCGTGACCGCTTCTTCGGTCTGCACGGGCGCTTCCTGTCCAATCCGGATTCGTGGCAGTTGCGCTTCCCCGACCTGGAGAGCTACCGCGACGAATGGCTGCGCCAGGCGCGGGAGACGGCGACGAAGGTCTACGCCGAACCGCTCCGGGAAGCGCTGTTCGGGCTGACAAACCTCCGCGACATCGACCTCCGCGGCGTTCGCGCCGTGGCGCACAAGAAGTTCGACGGCACGATCGAGCGAGGCACGGGTGAGGTGGAGCGGCTGAACTGGCAGACGCTCTACTTCTGCGCTCACCTCGATGGTCAGTGGCGGATCACGGGGTTCGTCGGCTACCTGCCGCACCCACTGCGCGCGCGCTGAATCGAGTCGCTCGGCGCGACCGGATCCGTTCGCGGGCGGCTCGGGCGGCTCGGGCGGCTCGGGCGGCTCGGGCGGCACGGGTGGCACGGGTGGCACGGGTGGCGGTGGCGCTCGTCGTGAGAAGCTGTAGGATCTTGGTACTTCGGTGCGAGGTGCCGGCGAACATCGTGCTGCGGAGGAGCCATTCATGACGCTCGAACAGCGCCTCAGACTCGACGGGCAACGCGCGTTGATCACCGGCTCCAGTCGAGGTCTCGGGCGCGAGATGGCCCTGGCCCTGGCGCAAGCCGGCGCCGATCTCGTGCTTGTCGCCCGCGACGGTGACGCGCTCGAAGGGACCGCCGCCGCGATCCGGGCGTTCGGCAGGGAGGTATGGACGCGCGAGGTCGACGTCGGCGATCCCGAGGCCTGCGAGGCGCTCTGTGAAGAGGTGGTCGGCACCATCGGCTCGATCCGCATCCTCATCAACAACGTCGGCGGACGGCGTCTCGATGTCGCGATCGAGGAGCAGTCGCTCGAGTCCTGGCGGCGGATGATGGATCTGAACCTCACCAGCACCTTTCTGTGCAGCCGCATCATCGGGGCCGACATGATCGCGGCCGGCAAGGGTGGGCGCATCGTCAACGTCGCCTCCATCAACGCCTTCGTCGCCGGGCGGGGCATTGGTGGGCGTCACTACGAGAGCGCGAAATCCGCCGTGGTCCAATTCACGCGAACTCTGGCCGTCGACTGGGCCGAGCACGGCATAACGGCCAATTCCATCTGCCCGGGCTTCTTCCTGACCGACGCGAATCGCGCCTGGGCGACGACGAATCCGGGGCTCGTCGAGCGGATCGTCGAGAACGTTCCGGCAGGGCACCCGGGTCAGCCCGAAGACCTCGGGCCGCTGGCGGTCTATCTCGCGAGCGACGCGGCGCGCTATGTGACCGGTGCGTCGATCGTCATTGACGGCGGATACACTTGCTTGTAAAACCGAGGACAGTGCCACCTCGCCTGTGGCCGGTGCGCATGACCGAACGCCACGCCCGAACGCAACCTGCAAACCCAACGTACGGAGTGCCGAACGTATGCCGAATCGTCACGGGAAACGCCGCCTCTTCACCCCCGTCGGGAGCCTCGTTCTACTGGTTTGCGCGGCCGTGTTCGGCACGGGCGGGGCTTCGGCGCAGACGCTGCGCTACGCGACTATCGGCGAACCACCCGGTCTCGATCTGCAAATGGGTACTGCAACCCTGGCAACGACCATCGCCCAGCACATGTTCGAGACGCTCTACGCCTTCGACTCGATGTCCGCGCCTCAACCCTTCCTGGCGACCGGCGAGAGCGTCTCGAACGACGGCAGGTCGATCGTCATCCAGCTGCGCGAAGGGGTAAAGTTCCACGACGGTGACGACATGACGGCCGAAGACGTCGCCGCGTCGCTCGCCCGCTGGGGGGAGTTCGGCGCGCGCGGCACGCTCCTCGGCTACGAGAGCGCCGAGGTGAGCGGTCCGCTGGAGGTCACGTTGACACTGACGGAGCCGAATGGCGCTTGGAAGAGCCTGCTCGCGTTCCCGAACGGCGGTCCGGTCATCTACCCCGCCGACGTGGTGGAAGCTGCCGGAGGTGAGCCAATCGAGCCGGAGAGCTACATCGGCACCGGGCCGTACAGCTTCGGCGAGTGGCGACCGAACCGCTACGTCGAGCTCGTCCGCTTCGAGGACTATGTGCCGGCCCAGGGCGAGGGAGACGGCTTCGCCGGTGCGCATGAGGCGCTATTCGAGAAGCTCCAGTTCGTTCCGGTTCCGGACGTCGGCACCCGGGTCAGCGGCGTGCAGGCCGGTGACTACGACTATGCCGAGTTCATCTCGGGAGATCTCTACGGCCTTCTGAAGGACGATCCCGCCGTGGCCATCCGCATCAGCGACGCGCCGATATTCGGCCTGCTGTTCATGAATTCCGAGACGGGCATCCTGGCCGGCAATTACCCGCTTCGCCAAGCCGTCCTCGCCGCGCTGAACATGGAAGAGGCCTTGCAGGTGTCGGTCGGCGACGAGGAGCTCTGGGAAGCGGACGGCTCTTTCTTCTCCGACGGCACCGTCTGGAACACCGACGCGGGTACCGACAAGTACAGCCAGGATGATCCCGAGCGAGCGAAGGAGCTCGCCGCCGAGGCGAACTACGACGGCGAGCCGATCAGCCTTCTGGTGTCGACCAACTACAAGGAGCATTTCGACCAGGCGAGCGTGTTCGAGAAGCAGCTGGCCGAGGCTGGCATCAACGTCGAGCTGAACGTCACCGATTGGGCTACGCTCCTGAGTGAGCGCGGCCAGAAGGGCAAGTGGGACCTGTTCATGACCCACCATGGCACCATTCCCGACCCGGTCCTGCTCACGGTCATGAACGAGACCTATCCCGGCTGGTGGGCCAGCGACGAGAAGAAGGAATTGACCGCCCGCTTCACCGATACCGTCGATCTGCAGGAGCGCGAGGCGATCTGGTCCGAGCTCCAGGCACTGATCTACGAGCAGGTGCCGACCATCAAGGTCGGGAACGTCTACTCCTTCGACCTCGCCTCCAGCACGCTGGAGACGCTCTGGGACGAGGCCCCGGCGTTTCCGTTTTTCTGGGGAGCGAGCAAGTAGCGAGATTGCCGGACTGAGCTCGCGAGGTGTGGTCCTACGTCTTCAAGCGGACTGGCGCAGCGGTCGCGACGTTGATCGCCGCGTCAGTGATCATCTTCGTGTTCATTCATCTGATACCGGGCGATCCGGTCTACGTGATGCTCGGCGACGAGGCGACACCGCAGCAGGTCGACGCTCTCAGAACCCGGCTCGGCCTCGATCAGCCACTGTTGCTGCAGTACTTTTACTGGGCGGTCAGCGCCCTTCGCGGTGACCTGGGCACATCGATCTTTTTCGGCGCACCGGTCCTCTCTATCATCGCGGAGGGTGCCGAGACCAGCCTGCTGCTGGCCTCGATCACGATGTTCTGGATCGTCCTGTTCGGCGTCCCGATCGGCGTGCTGGCAGCGGTGCGACAGGGTAGCTGGATCGACCAGGGGCTCTCGGGTCTGGCCATGCTGCTCGCGTCGGTGCCGACGTTCTGGGTCGGTCTCTACCTTATCCTGGTCTTCGCTGCCGGGCTCGGCTGGTTCCCAAGCTCGGGCTATCCGTCGATATTTGAAGACGGCGGGTTGTCGAACCTACGCTACCTGGTGCTGCCGAGCCTGGCGCTGGCCGCGCCGAACGCTGCTCTCATCCTGCGTCTGACCCGATCCAGCATGCTCGATGTCTCGCGCGAGGACTACGTGCGCACGGCCCGTGCGAAGGGCATCAGCCCCCGTCGGGTGGTGCTCGGGCACATCCTGCGAAACGCCTTGCTCGCCGTGGTCTCGGCCTTTGGCTTTACGTTCGCTGCGCTGATCTCCGAGGCGGTGGTCACCGAGACGGTGTTCGCGCTGCCCGGCATCGGCCGCACCGTGGTGCAATCGATCCTGCGACGCGACTACCCGGTCATCCAAGGGGTGATCCTGGTGATCGTCTGTCTCTACCTGGTGATCAACCTGTTGGTCGACATCTCCTACCGATTCCTCGATCCGCGGGTCGAGTTCGAGTGAGCGGCCGGTCCGCGCGGAGCCAGGGCTCGTGGCTGCGCACTTGGCTCGGGCCGTTCGCCTCGAGGCCGCTCGCCTCGCTGGGACTGCTGATACTGCTCGTGATCATCGCCTTCGCGATCTTCGCTCCGTGGATCGCACCGTACGCGCCGGAGCACATCGAGCCCGTCGACCGTCTCGATCCACCGGGCGCCGAGCACTGGCTTGGCACCGATCACTTCGGTCGGGACACGTTCAGTCGCATCGTCTACGGCTCGCGCCTCGCGCTACTGATCGGCATCGGGGTGGTCGCGTTCGCGATGCTGACGGGCGTTCCGATCGGTATCGTCTCGGCGCTGTTCCCAGGGGCCGGTAGGGTGCTGATGCGCGTGGTCGACGTGCTGATGGCCTTTCCCTCTCTTCTCCTCGCGCTCGGTCTGATCGTGATACTCGGGCAGGGTGTGTTCAACGCCATCCTCGCGATCGGCGTCATCTACCTCACGACCACGGCACGCATCGTCTACGGCGTCGCCCTCAGGCTTCGCGAGGAGAGCTACGTCGAGGCCGCCCGGAGCATGGGTGCCGGTACCGTCTGGATGATCCGCAAGCACATCCTGCCGAACATGATCTCGCCGCTGCTGGTGCAGGCGAGCTTCGTCTTCGCCTTCGCGCAGCTCGGTGCCGCGGCGCTCGATTTCCTCGGTCTCGGTGCACCGCCGGACGTGCCGAGCTGGGGCAACATGCTCGCCGAGTCGCGCATCTACATCACGCGCGCCCCCTGGCTGCTGCTCTACCCGGGATTGATGATCGTGCTGACCGCGTTCTCCCTCAACCTCGTTGGCGACGTGCTGCGCGACCAGATGGACCCGCGCTTTCGCGAGCTGGTCGGTAACCGACAGAGGAGATGATCGGATGCTGAGCATCGACGGGCTGTGCGTATCGGTCGGAACCCCCGACCGCGTCCTCGACATCGTCCGGTCCGTCTCCTTCGACATCCGCGCGGGAGAGGTGCTCGGCTTGGTCGGTGAGTCCGGCTGCGGCAAGAGCATGACCTCGCTCGCCGTGATGGGCCTGCTGCCGCGCCCGGAGGCGTGGATCGCCTCGGGAACGATATCGCTCGACGGCGTGGACATCACCGGGCTGGATCCTCACCAGAGGGTCAGGAAGCGGTGCGCGGGTGTCTCGATGATCTTCCAGGAGCCGATGACTTCGCTCAATCCGGTGGTCGCCATCGGCAATCAGATTGTCGAGGCGATACGCGTGCACGATCCCGACGTCGACGCCCGGCTTCGCGCCCGAGATTTGCTCGATATGGTGCGGATTCCCGACGCCGAGCTGCAGCTGAACGCCTACCCGCACGAGCTCTCTGGCGGTATGCGGCAACGGGTGATGATCGCGATCGCTCTCGCCTGCCGTCCACGCACGCTGATTGCGGACGAGCCGACCACAGCGCTCGACGTGACCGTTCAGCGGCAGATTCTTGGTCTGCTGCGCGAGCTGTGCGCCGACCTCGACATGGGTGTGCTGTTCATTACGCACGATCTCGGCGTGGTCTCGCAACTCGCCGATCGCGTCGCCGTCATGTACGCGGGCGCTTTGGTAGAGACCGGCGGCGTCGAGGAGCTGTTCCGCTCGCCGATGCACCCCTACACCTTCGGCCTGATGGCGGCGGTACCGCGGCCGGCTGAGCGCCACCAGCGGCTGCACCCCATCGCCGGTCGCGCGCCGAAGCCTGACGAAGTGGGCGAAGGGTGCCCGTTCGCACCCCGGTGCTTCCGGGCCGAGGCTGTCTGCCGAAGCGGCGAGGTGCCGTTCGACGGCGAGGGGAGCGGTCACCGCGCGCGCTGTCACTTCCCGCTGCGTGACGAGGTACTGCCATGACCGACGGTAGCGCTGACGAGGTGGCTGCCGATGGCGACGTCGAACCTGAGGATGCGATCCTCGAGGTCCGCGATCTCGTCAAGCGCTTCACCGCACGGCGCAGGGGTCACTCCTACGTCATTCAGGCGGTCGACGGCATCACGCTGAGCGTTCTTCGCGGCGAGACCCTGGGCATCGTCGGCGAATCGGGCTGCGGGAAGAGCACGCTCGGTCGGCTGATCGTGCGACTGAGCGACGCCGATGAAGGCGAGGTGATCTTCAACGGCCGCGACCTGCTGTCGCACGGGCGGCGCGATCTGCGCGAGGCGAGACTGAAGATTCGCATGATCTTCCAGGATCCCTACGCCTCGCTGAACCCGCGCCGCTCGGTCGGCGACTCGATCGCGGAGAGCGGCGATGTACACGGCCTGTTTCGCGACCGCCGCGAGCGCACCGAAGGAATTCACCGAACCCTTGATCAGGTCGGACTCGACGGAAGCTTCGCGACACGCTATCCGCACGAGCTTTCGGGTGGCCAGCGCCAGCGCGTCGGTATCGCGAGGGCGATCCTGCCCACGCCCGAGATGATAATTGCCGACGAACCGGTGTCGGCACTGGACGTGTCCGTGCAGGCCCAGGTGCTCAACCTGCTCTCCGACCTGAAGGAGAGACTCGGCCTGACGATGATGTTCATCTCGCACGATCTCGGCGTGGTCGCGACCGTCAGCGATCGCGTGGCCGTGCTGTACATGGGCATGGTCGTCGAGCTGGCCGCGGCCGATCGCCTGTTCGACAGCCCCAGGCACCCGTACACCGAAGTCTTGCTGGCCGCCATACCGAGACTCGACATCGCCAACCGCATCACCGGCGAGACGGAGGGTGGCGAACCGCCAAGCCGCTTTCGCCAGGCAAGTGGGTGCCCCTTCAAGGAGCGTTGCCCGAAGCGTAGCGAACGCTGCGAGAGCGAGGTCCCCCTGCTGCGCCGCGACGAGCACGGGCATGCGGTAGCGTGCCACAACGTCTGAACCGAGCGACGTCAGCCTCACGGCGAGGCTTGGCGCCCCGCGCCACGGCGTGCTCAGGCAAGCGCGACGCTCGGCTCGTCCACCCGCGCGCTGTCCCACCAGGTGCCGCCCATCACGCGGCCCGCGCACGTCAGCTGCCTTGCCGCTCGCAGGGTTTCGCCGACCACATCGACATGCTCCACCCGCCGATCCTCCAGTCTGAGGACGGTCGCGTCCCCCACCGCCCCCGATCGTAGCGCGCCGAGATCGGGGCGACGCACCGCACGCGCCGGAGTGCTCGTGGTGGCGCGGATCACTTCGGCCAGGGGCATGCCGAGCGCCATGAACTTCGACATCACGGCGAGCAGATCGAACGCCGGTCCGTCGACGCACAGGACGTGGACGTCGCTGCTGATCACGTGCGGGAGGATGCCCTCGGACAGCATCGCCCGCGCCGAATCGAACGAGAAGCCACCGAAGCCGTGACCGATGTCGAAGATCACCCCGCGCTCGAGCGCCTGCAGCACTTCGGCACGTATGTCGCGGTTCGCGAGCATCGGGCGATTCGGGAACGGGCGGAAGCAATGCGTGTAGATATCGCCCGGGCGCAGCACGTCGAGCACTTCCTTCTGCGAGGGCGGCGCGAAATCGATGTGTGACATCACCGGCAGACCGAGCTCGTCGGCGACCTCGAGCGCGTAGTGCAAGGGCGCCATGCCCGAGTTACCACCCGCCTTCGCGCCGATCCGCGCCTTGATCCCGACCACGATGTCCCCGTTCTCGCGGGCGGCCTGCACGCAGTCGTAGGGATTGATCAGACGCATGTCGCCGCACTCGCCGACCATGACGGTCTTGCTGAACCCGAATATGCCGGCGAAGGAGATGTTGAGGTAGGCGAGGATGCGCGGCTCGGCCACGTCGATCACGTGTTTCCGGAAGCCGGGGAAGTTGCCTGCTCCCGCGCTGCCCGCGTCTACGAAGGTGGTCGTGCCGCTGCGCCGCGAGATCATGTCGGCGTCGACGCCGAGCGAGGTCCCCCCCCAGTAGACGTGGGTGTGCAGATCGATCAGTCCGGGAACCACGATGCATCCGCCAACGTCGCGCACGGATCGTGCAGTTCCAGGATCGAGATTCGTGCCGACATCGGCTACCAGTCCGTTTTCGAACGCCACGTCGAACTTGCCGTCGATGTCCTCGCCCGGATCGATGACGTGGCCGTTGCGCAGTATGAGATCGTGCATCGAGTTGGCTCGAGTGGGGATTGCGTCGGCCTCTTAGTGTAGCGTCGAGATGCATTGTGCTCGGGATTCGTGGCGGAGCGGGCGATCCGGAGGCTCGTCGCGCGCGCCTTCGAATTGGCCAGCTCGGCGTGGCTGTCCACGGATTGTCTTGTGGCCCATGACGCCTCGCACTCGGCGCGGCCGACGGTCGAATGCGGCTCGCAGGTCGCCCTGGGAATGGCGGAACGTCGGGGGTCGTGTCACGATCACTCCCCGTGCGGGTGATGCTCCCGCACGAAGTGATCCGATCCCACCTCGACGAACGGCGTCGGCGCCGCCTGCCAGTCCAGCGCCCGAAAGGGGCTGCCGATCTCGCCCGTCAACAGCCCGGCGCGTTCGCGTCGCGCCGACGGGTCCGGCACCGGGGCCGCGGCGATGAGCTTCCTCGTGTAGGGATGGCGCGGGTCGCCGAGGATCGCGCGACGGGGTCCGATCTCGACGATTTCCCCGAGCAGCATCACCGCGATTCGGTGGCTGACCCGCTCGACGACCGCCATGTCGTGGCTGATGAACAGGTAGGCGAGCCCGAGCTCTCTCTGCAGGTCGAGCAGCAGGTCGATCACCTGCGCCTGGATCGAGACGTCGAGCGCGGAGACGGACTCGTCGGCGACGATCAGCCGCGGTTCGAGCGCCAGACATCGGGCGATGCACAAGCGCTGACGCTGACCGCCGGAGAATTCGTGCGGGAAGCGCAAGGCGTGCTCCGGCCCGAGCCCGACGAGTTCGAGCAGGCGGGCAACCTCGGTGTCGGCCTCGACGCGTGAGCGTAGTCCGTGCACGATCATCGGCTCACGCAAGGCCGCCCCGACGCTCTTGCGCGGGTTCAGCGACCCGTACGGATCCTGAAAGATCATCTGCAGCCGGCGGCGCGCCGCGCGGAGCTCGGCCGCATCGGCGTCGATCAGGTCGCGTCCCTCGAAGCGGATGCTGCCGGCCGCAGGCTCGATGAGGCGCAGGATCGAGCGTCCTGTCGTCGACTTGCCGCAACCCGACTCGCCCACCAGCGCGAGCGTCTCGCCGGCCCGCAGCGAGAACGAGACGTCCTCGACCGCGTGAATTCGCCCGCGAAGCCGGCCGAAGAGTCCGCCGCGGACCGCGAAGCGCGTGCTCAGGTGCGACACCTCGAGGATCGTCTCGCCGCGCCGGTCGGGCTCTTCCGGCGGCAGCGCATCCAACGGCGGCGTTGTCACCTCGCCCGGCACGCCGTCCGCCTGCGATCGCTCGAGCAGCCCGAAACGGCGGGGGCGCTCACCGCCGGACAGGGCGCCGAGCCTCGGCACGGCGCCGAGCAGCCGTCGCGTGTAGTGATGGCGCGGATCGGCGAAGACACTCGCCACGTCGCGCTCCTCCACCTTCTCGCCGGCGAGCATGACGATGACGCGATCGGCCACCTCGGCGACGACGCCCATGTCGTGGGTGATGAACATCACCGACATGCCCACCTCGGTCTGCAACTCGCGGATGAGCTCGAGGATCTGCGCCTGAATCGTCACGTCGAGCGCGGTGGTCGGCTCGTCGGCGATCAACAGGCGAGGTCGGCAGGCGAGCGCCATCGCGATCATGATCCGCTGGCGCATGCCGCCGGAGAACGTGTGCGGGAACTCGTTGAGTCGGGCAGGACCGTCGGCAATGCGCACCAGATCGAACAGTCGGAGCGTTTCGGCGCGTGCGGTGTCGCGATCCATGCCGCGATGGCGCTCGAGCACTTCGCTGACCTGATAGCCGACGGTCAGCACCGGGTTGAGGCTCGTCATCGGCTCCTGGAAGATCATGCCGATGCTTCCGCCGCGGACATCGCGCATGCGCCGCTCGGACAGAGCGCTCAGCTCGATCCCGTCGAGCACGATGCCGCCGTCGATCCGCCCGCTCGCCTCGGGTACGAGGCGCATGATCGACAACGCCGTCACCGACTTTCCCGACCCCGACTCGCCGACGACGGCAAGCGTCTCGCGCGGGCCGATCTCGAAGTCGAGCCCCTTGACGACCGGATTCCACCGCCCGTCGGCGCGAAACGAGGTAGTCAGGTTCGACACCGCGAGCACGGGCGAGTCGGCCGTCGCCCCGACAGGAGGCGTGCCGATCACGCTCTCGGGTGCATTGACGCTCATCCCTCACCCCGCAGCCGCGGATCGATCGCGTCGCGAAGTCCGTCCCCCAGAAGATTCAGGGCGAAGACGACGATCAGGATGGCGAGCGAGGGGAAGAGCGCGAGCCAGAAACTGTCGAGGATGCTCTCGAAGCCCTCGCGGATCATCCCGCCCCAGGTCGCCGTCGGCGGGCTGACGCCGAGGCCGATGAAGGCGAGCGAGGCTTCGACACGGATCGCCGTGGCCATCCACAACGAGCCCATCACGAGGACCTCCGGCAGGATGTTCGGCAGGATGTGACCGCCCATCAGGCGCACGTGCGAGTAGCCGAGCGAGCGCCCCGCCTCGATGTACTCGCGCTCCTTGACCACGATGGTGGGCGCCCGCGCGATGCGCGCGAACGGGGGAATGGCGGTCAGCGCGATCGCGATGATGATGTTGCCGACGCTCGGCCCGAGCATCGCCACGACGATCAGCCCGAGAATCAGGGAAGGGAAGGCGAGCAGCACGTCCATCGTCTGCATCACGACGATGTCGGTGCGCCCGCCGAAGTAACCGGCAACGAGTCCGATCGCCGTGCCGATCACGAGCGCGACGGTGATCGAGACGAGTCCGATCGCGAGCGAGATTCGGGCGCCGTGCAGGATACGACTCAGGATGTCGCGACCGAAGGCGTCGGTGCCGAGCCAGAACTCGGCGGATGGCGGCTTCAGGCGCTTGAGAATGTTCTGATCGAGCGGGTCGTGCGGGGCGATCCACGGGGCGAGCAGCGCGGCGATGCAGACGATGGCGAAGACCCCGAGCCCGACCCAGGAGGTCTTGTTCGCGTTGAACGCCTTGAGCAGCCCTGCACCGAGCGCACCGAGGGAGGCCCGGGCGTAGGCCGCGGTGCCGGGCGCGGCGGTCGCCTTCGACACGGACGGTGCGTCGGGGACGCTCACGAGTACTTGATCCGCGGATCGATCAGACCGTAGGTCAGGTCGGTGCCGAGGTTCACGACGACGACCAGCAGCGTGTAGATCACCATCATCCCCTGCAGCATCGGGTAATCGCGCTGGTTCAGCGCGCCGACGATCAGCCGGCCGAGCCCGGGGCGGTTGAACACGATCTCGGTCAGCACCGAGTTGCCGATCAGGATGCCGAGATACAGCCCGACGACGGTGACCACCGGGATCATCGTGTTTCGGAGGCAGTGCCGGCGGATGATGGTCGCGTACGCGATGCCCTTGGCCTTGGCCGTGCGCACGTAGTCCTGGCCGAGCACCTCGAGCATCGCCGAGCGCGCCACGCGCGTGATGTAGGCGGCCATGATCAATCCGAGGTTGATCGCGGGCAGCGCGAGATCGCTCAGACGCTCCCCGAGCGTCGTGCCGCGCCCCGAGCTCATGACCGGGAACCAACGTAGCTCGATCGCGAACGCGAATAGCAACAGCACCGCCGAGACGAAGGCGGGGAAGGAAAGCCCGAGCAGGGACACGAGCCGGATGACGTAGTCAGGCACGCTGTTTCTCCGGATCGCCGACCACACCCCGAGCGGAATCCCCACGGCCGCGCCGAGCACGAGGGCGGCGAGCGTCAGCTCGAGCGTCGCGGGCAGGACCTTCAGGATCTCGCCGATCACGGGTCGGCCCGACACCAGGGACGTGCCCCAGTCGCCCGCGAACACGCCGGCCATGAACTGCACGTACTGGACGGGCAGCGGCTGGTCGAGCCCGAGCCGCGCTCGGAGGCTATCGATCGCCTGCTGGCTCGCCTGGTCACCGAGAATCACCATCGCGGGATCCCCGGGCAGGATCCGCACGATGAAGAACACGATCGTCAGCACGGCGAGCAGCGTGATGCACGCGAAGCCGACGCGTCTGAGCACGAACCCGCTCACCCGCGCCGCCCCCCGTCAGCGGACGGACGGGGTTCACGCGCACTGACGGCGCGGCCCGCGCCGCGCCGCGCCACCCGCTCGAACGTCATTCGGTAAACATCGACTGCTCGGTGATCGCGGGGCTGAGGTTCAGCGAGCCCTCGATCTCGAAGCCGGGATCGAACGTGTCCTTCCACGCCCACAGCTGCAGATTCTGGTAGATCGGCACCGCGCACACCGCCTCGGCGATCTTCCGCTGCGCCTCGGCCCAGAGCTCGAGCTGACGAGCCTCGTCGGGCTCGACGCGCGCGGCGCGAATCTCCGCGTCGGCCACGTCGCAGTGGCTGAAGTTCGTCACCGCGCTCGGTGTACCGACCGTCGAGGCCGAGTCGAAGAACTGCGTCAGGTAGGTGTCGGCGATCGGGAACCGGGCGGCCGAGTAGTGGATCACCTGGCTCAGGTCCTCGCGGATCTGATCGTGGAAGGTGGCGTGCTCGACGAGTTCGATCTGCATGTCGATGTCGGCCTCGCGCAGCAGCGCCTGGAGCGCCTCCATCGTGCTGAGCATGCCGGGCAACGTCGTGTGGATCGCCTTGATCGTCACGCCATCGGGGTGGCCGGCTTCCTCGAGCAGCGCCTTCGCCATGTCGACATCGAAGTCGTAGAGCGGAATGTCGTCGGTGTAGCCGAGATAGCCCTCGGGCACGACCGACACGGCGGGCAACGTCACGTCCGCCCCCTTGAAGGCGACCATCGTGTCCCGGTCTATCGCGTGGGCGACGGCACGGCGCACCCGCACGTCATCTAGCGGCGGCTGGGTCATGTTCAGCGAGATCATCGACATCTCGCCCGGGCTCATGACGACCACCCGGGTGTCGGGCAGCTCGGCGATGCGCTCCACCCAGGTCTGGTCCTGGCGCCCGTAGATCATGTCGATCTCGCCCGTCTGGAAGGCGAGATCACGGCTCGCGTCGGAGCTGATGTAGCGGTAGAAGATCTCCTTGATCTTCGGCGCGCCGCGGAAGTAGTCCTCGTGGGCGACGAGCTTGACGTACTGCTGAGGCTGGTACTCGTCGAACATGAAGGGCCCGGTGCCGATCGGCGTGCGCGCGTAGTCGGCACCGAGTGCCTCGACGGCATCCTTGCACACGATGTTGCCGCCGTGATACGGCACGAGCAGTCCGAGCAGGCTCGGGACAGGGTTGGACAGCGTGATCGTGACCTCGTGCTCGCCTGTCGCCTCGAGCCCCTCGATCGCGGCGAAGTCCGCCGAGAAGCTCGAGATCTCCGGATCCATCGAGCGTTCGAGCGAGAACACGACGTCCTCGGCATCAAGCATGCCGTACTCGCCGTGACAGTCGACATCGTCGCGCAGCGCGAACGTCCAGACCAGTCCGTCCTCCGAGGACTCCCAGCTCTCGGCGATGTCCGGCTCGATGAACTCGGGACTCGCCTTGCCGGGCTGAATGCGCACCAGGCCGTTGAACATCCAGTGCAGCAGACCCTTGTCGAGCGTCGTGGTCGCCACGTGCGGATCGAGCTTGCCGGCGTCGTCGCCGGCCATGCCGACGTTCAGCACCGTCTGCTCGGCGACGGCCTGTCCACTCATGGCGAGCCCGGCGGCAGCCAGCGCCGACAGCATCGGGAGGCCGCCTGCGCGGGTGCGTGTTCTCGTGCGTGTCATCGTCTCTCTCCTCCTTTCGTGACGAGCGCCGTACGGCGGCTCGGATCGTGCGTCCCGACGGCCTTCCCGCGCGCGCGGGGTGAACGCCCGGGGGATCGGCGTGTCGTCAGAGCGTGTCCTCCAGACGACAGTTGACGAGCAGCTCGGCGATCGAGGCGGTGTTCGGCAGCGCGATCACCGTCGCGACGAGTTCGGCGAGGTCCTGCGGATCGATCATCTCCGAGCGTGCCACCTTCGTCACTCCGGCGGTGAGGTCGGTCGAGACGAAACTCGGGCAGAGCGCGGTGGCGCGCACGCCGTCCTCCCAGCCGATTCGCCGTGTGCCGTGGGTGAGCGCCATCAGCGCGAACTTGCTCGCCCCGTAGGCGACGTCGTCGTTTCTCACCCGCTTGCCGGACAGGGAGCCGACGTTGACGACACGACCGGCACCCGACGCGCGCAGGTGCGGCAAGCACTCGCGCGTCAGGAACAGCGGCCCCTTCACGTTGGTCGTCCACAGCGCATCGAGCTCCGCCTCGTCCCCCGACTCGATCGAGAACCGGTTGGTCGTGCCGGCGTTGTTGACCAGCGCGTCGAGCCGACCGAAGCGCTCCACCGTCGCGCTCGTCCACGCGGCATGGGTCGAGCGCTCGGCGGCGACGTATCGGGTGCACAGCAACCGGTCCCCCGCCAGCGGGCCGAGCGCCTCGGCGAGCGCGTCCGGATCGCGCGCCCCGGCGCTGATCGTGTAGCCCTTCGCGTGCAGCGCGAGCGCCACGGCCCGGCCGATGCCGCGGCTTGCGCCGCTGATCATCACCACGCGTCCGTCGGGGTCGATCATGCGGCAATCTCCGTGTCGGTCACAGGCGCTCGGAACCGTCGAGCGGTGAAGGCGTGAAGCGCCGGTGTCGGCGCGCGACCTTCGAGCAGGTCGGCGACGAGGTCGCCGACGAGCGGAACCAGTGCGAAGCCGTGCGCGGAGAATCCGAACGCGTGCACCACGGCGGGACTACCCGGGCTGGCTCCGATCACCGGCAGTCCGTCCTCGATCATGCCCTCGAGCCCCGCCCACGTGCGCACGATCCGGGCGGAGGCGATGTGCGGGAACAACGACACCGCGGCGGCGAGGTTCCGCGCGAGCAAGGTGGGCTCGACATGTCCGGTTGCTCCCGCCCCGGAGCGGACATCCATCGAGCGCTCGGTGACGTGGCCCTCGTGGCCGCCCCCGATGACGAGCGCTCCGGCACGGGTCTGCTTGAGCGAGAGCTTCCGGCCTTCGCTGCCGAGCACCGGTTCGACGAACCGCGGCATGGGGGCGGTCACGCTCATCTGCAGCGCCGCCGTACGGATCGGCACACCGTCGCCGGCGAGCCCGGCGAGCGCACCGCCCCAGGCACCCGCGGCGTTGACGCAGCGTCCGGCCCGGTAGCGGATGCGACCGGCAGGGCCGAGCCCGTCGAGCTCCACCCCCTCACTCCACGCCTCGAGGCCGACGATCCGCGTGCGCTCGTCGATCGTCACGCCGATCTCTCGCGCCTTCGCACGCAGCGCGTGCACGGTCGCGAGCGGGTCGGCGAAGCCGTCGTCGTCGACCGCCAGGGCCCCCTGGCAATGCGCGGCGATGCCCGGCACGCGACGGCGAAGCTCGCTCGCCGACAGCAGCCGCTCGTGATCGTGGCCGAGCCCCTCGAGGAGCGCGGCGCGTCGCGCCAGCACCTCCATGGCCGCGCCGTCCTCGGCGACGCGCACCTGCCCGACGAGGCGAAAGCCGCAATCGCGGCCGAGCCGGACGGCCATCCGCGACCACAGCGGCAGGGCGGCCCGCGCGAGCGGAATCTCTGCCGGGTGCCGGTTCAGGCTGCGCACGCCGCCCGCGCTCGCCGACGAGGCATGACGCGCCACCGTCTCGGCCTCCACGATGCGCACTGTCATGCCGCGCTCGCGCGCGGCGAGCGCGCAGGACAGGCCCATCAGGCCACCGCCGACGACGATCAGGTCGGTGGCGACGCTCATGCCACTCCCCGCGCGACAGGCGATGTACCGGTGTCGGCGTGTCCGCTCCCCGCGAGCGGTTCCCCGACCGCTCGATCCCCGGCGAGGTAATCGCCGATCAGCGTCGGCACGAGCGGCGGGCGCACCCGCAAGGCCCCGGCCGCATCGGGCGCGACGCCCAGACGATCGGCGACGATGCGGGTGAGGGCGTTGGCGCAGAGGCGCCCCTGACAGGCGCCCATGCCGCAGCGGGTGAAGGTCTTGACGCGGTTCGCGCCGAGCGCGCCCGCGGCGATCGCCGCATCGATCGCGCCGAGCGTGACGGCCTCGCAACGGCACACGATCGTGTCGGGCGTCGCGTGCCGATCGATCGGGAGCGCCGGGTACACCCGATCGACGAACCGTCGCGCGGGCAGCCGACGATCGATGGCGCGGTGCAATCGGCGCTCGCAGGCATCGAGCTCGGGCACCGTGTCCGACGCGCTCGCCGTCGATGCGCCGACGCCCCGGAGCGCGCGGACGAGGTCGAGCCCGGCGAGCCGACCGCGCAGCGTCGCCAGCGGCGCCCCGGCGATACCGCCCCCGTCCCCGGCGACCCAGATCGGCAGCTCGCTGACCCGGCCCGCCGCATCGGTCACCGGGACGAACGCCTGCTGCCCGTCTTGCCAGCGATGCTCGAGCCGAAGTAGGCGGGTGATCTGGACGTTCGGCACGACTCCGTCGTGCACCGCCAGCAGCCGGCAGGGCAGCTCCCGGCGCACACCCGTGGCGACAAACGAGATCCGCTCGATCGCCCGCTCGCCGTGCGCGCGCAGCTCGTGGACACACCGGTAGCGTCGCGTTCGACGCCCTGCGGCGAGCAAGGTCGCGCCGCGCGCGAGCAGTGCCGGGTCGGCGCGCAACGCCCGCGCGAGGTCGCTCGCGAGCGCGGCGCGCTCGCCGGGTACGGACACGTCCGGCGCGAGATCCAGCACCGCCTCGACGGCGGTGCCGAGCCGCCGCAACTGCGACAGCGTCAGCTGCAGCAGCGGACCGTGCCCGGCGAGCACCACGCCCGGCCCGTCCGGGACGAGCCCGCCGCGCTTCATCGCGCTCTGCACCGCCCCCACGCCCATCACGCCGGGCAGCGTCGCGCCGGGAAAGAGCACCGGACGCTCCATCGCACCGGTCGCGATGACGAGCGCACGGGCGCGGGTATCATGCATGACCCGTCCGCCCGCGTCGCGCGCTGCGAGCCACGTCATCTCGATGGCGCCGTCCGGACCATCGATGCCGGACCGACGCGCGTCGATCACCGACGCCCCCGCCGCGTGATCGACACCCGCTCGTCGCGAGGCGGCGGCCGCCGCGTGCGCCCGTCGCGCCTCCGCGGCACCACTGAGCGGCGGTGCGTCAGCGGGACGGGTGATCACGCCACGCCAGACTTGCCCACCGACGGCGGATTGTTCGTCGATCAGACGCACGGAGAGCCCCTGCGCGGCGAGCACCGCGGTAGCGGCGAGCCCGGCGGGCCCGGCGCCGACGACGACCGCGTCGCGGACCTCGCGGCGCGTCACGCGGACGCCTCCGCAGACGGTGCGCCGTCGCCCGTCACGATCTCCAGTCCGTCGATGACGGGCTCCAGACAGGCCTGGCTGCCGGGTCGGTCGTCGATCGTGCACAGGCAGCCGAAGCAGGTGCCCATCAGGCAATACGGGGCGAGCGCAGCGTCGCCCTTCGGGTGGGGGCCGAAGTGATCGAGACCGAGCCGGAGCAGAAGCGTCGCGACCGTCTCGTCGGCGAAGGCCTTGACGGCGCGTCCGTCTACCGTGACGTCGACGGACGCGGCCGCGCCGTCCAGCCGTCGCCAGACGCCACTCATGCCGCCGCCACCGAGGAACCGAACCTGGCCGGCGAGAAGCTCGGGTAACGCTCGCCGAGCCGCTCGTCCACGATCGCGTCGGCCACCTCGCCCGCGTGCGCCGCCGCGAGAGTCACCCCGCTGTGGCATGTCACGAGAGAGGCGCCGGGAACGCGGGTCGAGTCCTGGTAGATCGGCAGTCCGTCCGGGGAGAGCACGCGCAGTGCCCCCCAGGAGCGGGCGACCCGGACGCGCGCGAGGCGGGGGAAGCAACGCACGGCACGCGAGAGGATCGCGTGGAGCGCAGGGGGCGTCGTGCCGTCGTCGAAGTCGACGTCCTCCTTGCTGTCGCCGAGCAGCACGGTCCCGTCGGCACTCTGACGAACGGAGTGGCAGGCGAGGGGCAGGAAGGGCGGCACGCGCTCGGTCACGACGATCTGGCCACGCTGGGGCCGCACCCGCGCGTCGAGCCCGAGCCCTGGCGCCAGGGCCGTCGCGCCGTGACCGGCGGCAAGCACCACGCGCGACGCTCGAACACGGCCCTCGCGATGCTCGAGCACGAACGGCGCGACGCGTCCGTCGGCCACCGCACGCTCGATGCGGGCGCGGACGACACGCACACGCGGGTGGCGCGCGAGCGCGCGGTGCAGGGCATGTAACGTGCCGAGCGGATCGGCGTGACCGTCGTGCGGGCAGAAGGTGCCGCCGAGCGCCTCGGGACCCACGGCCGGCACGAGTTCGCGCAGCTCGTGCGCGTCGATCAGGCGGGTGTCGTTGTCGGTCGGGTCCGGCTGGTTGTGCATCCTCGCCAGCGCCGTCGTGTAGCTCTCGAGCTCGGCCTCCGACAACGCGATCTTGATGCCGCCGCCGCCTGCGTAGTCCGGCGCGCCGTGCCTGTCGCCGAGAGAGCGGGCGAAGTCCGCCCACCCGTTCGCCGAACGTCGGCTCAGTCGCGCGTACGCCGGAGCCGACTGGCCCTTGCCCTGGACCCAGACGAGACCGAAGTTGCCGGCGGAGGCGTGGAACCGGTCCTCGCCGGCGTCGCACAGGACGACCGATGCGCCGCGGCGCGCGCAACCGAGCGCGAGCGCCGCGCCCACGAGCCCCGCACCGACGATCGCGATGTCGGCGACACGATCGCCGGTGCCGGTGTCGAGGGGTCCGCCGATCATCCGTGCAGCGTCGGTTCGGCAAGGGGCCGGCCGCGCTCGCCCTCGCGCCGGGCACCGCCGCCGCGACGCGCCCCGTCGGCAAAGCGCCCGAGTCCGAAGGCACCGAGGTGCACTGGTGGCGCGCGCCCGAGCACGAGCGCGGCGACGCAGGACCCGACGGCGGGGCCGAGCCCGAAGCCGTGACCCGAGAAGCCGGCCGCGACGACGAGTCCGTCCGCGCCGGGTACCCGATCCACCACGGGCAGCGCATCCGGCGTCATGTCCAGTAGTCCGCCCCAGAACCGCGCGACCGGTACGTCGTCGAGTGCGGGCAGCACGGCGGCCGCCCGCGCGATGACGGCGGCGAGTGACGCGGCCCGCACCGGAACGTGCGGGCGGCCCTGTCGCTCGTGCATCGGCAGGTGCGGGATCTCGGCCCCGCCGGTGAACCGGAAACGCCCGTCGAGCTGCTGGCGGACGGCGAGGTCGGCGCTCGCCACGCCGATCACGGGAACGAGGCTCGGGGCGACAGGTGCGCTCTGCACCACCGTCACCGCGGCGGTGCGTATCGGCAGCGCCACGTCGAGTGGCTCCAGAAGAGCGTCGGTGTAGACGCCGGCGGCGAGCACACAGGCGCCCCCCTCGCGCGCGTCGCCGCCGTGGCGCACCGCGCGAAAGCGGCCCCCACTCACGACGAGCCGCTCGACGCGGGCACCGACGACGAACCGCACGCCGAGCCGCTCGGCGGCGCGGCGGTAGGCCTCGAGCGTGGCGACGGGATCGGCGTGGCCGTCGACCGGGCACCAGGACGCCAGGGCGATGTCCGGCGACAGGGCGGGGGCGACCCGGCCTATCGCGTCGCCCTCCAGCAGTTCGATGTCGAGCCCCGCCGCGCGCTGATCGCGCACGAGCGCCCGGATGATCGCCGCCTCGCCCGCGTCGCGGGCGAGCCTCAGGTTGCCCGCCTGCCGGTAGCCGGTAGGCGCCTCGAGCCGCTCGTCGAGTTCCCGCCAGATCGCGACGGCGTGGCGGGCGAGCGGCAGCTCGGCCGGATCCCGGCCGGACTGGCGCACTCCCGCGAGCGTCCATCCCGAGGCCATCGCACCGGGCACGTAGCGCTCGAGCACCTCGACCCGTGCGCCCGCCTGCGCGAGGGCGAGCGCCGTGGAGACGCCGGTGATGCCGGCACCCACGACGAGCACGTCCGGTGCGTCGGAGGGGCCGCTCACGCGGCGCGCGCCCGATCGACGCGAGCGCTCCGGGCGAACCGACCGAGCGAGAACGCGGACGGATCGACGACAGGGCGCTCGCCGGTGGCGATCTGGCCGGCAAGCGATCCGGCCCCGGGTCCGAGCCCGAAACCGTGGCCCGACAACCCCGTCGCGAGCACCAGTCCGGGCAACCCGGGCACCTCGTCGATGACCGGGATCTCGTCCGGCATGACGTCGATGAGTCCGGCCCAGGAGCCGGTGATTCGGGCGTCGTGAAGCACCGGGAAGAGCGTGCGAGCCTCGGCGAGCACGTCGTCGAGCAGACGCCGGTCCGCCGCGGGATCCATCGTGCGCACCGCCTCGAACGGGCTCGGTTCGTCGGCATTCCACCGGTGGCGGCCGAGTGGGCCGAAGTACGAGCGGCCCGCGCGCAGCGTCATGATGCGCCAGCGGCTGCGCAGCAGCGGCAGGAACGCGCCCATATGACGAAATCCTGCCGGCACCATATCGAAGCGTGCGGCCCCGGTGCGCCCGACGGTGTAGCCGCCATCGGCGCGCGGCCTGATCGATGCCCGGGTCGCGCCGAAGGTGCTCGTCGAGGCACGCGGCGCCGCGCTGGTGCGCAGTACCGACGAACGCACCGCGAGTTGCGGCAGCGAGGAGCCCTCGTTCTCGAGGAAGCTGCGCGACCAGATGCCGCCGGCGAGCACGACGGCGTCGCCGCGAATCGTGCCGCGTTCGGTCACGACCCCGCGCACCTGTCCTCCCTCGCGAAGCAACGTCCGCACGGCGAGACCTTCCAGGATCGTCACGCCACGCGCGCGCGCCAATCGCGCCATCGCGGGCACCGCGAGACCGGGCTCGGCGAACGCGTCGCCGGGCGTGTGCAACGCGCCGCGGAAACGCTGATCGTTGCGCCCGAGCAGGCGAGCCGTCTCGCCGGCGTCGAGCAGCCGGGTGTCGAGCCCGAAGCCCTGCACGCGTGCCAGCCAGTCGGCGCGCACGGCGAGCTCGGCGTCGGTCTCGGCGAGATACGTCACCCCGCCGACGCGAAAGCCGATGTCCTCGTCGAGTTCGGCGGCGATGCGCGTCCACAGCGCGAGACTCTCGCCCATCAGCGGCAGCTCGACCGGCTCGCGGCCCTGGCGGCGGATCCAGCCCCAGTTGCGCGAGGACTGCTCGCCGGCGACACGTCCCTTTTCGCACAGCACGACGTCGACCCCGCGCTCGGCGAGCAGCAGCGCGGTGGAGACGCCGACGACACCGCCGCCGACGACCACGACACCGGTGGAGGAGGGCAGATTGGGTACCGTGTCGGTGGGTCCGATCATGTCGAACAGGCTACTGCAGCCCCGGCGCGCACGGCAAATACCGCCATCGTCGGTCAGTCACCGGAAATCTTATGCTGAACCAACGTGGTGTCGAGGCGTTCCAGGCGGTGATGGATGCCGGCTCCGTCACCGCCGCCGCACACGCGCTCGGGGTGTCGCAGCCGGCCATCAGCCGCTTGCTCCGCGAGCTGGAGGCACGCACGGGGCTCGTGCTCTTCGAGCGCTCTGGCAACCGGATCGTGCCGACCGAGGACGCGCGAACGCTGTCGGCCGAGGTCGAACGTGCGTTCGTCGGCCTGTCGCGCATCGAGGCGCTCGCCCGCGACATCGCGCTCGGTTCGCGGGCGACGCTCGGGCTCGCGACGATGCCGGCGCTCGCCTCCGCGGTGTTGCCGGACGTGGTCGCGGAGCTGTGCGCCGGGCCCGACGGGGCGGCGGAGAACGTCGTGCCGATCCGGGTCGATATCCAGTCGATGCGCGGCGAGAACGTGCTGCGTGCCGTCCGCGCCCGCGAGGCGCGGCTCGGGTTCGTGACGCCGCTGCACGAGGCGCCGGACGTCGCGGTGCTCGCCCGGCACGCGTTCCCGTTCGAGTGCGTCATGACCGTCGAGCATCCGCTGCTCGCCCACGAGCGTGTGGGCGCCGAGCACCTGTCCGGCCGCGACATCGTCGCCCTGGCGCCCGCGACCACCACCGGGCGAATGCTCGAGCGCCTCGTCGCGGGCATGGGCACGCCTCCCGTGATCGTCGGACGCTCGCACCTGTCGTCGGTCGTCTGCGCTCTGGCACTGCGCGGGCTCGGGGTCGCGATCGTCGACCCCTTCAGCGCGGCGGAGCATCGAGCGAAGGGCGGGCAGAGCCGTCCCTTCGACACGGACGAGCGCTTCTCGGTCAGCGTGATCGGCACGATCGGAGACTCGGAACGAGACGCCGTGCGCGATCGCGTGCTCGACTCCTGGATGCGGATCTCGGGTCGGTTCGGTGGCGAGTCGATCGACTGACGCGGCGGCGCCCCGAACCGCGCTGCGCGACCGCGCCGGCGATCGCGATCAGCGGGCAACCGCGAACGACGCCAACGTGGAGCGTCCAGCGGCAAAGGCATCGGCCGGGGAGGGCGGCGCCGGGCCGAACGTGGCTGCCCACCTTCACGACCCCGATGCCCGCCGTCCGCTCACCGCGACACGACGGGTGGAGTCGAGCGCCGGATCGACCTGAGCCGCGTTTCTCCCCCTCCGCTTCGGACCGCGGCGCGACGCGGGATCCCTCGCCGCGGTCGAGCCGGCTCGACGTTCGAGGCGTCGCACCGCACTCGAGGTCGAAGGCTCGGGCGACGCGATCGTTCGCCTCGTCGGTGAAGCAGACGATCGTGCGACTCGAGAGCGGCATGCGCTCGACGAGCCACTCGTTGACGTCTCGTCCGGCATCCGATCCCCGGAGCACGACCTGCAACTCGGGCGTCTACCTCGGGTGAGATCCCGCCCGTCGAGGCAGCTCACCCGCCATGCACCACCGACCCTCGCCCCGCGCTCACGCTGGCGCCGACAGCCCGAGCACCGTTTTCCGGTAGCGCGATTCGATCGCGTCGCGTCGCATGTGTCGCCCCTCGCTCACGACACGACGGCCGGCGGCCCAGACATCGCTCACGGCGTCGTCGCCACCGGCAAACGTGAACGCGTCGATCAACGTGTCTCCCTCGGTGCCGAGCAAGGACGTGGCCCGCCGATCGAGCGCGACGAGATCGGCGAGTCGACCCGGGGCGATCCGGCCGCTCGGGCGACCGGCCGCGCGCGCGCCTCCCGCACACGCCTCCTCGAGCAGCCGTCGCCCGGTGGAGCGCTCGTGGTCGGCCAGCACCGCACGCGCCCCGTCGCGCAGGCGCTGCCCGTACTCGAGCGTTCGGAGCTCCCCCGCGAGGGAGACGCGCAGGTTCGAGTCCGAACCGACGCCGAACGTGCCACCCGCGTCGAGGTACTTCCGCGCCTCGAACAGGCCGTCGCCGAGGTTCGCCTCGGTGATCGGGCACAATCCGACGACCGCACCCGAGCGGGCGAGCCCGGCGCGCTCGGCAGCGTCGACGTGCGTCGCGTGGATCAGGCACCAGCGCCCGTCGACATCGTGGTTCGCCAGCAGCCACTCGACCGGGCGCGCGCCGAGAGCGGCGCGCACCTCGGCGACCTCGGTCGGCTGCTCGGCGACGTGCAAGTGGAACGGTGCTTCCGGCGAGAGCGCGGCGGCGACGCATAGCTCCCGCGGGCTCACCGCGCGCAGCGAGTGCGCGGCGACCCCGAGTCTGGCGTCGGCGGGGAGTGATCGCAGCGCGTGAGCGGCCCGCTCGTGCACCGCCGCGAAGCGCACCTCGTCGTTGCCGAAGCGTCGCTGTCCGCCTTCGAGCGCGCGCCCGTCGCAGCCACCGGCGGCGTACAGCGCCGGTAGTAGCGTGAGACCGATGCCGGAGGTGTGCGCAGCGGCCGCGATGCGTCCCGACAGCTCGCCGACGTCGGCGTACGGGATGCCGTCCGGAGCGTGGTGCAGGTAGTGGAACTCCACCACCGCCGCGAAGCCCGCCTCGAGCATCTCCATCTGCACGTACGCGGCGATCGCCTCGACAGCGTCGGGATCGAGCCGATCGAGGAAGCGGTACATCAGAGCGCGCCAACTCCAGAACGAGTCCGATCCCTCGGGTCCGCGCCGCTCGGTGAGCCCAGCCATCGCCCGCTGGAAGGCGTGCGAGTGCAGGTTCGTCGGCGCCGGCAACAGCACGTCGGCATCGAAGGCCGGCGTGTCGACACCGCTCGTGACCGCGGCGATCGTGCCCACGTCGTCGATGTCGAGCCGTACGCCGGAGCGCCAGCCATCGGCGGTCAGCGCGGTGCGTGCGTGCAGCGTGGGCATGGCGTGGTGTGCGTTCGACGGACCGGACGCGGACACCATAGAGTCGCACTCGACGCCTGCACAAGCGAGTTCTTGCCGCGCGTGTCCCGAACCCTCATCGTCCACGCGCGATTTGCCCGCAGGGGACCGGACGGCCATGGAACTCGGCGGCCGGCTCATCACGTCCGCACTGATCCGCTGCCACACGCACCTCGGCTTCGACGATGATCGAGCTGGCGAGCTCGAGCGACGCCTGGGCGTGGCGCGATGAACGAGGCCGATCGAGCTCCGTCGCGCCTCGCTGACGGCCGACCCGAACCCGTGCCGTTCGACTCGCCCACCGCTCCGACACCGCCCCCTGGGCTAAGCTCCGGGGCGATGATCGTCGGAGTCACCAGTGCAACATCGATGAGCGAGAGCCGCCACCCACCGGACCGTGGTGCGATCGACTCTATCCTGGCGAGCGCGAGTCCGAAGGATCACGTGTCGACGGTCGTGCGGGGCGCGTGGCGGTTGCACCGCATGGACGCGCATATCGGCATCGGATCGCTGTGCGCATCGGAGGGTGGCGAGCACCGCGCGGCGCTCGCGACAAGTCCGTGTCCGGCGCTCGCGCGGCTACGTGACGCGACAACGCCACCGGGCAGAGGACCGGCCGCTATCGACGAATCGGGTGCGGGCGGGGAAGCGTGTGATCCCCGGCATTCGTCGACGCGAGCGGTCACGATCGCCTTCGCCCGCCGGAGCGGACGTCTTGATCGATGAGGACGACCGACAGGTCCGCACGGCCGGGCACGTCACCGACGCGGCCGCCGTCGAGGTTCGCCCGGGCGACTCCCCGCTGGTGCTCGGCCTGCCGCACACCGGAACGGGCCTGCCCGATGGGGTACGCGCGGCACTGAACGCGCGCGGGTGCGAGCTCGCCGACACGGACTGGCATGTCGAGCGGCTCTACGCCGGTCTGCTGCACGGCACAACGACGGTGCGTGCCCGATTCCACCGCTACGTCGTCGACGCGAACCGCGATCCGGACGGCTCGAGCCTGTACCCGGGCCAGGCCACCACCGGGCTCGTCCCGTTCACCGATTTCGACGGCGAGCCGATCTGGCGCGAGGGGCACGAGCCGGACGATGCCGAGGTCCGCTCCCGTGTGAGCGCCTGGCACGCGCCGTACCACCGTGCCCTGACGCGCGAGATCGAGCGCGTGCGGGAGCATCACGGGGTGGCGATCCTGTATGACTGCCATTCGATCCGCTCGTGCGTCCCGCGCCTGTTCGACGGCGTGCTGCCGGATCTGAACATCGGCACCGACGGTGGCACCACGTGCGATGCCCTCGTCGAGGCCGCCGCCGTGGCCGTCGCCGGGCGCGCGAACGGGTTCACGTGGGTGCTCGACGGCCGCTTCCGTGGCGGCTGGACGGTGCGTCACCACGGCCGTCCGGGCGAGGGTGTGCACGCGATCCAGATGGAAATCTGCCAGTCGGCGTATCTCGTGTCGGAGCGCGCTCCGTGGGTCTGGGACGGCACGCGAGCGCCCCGGCTCCGGGCAACGCTCGCCGAGGTGCTCGCGGCACTTGAGCGCCTCGCGCCGCAACTGTCCGACCCGCCCCGAAGCGTACGTCGGTGAACGATGATCCGATGAACCGACAATGCACGCGCTGCCGGCGACGTGCATTCCCCGAGCGGTAGCCTGCTCGTCGGCCGCCCGGGGCAGAGTGCGCAGCCGGACGACCGCGTCGCCCGTGGTGGAATCAGGCGGGCGGTACCCACTCGGGAGATACCAGGCGGTCAGCAGCCGGTGCTGCCAGCCGCGATTTCGGCTGACTGCAGAGATAGAGGGGAAGTTCGTACGGCAAGCCGATGCGATGATTGATAGATGAGAGTGATCTCGGTAAACGATGGCATTCTGTTCGCGATCAGAACCGACGCGTGGCGGCGGTGCGAGGGAGCGCGCCGCGCCGGCGTCAGTGAAGACGCTCGGGCCGGGTCGCGTCGAGCAGCGCGCGAACCGTCAGACGGCGTTCCAGCACCCGGGCGGCGACGATCTCGGGTGTCAGCTCGCGATCTCCCGAGCTCCTGATCGCGTCGTGGATCGACTCGACGGTGTCGCTGTCGAGCTCGATGACGAGGCGTACGGTTCCGGGCTTTCGAGGAGCGCTCACCGGCAGTCGTCGGCGTGAGTGGCGAAGCCGGGGGTCGACATCGTTGCGGTTCTCGGGGGGGCGGCGGCGTGGATGGGTGGAGGTTATACGCTCGATCGCGCTTCCCGAGTCGTTTCCCGACGTTTCACAGGCCTGATGCGAACAGCGCGTGTTCAGCGCACCGACCTGACCCCGTCGAGGAACAGCGAGGTGACCATGCGCGCGTACTCCTCGCGGGAGAGCGGGCCATCGTCGCGGAACCAGGTGTAGATCCAGTTCAGGCTGCCGAACAACGAGAAGGTGGCCGGCATCAGCAGCGCGCGATCACCGGCGAGCTCCGGGGCGATCTCGCCGATCACGGTGGCGAAGCGGTGCACGATGCGGCGCTCGATCTCGCGCACCGCGTCGGTCTGCTCCGTCGGCAGCCCGTTCATGCCGTTCAGAAGCACCCGATGCTTGGCGCCGTCGTCGCGGTAGTGATCGAGCACCGCCACCACCAGCCGGGCCAGCCGTTCCTCCGCGGGCAGCGCACCCACGTCCGCCTCCTCGAGCCGCGTGTCCAGATCGATCAGGTGCGTGCGGACGATGTCGAAGATGAGCGCGTCCTTGCCGCCGTGGTAGTGGTAGAGCAGCGCCTTGGAGGTTCCTCCCCGACGCGCGATCTCCGCCATCGTGGCCTTCTCCATGCCCACGTTCGCGAAGACGACGGCGGCCGTCTCGAGGATCTCGCGCCGCTTCGCTTCGTAGTCGCTCGCGCGAGTTCGTGCCATCGCGGTTTCCGCTACCGGCCCGGTGCGCGCCGACCACGGGCGAGCCGGCACCACACGGCATCCGGGGGCGGTGGCAGGCGCCGGTGGTACGGAAGTTCGAGCGTTCGCATGGGCCTATCGTACCTGCCGGGTGACGCGGCGCGTCGTCTCCCCGCCTCGGCGCCACTGCCGCCCCGTCGCCCCGTCCGGCGCTTGCACCGGTGGCGGCACTGCTCTATCATCGACCGATCGGTCAGCGAATCGATCGGGCGAGGTCTCCTGGTGACGACAGATCCCTGCGAACAGCGGCGCGTCGAACGAGCGACCGAGGCCATGCACGTTCGCGACGCCGCCACGGCAGGACCCGGCATCACGCTCGAACGGATCGCCCCGGGTCCCGCCCGCATGCGCATGGCGGCGACCGAGACGGTGCTCGACGGCCGCGAAATCCGCCCCGGGGCCTCCCCGTTCGCGCCCGCCGACACGACGTTCGCCGTGGTCCGCGGCGCAGGCAGCCGCGTCGCGGTCGCGTCGAGCGCGCACCGCCCGGGCGGGACGCCGTTCGTCGACGACCGCGGGACCCCCGACGTCGACCGCGCCGCCGAGCGGGACATGGCGAGCGGCGCGGCGAGCGATCACGAGGCGGAGGGCGCGCGATGAGCACGGGCGAACGGACGGCGGGACTGCACGCGATCGAGACGGCGAGCCGCGACGAGATCGAGGCGCTGCAGCTCGAACGCCTGAAGTCGACGCTCGCGCACGCCTACGCCGACGTCGCCCCGTTCCGCGAGAAGTGCGTGCAGCGCGACGTGCACCCGGACGATCTCGTCGCGCTCGCCGATCTCGCGAAGTTCCCTTTCACGTCGAAGGACGACCTGCGCGAGCACTACCCTTTCGGGCTCACGGCCGTGCCGATGGAGGAGGTCGTGCGCATCCATGCCTCCAGCGGCACGACCGGGAAGTCCACCGTCGTCACCTACACCCGGGGTGACGTCGAGCGCTGGGCGGATCTCGTCGCGCGCTCGATCCACGCGAGCGGCGGGCGGCGGCGGGATCTCCTGCACGTCGCCTACGGCTACGGGCTGTTCACCGGCGGGCTCGGCGCCCACTACGGGGCCGAGCGGCTCGGCTGCGCGGTGATCCCGATGGGCGGCGGACAGACCGAACGGCAGGTGCAACTGATCCGCGACTTTCGCCCGCGCGTGATCATGGTGACCCCGTCCTACGTGCTCAACATCATCGACGAGATGGAGCGCCAGGGCATGGACCCGAGGACATCGTCGCTCGAGGTCGGCATCTTCGGCGCCGAGCCCTGGACCGGCAGCATGCGCACCGAGATCGAGCGGCGGCTCGGCATCGACGCGGTGGACATCTACGGGCTCTCCGAGGTGGGTGGGCCGGGGGTCGCCAACGAGTGCATCGAGAGCAAGGACGGACCGGTCGTCTGGGAGGATCACTACTACCCCGAGATCATCGATCCGGAGACCGGCGAGGTGTTGCCGGACGGCGAGTGCGGCGAGCTCGTGTTCACCACGCTGACCCGCGAGGCGCTGCCGATGATCCGCTACCGCACGCGCGACCTGACCCGCCTGTTGCCACCGAGCGCGCGTTCCATGCGGCGCATGGACAAGATCACCGGGCGCACGGACGACATGCTGATCATCCGCGGCGTGAACCTGTTCCCGAGCCAGGTCGAGGAGCTCGTGTTGCGGGTCGAGGGTCTGGCGCCGCACTACCAGCTCGTGGTCGAGCGCGAGGGCAATCTCGACAGCCTGTCGGTGTCGGTGGAGCTGCGCGAGGGCGTGTCGGAGAGCCTGAGCGCCACGCTGTCCGAGGAGCTGGGCGGACGCGTCAAGTCCTGTATCGGCGTGAGCGCTCGCGTCGACGTGGTACCGCCCGGCGGCATCGAACGCTCGCTCGGCAAGGCGAAACGCGTCGTCGATCGCCGCCCGCCCCTCGCCTGAGCCGCCCGGTGCGAACACCGACCCGAACTCCCGTTCCCGACTCGAAGCCCCGAACTCCCGACCCGAACGTCGCATTCATCGAGGACACCCGCATGTACGCACAGATGGTCAAGGGCGACGGCACCGGCGTCCGTTCGCCGGAGCAGATGTCGCCCGAGGAGCGCGCCTTCCAGGCGCGCATCGACGCGGACGAGAAGATCGAGCCGAAGGAATGGATGCCCGACGGCTACCGCAGGACGCTGATCCGCCAGATCAGCCAGCACGCGCACTCCGAGATCGTCGGCCAGCTGCCCGAGGGCAACTGGATCACGCGCGCGCCGACGCTCGAGCGCAAGGTCATCCTGCTCGCCAAGGTGCAGGACGAGGCGGGGCACGGGTTGTATCTGTACTGCGCCGCCGAGACGCTCGGCATCAGCCGCGACGAGATGTTCGAGCAGCTGCACTCCGGCCGCGCCAAGTATTCCTCGATATTCAACTACCCGACGCTGAGCTGGGCGGACATCGGCGCCGTCGGCTGGCTGGTCGACGGCGCGGCGATCATGAATCAGGTGCCGCTGCAGCGTACCTCCTACGGTCCGTACGCACGCGCGATGGTGCGCATCTGCAAGGAGGAGAGCTTCCATCAGCGCCAGGGCTTCGACATCATGATGAAGATGGCGACGGGCACCGACGCGCAACGCCGCATGGCCCAGGACGCGCTCGATCGCTTCTGGTACCCCTCGCTGATGATGTTCGGCCCGTCGGACGCCGAGTCGGTGCACTCGGCGCAATCGATGGCCTGGAAGATCAAGATCGACGCGAACGACGCGTTGCGCCAGCGCTTCGTCGATCAGACGGTGCCGCAGGCGGAGTACCTCGGGCTGAGGATTCCGGACGAGACGCTCGCCTGGAACGAGGACAAGGGTGGCCACGACTTCGCCGCGCCCGACTGGGACGAGTTCTTCGCGGTGCTGGCGGGCGACGGCCCCTGCAACGCGGAGCGGCTCGGCACGCGGGTCGCGGCCTGGGAGGAGGGCGCCTGGTTCCGTGACGGGCTCACCGCCCATGCCGCGAAGCGGGCAAGTCGGTCGGCGGCATGAGTGCGGACGGCGTCCCGTCCGCCGAACTCGGCGCGAACGGGAACGACACGGCGGGCGGATCGGACACGGCGGGCGCGACGGCCGCGGAGACGCCACCCGTGCGCACCGAGTGGCCGTTGTGGGAGATCTTCATCCGCGGTCAGCACGGCCTGAACCACCGTCACGTCGGCAGCCTGCACGCGCCGGACGCCGAGATGGCGATCGGCAACGCGCGCGACGTCTACACGCGTCGCAACGAGGGCACGAGCATCTGGGCGGTACGCTCGGCGGACATCGTCGCGAGCGCGCCCTCGGACAAGGGGCCGCTGTTCGATGCGGCCGAATCCAAGGTATATCGCCACCCGACCTTCTTCGACATTCCCGACGACGTGGGGCACATGTGACGACGAACACCGCCACCCCGAATCCGAGCGCGGGACCTGACCCGAGCGACGCGCTGTCCGGGTCGCTGTTGCGACTCGGCGACAACGGCCTGATCCTCGGCCACCGCCTGTCCGAGTGGTGCGGGAAGACGCCCGCGCTCGAGGAGGACATCGCGCTCGCCAACACCGCGCTCGATCTGATCGGGCAGGCGCAGCTGTGGCTCGAGCTCGCCGGCGAGTGCGAGGGAGACGGACGCTCGGCGGACGATCTCGCCTACCGGCGCGACGCGTCGGACTTCCGCCACGCGCTGCTCGTCGAGCAGCCGAACGGCGACTACGGGCGCACGCTGGTACGCCAGTTCCTGTTCGACGCCTGGCACCTGCCGACGCTGCGCGCGCTCGCCGCGTCGAGCGACGCGCGCGTCGCGGCGATCGCCGACAAGGCGTCCAGGGAAGTCGCCTATCACCTCGAGCGGAGCACCGACCTGATCGTGCGCCTCGGCGATGGCACCGACGAGAGCCACGCGCGCATGCAGGGCGCGCTCGACGCCCTGTGGCCGTATGCCGACGAGCTGCGCGGCGCCGACGAGGCGGAACGCGCGCTCGCGGCCGACGGCATCGCCGCCGATCCCGACGCGGTCGCGGCAGCCTGGGAGGCGCACGTGGGCGAGGTGCTTCGCCACGCGACGCTCGTGCGGCCGGAGGACGGTCGCGGACGGTACAAGGGCGACGGCAGGCGTGGTCGGCACGGCGAGCACCTGGGTCACCTGCTGGCCGAGATGCAGTGCCTGCCACGCGCCTACCCCGATGCGCGCTGGTAGCGGCCTTCCATGACGACTCGAGCACAGGCACGGGCGAAGGCGACGGGGCGAGCGTCGGACGAGGACATCTGGCGCTGGCTCGGCGAGGTGCCGGATCCGGAGATTCCGGTGATCTCGGTGGTCGATCTCGGCATCGTGCGTGGCATCGGCTGGGAGGGCGACACGCTCGTGGTGACCGTCACGCCGACCTATTCGGGGTGTCCCGCGACCCGCGTGATCAACGACGAGATCGTCGCGCACCTGCGCGCACGCGGTCTGGAGCGCGTGCGCACCGAGCGTCGACTGTCACCCGCGTGGACCACGGCCTGGCTGAGCGCCGCGGGGCGCGGGAAGCTGCTCGCCTACGGCATCGCGCCACCGGTGGAGGACGGGTTCGGTTGCGCCGTCGCCGCGGCCGCCGCGACCTCCGGAACCGCGGCCGGCTCCGCGCCCCGTGACGCGCTCGCCGGGCGGACGACACGGACGATGTCCGGGCCGGGCTCGGGTGCGGTCCCGAAGTCGCCTCCACGGGTGGCCTGCCCACGTTGCGGAACGCCGGACGCCGAGCGTGTCAGCCAGTTCGGCTCGACGCCGTGCAAGGCGAGCTACCGTTGCCGCGGCTGCCTCGAACCGTTCGATTACTTCAAGTGCCTGTGATATCGCGAACCGTCGACGAGGCCGCGCCACCCGCGACGCGCTTTCGTCCGCTGACCGTCACCGAGGTACGCCGCGACACGCGCGACGCGGTCGTCGTGACGCTCGTGCCGGTGGCCGGGGACGCCGGCGCGTTCGAGTTCGTCCAGGGACAGTACCTGACCTTCCGGCGCCGGTTCGACGGCGAGGAGCTCAGGCGCTCCTACTCGATCTGCGCGCCACTCGGGTCGGAGGCCTTGCGCGTCGGCATCAAGCGCGTCGAGGGCGGCGTCTTCTCCACCTGGGCCAACCGGGAGTTGCGCGCGGGCGACACGCTCGAGGCGATGGCGCCGATGGGCAACTTCCACGCGCCGCTCTCGCCGGAGCGCGCTCGCAACCACCTCGCGTTCGCCGTCGGCAGCGGCATCACGCCCGTGCTGAGCCTGATCGCGACCACGCTCGCCGCCGAGCCGCGCTCGAGCTTCACGCTGGTCTACGGCAATCGCTCCATCGCCTCGATCATGTTCCGCGAGGAACTCGAGGATCTGAAGAACCGTTACATGAGCCGGCTGAGCGTGCTGCACGTGCTCGGTGGCGAAGCGCGCGACATCGAGCTGTTCTCCGGCCGCATCGATGCCGCGAAGTGCGCGAAGCTGTTCGCCGACTGGATCGATGTCGGACGCGTCGACCTCGCCTGGATCTGCGGCCCGGAGCCGATGATGCGCACGGTCGCGCGGTCATTGCGCGATCACGGACTGGGCGACGACGACATCCGGTTCGAGCTGTTCGCCTCCGCCGGGTCCGGGGCCGACCGGACCGCACGCGCGCCACACCGGCCGGATGCGACGGCCGCGCCGAACGAGTCCGCCGCGCGCACGCGCGCGACGATCACGCTCGACGGGGCGACCCGCGAGATCACGATGGCGGGGAGCGGTCAGAGCGTGCTCGAAGCCGCGATCGCGGCCAGCCTCGATCCGCCCTACGCGTGCAAGGCGGGTGTCTGCTCGACCTGCCGGGCGATGGTGCTCGAGGGCGAGGTGGAGATGGCGAAGAATCACGCGCTCGAGGACTACGAGGTCGCACGGGGCCACGTCCTGACCTGTCAGTGCTACCCGGTGTCGGACAGCGTCGTCGTCACCTATGACCGGTGAGCGCACCCCGAACCCGAACCCGAACCCGAACGCATGAGCACGTCATCCACCGAACCTCGTCGCCTGGAGAGCCACGCCTGCGGTGCCTGGGTGCGCGGCACGGGCGAGGGTGTGCCGCTGCTCGACGCCGCCACCGGCGTGCCGTTCGCCGTGATCGATGCCGGGGGCGTGGACGTCGCCGGCATGCTGGCCCACGGTCGCGAGCGCGGTGGTCCCGCGTTGCGGGCGATGAGCGTTCACCGGCGTGCGCTGATGCTCAAGGCGGTCGGCCAGGCGCTCATGAGCGAGAAGGAGGCGTTCTACGCGGAATCGTTCGTTACCGGCGCGACGCGTGGCGACGCCTGGATCGACATCGAAGGCGGCATCTCGACGCTGCTCTCCTACGGCTCGCGCGGGCGACGAGAGCTGCCGAACACACGGCTCCTGCTCGACGGGGTGCCCGAGCCGCTGTCGACCGACGGGAGCTTCGCCGCGCAGCACGTGCTGTCGCCGCTCGAAGGCGTCGCGGTGCACATCAACGCCTACAACTTCCCGTGCTGGGGAATGCTCGAGAAGCTCGCGCCGACCTGGCTCGCGGGCATGCCGGCGATCGTCAAGCCGGCGAGCCAGACGGCCTACCTCGCCGAGCTCATGGTGCGACGCATCCTCGCCACCGGCCTCTTGCCCGACGGCGCGCTGCAGCTGATCTCGGGCTCGGTCGGCGATCTGTTCGATCACCTCGGCCCGCAGGACGTCGTCACGTTCACGGGTTCCGCTGCGACCGGGCGAGGGCTGCGTTCGCACCAGACACTGATCGAGAACGCCACACGCTTCACCATGGAGGCGGATAGCCTGAACTGCGCGATACTCGGCCGCGACGCCGCCCCCGGCACGCCCGAGTTCGACCTGTTCGTGCGCGAGGTCGCGCGCGAGATGACGGCGAAGAGCGGGCAGAAGTGCACCGCGATCCGGCGCGCGATCGTGCCGCGGCGACATGCGGACGCGGTCGTCGCGGCGCTGCGCGAGCGGCTCGCGACGACGACGCTCGGTGACCCGCGCGACGAGGCGGTCCGCATGGGGCCGCTGGCGAGCCTCGCGCAACGCGACGACGTGCGCGCGCGGATCGCGGCGCTGAACGGCGAGGCCGAGATCGTCGCCGGCGACTCGGGTGAACCGATCCTGCAGTCCGGAGACATCGAGGCGGGCGCCTGGCTCGACCCGACGCTCCTGTACTGCGACGCGCCGGAGCGGGCCACGGCCGTGCACGAGCTGGAGGCCTTCGGCCCGGTCGCGACCGTCATGCCCTACGACACGACCGAGGACGCCGTGTCGCTCGCGCGCCGCGGCGGTGGCAGTCTCGTCGCCTCGGCCTTCACCGACGACACGGATCTCGCGCGCGAGCTGGTTCTCGGGCTGGCGCCGTGGCACGGGCGCGTGATGCTCGGCAACCGCCTCAGCGCGAAGAGCTCGACCGGTCACGGCTCGCCCTTGCCGATGCTGGTGCACGGTGGCCCCGGGCGCGCCGGTGGTGGCGAGGAGCTCGGCGGCATGCGCGCGACGAAGCACTACCTGCAGCGCACCGCGGTGCAGGGCACGCCCGCGCAGCTCGCCGCGGTCACCGGACGCTGGATGGCGGGTGCGCCGACGCACGAGTCGGAGACCCATCCGTTCAGGAAGTCGCTCGCCGAACTCGAGATCGGCGACGCCGTCGTCAGCGCGACACGCCAGGTGACGCTCGCCGATATCGAGCGCTTCGCGGTGTTCACGGGCGACACCTTCTACGCGCACATGGACGAGGAGGCCGCTCGCGCGAACCCCTTCTTCGAGGGCCGGGTGGCGCACGGCTACCTGATCGTCTCGTTCGCCGGCGGCCTGTTCGTCGACCCCGCGCCGGGCCCGGTGCTCGCCAACTACGGCGTCGACGGCCTGCGCTTTCTCGCGCCGGTCAATCCGGGCGACGAACTGCGCGTCACGCTCGTCTGCAAGGAGATCAACCCGCGCGAGAGCGACGCCTACGGCGAGGTGCGCTGGGACTGCGCCGTCACGAATCAGGACGCGGCGCTCGTCGCGCAGTACGACGTGTTGACGCTGGTGGCCAAGGAGGGCGCCTGACGGCGCGTCACGCGCCGGTGCGCGGCCCGGGCGTGCCGGAGCCGGCGTCTCGATCGACGAGGATCTTCAGAAAGCGCGAGCCGAAGGCCCGTCGGTAGAGCACCAGCGAGACCCACAGCGTCGACACGATCAGCAGCCACGGACTGAACAGCCACGTCATCGCCGAGAGCGCGTGGAAGTAGGCGTAGATCCCGGCGGTGAAATGGTAGGCGGCGACGGCGTGCAGCTTGCCGAGCTTCGTCGACCAGACCTCGAGCTCGGTCGTGTCGGCCACCACCCCGGCGGTGCTCCGGTCAGGACCCGCGCCGATCAGGATGATCAGGTAGTTGAACAGTCGGTAGCTCCACGCGAACTTGAAGAAGGCGTAGGTGACGATGCCGACGACCAGCAGCACCTTGAGCTCCCACTCGAGCGACGTGTCGGTGCTCGTGAACGGCAGGTCGCCGAGCACGCGCACCGCCTGCTCGGCGGCTCCGAGGCCGGCGAGCAGCGCACCGATCACGAGGATCGAGGTGGAGGCGAAGAACAGCACTCCCTGCTGCAGGCTGTTCTGGATCAGCGCGTCGACCATCTTCGCCTCGCGCCGCACCGCGTTCTCCATCCAGCGCGTGCGGTAGGCGTGCATCGCGTGGGAGAGCGTGCGACGCGAGAGCGGCGAGCGGCTCACCGCGATCGCGTGCGCCGCCCACGCCGCGAAGAACACGCCGAGGGCGATCAGGTCGATGGGTTCGAAACCCGACGGCAGCGTCATGAACACGGGGGGGGGGGCGGTGGAAGGACGAGAGGACGCACTCTACCGAACCGTGGACCCGTCAGCCCTCGGCGATCGACATCGAGCGGCGCGCCGCCTCGAGTCGGTCTCGAGCCGGCGCGTCCGCACGCCGAATCGCGTCGGCTTCGTCCGGCTGTCCCGTCAGGCGGCGGAGACGGTCCTGCGCGTTCGGCGCCATCCCGCTAGCAGCGCCCCGAAGCCGGTCAGCACTAGGTGCTCGATCGCACCGAGTGCACCGCTGCCGTAACCTTTGCCGACCAGGATCGGGTTCGCTGCCGCGAGCTTTGGCGCGGGGGCGATGGCGTCGCCCAGCAGCAGGCCATCGAAGGCGAACCCCTCGTCCCGCGCGGAGAACTGCAAGGTGTGCATCCCGGCGCTCGCGACGTCGATCGCCGGAGCCGTGTCGCCGCAGTTCGACCAGGTCCATTGCCCCGCGACGTCGCAGAGGTCGAGCAGGTTGTCGTCCGACCAGATGCCATCGATGCCGACGTACAGGGCGTCGTCGTACGAACCGTTCGAGCGCCCCCGCACGAAGACCGGATAGCGACCCGGAGCGGGGAAGTCGATGGTGAACTCGATCAGCGGGCCGTCGCCGGCCCTTTCCCAAGGCAGCTCGGCCGGCTGCCCCGAGGGCGGCTCGGACGTGGTCGGGTTGTCGATTTCGGCCGGCTCCTCGGGCAGGACGAACATGTACGTCGTCCCCGATTCCTCCCGCCGAACCCAGCGGTCGTCGTGCGCATCGGCCGCTTCGGCGTCGATCGCCCGCCCTTCGGTGGGCGGGTCGACGGATTCACCCGCGGACTCGGGCGGCGGCGTGCTGTCGGGCGTGGCTTCCGGTTCGGGCGCGGGCGCGGGCGCGGGCGCGGGCGCGGGCGCTGGTTCGGGCTCGGGCTCGGGCTCGGGCTCGGGTTCGGGCTCCGGCTCGGGCTCGGGTTCGGGTTCGGGTTCGGGTTCGGGCTCGGGCTCGGGCTCGGGCTCGGGCTCGGGCTCGGGCTCGGGCTCGGATTCAGGTTCGGACTCAGGCTCCGTTTCGGGCTCCGGCTCCGGCTCGGTTCGCGGCTCGGTTTCCGGCGCCGTGAACCATCGATCGAGCTGCCATGTGGGTCCGATCACGGGACAACCCTCCGGTCCCATGTCGACCCGCCCCGGGCACTCGATCTCGTCGATCGCGTTGTTGGCCGGGCCGTTGCCGCACTGGACGTCGTTGTACAGCGGATGTCCGTCCGGTCCGGGGCCGGGGCCGATCGTCTCGCAGACCTCGCGAACGGTACGCGTGCCTGCCGGCGTCTCGACGGTGACGTCGGCGATCTCGTGATCGAACGTGGTCGCGCAGTAGCACTGGTCCCCCGCCGAGTAGCTGTCCACCCAGTTGGGGCGCGGATCGGGGGCCGCCGCCACGGGAAAGACGGACCAGCACGGCAGGAGCAGGGAGAACGCCAGCGCGCGGCGGGTCGGCCGTGCCCGCACGGTGCGTGAGGGCGTGTCAGGTAGTTTCATGTCGCTGCCCGAGCAAGTCGCGCACCAGAGGAGGTGGGGGTCGCGCGATTCCGCCGGCGTTCGCCCGAACGACGATTCCCCTCGGGGTACGTGATCGCGCTCCGGACGCCAGGCGCGGCGCGTGCCGGGGCGGAGGTGTCGGGCAGGGCGGCGCCCGTCTCCGTCGCCGACGGGAAACTCTCCCGCATCGGTCGGCCGCGCCTCGCGCGTGGCGCTATCCTTGCGAGTCGCGAGACGTATCCAGCGACTTACCGGAGAGCGATTGCATGACCGATCGGATCGAGAGGCACGGACTGCAGGTGGCGACGGTGCTGGCCGACTTCATCGAGAACCGGGCGTTGCCGGGGACCGGGCTGGACGTCGATGCGTTCTGGCAGGGGTTCTCCGCCCTGCTTCACGACAACGGCGCGCGCAATCGCGAACTGCTCCTCGAGCGCGAGTCGCTCCAGGCGAAGATCGATGCCTGGCACGTCGCCCGTCGCGATGGCCCGTTCGATCCGGCCGCCTACGAGGCGTTTCTCCGGGACATCGGCTACCTGGTGCCCGAGGGTGAGGATTTCGCCATCGAGACGGCGAACATCGATCCGGAGATCGCCGGCATCGCGGGGCCGCAGCTCGTGGTGCCGGTGACCAACGCCCGATTCGCCCTGAATGCCGCCAACGCGCGCTGGGGCAGTCTCTACGACGCCTTCTACGGCACGGACGCCATGGGAAAGGCTCCGCCGAAGGGCAAGTACGATCGCGGGCACGGCGGCCGGGTCGTCGCGCGCACGCGGGTGTTTCTCGACAGCGCGTTTCCGATCGCGGGCGGCAGCCACGCTGACGTGAAGAGCTACACGGTCGATGGCGGCGCCTTGCTCGCCGACGGAATGCCGCTCGAGAGCCCCGAGAAGTTCGTGGGTTATCGCGGCGACTCCGCGTCGCCCGACATCGTGCTGCTGGTCAACCACGGCCTGCACGTGGAGCTGGTCTTCGACGGTGCGCATCCGATCGGAAGTCACGACCAGGCGCGTCTCGCCGACGTCCGGCTCGAGAGCGCGATCACGGTGATCATCGACTGCGAGGACTCGGTGGCCTGCGTCGATGCCGAGGACAAGGTGCTCGCCTACGGCAACTGGCTCGGGCTGATGCGGGGCGATCTCACCGCGGACGTGAGCAAGGGCGGCGAGACGTTCACCCGCCGCCTGAGCGAGGACCCGGAATACGTCGCCGCGGACGGCTCGGAGATCACTCGCAAGGGGCGCGCGCTGCTCTGGGTACGCAATGTCGGCCACTTGATGACCAACCCCGCGATCCTGACCCGGGAAGGCGACGAAGCCCACGAGGGGTTGATGGACGCCATGCTGACGTCGCTGATCGCGATGCACGATCTCGGGCGTGACGGCGGCAACTCGGCGCACGGCTCCATCTACATCGTGAAGCCGAAGCTGCACGGACCGGACGAGGTGGCCTTCACCAGCGAGATCTTCGAGCAGGTCGAGGACGCACTCGGGCTCCCGCGCGACACGATCAAGGTGGGTATCATGGACGAGGAGCGCCGCACCTCGGTGAACCTCAAGGAGTGCATCCGCGCCGCGAAGTCCCGCGTGGCGTTCATCAACACCGGCTTTCTCGATCGCACGGGCGACGAGATCCACACCTCCATGGAGGCGGGGCCGTTCAGTCGCAAGGACTTCATCAAGCGCAAGCAGTGGATCGGCGCCTACGAGAACCAGAACGTCGACATCGGTCTCGAGTGCGGCTTCTCCGGAAAGGCGCAGATCGGCAAGGGCATGTGGGCCATACCCGACCTGATGGCGGCCATGATCGAGCAGAAGATCGAGCACCCGAAGGCGGGTGCGAACTGCGCGTGGGTGCCGAGCCCGACGGCGGCGACGCTGCACGCCTTGCACTATCACGCCATCGACGTGTTCGCCGTTCAGGAGAAGCTCGCGGCGGGCGGCCGGCGTGCCTACGTGTCGTCGATACTCGACATTCCCCTGGCCCAGTTCCAGCGCTGGTCCCCGACGCAGGTGCGGGCGGAGATCGAGAACAACGCGCAGGGCATCCTCGGCTACGTGGTGCGCTGGGTCGATCAGGGCATCGGCTGCTCGAAGGTGCCCGACATCGACGATATCGGCCTGATGGAGGATCGGGCGACCTGCCGCATCTCCTCGCAGGCGCTGGCCAACTGGCTGCACCACGACGTGGTGTCCGACGAGGAGGTGATGGAGGCGATGCGGAACATGGCCGCCGTCGTCGATCGTCAGAACGCGGGCGACGACGACTACTCGCCGATGGCGCCCGGATTCGACGGCCTGGCCTTCCAGGCGGCCTGCGATCTGGTGTTCGAGGGCCGCGCACAGCCCTCCGGCTATACCGAGCCCGTGTTGCACCGCCACCGCCTTGCCGTGAAGGCGCGGTAGCGCGACCGGGCCGTTCCGGGCGCGCGGGGGCGTCGGCACCTGCCGGCGGCCGCGCGGTCGGGTCGGTCAGGTCAGGGCGGCACCGGGCCGGGGCGGTCCTCCGGCGGCGCCGCGCTGGAGATCCGACAGCCTCCCTTGTGGCGAGCGAGAGCCGCTGGCATCCTAGCCCCATCCCGAATCGCCGGAAGCCTCCCGCATGACCCGATCCCGACCGACTCCCGCACGCGTCTGCCGCGGCATCCGCACCTCCCGGTCCACGCCGATCTCACTCGCGTCGATAGCCTTCGGCGTGGCGCTCGCCACGCTCGGCGGCGCGGCCTCGGCGGAGACGCTGCGCTGGGCGCGCGCCGGTGACTCGCTGACGCTCGACCCGCACGCGCAGAACGAGGGTCCGACCCACACGCTCGCCCACCAGATGTACGAAGGTCTGCTGCAGCGCGACATGGCGGGCGAGATCATCCCCGCGCTCGCGACCGAGTGGGCCGTCACCGACGACCCTAACGTCTGGCGCTTCACCCTGCGCGAGGGCGTGACCTTCCACGAGGGGCAGGAATTCGACGCCGACGACGTGGTGTTCTCGTTCGGGCGGGCGAAGAAGCCCACCTCGGCGATGAAGGAGCTCCTGACATCCGTCGCCGAGGTCAGGAAGGTCGACGACTACACCGTCGAGCTCGTGACCGACGGGCCGAACCCGCTGTTGCCGTCGAACCTGACCAACCTGTTCATCATGAACGAGGGGTGGACGACGGAGAACGACGCGTCCGAGCCCCAGGACTTCGCGGCGGGAAAGGACAACTTCGCCGCCTCGAACGTCAACGGCACCGGCGCCTACCGTCTCGAGTCGCGAACCGTCGACGAGCGCACCGTGCTCGCCGCCTTCGAGGACTACTGGGGCAAGGGGAGCTTTCCGCTCGAGGTCACCGAGATCGTCTACACGCCGATCCAGTCGGCGGCCACGCGCGTCGCCGCGCTGCTCTCCGGCGAGGTGGACCTGATCCAGGACGTGCCGGTGCAGGACATCGGCCGCGTCGAGGGCCAGGACGGACTCAAGGTCAGCAACGCCCCGCAGAACCGCACCATCTTCCTCGGCATGAACCAGGGCGCGGACGATCTGGAATCCGACGACATCGACGGCGAGAACCCGTTCGCCAAGCCCGCCGTGCGCGCGGCGATGAACCTGGCGATCGACCGGACCGCGATCCAGCGCGTGGTCATGCGCGGTCAGTCCGATCCCACCGGCGTCATCATCCCGCCGTTCGTCGACGGCTGGACCGAGGAGCTCGCCGCGCCGCCGGAAGGGGACGCCGCCGAGGCGAAGCGGATGATTGCCGACGCCGGCTACCCCGACGGATTCAGCGTCCGGCTCGACTGCCCGAACGATCGCTACGTCAACGACGAGGCGATCTGCCAGGCGGTGGTGGGCATGTTCGCCCGTGCCGGCGTCACCGTGAACCTCGACGCGAAGCCCAAGGCGCAGCACTTCCCCCTGATCGAGAACCGCACCACCGACTTCTACATGCTCGGCTGGGGGGTTCCGACCTTCGACTCCGAGTACGTGTTCAACTTCCTCGTGCACACCCCGACCGACGACCGCGGCTCGTGGAACGCGAGCGGCTACTCGAACGCCGAGGTCGACGAGATGATCGTGAGCCTCTCGTCGGAGACCGATCTCGACAAGCGCGCCGAGACCGTCGCTTCCATCTGGGAGCAGGTGCAGGCCGACACCCTCTATCTGCCGATCCACAACCAGGTACTGAACTGGGGCATGGACGACGGCATCGAGTTCGACGTCCAGCCCGAGGATCAGCCGCACTTCAAGTTCCTGAGCTACGCGAACTGACCGCCGCGCGGCGCCCCGCGCCGGGCGGCCGGAAACGGCGCGGTGTTCGCCTACGTCGTCCGGCGTGCCCTCCAGGGGGTGCTGGTGCTGTTCGTGATCGCGTTCATCGCGTTCTCGATGTTCCGCTTCATCGGTGATCCGCTGGAGAGCATGCTGCCGCGGGAGGCCACCGCGGCCGATCGTGTCGAGCTTCGCGATCGGCTCGGCCTGGACGACCCGGTGCCGCTCCAGTTCGTGCGTTTCGTCGGAGACGCGGTGCAGGGCGAGTTCGGCATCTCGTACCGCAACGGCGTCCCCGTCGCCGAGATGCTGGCCGAGCGGCTGCCGGCGACGCTCGAGCTGGCGGCCGTCTCGGCGATCTTCGCCGCCGTGCTCGGCATCGGGCTCGGCGTCTACACCGCGATCCACCGCGACGGCTGGCTCGCCAACGCGATCATGTCGGCCTCGCTGATCGGGGTGTCGCTGCCGACCTTCCTGATCGGCGTGTTGCTGATCTGGCTGTTCGCCGTGGAGCTCGGCTGGCTGCCCTCGTTCGGGCGTGGCGAGACCGGGGAGCTGTTCGGCTGGCGCTCCTCGCTGGTGACGGTCTCGGGCCTGAAATCGATGATATTGCCCGCGCTGACGCTCGGGCTGTACCAGATGACGCTGGTGATGCGGCTCGTCCGGGCCGAGATGCTCGAGGTCCTTCGTACCGACTACATCCGCTTCGCCCGCGCGCGCGGGTTGTCCGAGCGGGCGGTGAACTTCGGTCACGCGCTGAAGAACACGCTGGTGCCGGTGATCACCATCATCGGCCTGCAGCTCGGTCAGATCACCGCCTTCGCGATCGTCACCGAGACGGTGTTCCAGTGGCCCGGGGTGGGATTGCTGTTCATCAACGCGGTGCAGTTCGTCGACATCCCGATCATGGCGACGTACCTCCTTCTCGTGGGCGTGCTGTTCGTGGCCATCAACCTGGTGGTGGACGTGCTGTACGCGGTGGTCGACCCGCGGCTGCGCGTCGAGCGCGTGGCCGCGCGCGCATGAGCGCACTCGCTCGCGTCTGGCAGAGCGACATCGCCTGGTCGTTCCGTCACGCGCCGGTCGCGATGGTCGCGGCGCTGGTATTCGCCGTGCTCGTGATCGCGTCCCTCGCCGCTCCGCTCGTCGCGCCGCACACCCCGTTCGAACCGGGGTCGCTGAACCTGATGGACGGCTTCACGCCGCCGATGGGCGAGGGCATGGGATCGGGCTCGGTGTTCTGGCTCGGCACCGACGATCAGGGGCGGGACGTGTTCTCGACCATCCTCTACGGCATGCGCCTGTCGCTGATGATCGGGCTGGCGGCGGTGGCGCTGGCGGCGGCGCTCGGCGTCACGCTCGGGCTGATCGCCGGTTACGTCGGCGGCTGGATCGACGCGCTGATCATGCGCGTCGCCGACATCCAGCTGACTTTCCCGTCCATTCTCGTGGCTCTGCTGATCTTCGGCGTGGCGCGCGGGCTGCTGCCGCCGGAGAGTCGCGAGCAGATGGCGATCTGGGTGCTGATCCTGTCGATCGGCCTGTCCGAGTGGGTGCAGTTCGCGCGCACGGTGCGCGGGTCGGCGATGGTCGAGGCGAAGAAGGACTACGTGCAGGCCGCCCGACTGGTCGGGCGGAAGCCGTCGGCCATCCTGTTCCACCACCTTCTGCCCAACGTGCTCGGCCCCGTGCTGGTCATCGCGACGATCTCCCTCGCGCTCGCGATCATCGCCGAGGCGACGCTGTCCTTCCTCGGCGTCGGCGCGCCGCCGACCCGGCCCTCGCTCGGCACGCTGATCCGCATCGGGCAGGATTTCCTGTTCTCGGGAGAGTGGTGGATCCTGCTGTTCCCCGCACTCACGCTGCTCGCGCTCGCGCTGTCCGTGAACCTGCTCGGGGACTGGCTGCGCGACGTCATGAACCCGAAGCTGCGCTGATGGCGACGCCGCCCGCACCCGACGCCGCGGCCACGCCCGATGCGCCGCTCCTCGAGGTCGAGGATCTCGTCGTCGAGATCCCGACCCGGCGCGGCGTGCTCAAGCCGGTCGACGGGGTCAGCTTCACGATCGGGCGCGGCGAGATCCTCGGCGTGGTGGGCGAGTCCGGTGCGGGAAAGTCGATCACCGGTGCGGCGATCATCGGCCTGCTGGAGCGGCCGACGCGCATCGGCGGCGGGCGGGTCACGCTCGCCGGCACCCGCCTCGACACGATGGACGAGAACGCGCTGAGGCGTGTGCGTGGTGCGCGCGTGGGCACGGTGTTCCAGGACCCCTCGACGAGCCTCAACCCGCTCAAGACGATCGGCGAGCAGCTCGCCGAGACCGCGCTCGCGCACCTCGACGTCTCGCGACGGGAAGCCCGCGAGCGGGCGCTCCGCGCGCTGGTCGATGTCGGCATTCCGGCCGCCGCAGAGCGCCTCGACGCCTGGCCGCACGAGTTCTCGGGCGGCATGCGCCAGCGCGTGGTCATCGCGCTCGCGCTGATCGGCGAGCCCGAGCTGGTCATCGCCGACGAGCCGACCACCGCGCTCGACGTGTCGGTGCAGGCGCAGATCCTCGCGCTGCTCAGGCGGCTCTGCGTCGAGCGGGGTGTCGGCGTGATGCTGGTGACGCACGACATGGGGGTGATCGCCGAGACCACCGATCGCGTGGCGGTTCTGTACGCCGGTCGAGTCGCCGAGGTCGGACCGACGCGGGACGTCCTCACGGGAGCGCTGCACCCCTACACGCGCGGCCTGATGGGGGCGACACCGGACGCCTCTCCCGAACGCGACTCGCGCGATCGCCTGGCGCAGATCCCGGGGGCGATGCCGGGATTGGGCGCGGTGCCGTCGGGCTGCGCGTTCCACCCGCGGTGTCCGGAGGCGATGTCGCGCTGTAGCGCCGAGCGCCCGCGCGCGGCCTCGCGCGAGGACACGCGGGTCTGGTGCTGGTTGCATCCGCCGGAAGAGGGAGTGTCGCCGGACGGGCGCTCGACATCTCTGCGGGGGACGCGGCGATGAGCACGCCGGACGACGCGGTGCTGGTCGAGGTCGAGCGATTGTCGCGTCGCTTCGACGTGTCGAGCGCCTGGCTGAACCGGATCGTGCGGCGCGAGCCGAGGCGCATCCTGACCGCCGTCGACGACGTCAGCCTCCGGGTGCGGCAGGGAGAGACCTACGCGCTGGTCGGCGAGTCGGGTTCGGGCAAGTCCACGATCGCGAAGATGATCGTCGGCCTGCTCGCGCCCAGCGAAGGCACGGTGCGTATCGGCGGCGCCGATCCGACGGGCGCGCGCGGGGCGGCGCTGACGGCACTGCGCCGCCGCGTCCAGATGATCTTCCAGGATCCCTACGCGAGCCTGAACCCGCGCTGGCGGGTGCTCGACATCGTGGGCGAGCCGATGCGCGTGTTCGGGCTCGCGCGCGAGCGGCGCGAGGTGGCGCGCCGCGTCGGCGCGTTGCTGGAGCAGGTGGGGCTCTCGGCGGACGACACGGCGAAATTCCCGCACGAGTTCTCCGGCGGGCAGCGTCAGCGCATCGGCATCGCCCGTGCGCTCGCCTCCGAGCCCGAGCTGATCGTCTGCGACGAGCCGACCTCCGCGCTCGACGTGTCGGTGCAGGCGCAGGTGCTGAACCTGATGCGCGACCTGCAGGGCGATCTCGGACTGACCTACCTGTTCATCACTCACGACCTGTCCGTGGTGCGTTACATGGCCGACACGATCGGCGTGCTCTACCTGGGCCGGCTGGTCGAGTCCGCGCCGCGCGAGACGCTGTTCACCGAGCCCGCTCACCCCTACACCCGGATGTTGCTCGATGCCGCCCCGCGTCTCGACGGCTTCGGGCGCAGGCACGCGACCGACGGCGGCGAGGTGCCCGACCCGATCCGCCCGCCCACGGGTTGCCACTACCATCCGCGGTGCGGCTACCGTGTCGCGGGTTGCGACGAGCGCTACCCGCCGGTGCGGGACATCGGCCTGCGCACGGTTCGCTGCTTCGAGGCCGAGCGGGTGCTCGCCGCGTCGCGCCCGGATGCAGGTCGAGCGAACGGCGCCGACGCGCATCCGCCGCGCTGACGGATACGCGCGGAGGTGCGCATCGACGTCCGGGCCGACGACCGGTTCGAGCTCCCGGTGAACGGCGAGCCGGTGCTCGAGGACAGCGTGCCGATCACCACCGAGCGATCGTTCAACGCGGAGAGCACCACCGTCTCGATCGCGTCGCCGGCGACGCTGGCCTGATCCTGCTGGTTCGCGACGCCGCCACCGGCGAGACCCTGGCGGTCGGCGACGCACGATGCGTGGTGACGGAAAGAGACCGCAAAGAGACCGCGTGGCGAGAACCGCGCCGTCAGCCGTCACACGAGCCCGGCGAGCGCGCCCGCGCGCCGCGCTGCCAAGGCCACGGCTACGGCTCGAGCCGGAAGCCGCAGTAGAGGCGATTGGCGATGTCGGTCGCGATGCCGGCGGTTCGCGTTCCGTCGTCCTTGCCGCTCCACGTCCACGGCTCGTCCGTGGAGTCCCTGCTCACCGCTCTCGTGGAGTCGAAGGTACTGGTGCCCTGATCACCTTGAAACTTGATGACGCTCAGGATGCTTCCGCGTGACGCCACGCAGGTGTCATCGGCGTCGCGGGAGTCGAGGTCGAGAACCACGTCGTATCGGTAGCTGAGGAAGTCCAGCTTGCTGCCGAAGGAGGCTTCGGCCGTCACGAATCCTTCGCCTCGCTGTGACAGCTCGCTACCATCGAGGGTGCTGGTGATGTCGAAGGTCGTCTCCTCTCGAACTGCCGGGCTGCTGCCCTCGTCCCATGTCACCCCCGCGTCGGCGTAGGGCGTGTCGATCGCCAGTTGCCAGCTGGCGTCGGGACCCCGGGCGATGCGTTGCTCGCCGAGCAGCAGCGCCAGGTCGATCATCAGCGAGTGCCGGATCGGGCGTATGAGACGGTTGCCGCTTCCCACCGCGTTGCGCCCGGGCACCACGGGCTCGAGGCTCGCCTCGACATGCCGGGCCACCCGATTCACACGGCTCGCCGTCTCGACGTTGGCCAGCTGACGCGGCGTGACCTCGGTGTCCACGACCGTGGACGTCAGGCGGCCGTCGGTCGCGGTCGTCGCCCTGTCCAGGCGCCCCTGGCCCGCGCGGTCCGGTCCGTGGATACCGATGATCGGGTTGTTCGCGAACACGGCCCGTTCACCGGCGGCGATCACGTCCAGGTCACGGTTGTCGAGTCCGTTCCCGTCGTCGCCGGCACCTCTGGCTCGGCGACGTCACGGTGCTCCGGAGCATCTCGATCACCGGAGTCGCGGGCGCGACGAGACCATGTCTCGAACGCGTCAGGCGTACTCGAACCTCGTCTATCGCACCGACAGGGAATCGAAGTCTTGACAGGTGTCGAGAAGAATGCCGCGATCGTCCAGTGCATGCCTGACCCCGTTTCCCGGGAACATCCGCAGGCAGTCGTCGATGGTCTTTCGCGGTCAGTCAAGCCGGACCAGCGAGTACACGTACGACCTGTCGTGCTTGCAGTTGACCCAGACCCCCTCCGGGGGCGCCTCGTCCTGCCGGGCCGCGGGTACGTTCCAGGGCCTGCCGGTAACTCTGTGCGGCGACTCCTCGGCCAGTTCGTCCAGAGCGACCCAGCCGAACTCGGAATCCCGGACGATCCACAGATCGGCGTCGGATCGCTTGTACCCGGTGCTGCCGTCTTGACGGGTCGCCTTGGCGAACCGGTAGACCAGTCCGTCCACGTGGCGTCGCGACTCGAACCGGTCTCGGTCGCTCATGTCGTCGGTCTCCGGCAGGTGCGTGCTACTTCACGGCGTCGGATCCGTCGGAGCTGGTACACGCTTGATCGTCCAAGAGCAAGCGGCGGACGGTGATCTCCTTCCAGGCTTCCGGACTCCTGGACTGTTCGGCCCGCTCGAGATCCTCGGTGCCCCGCGCCGATGAAGTCGAGATCGCGATCGTGGCCGAGAGACCGGAACCGGTTGCCGGCTACCGCGGTCCCGACACGGTCGTCGACAGGGTGCCGCCGGGACAGTGCCGGCACGGCTCGATCCTCGTCCCCGGTGACGGTCGGTCGCCCGATCAGCTCCGCGAGCGCAGCGCCGGGAGCCCGACCCCGGTGGACTCGAAGCCGCCGTCGACCGAGATGTCCTGACCGGTGACGTAGGCTGCCTTGTCGGAGCAGAGAAACACGATGACGTCCGCGATCTCCCGTTCGGTGCCGTAGCGATCGAGGGGGATCGCGTCGTGGTAGGCGGCGATGATCTCGGGGGAGTGCACCGCCATCGCCAGCTTCGTCCTGACCGGCCCCGGCGAGACGCAGTTGGCCCGCACGCCATGCTCTCCGAGCTCGACCGCCAGCTGCCGGGTGAGCTGGATCACGGCCGCCTTCGACGTGCCGTAGGCGACTCTCAGCGTGCTGGCGCGCAAGCCCGAGATCGAGGCGATGTTGACGATGGCGCCGCGGCTCTCGATCAGTGCCGCGGTGGCGGCCTGCGAGCACAGGAAGACCCCGTCCACGTTGGTCGCGAAGACGGTGCGCCAGGCCTCGTAGCCGGTCTCCCGCAGCGGGCCGAAATCGGCCACCCCGGCGTTGTTGACCAGCGCGTCCAGGCGACCACAGGTGTCCAGCACGCGAGGGACGGTGGCGTTCACCTGCTCGGGAACGGACACGTCGCACACCATCGGCCATGCCCGATCCAGGCGCGCGGCGGCCGCCATCAGCGCGGGCTCGTCCCGGTCGATCATGGCCACCCGCCAGCCATCCGCCAGGAACCGCCGGGTGGTTTCCAGGCCGATGCCGCGGGCGGCACCGGTCACCATAGCCACCTGGTCCACGTCCGGATCTCCCTGGCTCAGCGCGAGTAGTCGCGAAGCGTTCGTTGCAGTGCCCGGTACGCCTCCTTGGGCCGGTACCGCGCATCGAACGGCAACGGCTCGAGCTCCCGGCGCCACGAGTAGCGATCGGTGAAACCCCAGCTCTGGAACGCCCGGCAACGGGGCACGTCGAGACAGACACGCAGCAGCTCTCGGTAGACCTCGGCCTGACGGCCGAAATCCCGCTCGCCACCGACGGCCACGTCGAGCTCCGTGATGTAGATGTCGAGCCCGAGGTCGGCGAAGCGCCGGAAGTTGCGGCGGACCTCGTCGAAGCGGTTGAAGTCGGCGCTCACGTGCAGCTGGAACCCGATCCCGTCGATCGGCGCGCCCGCTGCCCGCTCGCGACTCGCGAGACGGTAGAGCGCATCCGACTTGGCGTTCGGCGTGGCGATGTCGTAGTCGTTGTAGAGCAACGTGGCCTCCGGATCGGCCGCGCGCGCGATCTCGAACGCCTTGCGCACGTACCCCTCGCCGAGGCTCCGCTGCCAGACCGTGCTGCGGAAGCCGCCGTCATCGTTCAGCGCCTCGTTGACGACGTCCCAGATCGCCACCCGCCCGCGGTAGCGGGACATCAGGGCGACGATGTGATCGCGCATCACCTGTTCGACCTGATCGGCCGGTAGCGAGTAGACCCAGCCGGGCAGCTGCGTGTGCCAGACGAGGGGGTGACCGTGCACGCGCATGCCGCTCTCGAGTCCGAAGGCGACCTGAGCGTCCGCGTCCTGCCATTCGAAACGTCCGCGTTCGGGCTGGATCGCCGCCATCTTCATCGAGTTCTCCGATGTCACCAGATTGAACTCGGCGGCGGCGATGTCCCGGTAGAGGTCCCGGTCGGGACGCGAGTCGATTCTGCGCACCGACGCGAAGCCGATCATCAGCCCGCGACGCGCGGCCAGATCGCGCAACCGCTCGCCGTCGCGGACGAGCGCGTCGCGCGACACCACGCGTACGGAAACCGTCGCGGTACTCTGCACGCCGCCACCGTGGGCGTCCTCCGCACGGTACTCGACCGAGTGCTCGCCGACGTCGTCGGCGCCGGGTATCCACCGCAGCGTGCTCGTGCCCGGCGCGGTGTCGACGATCCAGCCACCGTTCGGGAAGCGGGCGAAGGTGACGGCGGGAGGCGACGAGTCGTCATCGCTCGCCTTCACGAGCAGGTTCAACTGATCGCCGACGCGGATCGTCATGTCGCGGACAGTGGAGAACCGCGGCGGCACGTCGTCACCGCCTCGTGCGGTGCGTTGCTCGCTGTCGTCGCCCGGATCGGAACCCGATGCGGCGCCGACGCGCCGCGCCGGCGCCGACATCGGCGGGTAGCGCCCGCCGGCGTACCAGGCGATGCGGTAGTCGGAGCCGGGCGCGTAGTCCACCTCCGCCGATCGCGTCTCCGAGCCGAAGCTCTGCCGGTAGTCACGGTCGACGAACAGGTTGTAGCCCTCGGCACCGACCACCTCGCACCACTGCAGCCGCGCCCGCCCGCCGCCGAGTTCGGTCAACGACACTCGCGGGGCGGTGCCGTCGGTGGCCGCCTCGCACCGAGCGTCGACGCCGGCGTCGGCCCGCGAGACGGGGTCGGAACCCGATGCGGCGCCGACGCGCCGCGCCGGCGCCGACATCGGCGGGTAGCGCCCGCCGGCGTACCAGGCAATGCGGTAGTCGGAGCCGGGCGCGTAGTCCACCTCCGCCGATCGCGTCTCCGAGCCGAAGCTCTGCCGGTAGTCACGGTCGACGAACAGGTTGTAGCCCTCGGCACCGACCACCTCGCACCACTGCAGCCGCGCCCGCCCGCCGCCGAGTTCGGTCAACGACACTCGCGGGGCGGTGCCGTCGGTGGCCGCCTCGCACCGAGCGTCGACGCCGGCGTCGGCCCGCGAGACGGGGGATGCGGCAAACGCACTCGCCATGAAGACCAGCGCGTGCAGCGCGGAACCGCTCGTTCTCCGCATGAATATCGAACTCCCTCTCAACGCTTGCCGGAGAACCGGATGCCTCCGGACGATCGGGTGGTGGACCCTTGCTGCCCGACCGGGTGGTGCGGGCGACGGCAGGTGCGGCCCGTCGCACTGCCCGGGGGTTCGAACAAGGCCTGTCGAGGCGACGTCCCGTCCGAACGCGCGACCCCTTCGTCGGACCATTCCACCACGCGCAGCCCACGATCATACGTCGGACGACGAACAGATGCACCGTAGATCACGGCTCGCGACGGCGCGCCGTACCGCGCCTGCCGCGCATGGCCTTCGCTACCCGCCACCGACGAGTCCGTCCGCATGAAGGCCGACCGCGAGGCGGCGTCGGTTCGCACCCGCGCTTCATGGCCGACGGGGACGTTGCCGGTTCGACCGTCTCCTGCTCTCTCGCTTCACGATGTCGCGCTCACGAACGGGCGTCGGCGCCGACCGATCCGAAACGTGAGCCGATCGGCGTTTCGTCCTCCGCCGTTCCGACGTGAGTCAGGTACGGACCGTATCGGTCGCTAGGCAGGAATCGCCTCGAACAAGAACACGTCGGGCAGCGGGATGTTGCCGAAACCGACCTGAACGGGCCTCACCGCAGGCCGAGGGCACGTCCGGACAGCGGGTGCGATCGCGGGAACGCCGGTGAAGCTCGGAGGTAGGTCGATGGTCGGGAAACCGCTGCACACGTTCATGACTCGGGAGGTAGTCTGCGTGGATCGAGGCACTCCGACGGCCGCGGCGGTGGAGGTGATGCTCGCGGCGGACGTCTCCTCGATCGTGTTCGTCGAGGGCGAGCGTCCCTGCGGCATCCTCTCTCGCGCCGATCTGAGCACGCTGTGCATGCTGATGCTGACCGGTCGAGCCCTGCCGAGCCGCGAGCGACTCGCGGTCGACGATTTCTTCACTCTGTCGGTCGATGCCGACAGCGGCGAGGCGTGGGAGCTGATGCAACGCCGGCGCTGCCGCCAGTTGGTGCTGGTCGACGAACACGACCGGCTGGCCGGCATTCTCACCTCGACCGATCTGCTGCGTGCCAAGGTCAGTCTGATCGAGTCACAGAACGAACACCTGGAGCAGCGCGTGGCCGATCGCACCCGCGATCTGCGCAGGAGCAACGAGAAGCTGCACAGCCTGTCGCGCGTGGACCCGATGCTCCACATCGGCAATCGACGGGCCATGGACGAGGCGATGGTCAAGGTGTTCGAGCACGCCAGGCGCTACAAGCGTCCCTTTTCGGTGGCCCTGATCGATGCCGACTACTTCAAGTTGTACAACGACTTCTACGGCCATCAGGCGGGCGATGTCGCCTTGATCGACATCGCCCGGACGATTCGAAAGAACATACGTGCCACCGATACGGTCTATCGCTACGGCGGCGAGGAGTTTCTGGTGCTGCTGCCCGAGGTCGGTGCCGAGGGCGCCGCGATCGCCGCCAGGAAGATCTGCGATGCGGTGGCCGCACGAAACCTGGCGCACGAGCGCTCACCGCTCTCACGCCTCAGCGTCAGTATCGGCGTGGCCGAACAGCACACGACCATGCTGTGCAGGACCCGGGTCATCTCCGCCGCCGACGTCGCGCTGTACCGCGCCAAGCAGCGTGGACGGAACCGTGTCGAGATCCACGAAACCGGACCGGACATCGATGAGCGGGCTGCGTAGCGCTCGACGGGCCGAGTAGCGCTCGCTCCGGTCGCGGCGGTACTGGCGACGTGCTGACTCATCAGGAACGCCGCCGAGAGGCCGCGTGATCGCGCGCCAGGTTGGCGCGCGAGAACGGCTCCGAGGCCGACGGCGCGATCGAGCCGAGAAGCTCCAGACGCTCGGCGAAGGGCTGCGCGCGGTGCAGCCCCCGCGCGTCGAAGCAAAGCGCGTCGTAGCGCAAGCCCTCGCGGGGCGTGAAGCCGGCGACGACCGCCTCGGCGTCGTGCCAGCCGGGCACGCGTCGCGGCGCGACGGACGAGCAGACCTGTATCGCCGGCATGCCGGTGGCGGACAGGGCATCGACCAGGGCGATCTTGTCGGCCGTGGCGATACCGGCGGGCTCGATCTGGAACCCCTCGCGTGGTCCCTCCTCGTGAATGACGATGCTCGTCGGCAGATCGCTCACCGGTCGTCGCTTCCGGTCCCGGCGCCGGGGCGCGGCCCGGGCGCGATCGCCACGGGCGCGATCGAGGGCCTGCCGATCGAGCAGCCCCGCGCGAACGGTGTTCACCACGAGCGCGCCCGGTGGCAGCGCGCCCGGCGCCTCGGCGCCCACGAGCCCCGCACCGCGTCCGGAGGTTCCTCGGACCGGTCGTGACGATCAGCTGCAACGCCGGCAGCGCCTCGATCAGCGCGGCGGAGAAGGGCGTGCGCTCGCGCCTCAGGCAGACGACGTCGAACGGAGCGAGCGTGTCGGCGAGCGCCGCCTCCGGGATCGGTGCGTCGAAGAAGGTCAGCTCCGCGTCGAGCATGTCCCAGGGCGCGCAGTCGCGGGCGACGTCCGCCCAGTCGTCGAGAACGGCGATTCGCATCAGTTCTTTCTCCAGTCGAGCAGGTGGCCCACGATCGGCGCCCCGATGATGACCACCACGATGCGCAGCACGTGGTGGGTGACCACGAAGGCCAGGTCCGCCCCCGCGATGATCGTCAGCACCGCCATCTCCGCCTGTCCTCCGGGGGCGAACGACAGCAGCGCCTCGAGCGGCGGCGCCCAGCCCGCGAGGCTCGAGATCTCGGCGAACGCGAAGGCGAGGATGCCGATGACGACGCAGAAGGCGAGGCCCGCGAGAATGTCGCGGCGGAGCTCGCCCGGCGTCACGCCCGTGTAGCGCGCGCCGATCGAGGTGCCGATGAAGAACTGCGCGGCCAGGATCGCGACGGCCGGCGGGCGGTACTCCAGCACGCCCACGAGGCTCAATGCCGTGGCGACGATCATCGGGCCGAGGATCGCCGCGCCGAACAGGCCGACACGGGCTCCGCCGAGCCAGCCGACGAGCGCGGCGGCCACCATCCACCCGAGCTGCGCGGGCGGCACGTCGGCGAACGGCAGGCCCGGAGGGTCGTCGAGCGTGCGATCGAACAGGATCGACATCAGCAGCGGCACCAAGGTGACGATGACCAGCACGCGCGTGGCGTGCACGAGCGAGAGCGCGCGCACGTCCGCACCCGCCTCCTCGCCGAACAGCACCATGTCCTGAAAGCCGCCGGGCATCGCCGCGTAGAAGGCGGTGGGTCCGTCGAAGCCGCAGACGCGGCGGAAGAACGGGTAGCCGACGAGACCGATGGCGAGGACGTAGAACGGCACGAGCGCGACCGAGTAGGCCATCGCGGGCAGGCGGCTCATGAGCTCCGGCGTGATCGCCGCGCCCACCGCGACGCCGAGCACGGTGCGCATGCCGGTGCCGAGGCGGCCCATGTCGACGAGCTTCGCGCCGAGGAGCGCCGCGATCAGGCAGGCGAACAGCGGACCGAGCAGGAAGGGCAGGGGCAGCGAGAGCCGGTGGAAGACGCCGACACCCGCGAGCGCGATGCCCGCCGTCAGGAGTTGTCCGCCGCGATGGGCGAGGCGCTTGGCCATGCGAGATCGCCGCGCGCCGTTCGCGGGCGTGCCGGGCGAGGGCGAATCCGGCCGCTCAATCCGCAGCGCGGACGTCCGGTACCGACAGCCGCCCCTCGACACCGTGTCGGACGATCGACGCGTGAACCGCGCCCGACGCGATCGAGCGCTCGACGAACGCTCGCAGGAACGTCGCCGCCGCGGGCCGCCTCGCGCGGCAGCCGATCGATTGCCGCACGGCGGTGAAGCTCTCCTCGAGCAGCACCGAGCCCGGCAGCGACGACTGCTGGTCGACGAGCTTCGGGCGCAGACCCGCGAGCGCCTCGAGCCCGTCGTCGACGAAGCGTCGGTACGAATCGTCGATCGACGGCTCGCGCACCAGCGTCGCGTGCCGAAGGTGTTCGGTCAGCCACAGGTCGTAGGCACTGCGCGCCTTGACCGCGATGCGGGTACCGGGCGCGTCGAGCTCGGCGAACGAGCCGTGGGGCGAGCCGGCGGGCAGCAGGCAGGTCGCCTGGATCTCGCAGTAGGCCGGGCTGAAGCTGATGTGCTTCGCCCGTTCGGGGTCGGCGGCTATGTTGGCGATGTCCCAGACGTCGCTGGTGGCCGCGTCCGCGACATCCCCGGGGCCGTCGAACGGCACCAGTTCCAGCGGCACGCCGAGCTCGTCGGCGATGGCCCGCGCCATGTCGGGCGAGACACCCTCCGGTTCGCCGCCGGCCGCCTCGCCGGTGACGAGCAGGAAGTTGCTCATGTTGAGCCCGGCACGCAGTCTGCCGTGCGGTGCCAGTTCCTCGATCAGCCGCTCGTCCACGTGCGTCCGCTCCCGTCTCTTCGTGCCCGCCGCCGTCGCGGCCGCGTGCGTGATCTGCCGTTGCCGTCGAGCGCGCTCGAGGCGAACGCTCACCCGTCGTCGTCGCCCTCGCCGGCCAGCGCGCCGGCGATCGTCGCGTTCACCTCGTCGAGGCCCTCGATGCCGTGCCGCGCGGCAACCCAGGCCGGGTCGTTCCAGGCGATCGTCACGACCTCGTTCTCATCGAAGACGAGCAACTTCTGCGGCCGATCGAGCCCCGCGAGGCGGTTCTCCTGCATCAGCGGCGTGCCGAGCGCCGGATCGCCGAACAGGATCACGCTGGTCGGACGCAGCGCGGCCTCGACCGAGGCGGCGGCCGCGGCGTGGTCGACGAGCGCGACGCGGCCCACCGCCCCGTTGCCCTCGATCGCGGTCTCCACCACGCCGATCGATTCGCCGACGTTCATCAGGCTCTCGGTGACGCGCAGTCTCCGTCCGGCGCGCCCGCGTCCGAGTCGTCGGACGCCGTGTCATTGTCGCTGCCACTGCAGGCGATGAGCGCGAGCAGCGCACCGCCGATCGGGAAGGGACGTGCGGGTAGCGTGAACACGTGCGGTTCCTCCGGTCAACGGGAAATCGGGCGCCGCCGCATCGGCGTGTCGCGCGTGCCGGGGCATCGTCAGGCTATAGCGCCGTGCCTGCCGCGTCCACCGTGCGTGTGGCGGGATCGACCGTCCGAGTCCTTTCCCGCGCGACGCGAGCCGTTCGGCGCAGCCGCGCAGGGAACTCAGGGGCGTGCGGAAGTCGTGCGAGAGATCGGCGAGCAGCGTACGTCGCTCCTCGTCGGTGCGGCGAAGGGCTTCCACCTGCGCCTGGATCATTCCCGCCATGTCGTTGACCGCTCGACCGAGGCGACCGACCTCGTCGTCGCGCTCGACGGAAATGCGCCGCTCGTGGTTTCCTTCGCTGATGCTCGGCACGGTCGCCGCGCCTGGCGACCACGGCCCGCGCCGATCGGGAGAGACAGATGGCGGACGACGACGGTGCGATCGACCTGCGCGAGAAGCTCGGGACCTTCGACGAGCACTGGAGCCCGAAGCGCGTCGCGACGTTCAACGGGCACGACGTCATGGTAGTCAAGGTTCTCGGCGAATTCGTCTGGCACACCCACGACGATACCGACGACTTCTTTCTCGTCCTCTCGGGCGAGTTGACCGTGCGGAGCCGACGTGCAGGTGCGACACGTCTTCGTGCGCTCGCGAACCGCGTTCATCGAGATTCCCGATCACGTGGAGCGTCACGAAGAACACTTCAGGCGCTGACGAGACCGCCGCTGCCATCACCGACTGTCCGGACGGCGTTCGGCGGCTCGGCGCGGATCCGCTGCACGCGGTGTCGCGAATGGCGTACCGTGATCCCTCGAACGAGATCTGGAACGAGGACACCGGCGGCGCGACATGACCACGACGATATTCATCGACGGCGAGGCCGGCACGACCGGCCTTCAGATCCGCGAGCGGCTGCTCGGGCGCGACGACCTCACCCTGCTCGAGATCGATCCGGATCGGCGCAAGGACACGGAGGAACGTCGACGCCTCCTGAACGCCTCGGACATCGCGATCCTCTGCCTGCCGGACGCCGCGGCGAGGGACAGCGTGCGGTTGATCGAGAACGAGAGCACGCGAGTCATCGACGCCTCGTCGGCCCACCGCACGAGCGATGGCTGGACGTACGGTTTCCCGGAGATCGGCGCCGAACAGACGGAGGCCTTGCGCCGGGCGGATCGCGTCAGCAATCCCGGGTGCTGGCCGCAGGGCGCCATCGCCGGACTGCGGCCTCTCGTCGACGCGGGGCTGATCCCGGCCGCGATGCCGGTGACCGTGCACGGCGTGTCCGGCTACACGGGCGGGGGGCGTTCGATGATCGCCGACTACGAGAACGCCGGCGCCGCGGCCAGCGAGTACACCCCGTACGCGCTGATGCTGGAGCACAAGCATATGCCCGAGCTTCAGCGGTACTCGGGGCTGAGCGCGAGACCGCTGTTCACGCCGGCGGTGGGACGCTTTCCCCAGGGCATGGTGGTGATCACGACGCTCCAGCTCGCGACGCTGTCCGACGTGCCGACGGTCGCTCGACTGCACGAGGCCGTCGCGGATCATCATGCCGCCGTCGCCGACGGTGCCGTGGCGGTCGCGCCGTTGAGCGAGTCACCGGCGCTCGACCCGGGTTCGCACGTCGGTTCCGATCGGATGACGTTGCACGTGTTCGGCAACGATGCGCACGGTCAGGCGGTGCTGGTCGCGGTCTACGACAACCTGGGCAAGGGGGCATCGGGGGCCGCGGTGCAGAACCTCCGGTTGATGCTCGAGCGTTCGTAGTCGGCGAAACGCGCCCGGACGGACACGACGCTTTCCGCAACGCGGCGCGGAACACGAACGCGAGCGGCCCGCACGCGAGCGTGACGCGTACCCTGATCCCCCTGTCGTCCGGTTCGTGACCCGCGCTCCGCTCGCCTTCGCACGAGCGCGAACATCGGCGGCACGAAGCCGAAGGAGACGATCGTCGAGAGCCGCACGCCGCCGGCTATCGCCATCGCGAACGGCGGCCGGAACGCGCCGCCGCCGAGGATCGACGGCAGGAAACCCCCTGAGTCAGAGCCCGTGGGCGAGGTAGCCGAGCGGCAGCCAGAGCGGGGCGAGCGTCGCGGACAAGGCGGCGAACGTGGCGAGCGCGAGCGCGCCGGCGAGCGGAATCGGATGTCGGGCGAGAAGGTCTGTCCGCGGTGTGTCGCCGGACGGGCTCTCCTCGCGCGTATCCGTGCCGGGCGTTCGCGGGCGCATTCGCGAAGGCGGCTCCTCGACGTCTCGCAGGGCTTCAGCTCATCCACTGTCCGCCGTCGACGTTGTAGGTCTGGGCGACGATGTACTCGGCCTCGTCCGAGGCGAGGAACACGGCCATGCCCACGAGATCGTCGGCCGTGCCCATGCGACCGTACGGAACCGCCGCGCCGACCTGTCGCCTCTTCTCCCCGGGCTGCAGGCCCTCGTGGCGTGCGAACAGCGCGTCCACGTGGTCCCAGTGCTCGCCGTCCACGACACCGGGAGAGATCGCGTTGACGTTGATGCCGTGCCGGATCAGGTCCAGCCCGGCGGACTGGGTCAGGCTGATCGTCGCCGCCTTGGTGGCGCAGTAGACGGCGACCAGCGGCTCTCCGCGGCGCCCTGCCTGACTGGCCATGTTGATGATCCGCCCGCCCTTGCCCCGCTCGATCATGTGCCGCGCGACCGCCTGCAGCGTGAACAGCGTACCGCTCACGTTGACCGCGAAGACCCGCTCGTGGTCCTCGCGTTCGATCTCGACGATCGGTGCGGCGGTGAACAGCGCGGCGTTGTTGATCAGGATGTCGATTCCGCCGAGCTGCTCGACCGTCTCGCGTACGCCGGCGTCGATGCTCGCCTGTCGCGTCACGTCGAACGGCAGCGCGATCGCCGCCTCGCCGATGTCGCGCGCGGCCCGTTCGGCCGCCTCGACGTCGATGTCGGCGATCGCCACGCGTGCGCCCTCGCGCACGTAGGCCTTCGCGAAGGCCAGGCCGATGCCGCGCGCGGCACCGGTGATGAGCGCGTTCCTGCCCTCGAGTCTCTTCATGTCAGCCCTCGCGCATCTCTCGATCGAACGGAACGGTGCCGCGGACGAAGTATACCGGCGGTCGCGATCCGCATGGTCGAGCGATGGTCGATGGTGCGACGATCGCTCTCGCGTGCGCGCGATCGGCACCGCCGCGAGAAAACGCGACGCCGAGGCGAAGCGTGATCGCGAGCGCGTGCTCGGGGGCGGCTCCTTCCTGTGCCAGAGGAGCTACTGCCGGCGCTACCGGATCGCCGCCCGCAGCGGGCGTCAGGCGAACGACGGTGCCTCGAACTGCGGCTTTCGACTCGCCTTCGATCCGCGCCGAGCCGGCGCGCGTCGCGACCGGCACGGGTGGCCGTCAGTTTCCGCCGAGGTTCTCGGGTCGTGCCTTCACGGACACGTCGTCGCCCTCGGGGTGCGGGTGGTGGCGCCACTTGCCGCCGCGATCCTCTCCGCGGCAGAGGAACGCCTCGACGCCCTCGGCCCGGCGCTCGTCGGTGAAGGCGACCTCGGGCGGGCAATAGCGCAGGGTGAGGCCGCGGCGACGGCGATCCGAGTGGTTCGGGCGAGAGCCGTGCGCGAGCATGTCCGCGTGCAACGACACCTGTCCCGCCTTCAGGTCGTTCGACACCGGCGCGCCGAGCTCGTCGGCGCCGACGATCTCCCGATCGAGCACGCCCGTGGCGCCCGCCGTTCTTGTAGGCGCCCACCGGCTCCTTCTTCTTGGTGTCGACCGAGAGTACCGGAACGAGGCCGTTCTTCAGCCGGGCCTTCGTCTGGCGAGCGATGTAGCGAAACTGGGCATCGCGGTCCGGGTGCCGCGTGCCCTCGATCGTCTTCTTGTTCGCCTGCAGCGAGTAGCCCAGGCTCTTGAGCAGGCGGTAGACGGTGCGCGAGCTGTGGTGTTGCGCGCGAGCCCCGAGGCGCGGTGCACGGCCATGATCCCGCCGCGCCCCAGCGCCATCGCTTCGGAGCAGGCCCACTCGCGTCGGCCGCGCTCGTCGAGCGCGGGCAGCAAGCGCTGGTACTGTTGTCGGAGCTGCTCTTCGGTCTTCGCTTCCATGAAGAACAAGATGGAGACATACCCCCCCCTCAGATCAAACTATTCGGGCGAGAGCCCTTGAGAACGCTTGTCATCCGGCTTTCCCGAATTCTCCGGTTGCCCGGTTCAGGGGGTGGCTTCGGTCTCCGGCTCGCCAGCCGCGCCCGAGGCGATCAGCGCATCGATGCGCTCGTCGGCATACCCGATCGAGGCGAGAATCTCGCGGGTATGTTCGCCGACCATCGGTGCGTGACGCTCGATGCTCGGCGGCGTCGCGCTCATGCCGACCGCCGGTCCGATCACCTTGACCGTGCCGGCCCGCGGGTGTTCGTAGCTCTGCACCAGCCCGAGGTGCTGGACCTGTTCGTCGGCCGCGGCGCCGAGGTGCGTCTTGACCTCCCCGCACCAGATGTCCGCGGCAAGCAACGCATCGATCAGCGCCTCCGTGCTCCGCTTGCCGGTCTCCGCAGCGACCGCCCGCCAGATCTCGTCGCGCTTCTCGTAGAGCTCGGTGGGGTCGTCGTAGCGGAGCAGCGACTCGTCACCGAGTACGCCGACCAGGGTGCGAAACGGACTCATGGCGATCGTTACCCAGCCGTTGGTGGTGGGGTAGGTGCCGAACGGAGCGTCCATGCCGGGGTGACCGATGCCGGACTCGGGCCGCTCGAAGTCCTCGTCGAAGTTCATCGCCATCACCATCTCCTGGTTCTGGTGAGCGAGCATTCCGGCCATCAGATTGACCTTGACCTCCTGCCCCTCACCCGAGCGCTCGCGCCAGAGGAGCGCCGCGAGGATGCCGTACACCATGTTCATCGCCCCGACCTGATCGGAGAAGCCCGCGCCAACCGGGGTCGGCGGTCCGCTCGCCTGGCCGGTGGCGGCCATGATGCCGGTCAGACCCTGCAGCAGCATGTCCTGACCGGGTCGGCTGACGTAGGGACCGTCCTCGCCGTAGCCGGAGCCCGAGCAGTAGACGATGCGCGGATTGATCGCCTTGAAGTCCTCGGGGCCGTAGCCGAGACGTTTCATCACGCCGGGGCGGAAGTTCTGCACCACGACGTCGGCGGTGGCGGCGAGCTCGACGATCGCCGCGCGCGCCTCCTCCGACTTCAGGTTCAGCGCTACGGAGCGCTTGTTGCGGTTCCAGGCGAGGTAGTTGGGGCTCTCGCTGCCACCGAGCCAGCGGTTGCGGAACGTCATCGTGCGAAAGAGATCGCCCACGCCCGGTCGCTCGATCTTGATCACGTCCGCTCCCATGTCTGCGAGCAGCTGAGTGGCGAACGGTCCCTGCAACAGGTGGGAGAAGTCGAGGATCCTGATGCCCTCGAGTGCCTTGTCGCTCATGCTCTCTCGTTCCCGTCGGAGTGGAATTCGTCGGTGACGACGGTACGCCGCGCGTCGTCGAGCGGACCGCGGGCACGCTTGCGGGCGTCGCGCCACAGCGCGCGCAGCGCCGCGATCGTCGCCTCGGGGGACTCGCGTCGGAGGAGCGCCGAGCGCACCCGCTCGGAGGCGGCGCCCTGAAAGGCTATGTAGCCGTCGAAGCGCGGGCGCAGGATCGCGTTCTCGGCGGTGGCGGCGGTGTCGCGGTAGAAGTCGTGTGCCGCGCGATTCACCGCCGCGTCGCGCCAGGCACTCCGGAACGAGGGTTGGCCGCCGTGGTGGGGGATGAGGCCGCACTGGCATTCGTCGGAGAGCAGCGAGGCCACGTGTTCGAGCAACGCTCGGGAGAACGTGGCGCGACGCGAGAAGCCGATACCGGTGCCGCCGAGCACGCCGCGGTGGCCAATCGCGTCGCCAAAGGCGATCGGTGCGCGATCGTACCCGGCCGCCGCGTAGGTGACGTAGCCGAACACGAGCGGTACCAGCGCGATCTCGTCGCCACGCGCCATGCGCTCTAGCAGTGCGATCGGGTTGAGCGACTCGCTGCCGGGCGGGCACCGCGCGTACAAGCGGTGCAGGGTCTCGAGCGCGCGTGCGAGCGTCTCGTCCGGGAACAACTCGGGCCCGCGCGGCACCGCCAGGCCCATGCCGTTCGCGCCCGCGGCGTTCTCGCTCGCGGCCATCGAGATCAGCGTCAGCCAGGCGTGCGGCCCGCCGAGCGAGAGCGCGACCGGGCGTCGGGTGGCGAGGCGCAGCACGCCGTCCCAGTCCCCGGGTGCCTCGGGTGCGAGATCGGTACGGCGCGCCATGACCTGCGCGGCGACGTCGAGCGGCAGCGCCCAGGTATGCCCGTCGAAGCGATAGGATGCGAGTGCCGGACCGATGCAGGCCCGGCCCCAGGCGCCGAGCTGCTCGGCGGGGTAGAGCGTCTCGAGCGGCACGAGGCAGTCCTCGGCGAGCGCTTCGCCGAGGTGGGGGTGATCGAGCACGAGCAGGTCGTTGTCGCGAGCGAGCGCGCCGATTGGCGAGCTCTCGAAGCCTTCGAGCGGTTGCGTGCGCCAGCGCAGCAGCTCCTCGCCCCCGTCGTTGACCCGCCGCGAGGCCTCGACGAGCGCGTCGCGCCCGCGTGGGTGGTCCCAGGTGAGACCGATGTAGCGCGCGCTCATGTCGAGCGGCTCCACAGCGGCTCGGCGCCGACGTCCATCGCCACGCGGGTCAGATGCCAGCGGCCGAGGTTCGCGGTGTAGAGCGTGTCGCCGTCGAAGGCGATGTTGGTCGGGTGGCAAAGCACGTGTGCGGTCGGGTCCTCGATCAAGAGCTCGACGTCGCGCCCGTCGGCGGAGACCCTGAGCAGTCGCGACGGCTCGTAGCAGCCGACGACGAGCCGCCCTGTCCGGTCGAAGGCGATGCCGTCGGGCAGGCCGGGCAGGTGCTCGGCGAACGGTCGCGCCTCTCCGGCAGTGCCGTCCGGCTCGATCGGGATGCGGGTGATCTTCCGGGAGAACGTCTCGCAGACGTAGAGCGCGGCCTCCCCCTCGCGCACGGCCAGCCCGTTGGCGAAGTCAAGCGGCTCGCGGTACCAGAGCGTGCCGTCCCCGCCGTCGAGCGGGAACGACCAAATGCCCGGTCCGGGCGTTCCGGAGGCGTGGCTGTCGGAGACGAGTAGGCGTCCGTTCGCGCGATCGACGAGCGGGTAGTTCGGGATGCGCAGCCCGTCGGCCCGCAATCGCGAGAGCGTCCCCGTGTCCAGTGCGAAACGGAACACGGCCGCGTGACGCAGATCGCACAGGTAGCAGGCGCGCTCGGCGTCGAAGGCGAGCCCGAGGGCGAAGCCGTCGGTCGATGCGACGCGCTCCATGCGCCGCCCATCCGGCGAGACGCGCAGCAGGTCGCCGTCCTGGTTGCCGCACCAGATCCAGCCGTCGGGGCCGATCGCGACGCCCTCGGGGTGGCTGAGCTTCGGCTCGGCGAAGATGCCGTCGAACAGCACGGAGGCGCGTTCGATCGGCAGCAGCGGCTCAAGATCGTCCGCGCGATTGCCCGACGTCTTCCCGCCGTTCACGCCGGCGTCTCCCCGACGTCCGCGCGCCGCGCGCCGTTCGCGCCCGCGTCGAAGAAGTGCGCCTTGTCGGCGTCGAACCGCAACCCGACCGCCTCGTCCGGTTCGCGGCCCGCGTCGGGCGGCACGCGGGCAGCGACGAGCGTCTCGCCGAGGCGCACGTTGAGCAGTGTGCAGTCGCCGAGCAGCTCCGAGGAGAAGACCCGCCCGTCGAGGGCGCCCGCGCCCGGCTCGCCGACGCGGACGTCCTCAGGGCGGAAGCCCAGCGTGACGGCGCCCGATGGTTGCCCCGGCGCGGCGACCGTGCCCGTCGCGTGGTGGAAGTGCCCCTCGCCGCATTCGCCGGCGACGAGGTTCATCGGCGGGGAGCCGATGAAACCCGCGACGAAGCGGTTAGCCGGGTGCGCGTAGATATCGGCGGGGCGGCCGATCTGCTGGATGCGCGCGCCCTCGAGGATCACGATCCGGTCGGCGAGGGTCATCGCCTCGACCTGATCGTGGGTGACGTAGACGGTGGTGGTGGCAAGCTCGCGCTGCAGGTGCTTGAGCTCGGCACGCATGACGGTGCGCAACTTCGCGTCGAGGTTCGACAGGGGCTCGTCCATCAGGAACAGGCTCGGACGGCGCACGATGGCGCGGGCGAGGGCGACGCGCTGGCGCTGCCCGCCCGAGAGCTCGGCCGGACGGCGCGTGAGCAGGGTGTCGAGCTCGACCTTGGCCGCGGCGTCGGCGACGCGCTCGCGCCGCTCGGCCTTCGCGACGCGCTGGATCTTCAGCGGGTAGCCGATGTTCTCCCCGACCGTCATGTGCGGGTAGAGCGCGTAGTTCTGGAACACCATCGCGAGGTCCCGGTCGCGGGCGGGGCGCTCGTTGACGCGCGTGCCGCCGATGCGTATCTCTCCCGAAGTCGGCTCGTCGAGACCGGCGATCAGGCGCATCGTCGTCGACTTGCCGCAACCGCTCGGGCCGAGCAGCACGAGGAACTCGCCGTCCTCGATCGCCAGATCGAGCGACTCGAGCGCGGTATGACGACCGAAGCGCTTGCACAGCGCGTCGAGCTCGACCGTGGCCATGTCAGTGTCTCTCCTTGAAGAAGGTCGCGTCGAAGGGCAGGCGCAGCGTCTCACCGCTGTCGCTCGCGAGCGACAGCGTCGGCCCGTCGATGGAGATATCCGAGATGCTCTCCCAGCCGCGTGGCCGCGCGATGCAGCCCGTCACGTGAGCGACGCGGTGGCGGCGTCCGGGGGCGAGCGCCAGTGCGCTCGGCACGCCCAGGCGAGTCAGGCGGTTGTCGGCGAGCGCCGCGCGGTGCCCAGAGGCTTCGGCCGAGCAGCCGTCCTCCACGCCGAGCACGCCGCGGTGGCGGCCGTTCCAGGGCGCGTGATCGCGCCCGCCGTTGGAGTGCCAAAGCATCGTCACCGGCAGCACCACCGGGTTCTTCAGGAAGAAGACGATGTCGTCCTCGACGTCGCGCAGCACGGCGCTCCAGCCGATCGTTCGTTCCGCGCTCTCGACGAGGGTGACGAAATCGTCGTGACGCTCCGCGATCGGCAGGCGGGTGATGTCGATCGTGCCGCCGCCCTCGGCGGGTACGGCGCTCGGATCGAGCACGTGGGCGCCGGCGGCGAGCCGATGGCGGCCGTGGTCGAGCGGCGGGTCAACGACGAGGACCGCGCGCTTGGGCGAGACGCACAAGCGCGCGGTGCCCTCGCTTCGGATCATCGGATGGTGCGCGACGCTCAGACCGTCCTCGCCGCCATCGACGACGTGCGTCTGGTAGAGCAGCGGGGCGTCGTGGGCGAGGACGAGTCGCTTCCCGATTGTCGCGCCCATGATCCGCCGCTCGAGCACGAGCTCGAGCGTGCCCACACCGCGGGCGGTGCAGCGCCAGCGGCTGTTCGCGCTCCAGCCGTGCGGCGGACCGGTCTCGACGTCGTTCGCACCGAACGGTGCGCAGAAGAAATCGCCGGCGAGACGGCGCTCGACCGGTGCCAGCGCTTCCCCCTCGGGGAGGGTATCCGGTTCGTCCGCCCACGGCGCCGCCGCGAGCGGCACAAGTCGCCGTCCGCCGTGACGGAACACGAGCTCGGGCAGGTTGCCGATCGCGGGATCGAGGGCGAGCTCGCCGTGGGGCGTGTCGATTCGCAGCCGCTCGCGAGCGGGGTCTCCCGGCAGGCGCGAGGCCGATGTCGCGACGGACGACAAGGTCACTCGCCCTTCACGGCGAGACCGCCGTCCACACGCACGATCTCGCCAGTGACGAACGCCGCCCGGTCGCTCGCGAGGAAGGCGACGACGTCGGCGACCTCGTGCGGCTGGCCGAAGCGGCCGATCGGATGCGCGCGGTTCCAGGTCTCGATTAGCTCGGACGGATCGTCCATCGAGGCGAAGAGCTTCTCGTTGAGTGGCGTCATGATCGTGCCCGGCGCGACCGCGTTGACGCGGATGCCGGCCGGGGCGAGATCGACCGCGCTCTGCCAGGTCAGCGCGTTGATCGCGCCCTTCGCCGCCGCGTAGGCCGGCCAGCCCTTGAAACCGCGCATCCCCTGCACCGAGGAGAGGTTGACGACGGCGCCGGCGCCGCGGCGGCGCATCGCCGGAACGCACACACGCATCGCCCGCCAGTAGCCGTTGAGGTTGGTGTCGATGACCGTGGTCCAGCGCTCTTCGTCGATCTCGTCGACCACGCCGTCGAGCGCGCGGGCGGCGTTGTTGACGAGGATGTCGATGCCACCGAAGCGTTCGACGACGTGCGCGCCCATGGCTTCGACCGCCGCCATGCTGCGCACGTCGGTCGCGACGAACGACGCCCGTTCGCCGAGCTCCTCGGCCGCGGCCCGTCCGGCCGCCTCGTCCACGTCGGCGATCACCACCGAGCCGCCCCCGGCGAGGAAGGCCTCGGCGCAGGCGCGCCCGATACCCATCGCACCGCCGGTCACCACGACCACCTTGCCGGCGAACTCTTCCGTCCTCGTCCCACTCATCATCACGCGCCCTCGAAGACGGGTTGACGCTTGTCGAGGAAGGCGGCGATGCCTTCCCGGCCGTCGCGCGTGCCGTACAGGCGAAAGAGGGTCTCCTGTTCGAGACTCTTTGCCGTCTCGATCGGTGCGTCGGCACCTTCGCGGATCAGACGTTTCATCTGTGCCTGGGCGAGCGGGGCGACCTTCAGGCAAGCACGCGAGCGGGCGAGGGCGAGCTCGCCGAGCGCCTCCGGGGTGGCGATCTCGGCGACGATGCCGAGCGCGTGGGCGCGGTGCGCGTCGAGCTGCCAGCCGGCGAGCATGACCTCGGAGGCGGCGTACTTGCCGACCGCGCGGGTGAGCCGCTGCGTGCCGCCACCGCCGGGGCAGAGCCCGAGCCGTCCCTCGGGGAGACCGAGCCGGGCGTTGTCGGCGCAGACGATGATGTCGCAGCACAGCGCGATCTCGAAGCCGCCGCCGAGCGCGTAGCCCTCGATCGCGCAAATCGTCGGCTTCGAGAGACGCTCGATCCGGTCGAACAGCCGCCGCCCTTCCAACTGGTAGGCGACGAACTCGGCGCGGCGGTCGCCGCGGTACTCGGCGATGTCGGCGCCGGCGACGAAGGCCTTGCCGCCGGCGCCGCACAGCACGACGACGCGCGCCGCCGCATCCGCCTCGGCGGCGTCGATGGCCCGGTCGAGCTCGGCCAGCATCGGGCCCGACAGGGCGTTGAGCTTGTCGGGACGGTTGAACAGCCATTGGCGCACGCCCGGGTGCGGCTCGGTGATCTCGATAAGCGACATGAGGATCAGCCCTTGACGGCACCGGCGGTCAGGCCGGCGACGAAGTAACGTTGCAGGAGGAAGAAGACCGCGATGACCGGTACCGAGACCATCATCGAAGAGGCCATCAGCTCGCCGTAGCGGATGCCGTACTGGCCGATGAAATCGTTGAGCCCGACCGGCAGGGTGCGCATCTCGCGCGTCGAGGTGAACGACAGCGCGAACAGGAACTCCTGCCAGGTGACGATCAGCACGTAGACGGCTGTCGCGATGACGCCGGGGCGTGTCAGCGGCAGGACGATCTGCCAGAAGATGCGCACCGGTCCCGCCCCGTCGACGCTCGCCGCTTCCTCGAGCGAGATAGGTAGCTTCGCGAGGAAGCCGTGCAGCATCCACACCGCCACCGGCAGCGTGACAGAGACGTAGGCGATGATCAGCGAGGCGTGGGTGTTCAGGAGGTCCGCCGCCCGCATCATCTTGTAGATCGGGATGATGATCGCCGCGTGCGGGAACATCTGCGCGAGCACGACCAGCGAGAGCAGCGCGGAGATCACCAGCAACTTGGTGCGGGAGAAGCAGTACGCGGCGAGAAGCGCGAGCGAGACGGTGATCAGCACGGTCGCGCCCGAGACCACCAGCGAGTTGACGAAGTAGGTGCGGAACTCGGGGCGGAAGGCGCTTTTGTAGTTCTCGAGCGTTGGCGACTCGGGCCACAGCCGCGCGGGAATCGCGAACGGCTCCTCGGGGGGCTTCAGGCTGACCGAGAGCATCCAGAAGAACGGCAGCAGCACGACGGCGGCGAGCAGGATCTGCAGCGCGACGAGCACCATGCGCGAGCCGGGAGAGGTGCTCACGAGGTGCGTCTGCGGTTGGCGCTCGCGCGCTGCAGCACGACGTACACCGCCACCAGCACCGCCAGAACGAGAATCGAGAACACCCCGTAGGTGGCCGCTTCGCCGAAACGGAACTGACCGAAACCGGTCTCGAATATCTGGGTCGGGAAGATGTGCGTGGCGTTCTGCGGGCCGCCTCTGGTCAGCACCCAGATCATGTCGAAGTAGTTGAAGGTCAGGATCGTCGTCAGCACCACGTTGACCAGCATCACGTCGCGGATCGCCGGCAGAATCACGTCGACGAGGCGCCGGAAGGGTCCCGCGCCGTCGATCGTCGCGGCCTCCAGCTGCTCGCGGTCGACACCCTGCAGGGCGGCGAGGAAGATCAGCGTCGAGAACGGGAAGCCTTTCCAGACGGCGGCGACGATCACCGCCGCCATCGCCGTGCCGCTGTCGGCGAGCCAGGCGGCGTTGTTCTCGACCAGCCCGAGGTGCAGCAGCAGGGAATTGATCAGCCCCAGCTGCGGGTCGTACATGAAGCGCCAGAGGATCGCGGCGACCACGCCGGGCAGCACCCAGGGGAGCATGACCAGCGCCCTGAGCACGCCCTGGCCGCGCATGCCGACGTTCAGCAGCAGCGCCACGGCGAGCCCGAGCATGTTCTGCAGAATCACCACGCCGACCGTCCAGATCAGCGAGTTGCGCACGATCTCCGGGAAGTCGCGACTCGAGAGCACCTGCTCGTACAGCGCCCAGCCGGCGAAGGTCGGCTCGGGGTCGATGAACGAGGTCTGGTAGAAGCTCTCGATGATCGTGCCGATCATCGGGTAGTACATCAGCACCGACAGCAGCAGTACCGTCGGGGCGAGGCACAGCCACAACAGCCAGCGATCGTGGCGAGTCATCGACGCGCTCCTCGGCGATCAGCTCAGCGCGTCGATCCTCTCGCAGGCAGCCTCGGCTGCCGACTGCACCGCCCCGCCCGACAGCACGTCCTGGTAGAGACGCATCTGGATCTCGGCCATCTCGAGATAGCGCGGCGAGAGCGGCCGCGGCATGGCGTTCTCGAGGTGGGTCATGATCGACTCGGGGTCGCTGCGGTTCGTCTCGAGGAACGCCTCCGCGGCGGCCTTGTTGGCGGGGATCAAGTCGACCACGTCGCCGTTGACGTCCTCGCGCACCATGAACTCGATGAACTTCCAAGCCGCGTCCTGATGCTCGGAGCTCTCGAACACGGCGAGGTTCCAGCCGCCGAAGGTACCCACCGGTGTCATCCCCTCGGGGGCGGTGCCGTTGACGAAGCCCCAGTCGATGTCGCTCTTCTGCAGCGTGGGCTGCTCGAGCGCCGGCCAGAACTCGATGCCGAGCGAGCCGTTGAGGAAGAGCTCGCGCATATCGCCCGACGAGGCGTTGAGGATGCCCTCGGGGGCGAACTCGGCGAGGCCCTGTACGTACTCCAGCGCCTCGACCGCCTCGGGGGCGTCGAGCGCGCAGGCACCGCTGTCGTCGAGCACGCGGCCACCGTTCGAGAACACGAAGCTGTTGACGACGACGACGGTGTCCTCGCCGTTGTGCCCGAACAGTCCGACGCCGAATGTGCCCTCGCCGGTCATCGCCTCGGCCGCCGCGCGCAGCCCCTCGAACGTGGTCAGCGACTCGGGCTCGACGCCGGCCTCCTCGAGCAGCGTGCGGTTGTAGAAGCTGAACTGCCAGACATCGACGTTGAACGGCATGCCGTAGAGCCCGTCACCGTAGGCGGCCGAGTCCCAGGCGCCACCGAAGAAGGCGTCTCGCTCGAGACCGGCCGACGCGGCGCGCTCGGCGAGATCCACGACGGCACCGGCCTCGGCGAAGGCGGCGAGCCAGATCTGATCGAGTGTGGCGATGTCCGGCGCGTTGCCGCCCTGCACCGCCGTCAGCAGACGTTGCTGGTACTCGGGGTAGGGGATGGTCGTGACCTCGATCGCGATGTCGGGGTTCTCCTCCGTGAAGCGATCGACCGCCGCCCGCTGCACGTCCGACAGCCCGCTCTCGGTCTGCTGGTTGTCCCAGAACTGCAGCGTGACCTCCTGGGCGAGGGCCGGCGCGGCGAGGGAGGAAGCGGCGATCGCCGCGGTGACTGCGAATACCTTCATGACGTCTCTCCGGTTACGTGATGTCGCGACCGCGCGGGCGGGGCGCCCGGCGGTGTCGTGGCGGATTCGCCGGACGGCGGTGCGTCCGTGCGCTCGTCGGGGGCGACGAGCACGTCGATGCCGGCCGAGCGGAGCGTCTGCCGATCGAGCGGCAGCGAGCCGTCGTCGGTGACGAGGATGTCGACCTCGCCGAGCGGGGCGATGCGGTGATTGGCCGCGGCGCCGATCAGCGTGTGATCGGCGAGCACGCAGAGCGTGCGTGCGGCTCCGATGAAGCGACTGCCGGCGAGCGCGCGCCGCTCGTCGCTCGTCGACAGGCCGAACGAGCGCGAGACACCCGCGACCGACAGGAAGGCACGATCGGCACGCAGGCACTCGAACAGAGCGCCGAGGCTCGGCCCGACGAGGTAACGGGCACCGCTCTGCAGCTCGCCCGCGGTCAGTACGGTGCGAAGCCCGGGCAGACCGGACAGGCGTTCGAGAACGTCGAGCGAGTTCGTTACGACCGTGAGCCGGTCGGACTCGCCGACACCGGCCGGCCGGGAGAGGTCCGTCCGCCGTGCATCGGCGAGTGCCTCGGCGAGTGCGAGCGTAGCGGCGCCCTCGCCAATGATGATCGTCTCGCCCGGCTCGATCTGCGCGAGGGCGGCGCGGGCGATGACCCGTCGCAGTCGGGCGAGCTCGGCGGCGATGCTCGTGTGCGGTGGCGCGAGCGTCACGTCGAGCGCTCGCTCGCTCGCGCGCCGGCGCATCGCATGGAACATCGTCCGGTACCAGTCGTGCGCCGGGAAGTGCGCCATGAACGCTACGCGTGGCCGGCGACGCGTGCGCCGGCGATCGGCGTCGGCAGCCCGCGGGGCGTGCGGCGCAGGGGGAGGCGAGGCGAGCTCGTGAGGCGACTGGGCCGTCGCGTGCTCGATCAGTCGAGTCTCGACGTCGGGGCGCAGCGCCCACGTGCCGCCGCCACTCACCGCGTAGTAGCGCGAGAGGCTCCCGGCCGAGACGATCGCCGTGGGGGTGTAGACCGCGTCCGGGCTCTCGCCGTCCAGGAGCCGCCGCACCGTATCGATCGCGGCCGCGCCGACCACACTCGGGAACAGCGCCGAGACCGCCACCAGTGGTCCGTCGCCGGCAACCCGGGCGACGAAGTCGGGACGCTCGCCGCCGCTCGCATACACCCGCACCTGGCGGGCGGAGCGCTCGGCCGCATCGAGACCGGCGAGCGCGCAGTGATCGTTCACCCCGTAGACCACGTCGATGTCCTCGTGTCCGGCAAAGGCGTCGAGAGCGACCGCCAGGGCCGACTTGTAGGTGCCCAAGCCGTCGGCGCGCAGGAACAGCGTCTCGGCGGCGCACTCGGCGACGAGGCCTTGCTCGAAGGCGTCCGTGCGGCGCGTGGTGTTCGCCAGCGCGCCGTGCGTGATCAGCAGGCAGACGAGCCGCGCTCGCCGCCCAACCTGCCTTCCGGCGAAGCGTCCGAGCTTGAACGCCGAGCACTCGTCGTCCGGCCCGACGTACACGCCTCCTTCCTGCGGCGCGGATTCGGCGACGAAGGGCAGTCCGCGACGACGGATCTGACGTCGAAGCGCCTCGACGCCGCGTCCCTCGATCGGCGGCAGCACGATCGCGTCGATGTCGTCGAGCGAGAGGTCCGCATCGCCATCACGGACCAGCGTCGGCCCAGGGTAGGGGAGCACGTTGTCGCCACCACCACCGGCGCCCGAGATCGCGGCCGCGCCGCCACGGGTACGCCGCAACTTGACCCGGGCGGCAAGCTCGGCGATGTCGCGGCGGATGGTCACGCGCGATACCGTTGGCACCAGATCGCACAGCTCGTCGACGCTCACGATGCCGCGGGCGCGGAGCGCGGCGAGAATCCGTCGATGTCGCTTGTGCTTGATCACGTGATGCCCGGTCGTGCGGAGGACGGGAACACGCTAACCCGATCAGCGCAGCGGAATCACGAATGACGTGATCAAACGTCGCAAGTGATCAAATCCGATCAGCCGCACCGACGGCATCGGCGTTCTCGAAGCGAATGCGGTCCGAAGTCCCAGATGCCGGCACAGCGCGCCTGGTAGCAGTTGATCGCATAGGCGTCGCGCCCCTCGAGTCGGGTGAGCAGGCTGTCGAAGTAACGCCGGTTCGCCATCGCCTCGGCAGCCGAATGCTCCCGTTGATGGACAGATTCCGGGCTGCTCGAACTGCTGCCGCACTCGGATGCTCGGATCGGAGACGCGCCTATGTAATTTAACATAATATACATTATGCGCACAAATTTCCGGGTGCGATTCACCTGAAGCTCGCAGATCGGCGTCAATTGTCGTTCCTCAGAAAGATCAGGACATCTGAGGACCAATCGTGCGAACCACAGGAGCAATAGTCACGACGAGATGAC